>Ga0208828_1000020_pt1 | contig 77996 bp, 66 predicted proteins | sample Kivu_160m_FD_185487 | JGI IMG/M metagenome (GOLD analysis project Ga0208828, IMG submission 185487) | Freshwater microbial communities from Lake Kivu, Western Province, Rwanda to study Microbial Dark Matter (Phase II) - Kivu_160m (SPAdes)... | ecosystem: Environmental > Aquatic > Freshwater >... | reverse complement strand
GCTCGGGATCGCCTCCCCGGGAGTCTCCCCTTCCGTCCTCGCCGTCAAAGGCTCGCGAAGCGCTCCCGCGGCTGCGGGCGTGAGGGGAGAGCTCCCTCGCGGCACTCCCGAGCTCAGGATACAAGGATGGGCCGGCGTCCGAGGACGGCCTTCACTCCAGATCGGAAACCTATCCGCTTGCGCGCTTCCCGATTTGCTTCGGCGGTCCGCAACTGCGCACACGAGCCGTTTTGCAACAATATGACCTATGCCCTCATCTCCCCCTCATCATCTTCCCCGCGATGCTCAGACATGCTCCCGCCCGCAAGAGCGGGTGCCCTCGCAACTCGAAGCGCAACGGCGGGGTTTCCTCATCACGTTCCGACCGTCCCCGGACGCCGGTTTTTCGCCGTCACTGTCGGGCCAGCCAAATCGGACATGTCTGCTCGATCCGCCACCCCGCTCCGCTCAAGATGGAAAGGCGATGAAAGAAAAGCCTGTTAATCGTAAAAGCGGCCGGGGACGAATTTGTCGGGATTGTACTTGAATTTCGTCGGCCGGGCCGTGACCGGAAAGACGAAGTCTTTCGTCGGGGCGTCGACCTCGAGGGTTTGGCGGATCGTTTTCCGGCCTTCCTGCCAGGACACGACGAGGGGAAAGACGAAGTTCGTCGTCGGCTGATGGACCCTGATCTTGAGGGACAGCGCCGGGCCGTTTTTCTCGACCTCTTGCTTGACCTGGACCTCGGGAAGGAGGTGGGAATCGAACCACCCCTGGAAAAAGAGCGTCAGGTCGCGTCCGGAAGCCGCTTCCAGGCTCTTGCGGAACTGCGCCGTCCGGGCGGGTTTGAACATCTGGCTTTCGGCGAAAGCCCGGAGGCCCTGGAAGAAGGCCTCGGCCCCGACGAGGTCGCGGAGCAGGTTCAGGACCACGCAGGTCTTGTTGTAGACGATGGCTTGGTAGGCGGCAAAATCGAGAAGGCTGATCCGCGTCCCGAGGGTGATCGGGCCGAAAACGGACTTCTTTTCGGTCCACTGGACGAATTTTCGGCGGATTCCGGCGAAGGTCCGTTCGCCGTATTTTGAGCGGAGATATTCCGCGGCGGCGAACTGGGCCAGCCCCTCGCTCAGCCACTGGTCGCGGTAACTGGCCCCCGTCACGGCCTGTCCCCACCATTGATGGGCGATCTCGTGGGCGACGGTGTACTCCCGGAACCGCGACAGGTCGACGGGGCTGTCCGGATTGATGATCGGCGTCGCGAGGTCGGAAGTCCGGGGAAGCTCGTTGAGGACGACGAAGGAAGCCGGGCTGTGGCCGCCGCTCGTCGGCCAGTACCTCTGGAGGACGGTCATCTTCTCGTAGGGAAACGTCCCGAACCACGGCTCGTAGGCGGCGAGGATCGATAGGACCTCGTCCACGAGCGGCTTTCTCTGAATGCGGATGTCCTCGGAGACGAGAACCTGGACGGAAGGAGAGGAAGTGCCGTTGGCCGCATAAGATTTGTCGAACTTGCCGACGATAAACGACAAGTACTTGACCGGCACCCGGGTCGCAAAAATCCGGTACGGATTTCCGACCTTCTCCAGGGACAGGACCCGGCGCCCGCCGTTGATCTTCCCTTCCTCGACGAGCCGGCCGTTGGCCACGGCCGTGTAGTCCGGGGGGAAGATGAGGCGGATCTTGGCCTGAAAGTACTCGTCCTCGGCCGGCGCCGGGTACCAGAGGGCGGATTGGCTGTAGAGGTAGCTCTCATACTTGGGAAGGATGAGGGAAATCGATTCGTTGAACTGGCCGGGGACGATGTCCGCCGTCTGGACGGGAGGCTCGAGGGAGCCTCGATAGAAAATCTCGACCGAGGCCGTCTGGCCCTTCGCGACGGGCCGGAGGAAATAGACGTACAGAAGCTGGCGTAGCCGGTCCTGGGTGTAGAAAAGCTCCCGGCCGTTCTTGTCGTAAACCCGGACGATCTCCAGTCCGGCGTTGAAGTTGAACTGGAGGTTCTCCAGGGGTCCGACCTGCGAGGTCACGTCCATCTTCGCCCGGGCCGAAAGGTAGGTTCGCACGGGCTGGAAATCGAGGTCGATCTCGTAGCGTTCGACGTCGAACTTCTGGCCGAAGGAAACGAACATCTGCCGTCCCCCGTCCGTCGGCCTCTCGGGCGAATAAAGCGAGATGAGCTCGTTCGGATTCCTCTTCAGGAGATGGACCTCCTCGTCCGAGAAGGGGGAATAGATGTAGGCCAAATCGCCCTTGGACGCCGTCTTGAGCTCGAAGGCGACCTGATCGCTTTGGGGGAGGAAGGTCAGCAGCCCGTTCGTCATCGAGTTCTCGACGGTGAAGGAGGCGGGATAGAGCTTTTCGAAGAGGGCCCGGGCCCGGTCGGCCTCGGCCTTCGGCGGGGCCGCCGGCGCCGGACCGGGGTCGGGATCGATCGTGATCCGGCTTTCGAAAAAAGAAGGAGAGAAGCGAAGGTAGGCCGATTCGACCCGGTCCTCGAGCGCCGGGGATCTGTAGCGGAGCTCGAGCTGATGCCGCTCGACGGCCGAGGACGGGGTGAACCGCAGCCGGCCCTCGCCGAGGACGAGGAGGCCCGTCTCGAGCTCGGGGATGTTGTCGTAGAAGACCCAGGCGTCTTCGAAGACGAGGACGATGTCCTCGTGCCGGATCTCGAGCCGGCGGGCCTTCTTAAAGCGCTCGGAGGGCATCCGGAGCTTGTAGAGGGTTGTGATGTTGCCGGTGACGTTCTTGGATTCGATGACCAGCCCTTCGGGGGACCGCCTCAGGCCGAGCTCCCACGTCTCGAACATGGCCGAGGTCGCATTCTCGTAGAGGACCTGGAGATAGAGGATCAGGGCGCCGTCCTCGTCGAGGAGCGGACTCGCCTTGTGGAATTTGACTCCCGTCATCTTCCAAAGGGTGAGAAACGAGGAGGCCATGTTCCACTCCCGTCCCCGGATTTCCGGGGCGAAGGGAGCGAGATAAGCTTCCTGGTCCGCCGTTTGGAATCCCTTCTGGAGCCGGTCGATGAGGAGATCCTCCTCGCCCGGCGGGAGCGGAGTCTGGGCGAATCCACCCGACACGACCGCCAGAAGGACGGCCAGTCCCCAAAGCCGGTTCATCGCCCTCCCATTATAGCAAAACCTCCGCTTGCGCCGGCTCCGCATTTCCTGGCCTCATCTCCTTAGAAGCACATTTTATGCCAAATTCCGGAAGGCGAGAGTCTGGAGCCGCCAGGCTTCAGAGATACTCGGGAGAGGCAAAAGGGTCGAGGCCGCGTAACTTTTCTTTACACCCTCGGGCGCGGCTACTTGGCCGCCTCGTTTCCGATCCGGCGGCGGAAATTTTCCTCCCACGTCACGGAGCTGTGGTAGAACTTGAGGTCGCCTTCCTCGATGCCGCGGGTGATCTCGGTGATGTGGGAGGTCGTCGCCCCGAAGGAAGCCAGGGCATAGAGAACCGCCTTTTCGGGGTCGACGTGACTGCCGCATGTGTAGATGTCGAGGGCCGCGTATTTCGATTCCGGCCAGGTGTGGGTCGAAATGTGGGATTCGGAAATGACGACGACGCCGCTGACGCCGCTCGGCGGAAACCGGTGGAAAGAAATGGCCCAGACCTTCGCCCCGGCGATCTCGGCCGCCTTGACGAGAATGTCCTGCACCTTCTCCACGCTGTTGATGATCTTCGGATTGCAGCCCGAGGCTTCGGCGATATAGTGATGGCCGACGGGTTCGTGCTTTTTCTTGCTCATCGCTTGACTCCGATATGAACGGTATTATGGCACACTCTCCCCGCCTGTCAATCGAAAAAAGAGGACTGTCCTCTTTTTCTAGACGGGAATCCGGCGCTCGTCCTTGACGGTGTTGAGGACGAGATGGGTCACCGTCCGGTCGACGAAGGGCAGGGCGTTGAGCTTCTTCAGGAAGCCGTTCAAATCGTCGCGGCCCTGGAAGTGGGCGACGACGATCGAATCCCAATCCCCGGTGACGTCAAAGACCGCGGAAACGCGGACGTCCTCGGCGATCCGGCGCTGCGTTTCGAGAAGCTTGCCTTGAGAGATCCGGAGGGCGACGAGGACGCAAAGGTCGAAGCCGAAGCGGGCCGGGTCGACGGCCGGAAAGTAGCCGCGGATGGCTCCCGAGGCCTCCAATTTCCGGACGGCATGACTGACCGCCGTGACCGAAGTCCCGACATCCCTGGCGATCTCCCGGAAGCTTTTGCGGGCGTTGACGTTCATGGCCCTAACAATTTTTTTATCGAGCTCTGCGATCAACGAAAACCTCCATTTGTCATAGATTATAATATATTTTAATACAAATGTATTTATTTAGCAAATATTTCTTGACATGAAATAAAAGAAATTATAAATGAAAGAACAAATGAAACTTTTAAAACGACGAAAGGAAAACCGATGGTGAAAACGCACGGCTACCAGAGCCAGGAGGAAGTCCTCAAGACCGTCCTCGAGCCGGAGAACAAAATCGAGTTCATCAGGGTCATATTTCCCGATATCCTCGGCCGGCCGATGGATTTCTCCTTCCCGAGCGCCGAGCTCGAGAAGGCCTTCCGGGACGGAAAGGGCTTCGACGGCTCGTCGGTCGAGGGCTTCGTCCGGATCGAGGAAAGCGACCTCGTCATCAAGCCCGACCCGGCGACTTTCCGCCTTCTGCCGTGGGACTATCGAGGTTTCGACGCTTCGACGACCTGGCGCGAAGCCGTCATGTTCGGCGACATCTTGACCCCCGAAGGACGCCCGTTCGAGGGCGACTCCCGCGCGGCTTTGAAACGGGCCCTCCGGAAGGCCCGGGACGAGTTCGGCATCGAGGCCTTCAACGTCGGTCCCGAGCTCGAGTTTTTCCTTTTTCCGAGCGACCGCGAAGCCGAGCCCCTCGACGACGGCGGATACTTCTTCGCCGGCCGCCACGGGGAGATCCGGAAGGAGATCCAGATCCTCCTCAAGCGGATGGGCATCCGCTCGGAATACGACCACCACGAGGTCGCCCACGGCCAGCACGAGATCGACCTCGAATACGCCGGCGCCTTGGAGATGGGCGACACCGGGATGCTCTTCCGCTACATGGTCAAAAAGGTCGCCAGGATGCACGGCCTCTACGCTACCTTCATGCCCAAGCCCATCAACGGCCAGAACGGGAGCGGGATGCATGTCCACCAATCGCTCTGGCGCGAGGGCCGGAACCTCTTCTTCGACGCCTCGGGCGAATATCACCTTTCCGCCCTGGCCCGGTCCCACGTCGCCGGGCTGATCCACCACGCCCGCGAGATATCGGCCGTCTTCAGCCAGTGGATCAACTCCTACAAGAGGCTCATCGAAGGCTTCGAGGCGCCGGTCTACGTCGCCTGGGGGCAGAGGAACCGATCGGCCTACATTAGAGTCCCCCGCTATCAGCCCGGCAAGGAAGCGGCGACCCGGATCGAGCTCCGCTCTCCCGACCCCGGCTGCAACCTCTATCTCGCCTTCGCCGTCACGCTGACGGCCGGCCTGGCCGGCGTGCGGGAACGATATCCCCTCCCCGACCCCGTCGAAGAGAACATTTACGACATGAGCAACGCCCGGCAGAAGAAGCTCAAGATCCCGACCCTCCCCCGCGACCTCGAGGAGGCGGTCCAGCTCATGGAAAAAAGCAAAATCGTCCGCGAGGCCCTCGGCGAGGACATCTTCCGCAAATTCGTCGTCAACAAGCGCGAGGAGATCGCCGACTACGCCAAGAACGTCAGCGCGGAATATGACAAGCGGGTCTCGGACTACGAGCTCCAGCGCTACTTGCCGATTTTGTAGAGGTCTTCCCAAGCCCTGAGGGCGCCGGCGAGGAAACCTTCCGGCTCCTCGAGAATTCCCTCCTCAAGGCCGAGGGGAAGCCCTTCCGGCCAGCCCCAAGGCCCGGGGGGAAATTTTTCACCCCGTCTCCGCGTCCGGGCAACGAGATGGTCGATCCCCCGGCCAAGGAGGCCGGCGTGGACGTAGCCCTTCCATTCCGGCCCGGCGTCGGTTTCGACCGCCCCGACGCAAAAAGGAAGCCGGCGGATAGCGTCCTCGATGAACCGGACGGCCGTCGCCGGTTCGAGCCGGTCGAACGTCCGGAGAAAGCGGAGGCCGCTCTTGTCTTCGGCGGCGATGTATAGGTAGGTCATCCGCCTCGAGGCCAAGGGATTCTCGATCGGCCGGACATCGAAGCGAAGGACGCGCTTTTCCTCGGGCGGGGGGACCTCGGCCCTGAGCCGACGCCTCGCTCCGCAACGGCGCTGGAGGCCGAGGCGGCGGAGGACCTTCCAAACGCCGGTCCCGGAAATCCGAAAGCCGGATAGGGATTCGATCTGCCGGCCGATCTTCGCCGGGCCCAGGCCGAAGACCCGGCGGAGATAGACGATCTTGGCCACGACTTCGGACGGCGTCCGCCGGGGATGGCCGTGCGGGCGGCGGGATTTGTCGTCCAGCCCGGCCGGTCCTTCCCTCCTGGAGCGTCGCAGCCACTTATAATAGGTCGTCCGGCTGACCCCGTAGAGTCGGCATGTCTCGGCGGCGTTTCCCGTGAGCCGGGCTTGGCGGAGGATTTCGCTACGCCAGGCCCGCTTTCGTTCGTTCGCCAAAGGCCCCATCGTCTCGTCCGCCGGAGCTCAGAATACCGGAAAACGGGCCGTATGTAAACCATGTTTGTTAATTATTTCTTGCCTTGACAACACGTTTTTTCTCTGTTATAAGGTTTTTTCTCGTTTAATACATCATCCAATAATTTATTAAATTGGAGTCATCCATTCATCGCCTGGCGAAGGGCCGGTATCCTCGGAGAAGATCCGAACGCTTTCGGCCCGTTCTGGCTTCCGCTCCTCATCGCCCTGTCCATAATCCCATTCTGACGGAGGGAAATTCGTGGATGTCCAAATCGACCGCGTGAATGCCGCGATCCTCAAGCACAAGAGCCGGAAGAAGGCCCTCATCGCGATCCTCCAGGACATCCAGGCGGAGCACAACTATCTTCCGCCCGACGCCCTCCGCGCCGTGGCCCGATCCTTGGGCGTCCCCCTCATCGACGTGATCGGCGTAGCGACGTTCTACCGCGCCTTCAGCCTGAAGCCGCGGGGCCGCCACATCGTCACCGTCTGTTTGGGGACGGCCTGCCACATCCGCGGGGGTCCGAAAATCCTGGAGGAATTCGAGCGCAAGCTGGCCGTCAAGCCCGGGGAGACGACCCCCGACGGACAGTTCACCCTCGAGACCGTGGCCTGTCTCGGCTGCTGCGCCATCGGCCCGGTCGTCGTCGTCGACCGCGATTACCACGCCCATACGACGACCCGGAAGGTGGACGGGATCCTCAAAAGGTACCGGAAGCCGGGGAGGCCCTCATGAAAAACCTCCCCCGTCTCCAATCCGTCCGCGACCTCAAGAAAGCCGTCGCCGACGCCAAGCGGCGCCGGGCCGAGGACAAGCGCCCCGTCCTGACCGTCTCGGCGGGCACGTGCGGCCGGGCCAGGGGATCCCTCAAGGTCATCTCCGCCCTCGAGAAATCCCTGAAAACGGCCAAGCTGGAGAAGAAAGTCCGGATTCGGGTGACCGGCTGCCACGGCTTCTGCGAGGCCGAGCCCAACATCATCATCCAGCCCCAGGACCTCTTCTACCAGAAAGTCGACCCCAAAAGGGCCGACGAGATCATCGGCCAGACGATCAAGAAGAAGAAGGTCCTCGAGGACCTGCTGTACAAGGACCCGGCGACGGGGGCGACGGCCTGTGAGGAGCACGAAATCCCCTTTTACAAGAAGCAGAACCGGCTCGTCCTCGGCGACAACGCCCTCATCGATCCGACCCGGATCGACGATTACTTCTCGATCGGCGGCTACGGGGCCCTTCTCAAGGCTCTCACCAAGATGAGCCCCGAGGAGGTCATCGGGGAAGTCAAGACCTCGGGCCTTCGGGGGCGGGGCGGCGCCGGCTTCCCGACGGGAAGGAAGTGGGAGGTCGCCCGGGCCCAAAAGGCGACCCCCAAGTCCATCATCTGCAACGCCGACGAGGGCGATCCCGGGGCGTACATGGACCGCAGCCTTCTCGAAGGCAATCCCCACCGCGTCCTCGAGGGGATGATGATCGGCGCCTTCGCCATCGGCGCCCGCGAAGGGGTCATCTACGTCCGCGACGAGTACCCCCTGGCCGTGGAGAACGTCACGATCGCCATCGAAGCCCTCCGGCGCGTCGGCCTCGTCGGGGAGAACATCCTCGGGACGGGCTTCGACTTCGACTTCAAGATCGCCAAGGGCGCCGGGGCGTTCGTCTGCGGCGAGGAAACGGCCATGATCGCCTCGATCGAAGGCCGGGTCGGCGAGCCGCGCCAGCGGCCGCCCTACCCCGCCATGAAAGGCCTGGGCGGCAAGCCCACGATCATCAACAACGTCGAAACCTGGGGAAACATCCCTCTCATCATCACCAAGGGCGGGGCGGCCTTCGCCTCGATCGGCACGGCCGGAAGCAAGGGGACCAAGATCTTTTCCCTCGTCGGCAAGATCAACAACACCGGCCTCGTCGAGGTCCCCATGGGGATCACCCTTCGGGAGATCATCTACGACATCGGCGGGGGAATCCCGGGCGACAAGAAATTCAAGGCCGTCCAGACCGGAGGGCCGGCCGGCGGTTGCCTGCCCGCGTCGAAGATCGACCTCCCGATCGATTATGAGAGCCTGGCCGCGGCCGGGTCGATCATGGGCTCGGGGGGGATGATCGTCATGGACGAGTCGACCTGCATGGTCGACGTGGCCAAATACTTCCTCAATTTCCTCAGGGACGAATCCTGCGGAAAGTGCGTCTCCTGCCGCGAGGGGACGCAGCGGCTCTGGGAGATCGTCAAACGGATCTCCGAGGGCCAGGGAAAGGACGACGACCTCGTTCTTCTTGAAGAGCTGGCCGAATCGGTCAAGGACGCTTCGATGTGCGGGCTCGGCCAGAACGCGGCCAATCCCGTCCTCTCGACGCTCAAGTACTTCAAGGCCGAATACCGCCAGCACATCCGGCGCAAGAAGTGCCCGGCCCTGGTCTGCAAGGAGATCGTCTCTTCCCCCTGCCATTACGTCTGTCCGATCGGCCAGGAGGCTTCGACCTACATCGCCCTGGTCGCCCAAGGCCGGTACGAGGAGGCCTACCGGGTCATCCTCAAGGACAATCCTCTGCCCTCGATCTGCGCCCGGGTCTGCCACCACCCGTGCGAGACGGCCTGCCGGGCCGGCGAATCGGGCGATCCGATCTCGATCCGGGCCATCAAGCGCTTCGTCCTCGACTGGGCCGAGGCCAACGGGGTCCGCTATGTCCCCGAACCCGTCCGCCAGAACAAGGAAAAGATCGCCATCATCGGCGGCGGGCCGGCCGGCCTGACGGCCGGATATTTCCTCGCCCGGAAGGGTTACCGGCCGACGATCTACGAGGCCCTGTCCGTCGCCGGGGGGATGACGGCCGTCGGGATTCCCGACCACCGGCTCCCCAAGGAGGTCGTCGCCCGCGAAGTCGAATTCATCAAAGCCTCGGGGGTGACAATCCGGACCGGCCAGGTCCTCGGCCACGACATCACCATCGACGGCCTGTTCCGCGACGGCTACAAGGCCGTCTTCTGCTCCACGGGAGCCGGGAAATCCCTGGCCATGGGCATTCCCGGCGAGGAGGCCGAGGGCGTCCTCCACTCCCTGGAATATCTCCGGGAAATCAACCTCGGCCAGACCGTTCCCGTCGGCAAGCGGGTCTGCGTCGTCGGCGGAGGAAACTCGGCGATCGACGCCGCCCGGGCTGCCCACCGGCAGCCGGGCTGCGAGAAGGTCTCGATCCTCTACCGCCGGACCAAGGCCGAAATGCCGGCCCTGGCCGAGGAAGTCGACGCGGCCATCGAGGAAGGGATCGACATCCAGTTCCTCGTCGCCCCGATTCGGGTCATCACCGAATACGGGAAGGCGACGGCCATCGAGTGCGTCCGGATGAGGCTCGGCGACAAGGACGCGAGCGGACGGCGTAGGCCGGTGCCCATCGAGGGCTCGAACTTCACGATGCCCCTCGAGACGCTCATCCTGGCGATCAGCGAACGTCCCGACACATCCTACATTGGAGAAGGCGACGAAATCCGCCGGGTCGAGGAGAACATCCACATCGACGAAGAGACGGCCATGACGACCCGGGCGGGCGTTTTCGCCGGAGGCGACGCCGTGACCGGTCCGAACATGGTCGTCGAGGCCATGGCCGCGGGCAAGCTCGCGGCGGAGATGATCGAGAAGTACGTCCGCGGCCTGCCGATGCAGCGCGATTACTGGCTGACAAGGCCCTCGATGTACGTTCCTCCCGTTTCCGTTTCCGAAGCCGAGGCGGCCCGGGCGGAGCGGCCGAAGATCCCCCATCTCTCTCCGGCCCAGCGGCGGAAGAATTTCCGGGAGGTCGAAATGACCCTCTCCGAGGAGGCAGCCTGCCGCGAGGCGCGGCGCTGCCTGCGCTGCGACTTGGAGACGCAGGACGGCAAAGCGGCCGTAGGAGCAAAGCCATGATCAAACTCTTCATGAACGGCATGGAAGTCCAGGCCGAGGAGGGCTGGACCCTCCTCGAGACGGCCAAATTCTACGGCCTGGAGATCCCGACCCTCTGCCACAACGACGGCCTGACCCCCTGGGGCGGGTGCCGGCTGTGCGTCGTCGAGATCGGCGTGACGCCCAAGACCCGGCTCGTTTCCTCCTGCACCTACCCCGCCGAGGAAGGCCTGGTCGTCCACACGGACACCAAAAGGGTCATCCGGGCACGGCGGATGATGATCGAGCTCATGCTCTCGACCGCGCCCATGTCGAAGAAGATCCAGGACTTGGCCTCGAAGTTCGGCGTCACACAACAGCGCTTCCCGCCGCGCAACGAAGAATGCGTTTATTGCGGCCTTTGCGTCCGGATCTGCGACGAGCAGATGAACGCCCGGGCGATCGGCTTCCAGAACCGCGGCTACAAGCGGAAGATCTCGACGCCCTTCGATATCAAGTCCGAGGAGTGCCGGCTCTGCGGGGCCTGCATCTACATCTGCCCGGCCTGCTCGGCCCGATGCCAGGGCCCGAACGCCGAGACGGATATCTGCAACGCCTGCCTGCAGGTCGAGCCGACCTGCCTCGAAGAGTATGGCGAGCTGACCTGCTGGATGTACGACGCCGGCCGATGCGGCACCTGCGTCCAGGACAAATCCAGATAATTTTCCGACAAGGAGGAAACGAACATGTCTTATACGAAACTCAACCGGAGCGCGGCGACCCTGACCAAGAACCGGACCGAAGGCTCGATCAGCCCCTTCAGCGGGATGTGCGTGACCTGCGTCGACGGCTGCATTGGGATGTGCGAGATCGGCAAATCCGCCTACCGAGGAGCCGAGGTCCTCTATCCCCAGCCGTTCGGGATCATCACCGCCGGTTCGGAGAAGGAATACCCCTACGACCTGTCCCACTTCACCATCATGGGGACGGCCGTCGGGGCTCACGGCGTCGAGGCCGACAGCGACAAGGCGACGTTCGAGAAAGTCTCGGTCGAGACGGCCGTGGGAAAGGACAAGTCGATCAAGCTAAAAGTGCCCTTCGTCCTGGGCGGCATGGGTTCGACCAATGTCGCCAAGCAGAATTGGGAGGGTCTGGCCATCGGGGCGGCCATCTCGGGGACGATCCTGACCGTCGGCGAGAACGTCGGCGGCATGGACGACGACTCCGAGATCAAGAACGGCCGGATCGTCCGCTCCAAGGATTTGGAAACACGGATCAAGCTCTACAAGGACTGGCAGGACGGCTACGGGACGGTCGTCGTCCAGGCCAACGTCGAGGACACCCGCCTCGGGATCCAGGAGTACGCCATTCAGAAGCTCAAGGTCGACACCGTCGAGCTGAAATGGGGCCAGGGGGCCAAGGACATCGGCGGCGAAGTCAAGATCAAGAACCTCAAGAAGGCCCAGGAGCTCCGGAAGCGCGGCTACATCGTCCTTCCCGATCCCGAGGACCCGAACGTCATCGCCGCCTTCGAGAAGGGCAGCTTCAAGGAGTTCGAGCGGCATTCCCGGTTGGGGATGGTCGAGGAAGAGAGCTTCATGAAGCGGGTCGAGGAGCTCCGCAAGGCCGGGGCGAAGCACGTCTTCCTGAAAACGGGCGCCTACCGGCCCGCCGACCTCGCCCGGGCGGTCAAGTTCGCCTCCAAGGCCAAGCTCGACATGCTGACCGTGGACGGAGCGGGCGGCGGGACGGGAATGAGCCCCTGGCGGATGATGAACGAGTGGGGCATCCCGAGCGTCGAAATCTGGAGCCTGACTTATCAGTATGCGAATATCCTGGCCAAGCGGGGTGAGTACCTCCCCGACATCGTCTTCGCCGGCGGGATCACCTTCGAGGACCAGATCTTCAAGGCCCTGGCCCTGGGCGCGCCCTACGTCAAGGCCGTGACCATGGCCCGCAGCCCCCTGGCCGCGGCCATGGTCGGCAAGACGATCGGCAAGCGGATCGACGAAGGCCAAATCCCGGTCTATGTCGAGCGGTTCGGCAGCACCCGGGAGGAGATCTTCGTCACCGCCCCCGAGCTCAAGCGGAAGTACGGCAAGCGGTTCGAGAACCTCCCGGCCGGGGCGATGGGTGTGTACAGCTACTTCAAGCGCCTCGACCAGGGCCTCCGCCAGCTCATGGCCGGGAACCGCAAGTTCGCCCTGAGCTACATCACCCGGGACGACATCGCCACCCTGACCAAGGAGGCCTCCGACATCAGCGGGATCCCCTACGTCCTCGACGTCGACAAGGACGAGGTGGCGAAGATCCTCAAGGGCTGAGCCCGGCCGAATAGAAAAGGGGACGGTTCTCTTTTCGCAAGAAAAGAGCCTCGTCCCCCTTTTCTTTTTGGTAGAATAGGCCCCCGATGAAACACCGAGGGGCCGTCTTCGTCCTCCTCCTGGCCGTCACCGTCTTCGGCGTCTATTTCCGGACTCTCTCCTACGAACCCGTTTGGGACGACGCCGATTTCCTCAGGGAGGACAATCCCTTCTTCTCCTCCCACGAGACCTGGGAGGCGTTCAAGCTGGGATACTTCGTCGAACCCGGAAAAGAGTCGGTCCGCTTTCTCTATTATCGGCCCGTCGTCACGGCTTCGTTCCTTCTCGAGCGCGACCTCTGGGGCCTTCGGCCTTGGAGCATGCGGCTCGTCAATCTCGCCCTCTACGTCCTCGGCCTGATCGCCCTCTACGCCTTCCTCCGCAAGCAATCCGAGAAGGGTTCATTCGCCGAGGTCACGACCCTCCTCTTCGCCCTGAATCCCCTGAACGCGGACAACGTCGTCTGGATCGTCGGCCGCTGCGACCTCTTCCTCCTTCTCTGGGGAAGCCTGGCTCTCCTCGCTCTCGCCCGGCACGTCGAGCGGCCTGGAGGCGGGCGCTGGCTCCTGTCCTCCGCGGCCTTCGCTCTCGGCCTGTTCTCCAAGGAAAGCTTCCTTTTCTTCCTCCCCGCCCTGGTCGTCTTCGAGCTCATCCGCCGGAAGCGTCTAACCCTGGCTTATCATCTCGCTAATCTGGCGGTCGTCGCGGGATTCTTCGTCCTCAAAGTCGGCGTCCTGGGGATCGGCAATCCGGCGATGCGGTTCCTGCCCGGACTGGGGAAAAACATCCTCAAGCTCGTCGCCGCGGCGGGATACTATGGCCGGTCGATCGTCTTCCCGGTCGTCTATGACCGGTTCCTTCCGGACGTTGAGTTGGCCAAGCCTCAATATCTCGTCTTCGGGATCGCCTTCGGCCTGGCCACCCTCGGCCTCCTCTTTCTCGCTTGGCGCCGGAAGGCTTTCGCCACGCCGGCGGCCCTCCTCGGGGGATTCGTCGCCGGCTCTCTCGGCCTCGGCTTCGCCGGATTCGTCAGCTATCACCTTTACGCCCGGTACATGATGATTCCCGCCCTGGCCGCGACCTGGATTCTCGTTCGCGCCCTGGGGCGCCTCAAGGAGCTGCAGCGGAACGCCGTCGCCTTCGGGATTTTTCTCCTTTTCATCCCCTCGGTCGTTCTCAACGCCTACGACTACCGGACGAACCTCGGCTTCTTCGAGAAGGCCGCGCGCCGCTTTCCGGAGGAGGGCTTTCTCTCCTACCAGGCGGCGACGGCGTATCACGCCCGGGGAGACCTCCTGAACGCCGAATTGGCCCTTCAGAAAGCCCTCCGGACGCCGCTCGACGTCAAGATGGTCATCAGCGGACGGTTGATCCTGGCCCAGGTCGAATTCCTCCGGGCGGATTATCCGAAATCGCGCCGCTGGCTCGAAAGCGTGGCCGGCTTTTCCCCCGACGCCTTCACCCCCCTCCTCCGCTATCAAGAGGCGCATCAAAGAGGCCAGCTGGCCCTCGCCCAGGGCGACGTCGAGTCCGCCGAGCGGATTTTCGCCGGCAATATCGCATTCCTTCCCGACCGTCTCGACGGCTACCGCGAACTCGCCCATCTCCACCTCGGCCGCGAGGAATGGGCCGAGGCCGATGGAGTCGAGCGGCTAATGAGGGGCCGCTTCGGGGCGGACGTCGTCCTTGATACGGAAAAAATCCGGGCGGAATTCGAAACGATGGCCCCGGCCGAAAAGGCCGACTTCTACTTCCGCCACCGGAATTACGGCCGGGCGGTCGAGATTCTGGAGGACCTGCCTTCGAGGACGACCGAGCAAGACATTGGGCTCGTCCGCGTTTATCTCCGGGCCGGACGGCCGTCCGAGGCGAGGGAGACGGCCGACCGGCTGACATTAGGCGGTTCGGCCGACGTCAAGGTCTGGAACGCCCTGGGGACGCTCTATCTCCGGGAGTTTCTCCGGATCGACGACGCCCTCGCCTGCTTCAAGGAGTCCTTCGCCCGCGACCGGAACCAGCCGGAAATCGCCTCCCTGATCGTCCAGCTCGCGGGTTATCTCCAGTCCGCCCGCCCCCTCGACCCCCCTGCCCGCTAAACGTTGGCGGGCCGCGGGCCGCTCGGCGGGCTTATTTCGCGGCCTTGATTTCGTCCCAGACCGCGACCCAGAGGCCGTTCTTGTCGCCCAGGTCGGCGAAAATTTCGCATTTGGCCTGAATCTCGGGGGCCAGGAAGACGCCGGGATTCGACCGGATCTTGTCGCTGAGGAGCGGATAGGCATCCTTGTTGGGGCAGAGATACTGGATGAACTCCGTGTTTTCCGCCGCGACCTGGGGGTCGTGAAGGAAGTTGATGAAGGCGTGGGCCAGTTTGACTTCCTTGGCCGTCGCGGGAATGACGAGGTCGTCGCAGGAGATCGCTCCCCCTTCCCGCGGCATGGCGAAGACGATGTCCCCGTTCTCGGCCTGGACCTGGAGGATGTCGCCGCTGTAGCCGTGGACGAGGAGGAACTCGCCCGAGGCGATCCCCGTTTTGTACTGCTCGTTCTCGAATTTGGCCAGGTTCTTTTTCCAGCCGATGACGACGGCCTTGGCCTTCTCGAGCTCCTCGGGATTCGTCGAGTTCAGGCTGTAGCCCAGGAACTTGAGGGCGGCGCCGATCGTCTCCCGCATGTCGTTGAGCATGACCATCCGTCCCTTGAGGTCGGCCCGGTCGAACATCCCCCAGGTCGGCTCGAAGTCCGCGACCTTGCTCGCCAGGTAGGCGATCCCCGTGTTCGTGATCATGTAGGGGACGGAGTGGTCCATCGTCTTGTCGATGGCGATCGCCAGGTAGTCGGGATCGACCCGGGCGGCGTTCGGGAGGAGGATTTTGTCGAGCGGCTGAAGCATCCCCTGGCCGTGCATGAGGCTGACCATGTAGCTCGTCGGGGTGATGAGGTCGTAGCCGGTCGCCCCGGCCTTGAGTTTGGCGTACATCGCTTCGTTGGAATCGAAGGTGTCGATGACGACCTTGCAGGCGTTCTCCCCCTCGAACCGCGAGACGAGCTCCGGCTTGACGTAATCCGCCCAGGTGTAGAAATGGAGCGTCGCCTCGGCCTTTTTCTCGCCGCAGGCGGCCGTCGCGGCGAGGACCGCCGCGAGGATGATGATTCGGACTCTCATGGTCATGACCCTCCTTCGAGAAGCTTATTTTTCGACAGCCGTTGGCTCGCGCCGACGGTCAGAAAGGTCAAAGTCAGGAGAAGCGTCGACAGGGCGTTGATGAGCGGCGTCGCCCCGTGCTTGATCATGCTGTAGATGCGGATGGGGAGCGTCGTCGCCCCCGGCCCGGCGACGAAAAAGGTGATGACGAAGTCGTCGACCGAAAGGGTGAAGGCCAGGAGCGCCCCCGCCGCCAGGCCGGGGGCCAGCATGGGGAGGAGGACGCGCCGGGCCGTCGTCCACCAGCCGGCGCCGAGGTCCTGGGCCGCCTCGACGACGGCGTAGTCGAAATCCTGGAGCCGCCCGAGGACGACGAGGGCAACGTAGCTCACACAGAAGGTCACGTGGGCCAGGAAGATCGTCGTCAGGCCGAGGGGGACGCCGGCCGAGACGAAGGCCATGAGGAGGCTGATCCCCATGAGGATCTCGGGAACGACGAGGGGCGTGTAGATGAGGGTGTAGTGGAAGCGCTGGAGCCTCGTTTTGGCGAACCGGTGGAGGGCCAGGGCCGAGGTCGTCCCCAGGACGAGAGAGACCAGGGTCACGGAGACGGCGATGACCAGGGTGTTCCGGGCGGCCTGCCAGATCTCGGCTTCCTGGAAGAGCCGGACGTACCAGCGGAGGGAGAAACCCTGCCAGCCGCTCCCGAAGCGGGAGGCGTTGAAGGAGTTGACGACCAGGATGAGGATCGGGAGGTAGAAAAAGACGAGGACCAGGGTCAAGACGATGAACGGCAGGCGGCTCCGCCTCATCCCCCTTCCTCCAGGATGATTTCCGGCTTCTCCTTCTTCCGCTGGAGGAAGAGGATCGCCAGGAGCGGCGCCAGGACGGCCAGGATGAGGACGACGGACAGGGCGCTGGCGTGGGGGAGGTTGCGGTCGACGAAGACGCGCTGGGCGATCTTGTTGCCCAGCATCTCGCTCGACGGGCCGCCGACGAGGTCGGGGACGACGTAGGAGCCCAGGGCCGGAATGAGGACGATGAGGACGGCCGTGACGACCCCCTGGCGGATGCCGGGGAGGAAAACCTTGCGAAAGGCCTGGAAGGGGCGGGCTCCTAGATCGCGGGCCGCCTCGACGAGGCGGAAATCGAACTTCTCGGCGGCGGCGTAGATCGGCAGGATGGCGAAGGGGAGGAACGTGTAGGTCATGACCAGGATCACCGCGGCGTTGTTGTAGAGGAGCGGCGTCTGGGGCGAGGCCAACCCGAGGAGGACGAGGATTTTCTTGACCGGACCTTCGGGATGGAGGAGCGACCGCCAGGCGAAGACGCGGATGAGGAAGCTCGTCCAGAAGGGGACGATGACCATCATGAGGAGGAGGTTCCGGCGCCGGGGCGAGGCGCGGGCGACGGCGTAGCCGGTCGGAAGGGCCAGGGCGAGGCAGATCGCCGTCGTCACGGCGCTCGCCCAGAGCGTCCGCCAGGCGATGACCCAATATTGGTGGCGGGCCAGCTCCCGGATCGTCGCCGTCGTCCACCCCGCCCCGATCCCTCCGAAGGGGTCGGGCGGCCGGAAAGCGAGGATGAAGACGAGGAGTGTCGGGACGAGGAAAAAGAGGAGAAGCCAAACGAAGGAGGGTATCGTGAGGACGATTTCCTGCAGCTTCTTCTTCATTCTTCGCCGACTTTTTGCGGAGGGGCGGCGACGAGCTTCTCGTCGCCCTTCCGGAACCCCTCGAGCATGAATCCGTCGTCGCCGTGCCACCAGATCCAGACGTCGTCCTTCCAGCGGATCGGCTTCTCGTCGAGGAAAAAGCGGAAATGCTGGCGGAGGACGAGGACGCGGTGATCGCCGGCCCGGACCCAATACTTCGTCGTCGGCCCGAGATAGATGACGTCCTCGACCTTGGCCGGGGCGATGTTCATCCGCGGATCGGCCTGGGGCCGGTCGCGGGAAATCCGGATCTTCTCCGGCCGGACGCTCAAAAAGACGGGCTGGCCGGGCCGGATCCCCTTGTCGTTATAGGCGACGACGTCGGGAAAACCGGAGATCCGGAGCCGGCAGTACTCGCCGTCGACGCAGTCGGCGACCTCACTTTCCAGGAAGTTCGTGTCCCCGATGAAGGCGGCGACGAAGCTCGTCCGCGGGGCTTCGTAGATCTCGGCCGACGTCCCGATCTGCTCGATCCGCCCCTGGTCCATGACCGCGATCCGGTCGCTGAGGCTCATGGCCTCGCCCTGGTCGTGGGTGACGTAGAGGAACGTGATCCCGACCTCGTCGTGGATCATGTCGAGCTCGATGAGCATCCGCTGCCGGAGCTTGAGGTCGAGGGCCGCCAGGGGCTCGTCGAGGAGGAGAACTTGGGGCTTGTTGACGAGGGCCCGGGCGACGGCGACCCGCTGCTTCTGCCCGCCCGAGAGCTGGCCGGGCTTCTTGCCGGCCTGGTCCTCCATCTGGATGAGGCGGAGCATGGCCCCGACATCGCGCCGGATCTCGTCCTTGGGGCGCTTGGCGATCTCCAGGCCGAAGGCGATGTTGTCCCGGACGGAGAGGTGGGGAAAGAGGGCGTAGCTCTGGAAGATCGTATTGACCCGGCGCCGGTTGGGGGGGAGGTCGGTGATGTCCTGCCCGTCGAGAAAGACGCGCCCCCGGTCCGGCGTCTCGAAGCCGGCGGCGATCCGGAGCATCGTCGTCTTGCCGCAGCCGCTGGGGCCGAGGAGGGAGTAGAACTCTCCTTTCCTGATCTCGAGGGTCACCCCGTCGACGGCCTGGATGCGGCCGAAGGCCTTGGCCACGTCCCGGAACTCGAGAAATTCGCCCAACTCCGCTCGTCCTTCCGAATCTTCATATTATAGGAAAAATCCGCGGTCAAACCACTACTTTTTCGTGCGGATTCCGACAGCCACCTCGTCAACGACACCCCTGATAGAATCGATAAGTGAATATCCGCGGAATTCGAGAACGGCCGGAACGAGATGATGGTTTGCCGGCTCGAAGACGTTCCTTGAAGGAACCGGCGTGTCACGCGGCGGCATGACCGTCCTCGTGACCCCGTAGCGGAGGGGGGTCCCATCGGCATGGCCGATGGGGGGAACCGACGGGACTGGTTCCCCGGGGCCGGGGTTAGAGGATGGTCATGTCGCCGCGACACGCCCCAAAAAAAGGCTGGGAGGCCACGAGCGTCTGAAAAGAGGAGCGAAACGGCCGAGGCGCCGGACGCGTGGTTTGACCGCGTGTTTTCCCTATGTTATAACTACGCCCGGCGCAAACCATGGTCATTACGATAGTTATCCAGCTTTTCGTCCTCCTTTTCGCCATCACGGTCCACGAGGCCGCGCACGGCTGGGCGGCCTATAAATTCGGCGATCCGACGGCCTACAACATGGGCCGGGTGACCCTCAACCCCCTGGCCCACATCGACCCCTTCGGCACGATCCTCCTGCCGATTCTTCTCTCCTTAGCCCGGATGCCCGCCTTCGGCTGGGCCAAGCCCGTCCCCGTCAATCCCTACAATTTCCGCCACCCCCGCCGCGACAACCTCTGGATCTCCTTCGCCGGCCCGGCGGCGAATCTGACCGTGGCCGCCTCGGCCTTCGTCGTCCTCCTTATCCTGAAGCTCACCAACGACCGGGTCGGGCTGTTCATCAAAGTCATCGTCAACGGCTTCTTCCGGCAGATGGGATTCGCCCTCCCCGTTCTTCAACCCGGCTTCTATCCCCTCGAGGGCCTGGCCCTCATCCTTTTGATCATGATCCTCCTCAACGCCTATCTCGCCCTGTTCAACCTCATCCCCGTCCCGCCGCTCGACGGCAGCGGGATCCTGATGGGCCTTCTCTCCGAAAGCGCGGCGGCCCGCTTCGATCGCCTCCGCCCCTTCGGCTTCATCATCGTCCTGATGCTGATCTACATGAGGGTCCTCGAGATCATCATGTTCCCGGTCCAACTCTTCATCGTGATAACCCTCGGATGAGCGCCTCAATCCCGACCTCCCCTCCGGCCCGGAAACGCGTCCTCAGCGGCGTCCGCCCCACCGGCCCCCAGCATCTCGGCAACCTCGTCGGTGCCCTCCGGAACTGGATCCGCCTTCAGGATATCTACGACTGCCATTACACGATCGTCGGGTGGCACGCCCTGAGCTCGGAATACATGAACTCCAAGGTCATCCGGGCGAACACGCTCGAAGTCGCCCTGGATTGGCTGAGCGTCGGACTGGACCCCAAGAAAGCCGTCCTCTTTCTCCAGTCCGAGGTCAAAGAGCACGCCGAGCTCCACCTCCTCCTGTCGATGATCGTCCCCCTCCCCTGGCTCGAGCGCGTCCCGACCTTCAAGGAAATGCAGCAGGAGATCCAGGACAAGGACCTCAACACTTACGGCTTCCTCGGCTATCCCGTCCTCCAGGCCGCCGACATCGTCATCTACAAGGCCGACTTCGTCCCCGTGGGCGAAGACCAGACCGCCCATCTCGAGCTGACCCGGGAGATCGTCCGCCGGTTCAACCGGATCTTCGGCGACATCCTCCCCGAGCCGGAAACCCTCCTGACCGAGGTTCCCCGCCTGGCCGGGACGGACGGGCGGAAGATGAGCAAATCCTTCGGCAACGCCATCTACATCAAGGACGAGCCCGAGGTCATCCGCCGGAAAATCCTGCCCATGGTCACCGATACGCGGCGCGTCCGCCGGACCGATCCCGGCGAGCCGAACGACTGCCCCGTCTTCACGCTCCATAAAGCCTTCGTCCCCAAGGACGCCCAGGACGAGGTCGCCCGGGGATGCCGGACGGCCGGCATCGGGTGCCTGGACTGCAAGAAGGTCGTCCTCGACCATCTCCTTCTCGAGCTCGCCCCCATCCAAGAAAAACGCAATGCCCTCGAGGCAAGACCCCAGGACGTCTGGGACATCCTCGAGGCGGGCAGCGCCCAGGCCCGCCGCGTCGCCCGGGCGACGATGGACGAGGTCCGGGCCGCCCTGGGTTTCTGAAGGCCGCCCCCGATGACCGAAGTCCGCGACCCGAGCCGGGAGGAGGACCAACCCGCCGCGCCCACGGAGCCGGCGGAGCCGCCCGCCGCGCCAGCCGCCGTCGCGGGCCCGGCCGAGGGCCCGCCCGAGGGCTACCAGGTCAAGCTCGAATTCTTCGAGGGACCGCTCGACCTCCTCCTCTTTCTCATCAAGAAAAAAAAGGTCGACATCCACGACATCCCCATCGCCCTGATCACCTGGGAATACCTCGGGTATCTCCGGAGCCGGGACCGGATCAACCTCGACCGCGAGGCCGAGTTCCTCCTCATGGCCGCCCTCCTTATCTTCATCAAATCCCAGTTCCTCCTCCCCCGAGAGCAGCCCCTCGAGCCCGACCTCGACCCGCGCCGCGAGTTGGCCCGTCGCCTCGAGGATTACCGCCGAGTCAAGCTCGTCTCCGCGCGGCTCCGCGACCTCGAGGAAGAGCAGTCCCAGGTCTGGCGCCGGTCCGCCCTGACCGCCCCCCTGCCCGAGGAGGACCTCGACCTCATCGAGGTCTCCCTCTTCGACCTGGCCGAATCGTTTTTCGCCCTCATGAAGCGGAGGCAGGCCGAGCCGCCCAAGATCCTCAAGGGCAAAGAGATCTCCCTGGCCGACAAGATGGACGAGATCGTCGCCGCCCTCGAGGAGCACGGCGTCCTCGATTTCCTGGAATACCTCGAAGCCCAGGAAACCCTCGAGGAGGCCCTCGTCTCCTTTTTCTGCCTCCTCGAGCTCATCAAGGCCCGGCTCGTCATCGCCGTTCAGGAACAGCTCTTCCACACGATCAAAGTCTGGCCCCGCAAGGAGGCCGCGACCAAGGACGAAGCCCCATGAACGAACTCGCTCGGATCCTCGAAGCCCTCATCTTCATCTCGGTCGAGCCCCTGACGATGGACAAGATCGGGGAAGTCCTCCCGGAGCGTTCGGAGGAGGAGATCGGCGCGGCCCTGACGGCGCTGGCGGCCGAATTCGAGTCCGGCCCGCGGGCCATCCGCCTCGTCCAGACGGGCGGGGGCTGGGTCTTCTCGACCAAGCCGGATTTCGACCCCCCCGTCCGGAAGCTCCTCCAGATCGAGCGCCGGAAGAAGCTCTCCCCCGCCGCCCTCGAAACGCTCTCCGCCGTGGCCTACCATCAGCCGGCCACGGCCCCGGAAATCATGTCCATCCGGGGGGTCGACTCGACGACCGCCCTCCACACCCTTCTCGAGAATAAGCTCCTCAAGATCTCGGGCCGCAAGGACGCCCCCGGCCGTCCGCTCCTCTACCGGACGACCGAGAAGTTCCTGGCCTATTTCGGCCTGAATTCGCTCGACGACCTCCCCAAGGAGGAGGAGCTCCGCAAAATCCTCGAGGAGGGCAACGCATGACCCCAGCCAAAATGACCGATGGGTCCTGGCTCAGCTACCTGCGTCCAGAAACGGCCTCCACTCCAGATCGGAAACCTTTCCGCTTGCGCGCTTCCCGATTTGCTTCGGCGGTCCGCAACTGCGCACACGAGATTTTTCGCAACAATATGACCCAGCCTTCATCTCCCTCTCATCGTTTACCCCGCGATGCTCAGACATGCTCCCGCCCGCCAGAGCGGGTTCCCTCGCAACTCAAAGCGCAACGGCGGGGTTTCCTCATGACGTTCCGGCCGTCTCCGGACGCAGGGGCCTTCGCCGTCCGAGTTGGGCTTTTTCTCGTCCTCGGCCTTGCCGTTTCATGCCGGACGACAGAGGTCAAAATTGTAGAGCCGCCGGTAGACCGGCACGCCCCTTACAATTATGTCGTCTCGAACGGGATGGTCGTCGCCGCCCATCCCCTGGCCGCCGAGGCGGGGCGGGACATGCTCCGGCGGGGCGGCAATGCCGTCGACGCGGCCGTCGCCACGACGTTCGCCCTCAACGCCGCCGAGCCGTTCGCCTCGGGCATCGGCGGCGGCGGCTTCATGCTAATCTATCTCGCCCGGGAGAAGAAAATCACGGTCGTAAACTTCCGGGAAAAGGCCCCGGCGGCCTCGACGCCCTCGATGTTCGCCGACAAGGGCGAAACGGTTGACGAATGGCGCCTGGAGAAAGGGACGGCCGTCGGCGTCCCCGGGATGCTGGCGGGCTGGGATTACGCCTTGAGGAAATACGGGACACGGAGCCTGGCCGACTGCGCCGCCAGGGCGATCGAGATCGCGGAGAAAGGATTTCCCGTCAGCGCGACCTTCAGCACGATCAACAAGGATGAATACGAACGGATCCTCAAGAACGCTGGCGAATCGACCTGCTACCTGAACGGGGGGATCCCCTACGAGCCGGGCGACCTCTTCCGCAATCCCGACCTGGCTCGGACGTTGCGGATGATCGGAGAAAGGGGGATCCGAGAATTCTACAGGGGGTCGATCGCCCCCAAGATCGTCGAGGCCGTCCGGGCGCACGGCGGCGAAATGACACTCGAGGATCTGGCCGCTTACGAAGCCAAGGAGGTCGCCCCTCTCCGGGGAACCTACAAAGGGAACGTCATCTATACCGTCCCGCCGCCCGCCTCGGGGGGGATGCACATCCTCCAGCTCCTCAACGTCCTCGAGAACTGGCCGGTCAAGACCTGGGGATTCAACTCGCCCTCCTACATCCACCACGTCAGCGAAGCCCTGCGTTATATCTTCGCCGATCACGACCGCTACGTCGGCGATCCCGATTTCGTCCAAATCCCGATGGACGGGCTTCTTTCCAAGGATTACGCCAAGGCCGTTGCCGCGAAGGTCAAGCCCGACAAGACGGCGGCCTCGTATCCGGCGGCGGAATTCGACGCGGCCGAGGAACCGGGGGGCAACACGACCCACCTCGGAGTCGTCGACCGCGAGGGCAATGTCGTCGCCCTCACCCAATCGATCAACGACTTCTTCGCCACGGCCATCGTCCCGGAGGGGACGGGCTTCCTCCTCAACAACCACATGCGGGATTTCGACATCGACCCCAAGTCCCCCAACGCCCCGGGGCCGGGCAAGCGCCCGGTCAGCAACATGGGGCCGATGATCCTCCTGAAGGACGGCGCGCCGTATCTCGTCCTCGGCTCGCCGGGCGGGACGCGGATCTTCTCCTCCCTGACCCAGATCGCCGCCAACGTCCTCGAATTCGGGATGGACCTCGACGCGGCCATCGAGGCCCCGCGGTTTTTTTCCTACTCCGTGAACGGCAAGCCCCGGCCAATCCATGTCGAATCGCGGATTCCGGCCGAAGTCCAAAAAGCCCTCGAGGCCCTAGGCCACGAGATCCAGGTCCGCGAGGATTACGACAAGTACTTCGGGGGCGCCCAGGCCCTGATGATTCTCCGCTCGCCGCGCCGGATCCTCGGGGGCGCCGACTCCCGGCGGGACGGCGTCGGGGCGGGATACTGAAATCTATCAGCGGCCGGGCCGGATGAGCCGCAGGCCCGGAATCTTCTCATAATCCCGCGCGTTCAAGGCCAAGGGCAGGTTGAAATAGGGCCCGCGAGCCGATATAATCGGCCTTCCGGACGGCTCGTCCGTTCGGGATAGGAAGGAGAAAAACGTTCATGCGGAGATTCTTCAACTTAGGCGCGGGAATCGTTTTCGCGGCCGGCCTCGTCGGAATGGGATTCACCGTTCAGAGCGACGCGCCGACCTTCGCCCCGCCCGTCCTCATCACCTCGGCCGGCCAGAGCGGCGACGCCCCGATCGCGACGATGCTCTTCAAGAAGGCCGAAATCCCCGCGACCTACGAGAAGTTGGCCACGGAGAAAAATCTGGAAGGGACGAAGACCCTCGTCCTCGTCCTCGGGGCAAGCATGAAAGGGCTCGGGGCGGCCGGGCTGGACGCGGCTAAGGAGAAGGCCCGGGTTTCCGGACTCATCGCCGAGGCCCAGAAGAAGGGAATCGCCGTCCTCTGCCTTCACGTCGGAGGCGAGTCCCGGCGGGGCGACTTGACCGACGAGATGATCGCCTCGTATCTCCCGGCCGCCAAAACGGCGATCGTCGTGAAATCGGGAAACAAGGACGGGATTTTCACGAAAATCTGCAAAGAGAAGAACATCCCGCTCCAGGAAGTCGAGAAGACGCTCGAGGCCGTCGAGCCGCTGAAAAAGCTCTTTTCGAAGTGAAGAGAGACCGTTTCTAGAAACGGTCTCTCTTGATCTTGCGATGGCCGACGGACTGATCCTCCTCTTGATGGTGGCCGTCTTCGCCGCCCTGGCCGTCGGCTTCAAACTTCCCTTGGGTCTGGCCATCGCCCTGGCCGCCGTCGCCGGCTCCCTCGCCGGGGGGGAGGGCCTGGCCCTCCGCCATCTCGTCGAGGGGGCGTTCGGCTTTTTCGACATCATCCTCATCATCGCCGCGGCGATGATTTTCATGAAATTCCTCCAGGAGAGCGGGGCCCTGGACGGTCTCGTGGCCTCGATCCTCCGGACGTTCCACCGGCGCAAGGTCGCCCTCCTCCTGACGGTCATGCTCCTTCTCATGTTTCCGGGGATGATCACCGGCTCCTCGCTCGCCGCCGTCCTGAGCACCGGACCGCTCATCGCTCCCGTCCTCATGAAGCTCGGCCTGCCGCGGGCCCGGACCGGGGCCTTCGTGGCGATGGGAGCCATCCTGGGGATGATCGCCCCTCCGGTCAACATCCTCGTCATGATCATGGGCGCCGGCGTGGACATGCCCTACGTCGGCCTGACCGGGCCGCTCTTCCTGGCCACCGTCCCGGCGGCGATCATCATCGCCCTCGGCCTTGGAAAAGGCCATGTCCGGGCGATCAACGCCGACGACTTGAAATCCCTCCTCCCCGCCGCGGCTCCCGCCCGGGGCATCGTCCTTTATCTCCCCATCCTCTTCGTTCTCGGACTGATGATTCTCCAAAACCTCGACGTCCCATTTTTCCCGTCTCTCGGTCTGCCGGCGATCTTCGTCCTCGGCAGCCTCATGGCCCTCTTCTGCGGCCGCCGGTTCAAGATCCTCCCCGCGACCCAGGCCGCGGTGGCGGATGCGGTCCCGATTCTTTCCATCCTGGCCGGGGTCGGGATGTTCATCCAGGTCATGACCTTGACCGGCGGCCGGGGCTGGCTGGTGACGATGTTCCTCTCCGTTCCGCCGGCCCTCCTCTACGCCGGCATGGCCACGGGCATGCCCCTCTTCGGCGGCGTCTCGGCCTACGGTTCGGCCTCGGTCCTGGGAGTCCCCTTCCTTCTGGCCCTCGTCGGCAAGAATGCCCTCATCACCGCCTCGGCCCTTTCGGCCCTCGTCGGCCTCGGCGACCTCATGCCGCCGGCGGCCATGGCCGCCCGATTCTCGGCTCAGGTCGTCGGCGAACCGAACCTGTTTAAAGTTCTCCGCCACTGCCTTTGGCCGGCTTTCGTCGTCCTGGCGGCAGGCCTCGGAATGTTGTTGGCCTCGCCGTATCTGGATAAGATCTTCTAATGAGCCGCCTCCCATGAAATACGCCTATCTTCTGATCGTCGCCTACCTGACGGCTCATCTGGGCTGGTACGTCTTCCGGGAAAAGTTCTTCTGGAAGCAGGCCGGCGCGGCCCTGGTCCTCATTCTCTTCGTCCTGCGGCTTCTCCTCATACAATGAATATGAAGAAAGCGGGGACTATCGTTATTTTCGGAATCGTCGCGGCGGTCGGCTATTTCGCCGGGCGGGACTTCATCGCCCAGGGAGCCCCTGAGGCGATCTATCCGGGCGATGGCCTGACGGCGGAAAAGAAGCTCAGCGACTATTTTCCGCCGCTCCGCGGCACGGCCGGAGACACCGAGGTCTACGTCTTCGAGGGAAAAGAATCGGGAGGGAACATCCTCGTCCTGGGCGGGACGCACCCCAACGAGCCCGCGGGATACGTTTCGGCCATCCTCCTCGTCGAAAATATCCGCGTCTCGCGGGGGCGGGTATTCATCCTCCCCCGGGTCAATGCCAGCGGCTTCACCCATTGCGACCCGCAGGAAGGGGCGCCGCAGCGTTTCGGGATCGAGACTCCCGGAGGGACGCGCTTTTTCCGGTTGGGCTCCCGCGTCGCCAATCCCGTCCATCAGTGGCCCGATCCGACCCTGTATGTCACGCCGACCGGCCAGAAGCTTGCCGGGATCGAGGCCCGCAACCTCAACCGCGCCTATCCCGGCCTTCCCCGGGGGTATCTGACCGAGCGCGTCGCCTTCGCCGTCATGGAGCTCATCCGGAAGGAAGGGATCGACCTCGGGATCGACCTCCACGAGTCGGCGCCCGAATATCCGGTCATCAACGCCATCGTCTTCCACGAGAACTCGAGCGAGATCGCCGCCCTGGCCCAGATGTCGCTCCAGGAAGAGGGCTACGAGTTCCGGCTCGAAGCTTCGCCCCCCAACCTCCGCGGCCTGTCCCACCGGGAGTGGGGCGACGCGGCGGGGATCAAGGCCGTCCTCCTCGAAACGCCAAACGCCTCCCACGGCCGCATCAAAGGCCGTCCTTCCGCCTCGCTCGTCGTCGACGGCCGGGATCCCTACTACGTCAAGGCGGCCCGCCTCGGCCGTCTGTTCGTCCCCTTCGGGCCCGAGGGCATTCCCCTCCGCCACCGGGTCGCCCGCCATCTGGCCGGCGTCGGGGCCGTCCTCGTCGCCCTGTCCGAACTCGAGCCGGAGAAAGCGGTGAGCCTCGAGGGCCTGCCCTCGGGGGCGGCCGTCGAGGCCAAGGGCCTCGGCGCCTTTCTCCGTCCCCCGCACCTGTAAGTTCAATTTTCATTTACAGTTAGCATTGACAAATCGGCGCCGATCGACTAGACTAGGTCTTCGTTTTTCCGTTTCCAAGGTAATCCTCAAGGTGAACCGTATCGTGCCTCTCCTGCTCCCCGGAGCAGCCATCATTGGGAACCCGGAAGGGGCCTCCGCCCCGACCGAGGCCACGGAAGCGGTCGAATCCCCGAAGGAGAATCGTGCCCCATGACAGAAGTTCCCAAACCCAAGGACGCACCGCTCACGTCCGAAGACTATGAGCAGCTGCTGGACCAGTACCAGTTCAGCGCCAAGGAGGTCGGCCCCGGCAAGATCGTCAAAGGCCGGGTCATCAAGGTCACGCCGACCCATGTCCTCGTCGACATCGGGATGAAGAGCGAAGGCGTTATCCCGATCGAGGACTTCACCGAGGCCGTCGAAGGCCGCCTGCCCAAGGCCGGCGACGAGGTCGACGCCGTCCTCGAGAAGACCGACCGCAAGGAAGGCTACATCATCCTGAGCAAGAAGCTGGCCGACACCCAGAAAGCCGTCGAAACCCTGGAACAGGCCTTCGCCCACGGCCACGTCCTCCCGGGAAGGGTCGTGGAAAAGATCAAAACCGGCTACACGGTCAACGTCGGCCTGAACGCCTTCATGCCCGACTCCCACGCCGACCTCCGGCCGGTCAAGGACCCGGCCAAGCTCGTCGGCCAGACGGTCAAGGTCAAGGTCATCAAGTTCGACCGGAAGACCGAGAACGCCGTCGTCAGCCACAAGCTCTACCAGCAGGAAGAGCGGGAAAAGAAGAAGAAGAACGTCTTCAGCCAGATCCAGAAAGGCCAGAAGGTCAAGGGGATCGTCAAGTCCCTGACGAGCTTCGGGGCCTTCGTCGACATCGGGGGAGTCGAAGGGCTCCTCCACGTCTCGGACATGAGCTGGGGCAAGATCGCCCATCCCCACGACCTCTTCAAACCCGGCCAGGAAGTCGAAGTCCTCGTCCTGGACTTCAACGAGAAGGACGAGAAGATCTCCCTCGGGACCAAGCAGCTGACTCCGGATCCCTGGACGAACATCGCCGAGAAGTACAAGGCCGGCGACAAGATCACCGGCAAGGTCACGAGCCTGACCGATTTCGGGGCTTTCGTCGAGCTCGAGCCCGGCGTCGAGGGCCTCGTCCACATCTCCGACCTGACCTGGTCCCGGAAGATGATCCATCCCAAGAAGCTCCTCAGCCTCGGGACCGAGGTCACGGTTTCGATTCTCGACGTCAATCCCGTCTCGAAGAGGATCTCCCTCGGCCTCAAGCAGGCCCAGCCCCACCCCCTCGAGCTCTTCAAGCAAAAAACCCATCCCGGGACGCACCTCAAGGGCAAGATCACCTCGATCACCGACTTCGGGGCCTTCCTCGAGGTCGAGCCCGGGATCGAGGGCCTGATCCACATCTCCGACATCTCCTGGGAGAAGATCAAGCACCCCTCGGCCAAGCTCAAGGTCGGGCAGGAGGCCGAGGCCGTCCTCCTCAACGTCGACGTCGAGAGGCAGAAAGTCTCCCTCGGGATCAAGCAGCTCGAGGGCGACATTTGGGAGGACTTCTTCAACCGCCAGAAGGTCGGCGACCTCGTCACGGTCAAGATCGTCCGGATCGCCGACTTCGGCGTCTTCGTCGAGATCCTGCCCGGGATCGAGGGCGTCGTCTTCAACTCCGAGATCGACGAGAAGAAGGTCGAGAATCCGGCCGACGTCGTCAAGGTCGGGGAGGCCAAGACGGCCAAGATCATCAAGCTCAACGCCCGGGACAAGAAGATTTCCCTGAGCTTCCGGCAGGCCCTCGCGGACCTCCAGAAGCAGGACTACCAGCGCTACGTCGAAAGCCAGGACGACCGGCTGACCTTCGGCGACCTCATCCGGGACCAGCTCCGCCAGCTCCAGAACGCCAAGAAGCCGGCCGCCGCCGACGAGGAGAAGAGCCATGATTAAGGCCGACCTCATCGCCAAAATCTCCAAGGAGCTCAGCGTCCCGAAACAGGACGCCGAAACGGGCGTCAACCTCTTCTTCGACACGATCAAGGACGCCCTCTTGGCCGGGGAGGAAATCGAGATCCGGGGCTTCGGCAGCTTCCGTTTTCGGAGCCGCCCCCCCCGGGCCGGCCGCAATCCCCGGACCGGAGACCCGGTCCAGGTTCCGCCCAAGAGGGTCCTCTACTTCAAGCCGTCGAAACTCCTCAAGGAGCTGATCAACAAATAATGGACTACATCGCCGCGCCCTGGCGGGAGGCCTACGTCCGGACCTGCCACCGCGAACGGGGCTGCGTCCTCTGCCGGGCCCACCGCAGCGGAGACGACCGAACGGCCCGCATCCTCCACCGCGGCCGGCAGGCCTTCGTCATCCTCAACAAGTTCCCCTATCTCCCGGGGCACCTTCTGGTCGCCCCCTACCGCCACCTGGCCGCCTACGAACGGGCCCCCAAGCCCTTGAGCGACGAAATGGCCGACCTGGCGAAGTTGAGCCTCCGCGTCCTCCGGGCCCGCTACCACCCCCACGGATTCAACACGGGGATGAACCTGGGGCGGAGCGCGGGGGCCGGCGTCACCGGTCATTTCCATCTCCACATCGTCCCCCGCTGGACGGGCGACTCGAACTTCATGCCCATCGTCGGCCGGACCAGGATCATCATCGAGGACCTCGACACGACCTTCGACCGGCTCTTCGAACTCTTCCGGAAGTCGAGCCGCCCGGCCCGGAAGCGCGGCTAACGCCATCCCGAGGTAATCCCATGCTGAAAACCATGCGCAAGAACGTCAAGGCCCTGAAACCGGCCCTGTGGTTCGTCGTCGCGGCCTTCGTCGTCTCGATTTTCGTCATCTGGGGCGGCGCCGGCCGCCTGGGCGAGGCCGAGAAGGCAAGCTCCATCGCCTCGATCGGCAAGGAACGGATCTCGTCCGAGGCGTATTTCAACGCCCTCCGGAACCGGATCGAGGGGCTGAAACGGGAGTTCAAGGAGATCAACCGGCAGTTCATCGAACAGCTCAACATCCCCCAGCAGGTCCTCGAGCAGATGGTCGAGCAAGCCCTCCTCGCGGACTTGGCCAAGGGGATGAGGATCCGGGCCTCCGACGAGGAGGTCCGGGACCGGATCGTCGGGCTTCCCGGCCTCCAGCGGGACGGGAAGTTCATCGGCTACGACGAATACCGGCGGATCCTCAGCTACAACCGCCTGTCCGTCGGCGACTTCGAGAACAGCCTCCGCCGCGAGATCGTCCTCAATAAGGTCATCCAGCTCTTGACGGCGGGGGTGACGGCGACACCCGACGAGGTCTGGGAAAACTACAAGAAAAACAAGGACTCGGCCAAAATCGAATACCTGGTCCTCGAAAAATCCAAGGTCGAGCCGGGCCGGAATCCCGAGCCGGCGGAGGTCCAGGCGTACTTCGAGGCCCACAAGGACGACTATCAAATCCCGGAAAAGCGCGAGGCCCTGGTGGTCTTCCTGAAAAACGAAGACTTGAAGAAGGAAGTCGAGCTTTCCGATTCCCAAATCGAGAAGTACTACAACGACAACAAGGCCCAGTTCCAGGTCCCCGAAAAGATCAAGGTCAGCCGAATTTGGCTCCCCTTCGCCGGGAAAGAAAAGGCCCAGGTCGAGGCCGAAGCCCAAAACGTCCTCGAGCGGCTCCGCAAGGGGGAGGACTTCACCGCCCTGGCCAAGACGTTCTCCAAGGACGACAAAGCCGCGACCGGCGGCGATTGGGGCCTCTACGACTGGCAGTCGCTCCCGGCCGCGGAGCAGGAGGAGATCCAAAAGCTCGAAGCCGGGCGGACCTCGGGATCGATCTCCGGAGACGACGGCCTGGCCATCATCCGGGTCACGGAAAAAACGCCGGAAGCGACGACCCCGCTGTCCGAGGCCCGGCCCCAGATCCGGAATATCCTCATGGACCAGCAGGCCCGCCAAATCGCCGCCGAACGGATCTCCCGGATCGAAAAGGAAGCCAAGAAGGGGCGGGGCCTGGAAGCCGCGGCCGGGACCCTCAACCTCAAGGCCGAACCGACCGGCCTCCTCAAGAGCGGCGAGGCCTTCGGCGAGGCCGATCCCTCGGGAGCCGTGAGCGGAGCGCTTTTTTCCCTCAAGGAAAAAGAGATTTCGGCCCCCATCTACACGTACGGCGGAGTCGGCCTTGCGGAGCTTCGGAAAATCGAGCCCCCGCGGCCGGCCCAATTCGAGGAAGTCAAGGACGACGTCGAGAAGGACGTCACCGAGGAGAATAAGAAGGAAAAAGCCCTGGCGACGATGAAAGAGGTCCGGGCCAAGCTCACCGACAAGAACTGGGAAGACCTCGCGGCGAAATACAAGCTCGAACTAAAAACCGTCGACGAACACAAGAAGGAGCAGTATCTCGCCCTCGTCGGCGAAAGCAAGACCGTGGACGACCTCGCCTTCACTCTCCCCCTCAAGGCCGTCAGCGAGCCCGTCGCCTTCGAGACGGGGTACGCCCTCCTTCGCGTCCTCGAGCGCAAGGAAGGGACGCGGGAGGAATTCGAGAAGGAGAAGGAAACCGAGACGGGCAACGTCTTCGAGGTCAAGAAAAATAAGTTTCTCCAGGCCTATCTGGCCAAGCGGCGGGTCGAGAAGAACGTCAAGGTCAACTACGAACCCTTCCTCAGCGTCAGCCAGGACGTCCTTTCGCGGTACGAGCCGGTGAAATAAAAAAACCCTTAGAACTTCATTCTCAAGCCGGCCCGGAGGGAGAGGCCGCTCAAGTCGATACTCGCCTTGCGGACGGCCCGGAAGTCGAAGCCGGCCGGCTCCTCGGCCTGGAGCCGGAGCTTGGTCTGCCAGAATTCCAGGGTGGAATCATATTCCTGATAGTAATAGAGCACGCCCGTCGTCTCGTCCCCGAGATCTCCTTCGAAGGGGCTGACTTTGGCCATGATGTAGCCGGCTTCGACAAAAAGGCTCAAGGCCGTATCGACGGGAAAGCGGACGCCCGTCCCGGCTAAAAGAAAAGCGCCGCTGGCCGAGGCCAGCTCGGAGAGCGACACGCCGGGATTCGCGGCCTGGATGTCGCGGAACTTCTCCCTGTGGACGTACCTGACCGGGACGAATCCCATCCCTCCCCGAAGATAGGCTTCCCAGGCTTTCCCGAACGGAAAGGCGTACTCGCCGAAGAGATAGACCGGATAAGCGGCAACCTTGGTCGGCGACGTGTACTCGAACTTCGCGACCGGATTCTCGAGGTAGAGGGGGGCGTCGAGGTCGACGAAATTGGAATAGTAAAGCCCCAGGCCGAGGCCGACGGCCCACCGTCCGCCGAATTTCGCCGAAAGCTCGGCCCCGAAGCTCGTGGATCCCGATTGCCGGAGATTTCCGGTCTGCTCGAATCCCCAGTTGGGTGTCTTGGCGCAGAAGGTCTCCCAGGACGCGGACCAATCCTTGAGGGCCTGATCGATGTCCGCGAACCGGGAGCGGAGGAGGCCGCCCGAAACCTGGAGATGGAGCTCGACGGCCGCGCTCTCCGGGACGCAGGCCAGGAGAGCCGCCAGAGCGAATGCGGCCGGCCGGAGGCTGGACGAAGACATCGTTTTGATCCGCCTCCATGATAGTCCTGTCGCCCCTCTTGTGCAACCCGGAGGCGGGGACGGCAAGATGGGGGACACATTAAAGTGTCCCCCATCCGTTTGAAAAGAGACGAAAAAAAACATATCCTGGAGGAACTCGGCCCGAGGAATCCAAATGACGAGCCGCGAACGCGTCCATCGAGCCCTCAACCACAGGGAGCCGGACCGAATTCCCGTCGATTTCGGAGCGACGGCGGTCACGGGCATGCACGTCAAGGTCGTCATCGCTCTTCGCGGCCATTTCGGCCTGGACAGACGGCCGGTCAAGGTCCATGAACCCTACCAGATGCTCGGCCTCGTCGAAGAGGACCTCCAACGGGCGCTGGGGCTCGACCTCGAGGGCGTCTTCGCCGCCGAAACCCTCTTCGGCTTCCGGAACGAAGGCTGGACGCCGTGGCGGATGGACGACGGGACCGAGGTCCTCGTCTCTCAGCACTTCAGGACGACGAAGGACGCCAACGGCGACACCCTGATCTTCCCCAAGGGCGACATGAGCGCCCCGCCCTCGGGCCGCCTGCCCGAGGGAGGCTTCTTCTTCGACACGATCGTCCGCCAGCCGCCGGTCGATGAAGCCAGGCTCGACCCGGCCGAAAACCTCGAAGAGTTCGGGCCGATCTCCGCGGCCGACCTCGATTATTTCGACGCCGAGACTCGGCGGGCGGCGGCTACGGGGAGGGGCGTCATCGCCACGTTCGGAGGAACGGCCCTCGGCGATATCGCCCTCGTCCCGGCTCCCTTCCTCAAGAATCCCCGGGGAATCCGGGACATCGAGGAATGGTACGTCTCGACCCTGACCCGCCAGCCGTATCTCCATGAAATTTTCGAGCGCCAGACCGAGATCGCGCTGGAAAATCTGGCCAGGATCGCCGCCCGGGTCGGCGACCGCGTCCAGGCCGTGTTCATCTGCGGGACGGACTTCGGGACCCAGTCCTCGACGTTCTGCTCCGAGGAGACTTTCCGCGAGCTCTATTTCCCCTACTACCGAAAAGTCAACGACTGGATCCATGCCCACACATCCTGGAAAACGTTCAAGCATTCCTGCGGGGCCGTGGAGCCGCTCCTCCCGGCGTTCATCGATGCCGGTTTCGACATCCTGAATCCCGTCCAGGTTTCGGCGGCCGGGATGGACGCGGCGAAACTCAAGGCGGAGTATGGGAAGGACCTCGTCTTCTGGGGCGGCGGCGTCGACACCCAGAAGACACTGATGTTCGGCGCGCCCGCCGATGTCAAGGACGAGGTCAAACGCCGCTGCGATGTCTTCGGCCAAGACGGCGGGTTCGTCTTCAACGCCGTCCACAACGTCCAGGCCAACGTCCCCGTCCCAAACGTCACGGCGATGTTCGAGGCTCTCCGGGAATACCACGGGAATCGGTGAGATGAGATCCAAAACCTTCGTCGTCTATCTGACCGTCGTCGCCGCCCTGGGCGGCCTCCTCTTCGGCTTCGACACGGCCATCATCGCCGGGGCCGTCCGCTTTCTCAAGGACCAGTTCGCCCTCGGCGCTTTCGGCGAGGGACTGGCCGTGAGCATCGTCCTCGTCGGCTGCATGTTCGGGGCGGCGATCGCCGGGGCCGTCAGCGACCGGATCGGCCGGCGGCGATTCCTCCTCATCTCGGCCGTCCTCTTCTTCGTTTCCGGCCTGGGCTGCGCCATCCCCCAGAACCTCGTCCAGTTCCTCGTCTTCCGGTTCGTCGGAGGCCTGGCCATCGGCTCGGCCTCGATCGTCTCGCCGCTCTACATCTCCGAAATATCCCCGGCCCGGATGCGGGGGGCCTTGGTCTCGGTCAACCAATTGGCCATCGTCACCGGCATCCTGCTGGCTTACTTCATCAATTGGGTCCTTGTCGGGGCCGGGCCGCACAATTGGCGGTGGATGTTCGCCACGGGGGCCCTTCCGGCCGTCGTTTTCTTCGGCCTTGTCCTCCGCGTCCCCGAAAGCCCCCGCTGGCTGGTCAAGCAAGGGCGGGAGGACGAGGCCCGGGACGTCCTCGCCAGGATCGGAGGCGAGGCCTCGGCGGCGGTCGAGATTCAGGCGATCCGAGAAACTCTGGCCCTCGAGCAAGGCTCGCTTCGCGAACTCTTCAAGCCCGGATTCCGGACGGCCCTCATCATCGGCGTCTTCCTGGCCGTCTTCCAACAAATCACCGGAATCAACGCCGTGATCTACTACGCCCCCCGCTTCTTCGAAAGCGCCGGCCTGGCCCGCTCGTCGGCCATCTTCCAGTCGGCCCTCATCGGCCTGGTCAACGTCGTCTTCACCCTGGTCGCCATCGCCCTCGTCGACCGCCTCGGCCGCAAGCCGCTTCTCCTGGCCGGCTCGGCGGGAATGGGCGTCTCCTTCATCCTCCTCGGCGCGGCCTTCAAGTTCCAATTATTCGGAGGCGGCCTCGTCCTTCTCTTCACCCTTCTCTACATCGCCTTTTTCGCCATGACCCTCGGGCCGATCGTCTGGGTCGTCATCGCCGAGATATTCCCGACCCGGATCCGCGGCCGGGGGATGGCCATCGCCACGGCCTCGCTCTGGGTTGCCGACTTCGCCGTCTCGCTGACTTTCCCGGTCATCGCCGACAACCTCCACGAGTCGTTCGCCTTCTGGCTCTACGCGGCGATGTGCGCCATCAATTTCATCTTTATCGCCGCCTTCCTCCCGGAAACCAAGGGCAAGTCCCTCGAGGAGATCGAGCGCCGCTGGCTCAAACACGCCGGAGGCTGAGTTTCTACGCCCCGTACATCTCCGCGATCAGGCGGCGCAGGGCGGCTGCCTCGTCGTCGGAAAGAGACCCGATTTTCTTTCCTAGCCTGGCCCGGCTGATGGTCCGGATCTGGTCGACGGCGATCTCGGCCGGCAAGCCGCCGCACTCCACCTGAAGCCGCGACCTCCACGCTGGATGGATTTGGGTCGTCATGCGGCAAACGGTCACGGTTTGGAGCTTCGCGTTCAATTCGTCCAGGCTGACGATCACGACCGGGCGCGATTTCGACATCTCGGCGCCGCGGCCGGGATTAAGGCTCGCCCACCGGATTTCGTATCGCTTGACAATCGAGACAGACCGCCGCTCTCTTCCGAAAGACGACGGCTTCTCGGCGACGCGCCTCGGGCGCTCGTCGTCCCACGGGAAGCCCTCCAAACCGTCTCCCGAAGCGGCATCCCATTCGTCCCAGATTTCCCCCGCCGCGGCCATCTCCGCCGCCGTTTCCGGCCAGGGAAGCTTTTCGACGTATTGGCCGGAGGGGCGGAGGACGATGCCTTCGGCCTTCTCCTCCATGATGACCGTGGCTCCCATCCGGTAGCGCTTCAAGACCCCCGCCGGCAGGCGAATCCCCTTCGAGTTGCCGATCCTGGCGATTTTCAGCTCGACCGATTTCATGTACTAACTGTAATTACATTGGCCCCAAATGTCAAGACGGCTCCCGCGGACGGAGGCCTCTATCGGAAAGATAGCCAGTCATTTATAATGGCGAATCGGAAGGATCTTCTGGCATGAAAAACCGGATCATCATGCTTTTTTTCGTCTCGCTCGGACTCGCCGCCGCGGCCGCGCTCTCCGCCGCGCCGCCGCAGACCACCCTGGCGTACACGGTCTCCATGAACGACCCGGCCTCGCATGTCTTTCAAGTCGTTCTTCGCGCGGACGGATTTGATGACGAAGCCCTGGATCTCAAAATGCCGGTCTGGATGCCGGGCTACTACGGCATCCAGAAATACCCGGAAAACGTCCAGGACTTCCGGGCCGCCGACGGGACGGGAAACCCGCTCGAGTGGGAGAAGACGGCGGAGAATACGTGGCATGTCCGGACGAACGGCGCGCCGTCGGTCGTCGTTTCGTACGGCGTCAAGGCCACGGTCCAGTTCATCGTCCACAGCTACCTCGACGAAAACCGGGCCTATATCGCCCCCGTCGGCGTCTTCCTGCACGTCGGCGGCCGGCTCGACCATCCGGTGACCGTGACGATCAAGCCTTATGAAAAATGGAAGGACGCCGCGACCGGACTCGACCCCGTGCCGGGCGAACCCCACGCCTTCTCGGCGCCCCATTTCGACGTCCTCTACGATTGTCCGATCCTCGTCTCGAACCTCGACGGCGTTTCCTTCGAGGTAGGGGGCGTCCCCCACTCCTTTGTCGGCTGGAACCTGGGGGATTTCGACCATGACGTCCTCGCCTCCGACCTCAGGCGGATGGTCGAGGCGGCCGTGTCGATCATCGGCGAGATCCCTTACAAGCACTACACGTTTCTGGCCGTCGGCCCCGGGCAGGGAGGGATCGAACACGCGAACTCGACCGCCGTGAGCTTCGGCGGCTTCAATCCTGCCACCCGGCGCGCGGCCACGGGCTTCCTGAGCTTCCTGGCCCATGAATACTTCCATCTCTACAACGTCAAGAGGATCCGTCCCGTCGAGCTCGGCCCGTTCGACTACGACGGCCCGAACCGGACGCGCCTTCTCTGGATGTCGGAGGGATGGACGTCCTATTACCAGAACGTCATCCTCAGGCGGGCGGGCTTCACGACGGCCGACGAGATGCTCGCCGCCGTCGGTTCGCCCATCGCTTCGCTCGAAAACAGGCCGGGCCGACACGTCCAGTCCGCCGCGGAATCGAGCTGGGCCTCCTGGGACCAGGGTCCCTTCGGCGGCGACCCGGAAAAGTCGGTCTCCTATTATGACAAAGGGGCGGTCATCGGCCTTCTTCTGGACCTCGAAATCAGGCACGCGACACAAGGGGCGAAGTCCCTCGACGACGTCATGAAAGCCCTCTATTTCGAATTCCACAAGGAAAAGAACCGCGGCTTCACCGAGGCCGAGCTCAAAAACGTCTGCGAGAGGATCGCCGGCGCGCCGCTGGATGAAATCTTCGACTACGCGAACACGACCAAGCCTCTCGATTACGCCAGGTACCTGGGCTACGCCGGGCTGGAGATCGAGCCGCCCCGGGAACTCGACGAACCCGACGCCGGAGTCGTCGTCCGGGATCAAAACGGCGCCCTCGTCGTCACCCGGGTCGGCCGCGACTCCCCCGCCGGCCGCGCCGGCCTGGCCGCGAAAGACGTCATCCTTTCGGTCGACGGCGCGGCCGCCGACGCCGCGGGAATGAAGAAGGCCATCGATTCGAAACGTCCCGGAGAGACCGTCGTCTTTCGCTATACCCGAGGAGACGAGGAAAAGGAAGTTTCGATCGTCCTCAGCAAGCGGATCGACCCCGGCTACAGGATTAAAAGGAAGCCGAACCCCACCCCCGAGGAAACCGCCATCCTCAAAGGGTGGCTCGGCAAGTGATCACTTCCGGCGGGCGCGGCCTTCAAGATAGGGCTTGAAATCGGAAGGGCTTTCGGACGAGGCCATTTCCAACTTGACGGTCAGAGAATCGCCGCCCGCCTTGGCATAAGTCAGCCGATAAATCGGCGTGCTGAAGTCCCAGCTCGAAATGAAGGTCACCGAATTTCCGTCATCGGCCAGGCTGGCGACATACTCGATGACGTGCCCCTCGTTATCGAAATAAATCGCTTTCTCGGGAAGGCCGGGCTTCTTGTAAATGACCATCAAACTCTCTTGGGAGAAGGCCGGACGGCCCGCCGCGGCCGGAAAATCGCTCCGGCCGCGCTGGACGATGACTTGCTTTTGAAGGTCGAGCGAGAAGGCGAAGGATCCGACGCCCTGGCCGGGCTGGCCGGCACCGTCGCCGACCCATTCCCCGAGGAGAAAAGACCACCGGCTCCAATCGGGCGCGGCGGCCGGAGACGTCTGGGCCGCGGCCGGCAAGGCGAATGACGAGGTCAGAACGCATACGGCCGCGACGAGGCCGGTGACTCCTCCGCGAAACAACACTCTCATCCCTCTCCTCCGCATGGGATTTCTTTTTGATATTATAACCGCCCGCATGGATTCTTGGCTAGAAAAAAAATAAAAGCATTCTATCCCAACGAGCCTCCGGGCGAGCTCACCTCAGTCCCGGCGGATGACGACGACCGTTTGGCCGACCGCCGGGGCCGTAGCGGGGAAGACGATCTCTTTTCCGTCCGCCCTCGCCGTGAGGTAATACTCGATGTCGGCCTTTGGAGCGTCGAGCTCGACCTCGTACACCCCGCGGGCCATATGCCTCAGGGGAACGGCCCGATAGATTTCCCTTCCCAGCTCGGACCAATAGAGCGTCGGCTCGGCCGGTTCATCCCGGGAGAGGATCATCGCCTTGAGCCTCAGCGGCTCGCCCTCATCCAGGCTCGTCCGGACGGTCGGGACGACGAAACGGGCCGGGCCCTCGTAATCCCGGCCCAGCCGCGCTTCCTCCGGAATCTCGCCGCCCAGCAGCTTCTCCAACTCCTCGCCGGGCTGCTCGAATGACGGCGGGAGAAGGTGCTGCTCCCAGTTGGCGATCGTCCCGAGCTCGCCCGTGTTGCCGACCGTCGCCAGGAGATGCCCGAAGATTGTCCCGAGGGACTCCGCCATTCTCGCCCGCGCCGGGACGAGTCTCTCCCGGGCCGCCAGCGCCCGGTCCGACTCGCCGGCGATTTTCTTCACGGCTTCCAGAGCCTCGTTGTACCCTCCCCAAAGGCAGCGATAGCGGGCGATTTCCCGCATGGACTCGAAATTTCGGAGCCAATAATCGAACCTCTCCCCGTTTCCGGCGCCCCGGACTTTCGGCCGGAGGGCGGCCATCTCGTCGACGAATGCGTAAGCCGGCGCCGCCTCCTCCCATGGCCTCGGGTCGGGCGTTACCCCCCCGGGCCCGTCCGTCCAGTTGACGGGAATGGGTAGCTTTCCGTCGAGACGGGCGAAGATCGCGGCCGCCTCCTCGGCGATCTCCTTCCCGAACTGATTCGCGGCCCAATCGCGGTAGAAATCGAGCGCGGGAAGATGTCGCGGAGTTTCGGCTCCATCGGCTTCGTAGCCGGCCACAGCCCCCCCGCCGCAGTTGATTTTTTTGACGAAGGCCTTTCCCTCGGCCGTCTTCCCCTCGACGATCAGCCCGGCGATCGAGGGATAGTGGATCCGGTCGCCGAAATCGAGGTTCAGTGTGCCGTCCTCGACGACGATGTTCGGGAAGGCCGCCTCCCAAGCCATGTTTTTTCCGCCGGCGCGGGCAAAGATGTCGATTTTATCGGCGGCTCGGCGGCCTTGGACGAAGATGTCGAAGACGCGGGCGCCCTTCCGGTCGAATTCGTGCTCGATGAACTGAAAGGTCACGGCGTACGTCCCGTCGGGGATTCGAAGGTGATAGCCGTAAGCCCGGTCGCGGACGTCGCGATAAATATCCGCATTCTTCGCCCCGGCCGCGATGTCATCGAGCAAAGACACATACCAGCCGTTCACCGGCCCCTCGATGTCGGCGAATTTCACCGCCGAAGGATTCCAACTCTGGTCCCAGGCCGCATGGGCGAGGGCGAGGACGTTGGGCGAGAGGATCCGCGTCCGCCAGTGGATGCCCAGGAGCCCGTCGCAGCCGTAGGTCAAGGCGTCGACGGCGTCGCGCCGCATCCGGCCCGCCCAGAGCTGAGGGGACGTGAGCGAGGGATCGTCTTCGAGCCAGGGGATGGCCCATTTGGAGCGAAGGTTCTCGACCGCCGCCTTCGACGGGTCGGACGGAGGGCCGGCGATCCGGCCGAACGAGGGATCCACAGGGGCTTTACCGACCTCGCGGTTGATGCACGTCGCCGCGACCTCCTTGGGAAGGACCTGGTCGAAAAGACTCCGGTTCGACGGCGGGCCCAGAACCCAGCCGCAAGTCGCCAGGCTGAAGGGCGCCTTGACCTCTCGCGCCGCGGCCACGGCCGCCTGGAGGTCGTCCGTCACGGCCTTGACTTCGGCCTCGCCGGCGTCCGACCAGGTCCAGCTCTCGGTCGTCCAGAACCAGTAGACATCGAGCGGATAGGCGGCCATGATCCGCAGGAAAACGCCCCGGTACAAGTCCTTGACGACCGCCAAGTCCTTGGGGTCGCGGCCCGCTTTGCTCAACCGTTCCGCGACGAGGGCGGGGACGGTGAGCGGCGTCTCCATGCCGGCGCACGTCCGGACGCCGAAGCGGCGGGCTAGGGTGAAGGCGCCGCGGAGCATCGCCGCCGTCCGGTTGAAGAGGAGGTTCGAGGCTTCCGGAGTCTTGGGCTCGGGCATCAGGCCGGACATGACCTCGGGTCCGAAATCTTCGCCCTCGAAAAGCTTGGCGGCGCCGCAGTGAAAGCTCGACGTCGGCTTCGGCCGATAGCCCCAATTGTGCGATCCGGGATTCGAGCGGAGGGTGTTCTGGTAGCTCGACGGATAGCTCGCCGTCACGTTGCCGGCGGCGTCGAATTCTCCGGGAAGGCCGATCCAGACCGTCGGCTCGGCGTTCGGATTCTTCTCCGGATACGTATGCAAGCCGAAGACGTTCATCCGGAGCTTAGGGAGCTGCACGAGGACCGTCTTGTACGTCTCCTCGTCCCACCAGTCGGGGCCCTCGGCGAAGTCGTGGAAGGGCTGGATGCCGCGCCGGGCGAAGAGCGGCCGGGCCTTCTCGTCGAGATCGGGCAGGGCGAAAACCGTCCGTTCGTCCGGGACGACGTCGCCTTCGAGATAGAACCTGACGCCGAGTTTCTCGATGAAAGCGTAAGCCCCGTAGAGCGTTCCCAGGGCGCTTCCGCCGGCGATGAGGACGTAGCGGCGCGATCCCCGGCTCACGGTCTTCAGCCAATACCCCTCCTCGCCCAGCCCGGTAAAGATTTCGGCGGCTCCCGGCGCGCCGAAGAGGCGGGCTTGGGGATCGATGACCAGCCCCTCCGCGCGGAGTCCGTCCGAGGAGTGGATTTCCCGGATGGGGGCGAGACCGCCCGTCGTCAAGTAGAGGTAGCGGCGCAGCTCCGCCGCCGCCAACCGTTCGCAGGCCGAGGCGCCGCGGACGATATAGATCGCCGGCCCGGTCGATGGACGGGCGCAGCCGGCGGTCAGGACGGCAATGAGGATGAGGATCAGCCAGCGCGTTTTTCCGTTCATTTGAACGGCCGGAGGATATCCCCGAAGAGGCGATGAACCGACGCTTCGACGGCCGCCTTGAGGCTTTCGACCGAGGCTTCGAAGGTTTCCGCGAGATGGTCCCGGGCCCAGAGCGGGGTGCCGCAGTTCACCCGGATCTGGCCCGGGATCGCCCAGGCGAGATGGGTCCCGAAAAAGGCCAGCGGCACGACCGGGACGTCGAGGCGCTCCTCGAGATGGAGCCGGCAGGCCACGATCGCCGAGCCCCGGCCGAAGGGCTTGATGTAGGGATTTCGCTCCTTGGGGTCGATCCGGCCCCGTCCCTGGAGGGAGACGATCGCCCGCCCGCGGCGGAGATAATCCATGCAGAGCTCGACGGCTTCGCGCTTGTCCCCTCCCTTGAGGTCGACGGGAATGGTTCCGATCTTGGCGATGTTGGAGGAGACATAGTCGACGACGAGGAACTTGAAGGGATTCAGGAGAAAATTCACGAAAACGCCCCTCCGGCCCATATGGCGCTTGAGGTGCTTCAGGGTCAGGGCGCTGAACTCCGGACGGGTGAAGATCTGCTTGTTGGCGTTGAAGAAGATCGGGCGCGGGACGATCCGGAAGAGGGTCATGACGTCCTTGAAGGCGCCGCAGTGGTTGCCGATGAGGATGACCGGCCCTTGCGCCGGGATGTTCTCCCCGCCCCGGATGAGGACGGACTTGCCGACGAGGGCGATCCTCCTCAGCCAGCGGATCACGGGCTGGACTCTCCGGAGCTCGTCTTCGTAGGTCAGCGGCGTCATCGCGTGGCCATTCTATCCATCGGCCGGCAACTTGTAAATGGCGGCCCTCCGTGCTAGAAATGGGCCATGGCTTTAAACATCCGCGGGGGCGCGGTTCTCGCCCCCGACCCTCTCGGTCTTAAGGATGTCCTCGTCGCCGGCGGCCGGGTCGAAGCCGTCGCCGAGCCGGGGGCGATCTCCGTCCGCGGCTTCGCCGTCGAGGAGGTCGACGCCCGCGGCTTGACCGTCCTCCCGGGCTTCATCGACCCCCACGTCCACATCCTGGGCGGCGGAGGGGAGGGCGGCCCGGCGACCCGGGCGCCGGAGATCCGTATCGAAGACATCGTCCGCAGCGGAGTGACGACTCTCATCGGCTGCCTCGGCACGGACGGCGTGACCCGCCATCCGCAATCTCTCCTGGCCAAAGCGAAAGCTCTGGAGCTCGAGGGCGTCAGCACGTACGTCTTTGTCGGCTCCTATGAAGTCCCCGTCAAGACGACGACCGGAAGCGTCCGCTCGGACCTCGTCCTCGTCGACAAAGTCATCGGCGCCGGGGAGATCGCCGTCTCCGACCACCGCTCTTCCCAGCCCGCCTTCGAGGAAATCGCCCGCCTGGCGGCCGAATGCCGGGTCGGCGGGCTTCTGGGGAGGAAGGCGGGCGTCCTCCATTTCCATCTCGGCGGAGGAGCCCGCCGCTTGGAGCTCCTGTGGCGCCTCCTCCGGGAGACCGAGATCCCGCCGAGCCAGGTCATTCCCACCCACGTCAACCGCAACCGGGCGCTCCTCGAGGACGGCCTGGCCTATGCCGCGGCCGGCGGCTATCTCGACTTCACCGCCGGGATCGACCCCGAGGACGAATCCGAAGACGACGTCAGCGTCGAAACGGCCGTCCGCCTCGGCCTCGAGCGAAAAATTCCCCTCGAGAGGTTCATGGTCAGCTCCGACAGCAACGGGAGCATGCCCGTCTTCGACAGGGACGGCCGGCTCATCGGGCTGACGATCGCCACCGAAGAGACCCTGCTCCTCAAGTTCCGGTCCCTCCTCCGGCGGGGGATTTTGACTCCCGACCGGGCCGCCCGCCTCTTCGCCGCGAACCCGGCGGATTTCTACAAGCTCGAGGGGAAAGGCCGGATCTCGCCCGGGATGGACGCCGACCTCGTTCTTTTCGACGAATCATGGACGCTGCGGACCGTCATCGCCAAGGGACGAGTTCTCATGCGGGACGGAGAAGTCCTGGTCAAGGGAACCTTCAGCGCGCCGTGATCCCAAAGGACCGCCGATGAACACGACCGAAGCCCGGAAACCCTCTTTCGGCATCGCCCTCCTGCCCCTCATCGCCATGGCCCTGCTCCTCGGCGTCGGCTACGGCGTCTACAAAATCCGCCCCCAAGTCCTTCTCGTCGCCGCCGCCTTCCTGACCGGCTGCCTGGCCTGGGTCCTCAAGCTCTCATGGAAGGAGATGCAGACGGGCATCGTCGATAGCATCCACAAGGCCATGCCGGCCATCCTGATCATGCTTTGCGTCGGCGTCCTCATCGGGACGTGGATGGCCGGCGGGACGATCCCCATGGTCATCTACTACGGCCTCAAACTCATCTCCCCGAAGTTCTTCCTCGTCACGGCCTGTTTCGTCTGCAGCCTCGTCGCCCTGGCCACGGGAACGTCCTGGGGGACGATCGGGACGGTCGGCGTGGCCTTCATCGGGATCGCCATGGGGCTCGGCATGCCCCTCGGCATCGCCGCCGGGGCCATCGTCTGCGGTTCCTATTTCGGGGACAAGATGTCGCCCTTCTCCGACATTCCCAACCTCGCGGTCGTCACGGCCGGGGCCAACCTCTTCGACCACATCAAGCACACGATGAAATCCGCCGTTCCCGGCTGGCTCATCAGCCTGGTCGTTTACTTTTTCCTCGGCCTGCGGTACCAGAGCGCGACGATCGCCGATGAGAGGATGACTCTGATCCTGGACACCCTGCGCCGGAATTTCCGGTTCCATATCGTTCTCCTCCTGCCGATGCTCCTCGTCTTCTACATGGCTTTCACCAAACGGCCGACGATCCCCGGGATGCTCTTCTCCTCGGCCCTGGCCGCCGTCCTCGCGGCCGTCTTCCAGAAAGCCTCGCTCGTCGAGATCGCCACGGCGATGAACTCGGGGTATCCGGCCCACACTGGCGTCGAAGCCGTCGACAGGCTCCTCAGCCGGGGGGGGCTGATGAGCATGATGGAAACGCAGCTCGTCGCCTTCACCGCCTTCAGCTTCGGCGGGATCATGCAGAAGGCCGGCTTTCTCGCCGTCATCCTGGACAAGGTCATGCGGGTGGCCCGGACGGTCGGGAGCCTGGTCGTCGTGACCATAAGCTCCTGCGTCGTGACGGCCCTCGTGACCGGCAGCTCCTACCTCTCGGTCATCATCCCCGGCGAGCTCCTCGGCCCCATCTTCCGGGAGAAAAAAATAGCGGCCAAGAACGTTTCCCGGATCATCACCGAATGCGGGGGAATCATCGTCCCCCTCATCCCCTGGAGCATGGCCGGCGTCTACATCACCGGCGCCCTCGGCGTCCCCGTCTTCCAGTATCTCCCTTGGGCGATCGGGAATTGGCTGGCGATTTTCATCCTCGCCGCCTACGGCTACACGAAATTCACCATGGCTCCAAGGGTCCGGGAGGACGAGACCCAAGCCGGCAGCTAGGTTCGGAGCCAAAGGCCACCCTTGCCCCCGACCCCGGGAACCAGTCCCGTCGGTTCCCCCCCTCGGCAGAGCCTGGGGGCCCCCCCTCCGCTACGGGGGCGTCAGGGTGCCCTTTGTCTCCGGACCGGGAATGATCAGGTGGAAGATTCTTCGGGATCGCCTTTTTTATCCAAAGCCTTGCGGAAGAGCTCCTCGGCCTTCTCCTTTTTTTGGCGCTCGAGGGCCGCCGTGGCCTCGAACTTCGTCGCCATCCCTTCGGCCTTTTTCTTCTCCTTGACGAGCAGGTCGTCGAGGGTCTGTTTCGTTTTGGCCGCCTTCTCCGACTTGAGGATCCCCTGCGCCGCGGCGTCGACCCAGAGGACCGTCCGGCAGCAGGGGCAGACGACCTTGAAGACTTTCCCGCCGCTTTCGTCCATGCCCCTACCGTAGCAGAAAGGGGGGCGGCGTTCAACCGGCCTGCCCCCCTTCCTCCCGTTTGCCCTGCGCTTGGATCTTGTGCTTTTTCATGAGCTTGAAGAGCGCCTGGCGGGACAGCCCGATCTCCTCGGCCGTCCGGGCCTTGTTGTAATCGCAGCGGAGGAGGGCCTGGCGAAGGAATCTCTTGACGAACTCCGCCTTGGCTTCGAAGAAATTGTCGGCCGCCGCGGCGGAGGTGCCCGGGGAGACAACCTCGCCGTCGGAAACCAACACTCGCGGCGAAAGGTGCTCCGGCCGGACGATTCTCTCCTCTCCGCAAAGGATGAGGCAGCGCTGGATCTCATTCTGGAGCTCCCGGACGTTGCCCGGCCAGGAATAGCCGTGAAAGAGCTCGAGGGCCTGCGCGGAAAAGACGAACCGCCCGCCCTTGAGCTCGGCCCCGTACCGCTTGGTGAAGTGATCGACGAGGAGCTCGATGTCCTCCCGCCGCTCGCGCAAGGGCGGAATATCGATGGTCACGATCCGGAGGCGATAAAACAGATCCTCCCGGAAGGTCCCCTGGCCGATTTCCCGCTCCAGGTCCTTATGGGTCGCGCTGATGAAGCGGACGTCGACGACCCGCATCCGGTTCTCGCCGACCCGCCGGATCTCCTTGTCCTGGAGGACGCGGAGGAGCTTGGCCTGGAGGGGCGGGCCCAAATCGCCGACTTCGTCGAGAAAGAACGTCCCGCCCGCGGCCTCCTCGATGAGGCCGGGCTTGTCCCTCAGGGCGCCGGTGAACGAGCCGCGGGCATGGCCGAAGAGCTCGCTCTCCAAGAGATGGTCGGGGATGGCTCCGCCGTTCACGGCGATAAAAGGAGACATCCTTCGGGCGCCCCGAAAATGAATCGCCCGGGCGACGAGCTCCTTGCCCGTGCCGCTCTCTCCGGTGATGAGGACGGGCGCGTCCAGGTCCTTGACCCGGTCGACGAGCTCGATGACCCGGAGGATGGACGGGCTGCGTCCGATGAGGAGGCCGTTTCCCTGTTCGTCTCGCATGTCGTCCGCCGCCGGACCCGGGGGGAGCTTTCGGGAACCCGCCGGTCCGACATATGAACGACGCTCGGGGGGGTGATTCTTTCTCACTCCGGAGGGCGCCGCCACAGAGCCTGACTGTTATCCACTTTTGATATTTGGCCTTATAAGCCCATGGCGCGGCCGTGTCCCCCGGAGCGGAGTGGGACCCTCGTCGGTGAAGTCATGCCAAGACGCCTCCAAGACTTTTTTACCAGTGAATACCCCGCGGCAAGCCGCGGGGCATCAGCCGCGCAGCTTTAAGACAAGCTGCGCAGGCCCTTGCTCGAGGTCCCGATGGTGGACGATGTAGTTCTGGATAATGTCCCGAGTCACTCGGTCTCCGACTGTGCGGGCGAAATATCCATCCTCCCACAATTCCCCGCCCCACAATCTCTTTTTCAGACTCGGGAACTCGCGGAACAATCCCCGCCCACTGTTGCTCTTGATGATCCTGACGACCTCCCCTATCGATCGAGACGGAGGGAAAGAAACCAAGAGATGGACGTGTTCTTCCATGACCTCCATTTCCAAAATCTCGATGTCGTACACCCCGCAGATCTCTTGGATCATCTTCCCCGCTCGTTCCCGGATCTCCGGCCGCTCGAAGATATCCTTCCGGTATTTCGGGCACCAGACCAGATGGTAGGCACAGTCGTAGACCGAATGACTCGTCCGTTTGAGCGTCACTCATCGTTTATATCACATCGCCGAGCAAGGGCCTATGTGGATAAGGGGGACTTTCCGGTCCCCCTTATCAACCCCCTCGGCGCGGCAATCGGGATAGGGGGCGGCCTCACGGCCGCCGCCCTCCCACACCACCGGACATACGGGTCCGTATCCGGCGGTTCATACCGACTTCACCGCTGTCCCCTCGTATCCGGAGAGGGTAAAGAGTCCTCGTTCGGCAAAGAACTTGTTTGGCATCCCGACTTTGACAGGCTTCAAGTTCGACATTACCCATGGCCCATGCCGCGAAAGGGCGAAGGCCTTGGCTTCCGTATCGCCGACTTCGAGCTTTCGGATTCCGTGATATCGGGCGTTACATCTCTTGTTCCACTTCTTTACGACTGCGCAGCGGAGCCGCCGACGAATCCAACTGTCCAGGTCCCGAAACACCGTGAGCGTTTCAGCTAATCCGAAATAGGTCATCCAGCCCCTCAGATACACGCTCAGCTCCTGGATCATGCGTTCCAGGGGAATCCCGCGTGACCGGCCGGTCAGCTTCTTGATCCGGTACTTTACGCTCTTGACCGTCTTCGGAGCCAATCGGATTTTCCAGTCCTCGCTCCCCAGGAAGCTAAAGCCGAGGAAACTCCTTTTCTGGGGCTTGGCCACGGCACTCTTCTCCCGATTGATACGTAGTTTCAGGCGTTTCTCTAAGAACCGTTCCACCGAGTCCATCACTCTCTGTCCCGCCCGCTCCGACTTCACGTAGATGTTCGCATCGTCGGCGTAGCGGCAGAACTTGTGTCCCCGGCTTTCCAGCTCCTTGTCCAACTCATCCAGAAGGATATTACTCAGCAAAGGCGACAGGGGACCGCCCTGCGGCGTTCCCTCATCTCGTCCCTGGACGACTCCGTTCAGCATGACTCCCGCCTGAAGATAGCGACGGATCAAGCGTAATACGCGTTTGTCCGTCACCCGCCGAGTGATTCGATCCATAAGGATGTCATGGTTCACTCGGTCAAAAAATTTCTCCAAGTCAATATCTACGACCCAATCGTATCCCTCTTTGATGTACGCCCTAGCCTGCCGGACGGCTTGATGAGCGTTCCGGCCGGGCCTGAAGCCGTAGCTATGCGGGGAAAACGTCGGGTCATAGACCGGCGTCATGACTTGTAAGAGCGCCTGTTGGATGAATCGATCCAAAACGGTCGGGATGCCGAGCCGCCGCGTCCCGCCCCCAGGTTTGGAGATGTCCACGGCCTTGACCGGTTGCGGTTTATACCGTCCAGCCAGGAGTTGAGTTCTAATTTCCGGCCAATGAGCTTTCAAGTATCCCTTGAGTTCGCTCACGGTCATGCCATCGATGCCTGGGCCGCCCCTGTTGGCGACCATTTGTTTCAGTGCCTTCTCGAGGTTCTCTTTGCGGACCACCTCCTCCATCACGACGGTCCCGGCGGGTGCGTGTCCTTCCGTTGCCGCCGTCGCTTGCCGCACCGTTGCCCCCGTGCTCTCCGAGCCGGAGGGTCGGTCCCAGTCGAACTGGAGTTGCCGTGGCCCCGCGACGTCGAAACCGGAGGGTCGCCCCTCTGTCGATACGTTTGGCCCTTTGGACGGGTCTCCCGTCCTCATATGGCCTCGGCTGACTTCTGCCGCTCCTTCCGGCCTCCTTGCGGAGGGCGTAGTCCCTTTCGGACAGGACGGCAGATCTCCCCGGGTAAGAACATCGGCCTCCGCCCCACATCCGCCACATTTACCGGAGAGCAGGCTCATGGCTACCGGTTTTGTCCTGTGCAGTGAACTCACCGTCGTTCTCCGGCCTTCGATGTGGTTCGTATTCCTCGGATCGTGGCTTTGCTTTCGGCTTCCTTCAGACCCCACCTCGCGGTGGACGCCCTTGCCGTTCGGCTAGCAGTTTCCGCCATGTGGACCTGCAGGGGACTTTAGCCCCCAAGCCGTATGTTCATGCCGGGCACACTGCATTCATCCCCGCGACAAGCCGCGGGGCATCCTGCAAAGGGTTTCGTGATACTGACCCCCCCTACCCCCCCTTTCGTAGGGGGGGCCCCGAAACACGTCGGCGTCTTGGAGAGTCGGAGGGGGATATGGCCGCGCCATGCGAAGACCCTGCCTAAATGGCAATCTGTCAACCGTCAGCCGCCGAGCGGATTTGACAGGCCTTCAAGGGTTGGGTTAACCTGCTTTCGCGCGATGGGAAAGCCAGCTGGAAAATCGGGGAATAAAGTCCTTTTCTGGACAACGTTCGCCGTCGTCAACGCGGGTCTCGTTTTCCTTCTCGCCGAAGCGATGGCCAAGGCGATGCCGGAATTGACCGAAATCAAGAGCACCCGCCTGGCCGGGCCGGCAGGCGCCCTTTTTACGGCCGACCTGGACGGCGACAACCACGACGAGATCATCACCATCCCCGTCGTCGCGAACGCCCGGGACCAAAGGAACGTCTCGGCCTATTCGCCCTTCGGCATGTCAGGCGACAAGCCCTTCTCGTACGTTTGGGACAACCTTCTCCTTCCGGGCGAATTCGTTTTCGTCCCCCAGGACGTCGACGGCAACGAAAAGCCGGAGGCCGTTCTCATGCGGAGAACGGAGGAGGGAATTATCTTCCGGACATTCAACGAGAAGAACACCGAAGCCGAATTTCCCCTGCCTTTCCCAGGCCGCCCGTTCGGCCAGGAAACGCAACTCGCCGACCCTATTTTCCGGGACATCGACGGGGACGGGGCGGCTGAGATGATCGCCGACTTGAGGACCGGTTTCGAGAAATCGCCCCGCGGCATCGTCGCCTACGACCTCGCCGAGCGGAAGCTCCTCTGGGATTTCCCGACGGGCTGTTACCCCCACCAACTCGCCGTGGCCGACCTCGACGGGGACGGCTCGCGGCCGGAAATCATCTTCAGCGGCTGGGCGCCCCACAACGATTATGCGGCCAACGGGACGAACGACGACACAAGCTACCTTCTGATTCTCGACGCCGAAGGGCGTCTCCTCGACCAAGAAGAGATGGGCCGATATTACACGAAAATCTTTTTCGACGTCGGTGACGTCGACGGCGACGGAACCCCCGAAATCGTGACCAGCCGGTCCTGCCACCGCCTCGAGGAGCCGGACCCGGGCGAAATCGGAATTTACGATTGGAAGAGGAAAACATTCAGAACGCGCAAGTCCGACCCGGACGCCGTCTTCACCAATGTCTTCGTCTTCCCCACCAAGGAAGGCGACGGACCTTTCCTTGTTGTCGGCGATTCCCAGGGACGAGTGACCTTGTTCGATAATCGCCTCAACATCGTCCGACGCATTCAACTCAAGCCGCCGGCGATCGTCCTGGGGGTGGGAAAGCTAGGTTCCAAGACCGAAGCGAACCGCATCTTCGTCTATTCCGGCTTCTCCGAGTTCAACATTCTTTCCCCGAACCTCAAGGCGGAATTCCGCTATGCCTTCAAAGACGCAAGCGACATTTCCTCCTTGATTTACGCTCCTCTCTCCCTCGACACGATCTCGGCCGGCGTATTCAACGCCGACTCTCTCTATCTCCTCACCAAGGACCGGATCACAACCGAGATGAGGATCGCCGCCCTGTGGCGCTCCCGGGCGATTCCCCTCGCCCTGCTTTTCGTTCTCTTCAACCTTCTGGCCGTCGTCGCCCGAAGAGCGCGGCCCGCCGTCGAGAAAGAGCCTCATCCCATCCGGCCCGAGGCCGTCCAGGAAATCGCCCACAGGATGAAAAACTCGCTGTTCACCATCGGGCTCGAGGCGGAGAGGATGCGGGCCTCGCTCGCGGACGCCCCGTCCGCGTCGCCCGGCGATGCCCTCCAAGACGGCGCCGCCTCGATCCTCGAAGACGTCCAGAAGCTCAAAGGCGCGACCCGGACGCTGACGAAGATGTACGAAAGCCGGGAGCCTCGTCTCCAGAGCCTGGCCCTCAACGGCTTTCTCCGCGAGCTCGGCGAGCGCTTCCGCGGCCTGCTCGAAGGCAAGATCGAATTCGTTCTCGACCTCGAAGAGGAGCCCCTTCCGGCCCGTTTCGACCCCACTCAACTCGAGGAAGCCTTGTCCAACATCATCGAAAACGCCGTCGAGGCTCTTCCCGGCCGCGGCCGGATCACCCTGAGCTCCTCGGTCATCTTCTCCCCCGGCCCGAAAAGCCGGCGCACCGCCGAGATCGACATCGAGGACGACGGCCGCGGAATCCCCGAAGACAAGCTCGCGGAAATTTTCAAGCCTTACTTCACGACCAAGAAGGACGGAAGCGGGATCGGGCTGCCCATAGCCCGGAGGATCATCGAGGCCCACGGCGGCCGGATCGAGGTCCAGAGCCGAGCCGGAGCTGGCACGCGGTTTGCTGTCTATCTGCCCTTGACCGAAAAGTAGAATCCGCAGGGTGAATCCATTGGAACGGGGCACGATTCTCGTCGTCGACGACGACGCCAAGGTCCTCCGGACCCTGGCGGGTATCCTCAAAGGTCGGCAGTTCGACGTCGTGACCGCCGAAAACGGCCGGAAAGCCCTCGCCCTTATCGAAAAAGGAGGCGTCGACGCCGTCCTTCTCGACCTCGTCCTCGGCCGGGAGAACGGCCTGGCGGTGCTCCACCGGATCGCGGGAGACGTCCCGAGCCTTCCCGTCATCATGCTGACCGGCCACGGCACGATCGCCAAGGCCGTCGAGGCGGTCAAGATGGGAGCGTTCGATTTCCTGGAGAAGCCGGTCGAGTCTGAAAAGATCGTCCTCGCCCTGGAAAACGCCCTGCGCCGAGGGAGGCTCGAGAAGGAACGCTCGGCCCTCATCAGGGACGCCCTGAGCCGCTTCCGGATCGTCGGCGCCACGAAGGCGATGAGGGACATCGAAGCCCTCATCCAGCGCGCCGCGCCTTCGGACGCCAGAGTTCTCATCACGGGCGAAAGCGGAACGGGAAAAGAGCTCATCGCCCGGGCTCTCCACCTTCGCAGCCCGCGGGGCGGGGAGCCCTTCCTCGTCGTCAACTGCGCCGCGATCCCCGAAGACCTCATCGAGTCCGAACTTTTTGGCCATGAGAAAGGGGCCTTCACCGGGGCGACGCAGAGGCACGAGGGCAGCTTCAAGCTCGCCTCGGGAGGGACCCTCTTCCTCGACGAGATCGGGGACATGAGCCTCAAGGTCCAGGCCAAGGTCCTGCGGGCGATCGAGGACGGCGAAATCCGAAGGGTCGGAGGGGAGGAAACCATCCAGATCAACACCCGGATCATCGCCGCTTCCAACCAAGACCTCCGGGAATCGATCCGGAAGTGCGCCTTCCGGGAAGACCTCTACTTCCGTCTCAACGTCATCGACATCCACGTCCCGCCGCTCTGGGAGCGGAGGGAGGATATTCCCGTTCTCGTCGCCCATTTTCTGTCCATCCTGAGCATGGAAAAAAAGGTCCCCACGCCGGAGATCGAGCCCGCGGCCATGGAACTGCTGATCGGCCACGACTGGCCGGGCAACGTCCGGGAGCTCAAGAACCTTCTGGAGAAGGCCATCGTTCTCTACCCCGACGAGCTCATCACCCGGGAGCGGGTGCAGGAGCTCTTGAGGAGCACGTCTCTCGACGAGGTCAAGGACCGGCCGGAACGAACGCTCTCCGAAGCCCGGAAAACCGCCGAGCGGGAAAGCCTCGAGGCGAAGCTACTGGCGACCGGCTGGGATTACGAAAGAACGGCCCGCGAACTCGGGATCTCGCGGGCGACGTTGTTCAACAAACTGAAGGAATTCGGGATCAAACGCAGTCTAAATTCTTAGACTCGGCGGGCCGGAAAGTCCAGAAGGTTAGACTGGGCAGGAGGGGGAAGGGCGATTTTTCCGCATATTTTACAGGGCTTTTTTTGGCACGCCGCTTGCTCATTACGGGGGCGTTGGCGTCAGCTTTTTCATCAGGGTTGAGGGATTTCCAAAAAGGCGCGGGGCTTTTCCGGCTTTTCAAATCAAGAAAACACTCGGAGAAGGCACCCTTCTAACGACATCAACGGCCTGAAGAACTCGGTTCTTACCGTTTACCGCCGAGAATCGAGCCGAGGATGCCGCGCATGATGGAGCGGCCGACCTGGCTGCCCATCGACCGCATGGCGCTCTTGGCCATCGACTCGAGCATCGTGTCCTTCGGCCGCCCGGCGGGCTTTCGCTCCCGGGGCTGGGCCTCGTAAGGCGGATATCCGGGCGCGGGAGGTTGCTGACGGTACCCGCGCGCGTCGGGCTGCGGTTGTCCAGCCGGAGGCCAAGAAGGAGCCGGAACAACAGGCGGCACGGGCTGAACTCTCTGCTCCGCCCTTTGCTTCAATAATTCAAACGCCGACTCGCGGTCGACGGCTCTCTCGTAATGGCCATAGATGTAGGACCTCGAGACGATCTGACGCCGCATGTCCGGGGTGATCGGGCCGATCTGCCCGTGCGGCGGAAGGACGAAGGCCCGCTCGACGATGCCGGGCTGGCCCCGCTCATCCAAGAACGAAACGAGAGCCTCCCCCACCCCGAGCTCGGTGATCGTCTTCTCGACGTCGAGCTTGGGGTTCGCCCGGAAGGTCGTGGCCGCGGCCCTGACGGCCTTCTGGTCGCGCGGGGTGAAAGCCCGGAGGGCGTGCTGGATGCGGTTCCCGAGCTGGCCGAGGACGATGTCCGGGACGTCGAGCGGATTCTGGGTGACGAAAAAGACGCCGATCCCCTTTGACCGGATGAGCCGGATGATCTGCTCGACCTTCTGCATCAGGACGTCCGGCGCCTCGTCGAAGAGGAGATGGGCCTCGTCGAAGAAGAAGACCATCTTCGGCTTCTCGAGGTCCCCGACCTCGGGCAGGTTCTCGTAGAGCTCGGCCAGGAGCCAGAGGAGGAACGTGGCATACGTCTTCGGCTGGAGCATGAGCCGGTCGGCGGCCAGGATGTTGACGATGCCCCGCCCCTGGTTGTCCGTCTGGATGAGGTCGTCGATGTTCAGGGCCGGCTCGCCAAAGAGCTTGTCCCCACCCTGGGTTTCGAGGTCGAGGAGGGAGCGCTGGATGGCCCCGATCGAGGCCGCCGAAATCCGGCCGTATTCGGTCTGGAACTGGTCGGCGTTGTCGCCGGCGAACTGGAGCATGGCCCGCAAATCCTTGGAATCGAGGAGGAGAAGGCCGTTGTCGTCGGCCAGCTTGAAGACAAGCGAAAGGACCCCGCTCTGGATCTCGCTGAGGTTGAAGAGCCGGCTGAGGAGAAGAGGTCCCATGTCGCTGACCGTCGTCCGGACGGGATGGCCCTGCTCGCCGAAGATATCCCAAAAAACGACCGGCGACCCGCCAAAGCCGTGATCGCCGAGTTTGAGCATCTCGATCCGGGCGGCGATTTTGGGCGAAGCCGTTCCCGGCTGGCTGATGCCCGAAAGGTCGCCCTTGACGTCGGCCATGAAGACGGGCACGCCGGCTTGGCTGAAATTTTCGGCCAGGACTTGGAGAGAAACGGTCTTTCCCGTCCCAGTCGCTCCGGTGATCAGGCCGTGGCGGTTGGCCATCTTGGGAAGGAGAAAAAGGTTCGTCTCTCCCCGGGCGACAAAAAACGGATTCGCGCTCATGGGCGTTGTCCTTTCAGGATAACGTTATTACGCCCGCTAGGCAATGTCAATGCATTTGCCGACTGACCGTCGAACAGTTCTCTCCGTATTCCGAGGAAACGCCCATGGCGCGGCCGTATCCCCCGGAGCGGAATGGGACCCTCGTCGGTGAAGTCATGCCAAGACGCCTCCAAGACTTTTTTACCAGTGATACTGACCCCCTCTACTCCCCCTTTCGTAGGGGGAGCCCCGAAACTCGTCGGCATCTTGGAGAGTCGGAGGGGGATACGGCCGCGCCAGGCGTTGATGTCTTCATACGAAAAAACTGTTCGAAGGTCAGATATGCCGATGAAATGAACCTTAACATTTTCGCCCCCGGCCGGATATACTCTGATGTGAAATGGACCCCCGGGAGAAAGCCTTGATCGAGCGCGTCCTGGCCGGAGACACGGCCGCCTTCGAGCCTTTGGTCCTCCCCTACCGGAGGCCGATGCTCTCCCTGGCCTACCGGATCGTCCCGGACGCCGAGGACGCCAAGGAAATCGTCCAGGAAGCCCTCCTCCGGGCCTACAAATATCTCCGCCGCTGCGACATCGAGCGGAGCTTCCGCAACTGGCTCTACCAGATCCTGGTCAACGCCGCCCGGGACCACGGGAGGAAGCACGGCCGGGAAGCCTCCTTGAGGAGCGACGACGCCTTGACCGAGTCGAGCCCGTCGCCCGAGGCCGGCCCCGAGGCGGCGCACGAGGCCCGCGAGGCCAGGGCCCAACTCCTCGACTGCCTCGACGGCGTGAGCCCGAAAGAGCGGGAGGTGTTTCTTCTCCGGGACATCGAGGAGATGGACGTCGCGGCGACGGCGGAGGCCCTTGGCCTGTCCCAGCTCTCGGTCAGAGTCCATCTCTCGCGGGCCCGCCGGAAGATCAAGAGCCGGATGAAAGAGAAATATCCCCATTTCTTCGGGAGCGGAAGATGAACTGCCGTAACGCGCGCCGGCGCCTGGCCTTATATGTCGGTGGCGAGCTCGGCCCACGGAAAGAACGGGCCGTCCGGGCCCATCTCGAAGGCTGCTCCCGCTGCCGCGCCGAGGCGGAGGATTATCGCGCTGCTCTCGAAAGGGCAAGGATGATGACCGCCGCGGGGGCGGCGCCGGACTGGACCGACGTCGAATGGCGGAAGATGGTGGCTTCGATCGTCTCGACGCCCGTCGAGAAACGCCCGTTCCGCACTTTCGCCCTCCGGCCGGCCCTTGCGGCCGCGGCGGCTTTTTGCCTCATCGTCCTCGGGACACAGGCCGTCATCCGCCATCTTCTCCGGACGTCGGAAATCTCGACGTTCCCCGCCCGGAAGGGTGATCTGGGTGGCCGCCTTTTCTCCGCTCTCCCCACGTTCGACTCCGCCTCCCTCGCCGCCGTGGAGAAAGTCGCCGGCCTTCATGACCCTGCCTTTCCTGTTCTCGCCTCCGCGAAACAAGATATCCCGGCCCTGACGATGATCGCCCCGGAATCAGGACTCAAAATCGTCTGGTTTTTCAACGAAAATTTCGACATGGAGGAATGACATGAAAAGACTCTTCGGCCTCGCTCTCGCCGTCACCCTCGCGTTGGCCGGCGGACCGGTATTGGGCCAGTCCGTCGAAGCCATTCAGGCGACGGCGCCTCAAACGCCGCCCCCGGCCATGGCCGTATCCCCCGCTGCGGCCGAACCGGCCGCGCCTCCGGCCCAAACCGCAACGGCCCCTCCGGCCAAGCCCGCCCAATTACGGACCGAGCTCATCAAGCTCATGTATCTCGAGTACAACACGGCTTACAGCCTTCTCCGGGCCTACAGCACGACAGGTAAAGTCTCGCCGGCGGGAGGGCCGAACTCCTCGATGATCGTCGTCTCCGACACGCCCGAAGTCGTGGCCAAGATGCTCCAGGTCATCAAGGAATACGACGTCAAGCCGACCGAGGTCCAGTTCGCCGTCCAGATCGTCCAGGGCGGCGAAGGCGAAACGGACGAAGCCCTCAGGAACGACCCGGTCATCAGGGACCTCCGGAACGTCCTGAAATACAAAGGCTTCACCCTCCTCGACGGGACGATCCTCCGGGTCATCGAGGGCGAGCGGGCCCAGGCCAAGGTCGGCCCCAACGCGGATTACGAAATCCGGATCCGCCCGAAATACGTCAAGGACGCCGCCGGCGACATGATCCAAGCTGCCGTCGAATTCCGAAAAGACAAGGTCGTCACGACTATCGCTCCGAATTCGAGCATCCCCATCCAGACCGTGGGCTCGACCGACCTCATCACGACGACCCTGATGCTCAAGGCCGGCGAGAAGACCGTTGTCGGCGTTTCCAAGAGCGACGGCGACCGGGGGCTCATCCTGATCCTTTCGGCCAAGGTCACGAAGTAGGTTATAATAGGAGGGCCGTATTTCTCGTGGGAGGACGCCGATGAAAAAAACGTGGATCGCTCTCGCGGCCCTCTTCTTCGCCTTGGCGGCCTTCGCCGTTCAGGCCGCCGCCCAATCCGGCCAGAAAATCCCCGGCCAGAAATCCATGCTCCTCATCGAGGACACGTTCAAGCTCGTCCCGGGGACGTGGGCCCTCTATGACGTCCTCGACAAGGAAAAGAGCGAGCCCTTCCTCATGTATATCGGCGTCCTCGGACGCGAGACCTACAAGGGAAAAGACGGCGTCTGGCTCGAAATCGAAGTCCGGATGAAGGACATGCCCGTCGTCGTGACCGACGCCCTCGTCGACGAGGCGGCGGGCCCGAGCGGCGAGGTCCTCAAGGCCGTCGTCCAGGTCGAAGGGGTTTCGCCGTTCAAGGTGCCGGAGAAATACCTCAAGGGCGAGGGCCAGGAAGTCGGCCAATTCGAGCCGGCCAAGATCGTCCGCAAGCTCGAGCAGAAGAAGATCATCCACAAGGGCAGGACGGTGGACGCCCTCCTCGTCGAGGCGGAGAACGGCCAAGGGGAAAGGGTCTCGGCCACGGTCAGCGTCCAGATCCTGCCGATCGCGATCTACGCCGCCGAAACCGACGACTTGAAAATGACAGTCAACGACTGGGGGACGGGGGCCCAGACCAAGCTCAAAGGCGAGCCGGTCAGCATGACCCTGTGGCTCATCGAAATGGTCGGCAAGGAGCTCGGCAAGATCAAATAGCCGGGCTAGATTTTTCCGATCTTCAGAAGCTCCGCGGCCACCGTCGAAAATCCGCTCGTCGTCCGGTTGGCCAGGATGACATATCCCCCGCCGGGGGCCGAGGCCAGGGCCGTTCCCTCGGCGCCGTAAGGCTCTCCGGCGATGCGCTTGTCCCCGATTTCGACCTGTCCCCGGACGATCTTCGTCAGATAGACGGCGGGGGGGGCGTCGCCGTCCTTGGCCCGGCCGACGACGATGAGATCTCCGCTCTCCGTTTGGAGAAGGCCCTCGCCCGATTGGTCGCCGGGCCCGCCGTGGGCATATTCGCCCTCGACTTCGCCCTCCGCATTCGTGCGGAGGACGTAGACATCCTCGCCGTCCTCGTCGAAAACGTTGACGACGCCTACGGCTGCAAAACCGCCGTCGGCCAGGGGGATGACGGCCCGGCCGCTCTCCTTGCCCGGGCCTCCCGATTTTTGCTTCCACATGACCTTGCCCCGGGAGTCGCAGCGGGCGATGAACGCGTCGAGAAAGCCGCCGCCCTGGCTTTGCTCCTCGCCGGTCAAGACGAAGCCGCCGTCGGCGGTGAACGCCCCGGCCTTGATGCCCTCGATATTATCGAATTGCGAAAAGAGAACGAATTTCTCGTCCCTAACGACCGTCCCCTGGGCATCCCACTCGACGGCTGAAACGCCGTTCGGCGTCCGGATGAGGACCTTCGGGCCGCCTTTCGCGCCGGGGGCCAAGGCCAAGGGCATCTCGTCCTGCTCGTCCGCGCCCCACGTCTTCAACCAGGCCATCGTCCCGTCGGGACCGGTCTTGACGACCATCGTATTCGTGCTCCCCCCCACGACATCGTGGGCTTCCCGTCTTTCGCCCGCGAGAAAAAATCCTCCGTCGGCGGCGCAGGCGAGATAGCCGTATTCCGCCCTCTCGCCTCCGTAGGTCTTCGTCCAGAGGACTTTCCCCTCGCCGTCGACCTTGGCCAGGAAGAAATCGATATTCATCCCTTCGGAGGCGGCGTAGCCGCCGACGGCGAAACCTCCGTCGGCCGTCGCCAGGAGCGCCCTTCCCGAAGTGATATCCCCCTGGCCGAGGGCCGCCGTCCAGACGGAATCCGCCTCCGCGAGCGGCTTGCGAAGCGCTTCGGCCTCCCGCTTGACGGTCTGCTCGGCCGTCCCGGCCGACCGGCTCCGGCCGAACCACAGGAGAGTCGAGACGATGACCAGGGCGGCGATCGGAAGGAGAAAGAGCACGGCCAGCGAAGCCCCGCTGCCCTCCCGGATCGTCCGGCCGCGGGCGTCCTCGCCGACGGGGAGGGTCACGCTTTCGATGACCTTGACCTCGTCTTTCAGCGGAACGCCGGCCTTCTCCAAATCCGTGAGCATCCGGCCGGCGTTCTTGAGCGCCTGGCCGCCCATCTGGTCGCTCACCCAGAAAAAGGCCTTCGAGCCGTCCTTCAGCCCGACCGCGACGCCGTCCGAGGCCGACCCGCCGAGCATCATCGCCCGTCCGGCGGCCCCGATTCTCGCGCTCCCCTTCCCGGCCAGAGCGGCCAGCCAGGAGGCGATGACCAGCCAGCGCGGCGCCTTCACCTGGACCGGCTGATGGAAGCTCATCTCGGAAAAGCGGAAGAGGCGCTTCTCTTTATAGGTCGAGAGCTCGATCCCCTCGGCTTTCAGGGCGAGCCGGTACGTCGCGTACCAGGCTTGCAGCCGAAGAAGCCAAATCCCGACGAAGGCCAGCGGCCAGCAGACGAGCGTCAGGGGCCAAGCCAGGGTGACGGCTTGGACGGATCCGCCGATGACGAAGATCGGGATGGCGAAGAAGGGGACGAAGAGGATCATCGAGGCGAAATCCCCCAGGATGACCCGCCATCTCGCATAAAAGAGCTCGTCCCTCTTGGGCCGGACTCTCGGCAGGACGACATAGGCGAGGAGTCCCGCGAGGAGAATCCAGAGACTGGCTTTCCGGAAGGGATAGAGGAAGCGGACGGGCGGCTTGGGGCTTCCCGTGAAGCCGCTCCCGAAACCGAAGGCGTCGCGGTCGTAGACTTGATAGGTCAGGGAAAGATAGACGGGCTTGTCCTTCCCGCCGGAGGCGAGATACCGCGTCTCCTCGTCCCGGCTGAACGAGCCGGCGACGCCGCGCAAGAGCTCCTCGTCCGGCCGGAAAAAGACGCGATACGGCGTGAATTTCCATCGGCGCGAATCGGCCGGAATCCGGCTCGTCCATTCCCTCGCTCCGAGCTCGCCCCGGCTCGCCGCTCCGGCGTCCCGGAGAAACGTCTCCCAGGCTTCGCCCGAGACGGCCAGGAGGGCGTCTTGGGTCTTGACCTTGGTGTATTCATCGAGGGGCAGCTGGGCGAGATATCGTCCCCGGTCGGTCCAGGCGGATTCATCCTTTTGCGCCTCGGCGAAATCCATCACCCGGGCGACGAACAAGGGTTTGACCGAGGCCGCCTTGGCCGTCCAAACGGCGAGGGCGGCGGCGAGGAGAAGTATCCACCGGCGTCCGAGTTCCATCCACGCCTCCTTTCGAGCCCGCGCTCCGCCGGCTTCAGCCGGCGGAGACGATTTTTTCGAGAATGCGGCTCCTTTTCCCGGCGTCCCGGAACTTGGGATTCCAGCCCAGGACTTCCCGGAAGAGGGCCAGGGCCCGTTCGTTCCGGTTCATGGATTCGCACAGGGCGGCCATCTCGTAGGTCAGGGCGAAATGGGCGTTCGAGCCGCGAGGCGTTTTTTCGAGGGCCTGGGACAGCCAACGCTCCGCCTCGGGATAATTCTTCTTCTGGATGAACGCCCGGGCGATCAGGCTGCCGCAATCGGCCTCCCGCTCCGGGTCGGCCGCGGCGATCTTGAACTCCTCGATGGCCTCGTCGGACAACCCCTGCTCGAGGAAGGCCTGGCCCAGGCTGTAGCGGGTCTCGAGGTTCGCCTGGGCGAGCTTGGTGTCGACCTCGCGCCGGAATTCATGGACGATGTCGGCCAGGTCCTTCTCGATGAGGACGGTCCGGTCCTTGACCTGCTTGTAGTAAGCGGCCTCGATGGCCTCCAGCTCCTCGGTGATCTGCTCTTCGAGGTCGAGATACTCCGAGGCGGCCGCCCCGCCGCCCCGGGGAACGAAGGGGACGATGTCCAACCCGGAGAAAAGGTCGGCCGCGGTGACCTTCCCTTCCTCCAGGGCTCCGTACTCGACGGACGACGGGGCCCGTTCCTCCCCCGCGCCGCCGACCTCGGCGGCGATCTGGCCGATGAGGACGTCGAGCGCATCCGGGCCGGCGGGTGAGGCCCCCCCCTGCAACTCCTCGAGCTTGGCCCGGACGGCGGGGCTCTCGGGGTAGAGAAGGAGGAGATTGTCGACGACCCGGCGGGCGTTCCGGACGAGTCCCTGGGCGAGATACTGGTCGGCCTTGTCCAAGTTCAAGCGGATGACGTCCCGTTCCTCGTCCGACAGGACGGATGCGGAGGCCGACTCCGGCTCCGGCCGCGCCGGGGAGGCGGCCGCGGCGGACTTGTCCCCGGCGAAGACCCTGGCCTCCCAGTGAAGGGATTTGAACTCCCGTTCGACCTCGGCGTCGAAGGGCGAAAGCTCGATGAGCTCCTTGACGACGCGGGCCCGGTCGTCGTCGCGGCGGGCCGCCCGGTATTCGGAGAGGAGGATGCGGTCCACGACCTCGAGCTCCGGCCGGCGGCCGCCGACCCGGAAAACCGTGGCCAGCTTCTCCAGGGTCGGGAGGTGCATCGTCCCCGTCATCAGGATCAACCCCAGGAGGCCGACGGCCTTGTCCTCCTTGTTCTTGCGGAGAAAACCGAGGACGAGGGGCTCGAAGAAGCCGTAGGCTTCGTCGAGCCGGCCTCGCCGGATCTCGATCCGGCCGAGCTTCGCCCGGGCCTCGCCGTGCATCGGGTTCTCGTCCAGGATGCGCCCGTAGAGCTCGGCCGCCCGCTCGTCGTCCCCGGCTTCGAAGTGGAGGTTGGCGAGAAGCTCGAGGAGTTCGGCGCGCTCGCCGTGGCGGGAGATGTCCGTCTCGATCTGGGCGATGGCTTCGCCGCGCTTGCCGCCCGCGACGAGAACCCGGACGAGGTTGGACATCGACCGGATGTTGTCCTCCCGGATAGAGAGGGACTCGCGGAGGATCTTCTCCGCGTCGAGGAACTCGTTCCGGACGAAGAGAAGCTCGGCGACCTCGTTCATCTCGGCGACGGCCTTGTCCGTCAGGGATTTCTTGAGATACAGCCGGGCCAGCTTGAGCCGGACGGTCAGGTCCGTCCGGTCGATCCGGGCGAGCTTTTCATAGAGGGCCAGGAGGGCGCTCCGCTCGCGGCGGCGCTCGAGCTCCTCGGCCGCCCGGAGGTACTCGGCCCGGGCTTCGGCGACGAAGCCCAGGCTGCTGTAGAGATCGCCCATCCGGATGGTGTTCTCGAAATCATGAGGACGGACTTTTTGAATCTTCTTGGCGATGGCCAGGGCCTGGGCGAAAGCCCCCTGGCGCTCCAGGGCCTTGATGTTCGCCCCGAAGATCCGGATGGCCTTGTCGTCGTCCCCGTGGCGGAGATGAAGGTCGCCGATGATATTGCTGATCGGGATGTCCTGGGATGTCCCGTCGAGCAGCTTTTCGTACTCGACGATGGCCGCGACGAGCTTGCCGGCCTTGACGTATTTCTCGGCCGTGGCGGCGATTTTCGCCCGGTCCGCGGGCTTAACGGTCACGCATGCCCCTTAAAAAAGCTTCCTCAGGTATTGTAATCGAAAGGTCCGCCGGTGAAAAGGGGAAGGCCCCAAGGCCTCCAAGGCCTCGTAATGCTCGCGGGTTCCATAGCCCTTGTTGCGGTCCAGGCCGTACCCCCGGTAGATCTCCGCCCCGATGGCCATGATTCCGTCCCGGACGACCTTGGCGATGATCGAGGCCGCGGCGATGGAGAAGGATTTCCGGTCCCCTTGGGGGACGGCCTCCTGGGGGAAGGGGCAATCCCGAAGAGCCGGCCCGTCGACGAGGACGACCTCGGGAGATTCCGGCAGAAGCTCGACGGCCCGCCTCATGGCGAGATGGGCCGCCCAAAAGACGTTCAGGCGGTCGACCTCCTCATGCGTCGCCAGGCCGACGGCCGCGGCCCGGGATTCGGCCCAGATCGAGCGGGCCAGGTCCTCCCGCCGCCGTGGCGTGAGCCGCTTGGAGTCGTCGGTCCGCCGGAACCAGGCGGGAATCCGGCCTTCGAGGAAAGCCGCCGGGAGGATGACCGCGGCGGCGACGACCGGGCCGCAGAGAGCGCCCCGGCCGGCCTCGTCCACCCCGGCGATGCGCCGCCGCCCGTCCGCGAAATGAAGACGCTCGAGGGCGAAATCGGGCACGGGGCGCTTATTTGTCTTCGCGCAGCCGGGCCGCCTTCCCCCTGAGCTCGCGGAGGTAGTAGAGCTTGGCCCGGCGGACCTTGCCCTTCCGGACGACCTCGATTTTCTTCACCGCGGGGGAATGGACGGGAAAGACGCGCTCGACGCCGATGCCGAAGGAGACCTTGCGGACGGTGAACGTCCGGCTCATCCCCCGCCCTTTCTTGGCGATGACGTTCCCCAGGAAGATCTGGATGCGTTCCTTGTCGCCTTCCCGGATGAGGACGTGGACCTTGACCGAGTCCCCGACGGAAAAGCTTTCCGGTTCTTTCTTCATATACTTGTCTTCGACCACTTGGACGAGATTCATGGTTCGTTCCTTTCGTTTTGGATGTCGTCGAGCAGGCGGCGGTCCTCGGCCGTCAGGTCGAGCCGGGCCAGGAGGTCGGGCCTCCTCCGCCAGGTTTTCTCCAGGGCGCGGCGGCGACGCCAAGCCTCGATCTTTTGATGGTCGCCGGAAAAGAGGACCTCCGGGACCGACATTCCTTGGAATTCGCGGGGGCGGGTGTAGACGGGGTAATCCAAGCGGCCGGCGGAGAAAGAGTCCTTCCGGACCGAACCTTCCTTGCCGACGACCCCCGGGACATGGCGGGCCACGGCGTCGACGATGACCATGGCCGGGATCTCGCCGCCGGTCAGGACATAGTCGCCGATCGAGATCTCGTCGGTGGCAAGGCGTTCGGCAACCCTCTCGTCGACGCCCTCGTATCGTCCGCAGAGAAGAACGACCTGGGATTGGCGGGACATCTCCTCCGCCATCCGGGCCTCGAAGGTCCGGCCCTGGGGGGAGAGAAGATAGACGGGGGCCTCGGGAGACGTCCGGACCGCCTCGACGGCGGCGAAGACGGGCTCGGGCTTGAAGACCATGCCTTCCTCGCCGCCGAAAGGACGGTCGTCGACCTGCTTGTGCTTGTCCGTCGTGAAATCCCGCAGATTGTGCACTTCGATCCCGATCAGTCCCTTGCGGACGGCTTTGGCGATGATCCCCCCTGACAGGATGCCGGCGAACATCTCAGGGAAGATCGTGATTATATCAAATCTCATTTAAGTCCAACAGCCCTTCGGGGGGATCGATGACGATCCTCCCGGCTTTGGGGTCGATGACGACGCAGATCGTCCGGTTGAACGGGATGAGGACCTCTTCCCGGTCCTTCCCCGGGTCGACGACGAGAAGCGTCGACGCGCCGACCTCCCAGACATCGGCGACCCGGCCGACGTCCCGGCCTCCGACGGTCGTGACCGCCGAACCCTGCAGCTCGTCGGCGTAGAAATGATCTTCGGCCGGAGGAGGCACGGCTTCGTCCGCGAGGAAAACGTCCCGCCCGGCCAGCCGCTCGGCCTCGTCGAGCGTTTCGACGCCCTTGAGCTTGAGGATGTAATGGCTTTTATAGGGAACAAGCGATTCGACCGCGTATTCCCGCGGTCCTTCCCCCCCTCCGACTAAAAGCTTAAAAAAAAACCTTTGGGCGGCGGCGCCGCCAGGAGCCGGGCCCGGACTTCCCCCCGGCGGCCCTGGCTCCGGAGGATCGTTCCGACGTGTCGCACCTCAGCCTTTCTCGATGATCTCGAGGTTGAAGCGGCGCTTCAATTTCATCCCGGCCGCGCCGAGGATGATCCGGATCGCCCGGGCGGTCCGGCCCTGCTTGCCGATGACTTTGCCCAGGTCCTCGGGAGCGACTTTGAGTTCGAGAATCGTCGTCTGTTCGCCTTCCAGCTGGGAGACTTGAACCCTTTCGGGCTGGTCAACGAGAGCTTTGGCAATGAGTTCAACGAGCTCCTTCACGGCGGACCTCCTTTAAGATGTCTTCAGTTTGGCGAGGAGCGATTTGACCGTTGCCGAGGGTTTCGCCCCCCGGTCGAGCCAGAATTTCGCCTTGGCGAGGTCGATTTTGACCTCGACGGGTTCCGTGGACGGGTTGTAGGACCCGATGATCTCCTTGGCCTTGCTTTGCCTCGGCTTCCTCGAATCCACGACGGCGATCCGGTAGCTGGGCTTGCCCTTGGCTCCGAATCTCATCAAGCGCAGTGTCATCATGGTGGGTTAATCCATTCTATTAAAATGATTTAAAGATTCTAGCTAAAAATCCCCCCGGAGTCAACCGAAAAAGTCGGTTTTTTGACAGCGGCCCCGTAAATTGGTACCTTTCCGGCGTGGGCTCCGCCGACTGGGTCGTCGTTGCCGTCCTCTGCCTGGTCTCCCTGGGCGTCGGCCTCTATTTCACCCGCCGGGCCGGCCGCGGCGGGGCGGCGGGCTATTTCACCGGCAACCGCAGCCTCCCCTGGTGGGCCATCGGCCTCTCCAACACGGCGACCTATCAATCGGGCAATGGCGGGTTCGTCATGCTCGTCCTCGTCTTCGGCCTGGCGGGGAACTGGATGTGGTGGGCGTCCTGGGTCGTCTGGATGCCCCTCGTGGCCGTCGTCTGGGCCCCGATGTGGCGGCGGATGCGAGTCGTCACCACGGCCGAGCTCATCACCCTCCGCTACGGCGGCCGGCCCGCCCGCCTGGCCCGGACGCTCTATGCCCTTCTCCTTTTCGCTTATGCCGTCATCATCATCGGCTACATCACGGGGTTTTTCGCCAAGACCGTCGCCCCCGTCCTTCCTCTCTCGGAAACCCAGATCCTCCTCGTCTTCGGCGGGGTGACGGTCGTCTACACGATTTTCGGCGGCCTGGCCGGCGTCGTCTTCACCGATATCGTCCAGTTCGCCATCCTCCTCGCCGGCAGCGTCGCCTTTTTTTTCCTCGCCGTCCCTCAACACGGCGGCTGGGCGGCCGTCGCGGCCCGCATCGAGGCCGCCCGGCCGGAAGGTCTTCAGGCCGTCCCGCCGACATCTCTCATCCCCGCTCTCACCGTGGCGATGCTCGTCCTCCAAGGCCTTTTCTTCGCCGGTTCGCCGACGGCCGGCGAGGGGATGACGGCCCAGCGTTTCATGGGGGCCAAGAACGAACGCCACGCCATGGGCGGCCAGCTTTTCAACGCCTTCCTGGCCCTGTCCCTCAGGACGATTCCTCTCATCGGCCTCGGGGTCGTCGCCCTTTCCCTTTTCTGGACGACCGACCTCCTCCGCCAGGCCGGCCCCGCCCCGGACGGCTTCCGCCTCATCGCCGACCCCGCCCACGCCTGGGGCGAGCTCATCAACGCCTCCCGCCTTCCGGCCGGCTTCGTCGGCCTCCTCGTCGCCACCGAGGCGGCGGCGTTCATGTCGACCCTCAGCTCTCTCGTCAATTGGGGGTCGAGCCTGGTCATCAACGATTTCTACCGGCCTCTCCGTCCGGACGATTCGCCCCGGCGCCAGGTCCTGGCGAGCCGGGCCGCGACCCTTCTTCTCTTCCTCGTCGCCGCCCTGGTCGCCGTCCTTTTCGTCAAGGGAATGGTCAGCTGGTTCCTCTTCATCAATTCGGTCATGGTCGTCTTCATCCTCCCCCTCTCCTGGTTCCGCTTTTTTTGGTGGAGGTTCAACGTCTGGGGGGAGATCGCGGCCATCGTCCTCGGTCTGCCGCTCTCGATCCTGACGTGGTTCGTCCTCGACTTCCAGGACAAGCCTTTCTGGGTGGGGACGGGGATGCTCTTCGCCGCGAGCCTCTTCATCCTGATTCTCGCCTCTCTCCTGACGAAGCCCGAGCGGCCGGAGACGCTCGTCCGCTTCTACGAACGCTGCCGGCCTCCCGGCGCCTGGGGGCCGGTCAAAGCTTCGGCCGCGGCGGCGGCGGAGAAAGAGCCGGGCCTGGGGCGCCTGGCCGTCAACGGTCTCCTCGGGACGGCCGCCTGCCTGGGGATGGTCGTGGCCACGAATTCGCTCTACACGGGCTCGTGGCTCGTCCTCGCAACGGCCGCGGCGGCCGCCGGAGGCCTCGGATTCTGGATGATCCGCCGCATGGGCCTCATCGGCCCGTCGCCGAAATCCGGGACCTGAAAGGATATCCCATGGCTAAAATCTACTATGTCGGCGATTGGGCCGTCATGACCGGGCCGGTTTTCGCCGAAACCCCTTTTTACCATTCCCCCAAGGGCGTGGAGATCTACAACTACGGCCTCTGGCTCAAGAAGGCCCTCGAGTCGACGGGCGAGCACCAAGTCGAATCCGTCCCGAGCTGGGATTTCTACAACACCCTCGGACCGGGCGATTACGAGGCCGTCCTCGAGTCCCACGACGTCCTCATCTTCAGCGACGTCGACGCCAAGATTTTCCAGCTCGCCCCCAGCTTTTTCGACCGGACGAAATTCGGGACGAAACCTCTGACCTTCCCCGACCGGATCCGGCTCACGCTCGAGGCCGTGAAGCGGGGCAAGGGCTTGATGCTCCTCGGCGGCTGGTATTCGTTCACCGGAGAGCTCGGAAGGGGCGGATGGGGCCGGACCGGCCTCCGCGAAATCCTGCCCGTCGCCTGCCTCGAGACCGAGGATCTCGTCGAAAGCACCGAGGGGTATTCCCCCCGGTTGACGGCCGCCGGCCGCGCCTTTTTCAAGGGTTTGGACCTCTCGACGATGCCGCCGCTCCTCGGCTACAACAAAACGAGGCCGGTCGAGGATGGCCGAATCCTCCTCACGGTCAAGGAGACGGGCGACCCCTTGCTGGCCGTCCGAGATTTCGGAAAAGGCCGGGTCCTGGCCTACATGTCCGACCCGGCGCCTCACTGGGGATGCAATTTCGTCTACTGGAATGGCTATAACGGATTCTGGATGCGCTGCCTGAAGGCCGTCCTCCCGGCCTCCGAGAAAGGAACCTCAAGGCGATGACGGCCTTGTCCGTCGGCTACGGAGAGCGGGTCATCACCCCTCCCCTGGGCGTGGACCTCTGCGGCTATGGCTTTTATCTCGACCGCAAAGCCGAGAGCGTCCTCGACGACCTCAAGGTCCGGGTTCTCGTTCTCCGAGCCCGCCGGACGACGATCGTCCTTGTCGGATTGGACCTCATCGGTCTATCCGAGGCCGAATCCGACCGCCTAAGGCTTGAAATCGCCCTCCGGCTCGCCGTCCCGCGGACAAACATCCTTCTCGCCTGCACCCACACCCATTCCGGCCCGGCGACCCAGACGCTCCCCGGCATGGGCGAAATGGACGCCGCCTACATGAAAACGATGAGGACCGCCGTCCTCGCCGCCGCCCAGGAAGCAGCCTCGGCCCAGTGGCCGGCGTCGATGTCCCTGGCCTTCGAGGCCATCGAGCCCCTCGGTTTCGACCGCCGGCGAAGGGATTTCGCCGGCATCGATCCGGTCCTGAAACTCGCCGTCTTCGAGACTCCGGAGCGCAAGCTCTTCCTTTGGAGCTACGCCTGCCACGCCGTCGTCCTCGGGCCGGAAAAGCGCGTCTCGGCGGACTGGCCTGGCGCGGTCATCAGGGCCGTCGAGCGGGAAGGCCATTCCGCCGTCTTCCTCCAGGGATTCTGCGGCGACATCGACCCCGTGACCCAGCTCAACCGCTGGGGGAAAGGGACCGAGGACGATCTCGCCTTTTACGGCGACCTCGTTGCGCGGAGGATTCTCAAGGCCGGACGATGGACCGAACCGGTCACGGCGCCCGTTCTCCACGCCGCCGAGACTCGGATCGCCCTTCCTTATCGTGTTGACACGCCGCGGGAGATCGACCAAAAGGCCGCGGCCTTCGCCCGCCTGTGGGCCGAATTTCCCGGAGGGCCGAGATTCGCGGCGGAATGGAAGGCCGCGGCCTCGGCCCGGCGCGACGAGTTCCTCAAGTCTCCGGAAATGACCGGCGTGCCGGTCCAGGCCATGGCCGTCGGCGACATGAAAATCCTCGCCCTCCCGGGAGAGGTCTTCAGCGGCTATGGGTTGAACCTCCGGAAACGTTCCCCTCGGCTTTGGCCCGTCGGGTATGCCAACGGGAGCGTCGGCTACATCCCCACCCGGAAAGCCTATCGCGACCCGACGGATTACGCCGCCTGGGCGGCGCCGATGTTTGACTCGGTCTTCCCCTTCACCCCCGGCGTCGGCGCCCGGCTCATGCGCGCCGCCCGCCGAGTCTTGAGCGCCGTATCCCGTGAATAATCATCATGTTGCCTTTGACATGGCCCAATGGTCATTGTATCCTTAAATCGAGGGACGAAATGAACGGCGCGATCGAAGTCTCAAAAGACCAAATCGAAGCCTTCTGTCGAAAATGGGGCGTCCGGGAATTTTCCTTCTTTGGGTCGATCCTGAGAGAGGATTTCGGTCCCCATAGCGACATCGATATCCTCGTCGAGCTCGACCCCGCGAGGAAAATCGACGTCTGGGATTGGATGGACATGCTTGAGGAACTCCGGACGATGTTTGGACGCAACGTCGACCTCGTCGAGAAAGATGCCATCCGGAATCCATTTCGAAGGCGCAGAATCCTTTCGCATTATGAGGTCGTTTATGCGGGATCATCGGGATGATGCAGCCGTCCTCTGGGACATGTTGGACGCCGCTCAAGCCGTCGGCGATTTTATCGTCTCAAAAGGGCTCGAGGATTATCTCCGCGACCGCATGCTTCGCGGGGCCGTGGAAAGACATCTCGAAATCATCGGAGAAGCGGCGCGCAAAGTTTCGGAATCATTTAAAATCGAACACCCGGAAATCCCCTGGCGTCGAATTATCGGACTCAGAAACGTCCTCGCTCATGAATACGGGGAAATCAAGAACGAAAAAATGTGGGATCTCGCGAAAAATAAATTGCCCGATTTGGTTCTGGCCCTCCGTCCCTTGATTCCAGCGATCGATTAAATCGAAGGCGGCCGCGGCCGGATGTCGAGGGCGACGACGTCGTGGGGCTTGACCTTGACCTGAAATTGAATCAGATCCCGGCCGGCGACGATCCGTGAGCCCCCGGTCAGGAGGTCGGTGACCGTACAAGAAAGATGGGGCGAAAAGTCCAGGGGGACGATCCTGAGGTCGGCGCTTTTCACTCCCGAGTTGGCCGCGACGAACCGAAACCCGCGGCCGTCGCCGGACGAGGCGAAGTCCATATTCTCGTCCGCGCCGAAGATGTCGCAGGCGCGCTTCGTGCCTCCCCGGCCGAGAGCCTGGTCGAGGATGTCGCGGCTGAAATGGGGCATGGCCGCGGCCAAAGCCGCCGGACTCAAGGCGACCGTGACGACCTGTCCCTTGCCGAAGCGGTTGACGAGAACGGCCGCCGTGCCGTCCTCGAAAACCGCGGCGGCCCGTCCGCCCGCCGGCTTCCAGCCGCTCGCCAGCGCCGCGGGGGCGCTCGACATCGCCCTTCTCGCGACGCGGACGAAGAGCGGCTCCATAACCTCGATCGTCCAGTGCCGCCGCCGCGGCGCTTCCGTCCCGCCGACAAGGGCGGTCCGGTCGAAGAGGTCGCCGTAGGGAATCCGCGGGCCGTAGAGAAGGACGGTCCCCCCCCGCTCGACGAACGCCTTGAGAAGAGCGCTGTCGGTGTCCTGCATCCCGGCGACGTCCGGGAGAACGAGGACGTATCTCTTTTCCAGGAGATAGGACAATTGCTCTTCGTTGGGGCTGTAAGGATAGAACGGCAGGATCTCCTCGCCCCGGGGAGGGATGAAGGGCAGGATGTCCGCCGGGACTCCCAGCCGGCGGAAGCCGTCGAGGGCCGGTTCGTACGATTCCGCCCAGCGGCCCGCCCACCAATCGCTGTAAGGAATGTACAGGGCGATCCGGGTCGAAGCGCCGGCGGCGAAGGGAGCGACGGCCCGGTAAGCTCGAAGGCCGCGCCGGACCGCCTCGTCGACCTTGGCGGCTTCGGGGACGGTTTTCCCGAGGAGATGGATGTTATAGTGATAGGTGAACAAGGTGATGCCGTCCGGGCCGCCGGCCGTCGCCGCGCTGGCGATCTGGTCGAACGCGTCGTCGGGCGTCGCCAGATACTGACCCGCGAATCTCTTTTCGAGATAGCCGAACAGCTCGACGTGGGAGAGGGCGATTTTCCCTTTCGGCCGGGCGGCCCCGGCCGAAAGGGCGGCGAAATCCCGCGTCCGCCGGACGGGGAAACACTTCCGGTTGTCGGGCCTCCACGAGGCTTCATAGGCGCCCTGGTAGATGAAGACGTCCAGGCTGTCGATCGCGGCCAAATAGCCCGCCAAAAGCGGGTCGTCGATATAAGGCGCGCAGGCGGCGAGCAGGCCCTTGTTCAAAGCCTTGACGCCGTCGGCGAAAGACCGGACGTGGGCGGCAAAATAGGTCCCGCTCCCCTCCTGATAGTCATAGAAGCCGGCCAGCGAGGGATGGGCCCCGTAGAGCGACCAAAGGTCCTCGAGGACGGCCTTCAAGCTCGCCTCGTGCTCGGCGTAAGGCAGGCGGCGGGTCATGTCCCAGACGACGGAAACCAGGCACGGGAATCCCAGCTTGTCGGCCGCGGCGAGGGCCGGACCGAGCCGGTCGTCCGCCGAACCCGTGGCCGTCCGGCGGTTCGTCACCTTGGACGGATACCAGGCCTTCTTCGTGAGGATGTCGTGGAGGACGAGGAAATTCCCCCCCGCCTCCTGGAACCGCCTCATGTAGGCCTCGGTATCCTCGGCCCCGCCGGCTTCGGGAATCGCGCTCACGATCGTGAAGTCGCCGATGATCTTGCCGAAAACGAAGCTCGCCTTGCCGACGGCCGGCGGTCCGTCCCCCGAAGCCCGGACGGTGATGACGTAAAGCCCCGGAGGGGAGTCGGGCTCGACCGGGACGAGGACTTGATAGAGCCGGATTTCGGTTCCCGTCCGCTCGAGATCGAGTTCCCGGGGGCCTTTCCCCGGGACGAGGAGCTCGGCCTCGACCGCGACCTCGGTCTCGGCCCGGCCGCTCCTGACCCAGACGTTGGCCTGAACGGTCTCTCCGGGCGACGGCCTCGTCTTGTCGAGCGTGACCTCGACCGAAAGAGGCTCGGCCGGGGCTCCGGCCTCCCTCCCCGCTCCGCGGCAGGCCGCACTCGCGAGAAGGGCCACCCCCCCGAGCCAAATCGCAGCCCAACGCGCCTTTCGGGTCATCGCATCGAGCCGAGGAATTTCTGGAAGGCCGATTTTTTCATCATCGACCGCATTTCCTGGAACTGGCGGAGGAGCTGGTTGACTTCCTGGACCGGCCGGCCGCTGCCGCGGGCGATCCGCTGGCGCCGGCTGCCGTTGATCATCTTCGGATTCAGCCGCTCGGCGGCGGTCATGGAGTTGATGATGGCCTCGAAGTGGACGAGCTTCCGGTCGTCGACCTGGGCCTCGGCCAGCTTCTTCCAGGGTCCCGTGCCGGGGAGATGGCCGAGCAGGCCGGACAGCGAGCCCATCTTCTTGAGCTGTCGGAGCTGGGTCCGGAAATCCTCGAAGGTGAACTCCTGCCTCCGGATCTTGCGGGCGATCTCCTCGGCCTCCTTGAGGTCGGCCTCGGCCTCGGCCTTCTCGATGAGGCCGAGGAGGTCGCCCATTCCCAGGATCCGGGAGGCCATCCGGTCGGGATGGAAGACCTCGAGCTTGTCGAACTTCTCGCCGACCCCGACGAACTTGACCGGAACGCCCGTCACCGAGACGATGGACAGGGCCGCCCCGCCGCGGGCGTCGCCGTCGAGCTTGGTCAGGATGATCGAGGTCAAGCCGATCCGCTCCTGGAAGGTCTGGGCGCTCTTGACGGCGTCCTGGCCGGTCATGGCGTCGCCGACGTAGATCGTCTCGACGGGCCGGAGGGCGTCCTTGACGAGCTTGAGCTCGGCCATGAGCTCCTCGTCGATGTGGAGCCGGCCGGCCGTGTCGACGAGGAGGAGGTCGTAGCCGCGGTCGCGGGTGAAGCGGAGAAGATCGTCGAGGGCCCGGCGCGGGTCGGCCATGGCCGAAGCGGCCATCTCGGTGAAGGGCAGATTCAGGGAGCCGGCGATCGTCCGGAGCTGGTCCTGGGCGGCGGCCCGTTTCATGTCGAAGGAGACGAGGAGCGGATTCCGCCCCTTCCCCGCGGCCCACTTGGCCAATTTGCCGCAAGTCGTCGTCTTGCCGCTGCCCTGAAGCCCGACGAGGAGGAAGATCGACGGCGCGCCGCCGAACTCGAGGGGCTTGTCCGTCGTCCCGAGAATCTCCGTCAGCTCGTCGCGGACGATCTTGATGACTTGCTGAGCCGGGGTTAGGCTGTCGAGAACGGCCTGGTCGAGGGCCTTGGCCTTGATCCGGGCTTCGAAGTCCTTGACGACTTTATAGTTAACGTCGGCCTCGAGAAGGGCGAGGCGGATCTCCTTGAGGGCCTCGGCCATGTTCTTCTCCGTGACCTTGGCCTCGCCCCGGAGGAACCTCATGACCTTCTGCAGCCGCTCCGACAGCTGGTCGAACATCTCTTCTCCCGGTCCCCGATTATACGAGAAAAACGGGGACACATCACTTATTTCCTCGGAAATCCTCCCTCGACGATCAAATCATCCGGGAAATAAGTGATGTGTCCCCGTATTGCTTAGAGAGGCCGATTTTGATAGACTGGACCCGTGCCCGGGAGAAAAATCGCCCTCGTCATCACCCTCGTCCTGGGGGCTTTCGCCTCCGCGGCCGCGCTGGAACCCCCGACGCGGGCCGAGCTCGATCAATATCTCCGGGACGGCTCCTATGCCTGGCGGCTCCGGAACGCCCTGGCCTTGGGCAACCATCTCGTCGAGCCCGCGCTCGTCGAAAACCTCCGCCTCCGCGTCGGGCGCCTCCGGGGCGGCGAAGGCCGGAGGGTCGAACGGCAGGCCGGGGTCGACGCCCTCCCCTCGGGCCGGAGGGGCGGCCTCCCGACCAAGGGCAACGTCAAGGTCTTCGCCCTTCTCCTCGATTTTCCGGACTATCCCTCCACCCAGACCCGGGAGGTCATCCAGGAGCGGCTCTTCGGGGACGGCGATATCGACTACCCGCGGGAAAGCCTGCGCAACTACTACCGGCGGGCTTCCTACAATGCGCTCGAAATCGGGGGCGCCGTTCTGGGATGGTATCGCCCGGCCTATGCCCGGGCGAGCATGTCCATGACGGCCGCGGCCAGGGAAGGCCTCATCCGCGAAGCCCTCGAATTCTACGACCGGGCCGGCCACGATTTTTCGGTCTACGACAACGACGGAAACGGGATCATCGACTACTTCCTCGTCATCTGGACGGGACCCGACAACGGCTGGAGCAACTTCTGGTGGGGATACCAGACGTCCTGGTCGGGGGCCAACACTTTCGAGCTCGACGGCAAGAGATTCTCCGCGGCCAAGTATTCGTGGCAATGGGAGTCTCGGCCCTACGGGATCGTTCCTTTCCGGGCTTACGTCACCATCCACGAGACCGGCCACGCCTTGGGACTGCCCGACTACTACGACTACGACTCGACCGTCGGCCCGCGGGGGGGCCTCGGGGGGCTGGACATGATGGACGCCAATGCCGGCGACCACAACGCCTTCAGCAAGATGCTGCTCGACTGGATCGCCCCCCAGGTCTTCAACTACGGAACGCGGGGCTTCGCCCTGGCGGCGTCGGGCTCGAGTCCAGAGGCCTTGCTCCTCATGCCCGAGTTCCGGACGACGAAACCTTTCGACGAGTTTTTCATCGTCCAGAACCGCCACCGCCTCCTCAACGACTCGACCCTTCCCGGGGACGGACTCCTCATCTGGCACGTCGACGCCCGGCTCAACACCGCCGGGACGAACTTCCTCTACAACAATTCTTACAGCGACCACAAGCTCCTCCGCCTCATGGAGGCGGACGGGCTGGAGCAGATCGAGCGCGGCTACTCGGCCAACGCCGGTGACTATTACGTCGCCGGACGCTCTCTCGGCCCCCGGACGGTTCCCTCCAGCAACCGCTACGACGGAACGGACTCGGGCCTCTCGATTTTCGACATCAGCGCCCCGGCCGCGTCCATGACGTTCACGGCCGACATCCACTATTCCCTCTTTCCCCCGCAGAATGCCGCCGTCCGGCGCCTCGAAAGCGATTACATCTTCTTCCGGGAGTACATCAACCGCCTGACCTGGTCGGCCGACGGGCGCAACAGGACCGAGCTCGCCAACTTTCGAATTTACAAGAAGCCGAAGGCCGGCGGGGACGGCCTCTACACCCTTCTCGCCGAAGTGCCCAAGTCGGCCCTGACCGACTACACCTTCGAGCACCGGGCGCTCGAGAAAGACGAGCTCTACGTCTACCGGATCATCGCCGTTGACCAAAACGGCGTCGAAAGCGCTCCGGTGGAGGTCTCGAATTGAGCCGCTCGAAAAGGACGGCCGCCGCCCTCCTCCTCGTCCTCCTCCTCGGTCCGGCGTCGGCCCCGGCGCTGACGGTCCAGCTCGGCGTCCATCTGGGAACGCAGGTCGTCAATGACGCCAAAGTCAAAGAGGCGTACGGCAACGGCTTCATCCACCTTCCCTATCTCCAGGTTTCGATCTGGCGGAACCTCTTCCTCGGAGTCGCCTACGAAGGCGGATTCGAGAAAAACGCCCTCCTGGGGGTTTATGCCGACCCGGCCGTCCTGACCATGAAGGGCCTCAACCTGACCCTCGGATACGAATTCCGGGCGAAGAGCTTGGCGGCCTATCTCAAGGCCGGGTACGGCCTCTACGCCTACCGGCAGACGATCCCGACGACGCCGTTTTCCGCCGCCCGCCCGGTCGACGAGCGGCGGTCGACGGCCGTGGCCTCGGCCGGGGTCAAATTCTATCCGGAACAATTCTTCTTCATCGCCGCCGAGGCGGAGTACGTCCCGATGAAAGTCCGCCCCTACGACGTCTCGGTCGATCTCGGGGGATGGCGCTTCCTGGCCGGCCTGGGACTGTCCTTCGGTTTCAAGCCCCGATGAAGCTCCTCAAGGTCGGGATCTCGGGCGTCCGGGGGATCATCGGCGAGTCGATGACCCCCAAGCTCGTCCTGGATTTCGCCGCCGCGTTCGGGACCTTCGTCGGCGGGCGGACCGTCCTCCTCGGCCGGGACACCCGGATTTCGAGTCCCCTCCTCAGGTCGGCCTGCCTCGCCGCGCTGACCTCGACGGGTTGCGACGTCGTCGACCTCGGCGTTTGTCCCACGCCCATCCTCCAATTTCTCATCCGGTTCTGGAGCAGGCGCATCCGGGCCCGGGGCGGCATTTCGGTCACGGCCGGCCATAACGACATTGCCTGGAACGCCCTGGCGTTCATCGGCCCGGGAGGCGCGGCCTTGAACACCTTCCAGGGCCAGGAAGTCCTCGACATCTATCATCTCGGCAAATTCCGGAAGGCCTCCGTCGACGGCCTCGGCAAGGTCAAGGACGGGTCCGAGGCCATCGGCCGGTATTTCTCCGCCCTGGCCCGATTCTCCGGGGCCGGCGAAATCCGCCGGGCCGGCCTCAAGGCCGTGATCGACGCCGTCAACGGCGCCGCCTCCCCCTTTCTCGGCGCGTTCGCCGAGGCCCTGGGATTCCAGCTCATCCCCGTCAATAACGAGCCCAACGGCTTCTTTCCCCACGACCCCGAGCCCCGGCCGCGCAACGCCCAGCAGGTCGCGGCCGTCATCAAGGCCGTCGGAGCCGACGCCGGATTCCTCCTCAACAGCGACGCGAGCCGGGTCTCCGTCGTCGCCGAGAACGGCGAGCCCCTCTCCGAGGAATACACCTTCCCTCTCCTGGCCGACGATTACCTCCGGGAACGCTGCGGGCCGGTCGTGACCAATCTCTCGACGTCCCGGATGATCGAAGACGTCGTTCGGGCCAGGAACTGCCCTCTCCTCCGGACCAAGGTCGGCCAGTCCTACGCCGTCCAGACGCTCCTTCAGGAGGAAGGCGTCCTGGCCGGCGAAGGGTCCGGCGGAGTCGCGGCCGCCGCCTTCCAACCCGCCTTCGATGCCTTCATGACCATGGGGGCGATCCTCGGCATCCTCGCCCGGACGGGGAAACGCCTGAGCCGGCTGGTCGACGAGCTCCCCCGCTACCACATCGTCAAGGAGAAGATCCACTGCCCGCCGGCCCGCATCCACTCCGTGGTCAACGAGGTCAGGCGCCATTTCCGCCGCCACGAAGTCGACGCCTCGGACGGCATCCGCGTCGAGGACAAATCCGGATGGGTCCAGGTCCGGACCTCGGGGACGGAGCCGATGATCCGGATCATCGCCGAGGACAAGGTCCGGGAGAAGGCCCGGGAGAGGGCGGACGAAATCATCCGCTTCATCACCCCCCTCGTCCAATGAAGAAGACGAGTTCCCTCAAGATCAGCATCTCCGGAGTCCGAGGGATCCTGGGCGACAGCCTCACCCCCCAGCTCGCCGCGGCCTTCGCCCAGGCCT
>Ga0208828_1000019_pt1:15000-79234 | contig 79234 bp, 78 predicted proteins | sample Kivu_160m_FD_185487 | JGI IMG/M metagenome (GOLD analysis project Ga0208828, IMG submission 185487) | Freshwater microbial communities from Lake Kivu, Western Province, Rwanda to study Microbial Dark Matter (Phase II) - Kivu_160m (SPAdes)... | ecosystem: Environmental > Aquatic >... | reverse complement strand
TGCTTCCGTCAGAAGAATATGCAAGTGAAGGATGCGATACAGCGGTCATTCCGACCTGAATATCCAATATATTATTATTGAAAGCTGTATCGGTCATCAGAAGAGGAACGTTTGACCTGTCTGCAATAAGTACCGGATTTCCGCCGTTAATTGTGGGTGACCAGAATAATAATTTATATCCTGTTCTTGTTCCGTAATTAGGTGCACCTCCGCTGAATCCGAGTGTATTAAATGCAGCCATTAACTGAGTTGTACCGGGTTTGTAAATTAAATCCATACCAAACCACGGGGCAACCGAATCGCTGTTAACAATATAACCGACTACACAGATATTGGATTTTGCACCGAATGTTGAACCGCCGTCAACCGATTCTTTATAGACAAGTGACTGAGGTGCAGTACCGCCACTGGCTATCCACCAGGCAATCGCTACTCTGTTCTGAGTTGGTGAAGTAGCAGCAAAAACCCTTGCATTTTGATATACGTCATCATTCGGAACCGCTAATAAAACAGGAGTTCCATAAGAATTTGTATTGTAATCAAAACTGGCATACTTTACAGTATCACCGCATTGATATCCGCCTTTTATCATAGTTCCGCCGCCGTCATAGGCAAAGTAATCCCTGCCGGGCGCAGGATTAAGATAACTCTGACAAACACCTGTCGGAAAAGCGAGTTCAACAATACTTGTACCTCTTGAACCCGGTGCAAATTCCCTACCGGAAAGGACAATAGTTCTTTGTCCGGACAGGAAAGTCGGGATAAAATTCGCATAAGCAGTACCCGTACTTGCAACCGGAAGTACAGGGTCGGTCAGCCAGTTTAAACCGCCGTTGTAACTGACCTGATAATACATCTTTCTCGCACTCGAAGTTGCTACGTTAACAGAATCCGCATTATCCATACCTGCAATTACCGTATCACCGAGTATCCATAAATTCTTCAGATTATTTCCATTCGTAACATAGTCATGAAAATTCAACAGGAACGGAATAGTTCCTGCGGGTGGATCACTTTCCACCATCATCAATCCCGTATTTGTCGGTACTCTGTAATCGATATCGGAAATACCTTCCTTTACCGCCGAATGCGGAATCGCCTTCTGATACTGGGAATAAGAAATCCCGCACAACAGAAGGAAAATCACAAGAAGAGAAATTAATTTCTTCATTTTTTCTCCTTTTTTTTAGTTTAATAAATATATTTTAAAGAAATCCATTATCCAACAGATTTTTATAAATATAACAGTATTAATAAAACTTGTCAATATACAATTTCGTTTATATATTTGACAAATAAATCATTAATTTTTCTTATATAAATCACCTGAAAAACACAAAATCTCACAATGTCAATACAATTTTTTATAACTTGTACTATTTTTGGTAAAATTCAAACAGAATCCTGAAAAATTTTTATGTCACAACTTGTATTAAAACATCACATTTAAACATATAATTACTACCGCTTTTCCTGCGGAATTATTTTAAATTTTTTAATTATTCATAAACATACCATAGTACTGTTTTAAGAATATATAAAATAAATAATTTGAAAAAAGGTTTTCAGAACACCTAAAGCTGTAAGTATATATCATATAAATTCAGTTGGAACAAAGAATAGAAAATATTTATTCTTTAATTCACAAAAATATTAAAATTATTTAATTAATTTATACTTTCCCCGACTGTAAATAAATATCTTTATGATATTATTTTGATACTATCCTCAATTTATTTTTTATAATATTCCTTTATTTTCCTGAATATTTCACAAGAAGTTCTTTCCTTACTTTCCAGTGTTTTTCCCGCAATATGATTTGTCAATACCACATTATCAAGATGTAAAAAATTCCTGTTTATATACGGTTCTGATTCGAACACATCGATTCCCGCATAAAATATTTTTTTTCTTTTTAAAAGTGAGATTAATGTAATTTCGTCAACAATTTTTCCTCTGGATGTATTTATCAGCACCGCTTGTTTTCTCAATAAATACAACCTATCGCGGGACAGGAAATTTTCATTTTTTTTATTTAAAGGTATATGTAAAGTTACGATATCCGAATTTTTTAATAAATATTCCAGCGGGACGAAACGAAGACCGGAATATTTCTTAATTACTTTTCTATCTATATCGTTAGCAAGAACTTGCATACCGAATGCTTTTGCAAGTCTGACAACATAACCACCAACTTTTCCTACACCTATTACACCGATTTTTTTTCCATAAAGTTCATATCTCGGATACTTCCTGTCAATAAAATTACCCTCTCTTATTTTTTTTTCGGAAGTTTTCATTTGTTTAGCTATAGAAAGAATCAGAGCAAAAGTATGTTCTCCCGTAGAAATGTAATTTCCGTTATCGGAGTTAATAATTTTTACATTATTTTTTTTTGCGGAATCTCCGTCAATATGGTCTATTCCCTTCGAACATGTTGCAATAACCTCAACGCCGCTATTTCTGATAAAAGTATCATCTGTTAACCTCGAACTCTTTATAACGATAACATTAAAAAACAATCCCGCAGACAGAATTTCTTTATTGGTTTTGTTGAATAATTTTTTGACCGTAAAATTTTTTTTGGAAATATATTTTAAACCCGATAATGAAATGTCATCGGCAATTAATATCTTAATTTTCTTTTTCATTATTAATTTAACATTGTACCGGTTAATAAGCCCCCGTGATTTTTGAATAATGGTATTTTTAACTTTGAATTAGAAATTTCAGAGATTTTTTTCTATCAGTTCAAGTATTTCCGCTCTGCCCTCACCTGTAATTATAGAAAAAGGTATGAAGTCTTTGCATAAACTTTCGTTACCGACTATTTTCGAAGACCTGTAGATTTGTTTATCCATCTTATTTTTGGATATCTTATCGGCTTTAGTCAATACGATTGCATATGGTATTTCATAATATTCGAGCCAGCTAACCATCAACTCATCAAGGTAAGTCGGTTCATGTCTTGAATCAATAAGAACAAAAACCATAGAAACATTCTGTCTATCGCTTATATAATCTTCCACTAATTTTCGCCATCCGGCTCTGATTTGTTCGGGAACTTTTGCATAGCCGTAGCCGGGTAAATCCACGAGATAGAACTGTTCATTGATTAAGAAGTAATTCAGCTGTCTGGTCTTACCCGGAACCGAACCAATTTTTGCCAGTTTCTTTTTGTTGCATATTTTATTTACCAGAGATGATTTCCCCACATTCGACCTGCCTACAAAAACAAATTCTTTAAGAACAGATTTCGGGAGTGTTCTTAAATCGTATATACTTTCTATAAATTCGGAAGATATTATTTTCATAAACGTATATTTATTTCAAAAAATTTATTCTTGGACGGGCAAGAATAACAGTTTACGAAAAATTGTCACGGATAAATTAGTTTCTCAGCCCTGATTTTGATTTTGCTGTTTTTCTTCTTTTTCTTTTGCTTTAGCTTTTGCTTCTTTTTTCTTATCTTTTTCCTGTTTTGCTTTTTCTTTTTCTTTTACAACGTCATAATCCACCAATTCGATCAATGCCTCGCTTGCACCGTCTCCCTGCCTGAAACCGAGCTTTAACACTCTTGTATAACCTCCCTGTCTGTCTCCGATTTTTTCCGCAATTTCGTCAAAGAGTATTTTAAGAGCTTCTTTATCTCTGATGTATTTACGGGTAATTCTTCTCAAATGAATACTCTTTTCTTTTTGAGTCTCAGCAAATGAAACCGATTTCTTTGCTTTTGTTATCAGCGGTTCTATAAATGTTTTTAATTCTTTTGCTTTTGCTTCTGTAGTTTTAATTCTTTTATGCTTTAAAAGTGAAATTGATAAATTTGATAACAGTGCCTTTTTATGACTTGCAGTTCTTTTTAACTTTCTTCCTTTTTTTCTGTGTTCCATTTTTAATTCTTTATTATTTGTATTTATTTATAAGTATGTCTCTTTGAAATTACGTTATATTTACCCGAATAAACCGACAAATATACAAGACATCATTTCTCTTCATCCAGATATTTATCAACATCCATACCGAAAGTTAAATTGAGACTATCAATTAATTCACCAAGTTCGGCAAGTGATTTTCTGCCGAAATTTCTGTAGTGCAGCATATCAGATTCGTTTTTACGAACAAGATCGGCTATTGTTTTAATTCCCGCCGACCGCAGACAATTCTGTGAACGGACAGACAGGTCAAGTTCGTCCACCGGCGTTATTAACATTTTTTTAATCGCCTCAAACTGTTCGTCTTTCTCTTCGGATACCGGTTCTTTTTCTTCAACTTCCGGGTTTATGTTTAAGAACAACTGATTATGGTCTCTTAAAATTTTCGCTGCCAATATCAAAGCATTTTCAGGAGTAATTGTACCGTCGGTTTTAATTTCAAGAGTCAGTTTCTCATAATCGGTTCTCTGACCAACTCTGGTATTATCGATTACATAATTAACATTTGTTATCGGTGAAAATACGGCATCAATCGGAATATATCCAATAGGAAATTCGAATTTCTTGTTTTCCTCAGAGGGCGAGTATCCGATACCATACCCAATCCTCAAATCAATATTTAATAATGCATCCTTATTCAGGGTTGCAATTTTCAAATCGGGATTTAAAACTTCGAAATCAGCCGTTGCATTTTGTATATCCATCGCGGTAAATTCTTTCGGACCTCTGACTTTGAACTCAATTTTATTTGCTTTTTGGGTCAGATCTTTTATACGAACCTGTTTAAGATTTAAAATTATTTCTGAAACATCTTCGAGTACTCCTTTAATAGTAGTAAATTCGTGCTGAATATCGTTAATTTTTACTGCGATTATGGCAGAACCCGGAATAGATGATATCAGGATTCTCCTTAAAGCATTTCCTATTGTAACGCCAAAACCTCTTTCCAGAGGTTGTAATATAAAATTTCCGTAAAAATCGCTGTAAGTCGCTTCATCTCTTACAACTTTTTCAGGCATTTGCAAATGATTTACTCTCATTTTAAAAAATTTAAGTTTTTTAAATATTATTTTGAATATAACTCAATTACTAACTGTTCATTTCCTATAAACTGTATATCGGCTCTTTCCGGCACATTCAGGAACTTTCCGACCATGTTTGCTTTATCCAGAGACAACCATGAAGGGAGCATATTATCTTTCATCCGTTTCATTGCATCGTGAAAAATTTGCAGTTTACGGCTGTTTTCTCTTACCTGAATTGCATCACCCGCTTTTAAAATATAAGAAGGGATATTAACTATTTTACCGTTAACTGTTAAGTGTCTGTGTGTAATCAGCTGTCTGGCTGACTTCCTTGAGGGCGCAAGTCCAAGTCTGTATAAAGTATTATCGAATCTGCTTTCCAGTATCTTTACAAGGTTATCACCGGTTCTGCCTTTTTTACTTGATGCTGCTTCAAAATAGTTTCTGAATTGTTTTTCAAGTACTCCATAAGTTTTTTTAATTTTTTGTTTTTCTCTAAGCTGAATTGCATAATCTGATATTCGGGGTCTTCTTGAAGCGCCATGAAAGCCGGGCGGATAATTTTTACTTTCCAGCGGACATTTTTCCGTAAAACATTTTGTTCCTTTCAGAAAAAGTTTCTGACGTTCACGTCTGCAAAGCTTACAATTTGCATCTGTATATCTTGCCATAAATTATATTAGGATTTATATTTATTATTAACTTCGTTTTATTATAAAAATTACAGTAATTATACTCTTCTTCTTTTAGGCGGTCTGCAACCATTATGCGGAAGAGGTGTAATATCTTTTATCTGTATTATTTCTATTCCGGCGGTATTTAATGCTCTGATTGCCGCTTCCCTTCCGGAGCCAACTCCTTTTATAAAAACATCGACTTTCCTGAGTCCGGCCGTATATGCTTCTTTCGCAGCAGCCTCTGCAGTCAACTGTGCCGCAAAAGGAGTATTTTTTTTCGAGCCTTTGAATCCCATTTTCCCCGAAGATGACCATGAAATTGTGTTTCCGTAAACATCCGTTAATGTAACAATTACGTTATTAAAAGTTGCTTTTATATGAGCTATACCGTTCGCATCTACCTGTATTTTTTTCCTTGCTTTTTTATACGTCTTTGCCAATTTTTTCTCCGTTGTTTATTATTTACTTTTTTATTTTTTAATATTATTTCTTTGCAGTGGCTTTCTTTTTACCGGCTACCGTTTTTCGTTTCCCTTTTCTGGTTCTTGCGTTTGTTCTCGTTCTTTGCCCTCTTACAGGTAAACCTCTTCTATGTCTCTTTCCTCGGTATGTACCGATATCCATAAGCCGTTTGATGTTCATCTGTACTTCGGAACGCAGGGCGCCCTCCACTTTTAAATTATTGGTTATCTCGGAACGAATCTGATTGATTTCATCGTCAGTCAGTTCCTGAACCTTCTTATCTTCACTAATACCAAGCTTTTTCAGAATCTTTTGTGAAGAAGATTTGCCTATCCCGAATATTGCAGTTAATCCGATGACTATTCTTTTGTTTTTGGAAATATCTATTCCTGCTATTCTTGCCAATTTATTTCTCCGTTATTTTAAAATTAATATTCAATTTTATTTTGTTCTGAAATATCAGTTTAATTTATCCCTGTCTTTGTTTATGTTTGGGATTTGTACATATAACCCTTACCACTCCCTTTCGCTTAATTATCTTACACTTATCACAAATTTTTTTTACCGAACTTCGTACTTTCATTTTATATATAATTAATTAAAAAATTTACTAGTATTCTTTTTACTTTATACTTTATTTATACCTGTATACGATTCTTCCTTTTGACAGGTCGTAAGGAGACAGTTCTACGGTTACTTTATCTCCCTGTAAAATTCTTATAAAATTCAGTCTCATTTTTCCGGAAATATGAGCAATAATTTCATGTCCGTTTTCAAGTTTGACTTTAAAATTAGTATTGGGTAAAATTTCAGTTATAATTCCGTCTATTTTTATAGGTTCTTGTTTTGCCATCAGATATTATACTTTTGAAAGTATTTCCGGACCGTTTTTTGTAATTAATACTGTATGTTCAAAATGAGCCGACGGTTCACCGTCGCTCGTAACAACCGTCCAGCCGTCATCATGCCATTTAACATCGGGTGTCTTGTAGTTTATCATAGGTTCTATTGCTATTACCATCCCGTTATATAATTTTTGTCTGTAATTTCTGTTATAGTAATTCGGAATCGAGGGTTCCTCATGAAGTTTTTTACCAATTCCATGTCCGCACAACACTCTCACTACACCGAAGCCGTAACTTTCCACATAGTTTTGTATTGTGCTTCCGATATCATTGACTTCATTTCCATCCAGCGCCTTTTCTATTCCAAGATATAATGATTTCTCGGTTACGCTGACCAGTTTTTTCTTCTTTGCATTTATCTCTCCGACCTCATATGTATAAGCCGCATCTCCATAGTATCCGTTTTTCAAAACTCCCACATCCACAGAAACAATATCACCGTCTTTCAGGATTCGGTCTGAAGGTATTCCATGCACTACTTCTTCGTTAATCGAAATACAAACCGAAGCTGGAAACTTTATCTTTTGCACCTGATATCCTTTGAATGCAGGGATTCCTTTATTCGATAAAATATAATCTTCCGCAATTCTGTCAATATCTTTTGTTACTGCACCTGCTTTTATATAATCTCTTAAATGTAAAAGAACTTCTGCAACAATTTTACAACTATCCTTTATAAGCCTAATTTCTTTCTTTGTCTTAATCAAATCTTTAATATCTTATCTTATAAAATATTCACAAGCCCGAATCATATGAATATAATCGAAGACCAACGATTCACTCTAACCGTATCTTCTTGATTTTAATTTTGTTCCTTTCATAAATCCGTCATAGTGTCTCATCAGCAAATGTGATTCAATTTGCTGGAGTGTATCAAGTGCAACGCCGACAATAATCAACAAACTTGTACCGCCGAAAAAGGATGCAAGTCCCGAGGTAACGCCGAACCTCATAAGAATCATCGGGATAATAGCAACAATAGCAAGGAAGAACGCACCCGGCAGCGTAATTTTTGTAAGGATATTATCTATATAATCAGACGTAGGTTTTCCCGGTCTTACGCCCGGTATAAACCCTCCTTGCTTTTTCATATTATCGGCAACATCCTTCGGATTGAAAGCAATAGCCGTATAGAAATAAGTAAAAAATACAATAAGCGAAGCATAGACGACGGAATAACCAATACTTGTATAATCCATGAATCCGGCAATTTTTGCCATTAGTTCACTATTGGGAAAGAAACTCAATATTGTATTAGGAACAAACATAATTGCCTGTGCAAATATCAGAGGCATGACGCCTGCCTGATTAACACGCATCGGTATATACTGAGTCACTCCGCCGAATACTTTTCTGCCCACAACTCTTTTTGCATACTGAACGGGAATTTTTCTTGTAGCTACAGTGACAGCTATAACACCGAGAATAATCGCAATAAATCCTGCTATATAAACAAATTCAAGCAACAAATTTCTTCCTTCAGACACAACACTTTGATATTCTCCAAACAATGCATAAGGAAGTCTGTCAATAATTCCGATAAATATAATTAACGATATTCCGTTTCCGATTCCTTTTTCAGTTATTTGTTCACCCAGCCACATCAGGAAAATTGTTCCTGCCGTCAAAAATATTACGGTCGTAATCGTAAATATCATAGCAGATTCAATCATAATTATGGGCATTCCGTCAACGGATTTATGAACCCAGTTAACACTGACTCCCCAAGCCTGAAGTGCAGCAACGGGAATTGTTCCTATTCTGGTCAGCTGGTTTATTTTTTTTCTTCCCTCTTCTCCTTCCTTTTGCAGCTTCTGGAAGTAAGGGAAAATGGCTCCGAACAACTGAATAATAATAGAAGAACTGATATACGGCATAATTCCCAAAGCAAACACGGCTGCATTTTTAAAAGCACCGCCTACGAATAAGTCATATAAATCGAAGAGTGTATTAGACGAGCTCGGGCTCATTTTGCTTAAAGCTTCCACATCAATACCAGGGAGAGAGATATGCGCGCCTATTCTGACAACAATAAGTAATGCCAGAGTAAAAAGAATTCTGCTTCTAAGTTCTTCGATTTTAAAAATGTTTCTGAAACTCTCAAAAAATCTAATCATAATATTTTAATAACACCTCCAGATTTTTCGATTTTTTCCTGAGCAGATTTACTGAATGAATTTGCAGTAATATTTATACCGGTTTTTATTTCCCCGCTGCTTAATATTTTCAAAGGTTTTTTCTTATCTTTAATTATTTTTTTTTGCAATAAAATTTCCGGATTTATCTCGTTTGATAATTTTCCGGCATCAATATATTTTTGAATATCGCCTAAATTTAAAATATTGTATTCGATTCTGTTAATATTTTTAAATCCGAATTTCGGAATGCGTCTTTGAAGCGGCATCTGACCGCCTTCGAACCAATATCTGTTTTTAAAACCTGAACGGGATTTTGCACCCTTGTGTCCTCTGGTAGAAGTACCGCCGTATCCCGAACCCTGCCCTCGTCCGATTCTTTTTCTTTTTTTTCTTGAACCTTCCGCGTATTTTAAATTACTTAATATATCCATCTTACAAAAATTTAATAATAAACCTGTCAGGTTTTTCAACCTGACAGGTTATTATGTTTTCGTTACACTGTGAGTTTTGTTTCAGATTATCTGAAGTTGTATGATGCGGAAATCACACCATAAAGGTCATTAGTTTTTCCGCCTAATACATACGGACCTTCCTTGAATAATCTTTCACCAATCATTCCGTCGAATGCAAATCTTCCGAACTGCAATCCGAGACCTGCAGTGATGGTTTGGTCAGGATCCGAAGCCATTGTTTCTCTGTCTGTCATTGTCAACCCGGTAGTTGTAGTTTCTTTTCCTCTACCAATATATACTGCTCTTGAATATCCGAGTCTTCCGGCTAACCAATCAGTGAATGCCCACTCAATACCTAAATTAAATTGAGGTAATGTAATAGCAGACAATTTATCTGTTGTTCCGGAAACATTTCCGACGTTATCAATTTTATATTCATAATAACCGCCGGAAATTCCGCCTGCCAGTAAACCGTCGTCAAGAATCGGCATATTGATTCCGATACCGCCATGAATGTCAATTTGAGAGTATTTTGGAAGTACGGTTGGAGCACCGGTTGCTGTAATTTTAGGATCCCATCCGTAGTATTGGAAACCTACATAAGGTACCAGACTAAGATTCCATTTTTTGTAGACCTGGAAGAATCCTCTTCCGCCGACACCTAATTCCAATCCACCGTTGCTTTCATATGTTGAGGTTGAGCCCGGTGCAGTTGCTTCGTATTTCCATTTGTTCAACTTAACATCAACTGCGCCTTCAATCCAGTCATTTTTATCGAGTCTTGCTAAAACACCGACTGTACCGCCGAATGAATATGCACTCCATTTCATTGAATATGCATTTCCACCTGCAGTTGAGTCTAATTTAGCATCCCAATATGTGAAGTATGGGGCAACACCGATTGAGAAGTTATTGGTAGCGTAAGAAAATAATGCTTTGAATGGAACGATAGGTTCTTTTCCCGCTACCCAGACAGATGTGAATGTCGGGTCACCAATAAAGTCATTCCACATATCTTCTCTTTTATTTAATACCATACCCAAAGAAATTTCCTTTGTGATTCCGAAGTTTACTGCTCCGTACTGGCCAGATAACTGATAGTAGGTTATTGCATTTCTTCCGATATCACCAAAGGCATAGTTTCTGTACAATGCTGTCCATGCCGGATTGTTGTTCATATCAATCGCTGCATCGGTAATGAAAGGATTGTATCCTAATGCTTCCCATCTTGCGGTACCGCTCGGAATTGCTGTTCCGTAGTCCTGTGCAGATGAAAAAGAAGCCATCAGTAATACGAGAAGTAATGAGAGTAATTGAATGGATTTCATTTTTTTTCCCTTTCTTTTAGTTTTTAAATAAGGTTTTAAAAAAAATTCTGTTTCTTGAGGTGTTATCGAGCCACGACCCGATAACGCAATTTTTTCTTTTTTTAATGCCGTTTTTTCCTTTCTATTAATTTGTAAAACATCTTTAAAGTTCATTGACATTTTCCACTTTAACCAAATGTTTTACAACGTTTATCATTCCTCTTATCTGAGGTGTATCTTTCTTAATAACAGATTTATTAATCTTTCCCAAGCCCAGTGCTTTTATAGTAAGCTTTTGATTTATATTTCTATCAATAGTACTTTTCAGCTGTGTTATTTTTAGCATCATAATTAATTATCAAACAATTCTTTAATACCGATTCCTCTTCTTGAAGCTGCTGTATATGCATCGTATAAATTATTCAGAGCATTGATTGTTGCTTTGACTACGTTATGCGGATTTGAGGAGCCGAGTAGTTTCGTCAAAACATCCTGATAGCCGGCAGATTCCAGAACCGCTCTTACACCGCCGCCCGCTATTAGTCCCGTTCCCGGTGAAGCAGGTTTTAAAAGAACTTTGGCCGCACCGAACTTTCCTATTATTTCGAAAGGAACTGTCCCTTTCAATATCGGTACTTTAAGTATATTTTTTCTTGCGTCATCAACGCTTTTTTTAATAGCGTCAGAAACTTCGTTTGCTTTACCTAATCCTATACCTACGTATCCGTTTCCATCGCCTACAACGCTAACCGCACTAAATCCGAATCTTCTTCCGCCTTTTACAACTTTAGCAACTCTGCTTATATGTACCAACTTTTCTTTTAACTCGAGCTCACTCGCTTTAATATACATATCTAAATATAAATATAATAAAAATTAAATTAAATACAAATTAATAGTTTAGTTAAATTTTGTATTGGTTCTCAGGGGAGGATTCGAACCTCCACTAACGGCTCCAAAGGCCGCTGTCCTGCCATTAGACGACCCGAGAATTACATTGAAAATTTAGCTGATTTAAAGTAATACTTTCTGTGAAAGAACTAACTTATATATATAACTGTGTGTTAAGATAATAAAAAAATAATTAAAATGCAAATTAAAAATTTAGCCCTCCTTCGCGGGCTCCTTCAGCTGCCGATTTGACTATTCCGTGATATAAATATCCGCCTCTGTCAAATACAACTTTCTTAATGTTTAATTCAAGAGATTTTTTTGCTACTGTTTTTCCCACCATCTTACTCATTTCGGTTTTCGTCTTCAACGGTTTTAATTCATCCTGTAAATCTTTGCTTAAAGTAGAAACCGTAAGTAAAGTTTTATGATTCACATCGTCCACAAGACTCATATAAATATTTTTTAAACTTCTAAATATGACTAATCTGGGGCGTTCCGCAGTACCTTCTACTTTTTTCCTAATTTTATATTTTATTTTTTTTCTTCTCGATATTGTTTTTTTCTGTTTCAATTAATTAACCTTTTGATTTCTGAATATTTTATTTTGCTGCTGTTTTTCCTGCTTTTCTTTTTATCTTTTCACCTTCATATTTTATACCTTTTCCTTTATAAGGTTCCGGTTCTCTGAATGACCTTATTTTTGCAGCTATTTGACCGACCAATTGCTTGTCTATTCCGCTGATAATTATAGAATTGGGTGCAGGCACTTCCAGTTTTACTTCTTCAGGATACTGAAACACTATAGGATGCGAGTATCCTAATTGCAGGAATAAAAATTTTCCTCTTAATTCGGCTTTATAACCTATACCCACGAGTTCCAATTTTTTACTATATCCCTGCATCACTCCGTTTATCAGATTATTTAACATTGCTCTGTATAATCCGTGTAATGCTTTATTCCTTTTAAAGTCGTTGTTTCTTGTGAAAATAACTTCATCTTTATTATATTCAATCGCAATATCACCGGTTATTTCCATAGATAAAGTACCTTTCGGACCTGTAACATCTATATGTTTTCCTTTGATATTTATTTTAACTTCTTTCGGTATTTCAACCGGTTTTTTCCCTATTCTGCTCATATTTTCGTTTTATTTATCCTTAATTAATTATAGATATATGATTCTCCGTCTATTCATTCAAATTATTACCATATTTCACATATAACTTCGCCGCCTATTTTCATTTTTCTGGCTTGTATATCCGTTAATAAACCTTTAGACGTTGAAATCACAGCTATTCCCAGACCGTTTTTTACACGGGGTAAATCTTCCCATTTCACATATTTTCTTATTCCGGGTCTGCTGATTTTTTTCAGACCAAGTATTACACTCTTTCCGCTGGTATATTTTAATCTTACAGAAATGTACTTCTTTTTACCTTCCATATCAACGACATTGTAATCCGCAATAAATTTTGCATTCTTCAGTATTTCACTTATACCAATCTTAAATTTTGAAGCGGGCATATCGATAATCTTTTTTTCAGCTTTAATCCCGTTTCTGATTCTTGTCAGATAATCCGCTATTGGGTCTGTCATTGACATTTAATTTTCATCTCCTTATTACTTATTATTATGAAGAAATACTTTTATTAATTACCAGCTTGATTTTATTATTCCGGGAATTTTTCCCTGTAAAGCAAGCTCTCTGAATACTAATCTCGAGACTCCGAATTTCCTGTAATAACTTCTTGCTCTTCCGGTTACGTTGCACCTGTTATGAAGTCTTGTCCGGCTGCTGTTTCTGGGAAGTTTTTGCAATGCTTCATAATCTCCTTTTTGTTTCAATTCTCTTCTTTTTTGTTCATATCTCTTAACAAGATTTTCTCTTTTTGTTTGTCTTGCTATTAATGATTTTCTTGCCATAATTTTAGTTACTTTGTTTTGTAATGATTGGGAATCCGAAGCTCTTCAGTAATTCAAATGCTTCTTCGTCTGTTTTTGCCGATGTTACTATAGTAATATCCATCCCGCTTATTCTGTTTACATTATCCACGTTAATTTCCGGAAATATTATTTGTTCTTTTATTCCCAGCGTATAATTTCCTCTGCCGTCAAAGCTTCTGTCAGATAAACCTCTGAAATCTCTTATCCTTGGTATTGATACATTAACAAGCCTGTCAAAAAACTCATACATTCTGGCATTTCTCAGTGTTACCATTACTCCGATTTTCATTCCTTCCCTTACTTTAAAATTCGATACAGATTTTTTTGCTTTTGTTATCGCAGGTTTTTGTCCGGTTATCTGCTCGATTTCTCTGACTGTGGTTTCCAGTATTTTAGGATACGAAACGGCGGAACCGCATCCCACATTTATGCTTATTTTTTTAAGTCTCGGTACCTGCATTATATTTTTATATCCAAACTTTTTCATTAATGCAGGAACTACATTTTTTCTGTAATATTCAAGTAATCTTATCGGTACTTTTTCTTCGATAAAACTTTCTTTTTTATCAGTTTTTTTCTCAGTCTTTTTACCGGCTTTTACTTCTGTATCTTTTTTTCTTTCTTGCTTAGTTTTCGCCATTTTTCTTAATACATTTTTTTTTAGTTCATTAATCCTTTGCTAAACCATCATTATACTATTATATCTCCCGATTGTTTGCTGTATCTCATTCTTTTGATTTTTTTCACACCTTCTTCCTGTATTATTTGCATTCCGGTTCTTGTCGGTTTATTCGTTTTAGGGCACATTAACATAACATTCGATATCTGTATGGGAGCTTCTCTCCTTATTATACCGCCCTGCGGTGTTTTTGTTCTCGGTTTAGTATGTCTGTGTATTATATTAACTCCTTCTACTATTATTTTTCCTTTTTTCCTGTCTAAGAACAGAATTTTTCCGACGGTACCTTTGGAATTTCCGCTTATTACTTTTACAGTATCTCCTTTTTTTAATCTGGTTTTCATTCTTATATTATTTTCTGTTACTAATTTATTATAACACTTCCGGAGCAAGCGATATTATTTTCATAAATTGTTTTTCTCTCAATTCTCTTGCCACCGGTCCGAATATCCTTGTGCCTTTTGGTTCGTTCTGATTATTTATTAATACTGCGGCATTGTCATCAAACTTTATATAACTCCCGTCTTTTCTTCTGGTTTCCTTGACGGTTCTAACTATAACGGCTCTTGAGACTTCACCCTTCTTCACTGTTCCACCCGGTATTGCCGATTTTACAGCAACGACAATTATGTCACCGACACCTGCATATCTTCTGTCAGAGCCTCCGAGTACGCGTATGCAGCGTACGGATTTCGCTCCTGAATTATCTGCTACCGTTAAATTTGTTTCTTCTTGTATCATTTTTGTCTTCCTTTTTTTATAATGCCTCTATACATAATCCGCTGATTATCGCCAAGATTTTTCATCATTATTTTGCTTTTTCTATTATCTCAACCAAACGCCATCTTTTTCTTTTACTTAAAGGTCTCGTTTCCATAATTTTAACTATATCACCAATTTTACATTCTGATTTCTCGTCGTGAGCCATAAATTTCGTGGTTTTTTTGAAATATTTTTTATAAAGTGAGTGTTTTGTCCTTTTTTCCACAGCTACTATTATAGATTTTTGCATCTTATTACTAATTACTTTCCCGATTCTTACTTTTCTTTTTCCTCTTGTTTCGGTTTTATCTTCACTTGAATCGGGTAACTTTTCTTCCGATGTTTGAACTTCTCTGTTCAGTACAACAGTTTCTTCTTCGGTTGAAAGTTCTTCTTTATTCGTATTTGTTTCTTCCATCATTCTGTTTTGTTTTTATAGTAATTATTTATCCGTATTTTTTTCTTCTTTTTCTCTCTGCTTTAATACGGTCAACATTCTTGCTATATCTCTTTTAGTAGTCTTCATAGCTTTATAATTCTCCAGCTGACCTGTACTGTGCTGAAACCTGTAATTTTGCAAGGCTTCCATGCTGTCCTTTAAAGAGTGTTTTAAATCTTTAGTCGATAATTCTTTAATTTGATAAAGTTTCATATTGTATTTTTTTTACTTTACCTTAATTACGCCGTTCTTTTTACAAATTTAGTTTTAATAGGCAGTTTATGAGATGCCAATCTGAATGCTTCTTCTGCTACTGCTTCCGAGACACCGTCAACTTCAAACATAATTTTACCGGGTTGTATTACCGCTACCCAGTATTCCGGTGCTCCTTTTCCCTTTCCCATCCTTGTTTCCGCAGGTTTCTTGGTTACCGGTTTGTCCGGAAATATTCTTATCCATACCTTGCCGTCTCTTTTCATATATCTTGTTAATGCAATTCTCGATGCTTCAATCTGCCTGTCGGTTATCCAGCCGGCTTCCATTGCCTTCAAGCCGAAAGCTCCGAAATTTACAAGGTGACCTCTGTTCGCTTTACCTCTTCTGTTTCCTCTTTGTGATTTTCGATATTTTACTCGTTTTGGCATTAACATTGTTAAAAACTCCCGTTATTTTTTTCCTATTGGTTACTTTTCTTCAATTTTTCTCCCTTGCAAATCCATACTTTTATTCCTATAGCTCCGTATATCGTATGAGATGTTACTGAAGCATAATCTATATCCGCTCTCAGAGTTTGAAGCGGTATTCTGCCTTCTTTATACTGTTCTGTTCTGGCAATTTCCGCTCCTCCCAATCTTCCGCTGCACATAACTTTCATTCCTTCGGCACCCATTCTCATAGTATTTGTAATTGCAGTTTTCATAGCTCTTCTGAATGATACTCTGTTTGCTATTTGTGAAGCAATTACTTCAGCAACCAGTTGTGCACTCAGTTCAGGTTTCTTCACTTCCTGCACGTTAATCTTGACTTCTTTATTCGTTATCTGCTTTATTTCATTTTCCAGTAATGTAATTTCTTTTCCGCTCTTTCCAATCACAAATCCCGGACGGGAAGTATTTATTGTCAGCATTATCTTTTTCAGTGTCCGTTCAATGTATATTTTCGATACTCCTGCTTTTTCAAGTCTTTTTTTAAGGTAACCTCTTATTAAGGCATCTTCCTGTAATTTACTCGAAAAGCTTTTTTCGTCATACCAATTTGAATCCCAGGTGTTTATTACTCTCAACCTGAATCCTATAGGGTGTGTTTTTTGTCCCAAAAAATCTCCTGTAATTAATTATTAATAATTTTTATTCTTCTTCTGTATGTTCAACTATTAACGTCAGATGTGCCGAACGTTTACGAATTCTATAAGCTCTGCCCTGGGGTGCCGGCAACATTCTTTTTAAAACCGGACCACCGTCGACAAACGCTTCTTTTATTATTACATCACTCTCACTGATTTTTCCTTTATCCAGTTTGTTGATGAGATTTGAATAAGCCGATTTCAATGCTTTCTCAATTGTTTTAGCAGGATGTTTTTTATTGTTTTTTAGTATCGCATATGCATCTTCGACATTTTTGTTTCTTATTAAATCAACGACGAGTCTCATTTTACGGGGACTCGTTGTTATATATTTAACTTTTGCCTGTGCTTCCATATTATTTCACTCCTCCTGCTTTTTCTTCTTTCCTCTGCCCTGAATGTGCTCTGAAAGTCCTGGTCATAGAAAACTCACCGAGTTTATGTCCGACCATATTTTCCGTAATAAAAACAGGAATAAATTTATTTCCGTTATGCACGGCAAATGTGTGTCCGATAAACTCCGGAATAATAGTACATGCTCTTGACCAGGTTTTTATTACCGTTTTTTTATTGGATTTATTCAGCTTTTCAACTTTCTTCAAAAGTTTAAAATCGATATAAGGACCTTTTTTAAGAGACCTTGCCATTCTTATTTCCTCTTTTTAACTATAAATTTATTAGAAATTTTTTTCTTTTTTCTTGTTTTATATCCTTTAGCAGGTAATCCCCACGGACTGACGGGGTGACCTCCGCCGGATGTTTTTCCTTCGCCTCCGCCCATTGGATGGTCAACAGGATTCATTGCTACTCCTCTGACATGAGGTCTTCTGCCCAGCCATCTTGAACGTCCTGCTTTTCCAAGACTTATATTTTCGTGGTCAATGTTACTTACAACTCCAATAGTTGCTTTACATTCCCCTCTTATCATTCTTACTTCCCCCGAAGGCAGCTTGACCTGACAATATTTTTCGTCTTTAGATATCAGTTGTGCGGATGTTCCCGCACTTCTTGCAAGTTGTGCTCCTTTTCCGGGTTTCATTTCGATATTATGCAAAAAAGTCCCGACGGGTATTAAGTTTATCGGCAGTGTATTTCCGGTTTTTATTTCAGCATCGTTTCCCGATTTAACCGTTTCTCCTACTTTCAAGCCGTCCGGTGATAAAATATAACTCTTTTCTCCATCTGTATATTGAATTAAAGCTATTCTTGCAGACCTGTTCGGGTCGTATTCTACAGCTACTACCTTTGCTTCATCTTCTCTTTTTCTTTTAAAATCTATTACCCGGTATCTTCTTTTATGACCGCCTCCCCGGTGCCGTGAAGTTACTCTTCCTAAATTATTTCTGCCGCCGCTTTTTTTCAAAGGAGCCAACAGCGATTTTTCCGGTTTGGATTTCGTAATTTCTTCAAAGGTTGAAATTGAATAAAATCGCGTCGAAGGTGTTACCGGTTTTAATTTTCGTAAAGCCATTTAATCAAAAAAATTCAGTTACTTATAAAATAAAAATTTAAAAAATGACAAACTCAAAATTACTCAATTTTATTTTTAAAGTCAATATAAAGAATTGGTTAAAATATGATTTATTTGATTTTAGATATGCAGTGTTATTATCTCTTTACGAAGTTAAAAATTACCGTTATGTACAAGCAGGAGCAATTAATAACAGAAGTTACGCACTTGTTACCCTGAACCAATTTCAGAATGAAAAAAAGCTGTTTTTAATGTCTTGAGTAACTTCAGTTAATAAATTATTTCTTAATTTCAATTACATTATAATAATATCAGATAATTTTGTGTAATAAAATGACTTGCTAATTTAAAAATTTTTTGTTCTCTTTACATATGTTTAACTTAAAATTTAGGAGGTAAAAATGAAAGCTTTTAAAACAGTTTTGATTGTATTTTTTATTCTTTCCATCGCGGGTATTTCCAATGCTCAGAGTGTTTATTTCAAACTCGGCGGCGGTTACGGTTTAGGCCTTTCGTCACAATATTTGTTCGATAAAAGTACTGTCGCAACAACGAGAGATTTGCAATACGGTTCTTTCGGACAGGGAATAGATTTACACGCAGGAGTCGGTTATATGATATGCAAAAACTGGGGATTCGAACTGGCCGGTTCATTTGTACTCGGAAATAAATTTGAAGAGAATTCCGTAATCGGAACTGTCAATTACAACTCGAAACACTATGCAAATACTATTTCCATTATGCCGGCGGTAGTCGTATCCACACAGTTAGCTAAGGAAGTTGACTTATATTCAAGATTCGGAATGACGATTGCAATACCGATGAAATATGAGGATATAACAGCGACAGGAACAGGAGCCCCTACGGGTACTATGAAATGGAAAGAAAGCGGCGGGGTCGCACTCGGAATTAACGGTGCAGTAGGAACAAAATTTATTTTAAGTAAAAATTTCGGGATATTTACGGAAATTTTCGGAACGGCAATGTCATGGGGTCCCAGCACTTTGGAAGTTACGGAAAAATATGCTAATGACGCTACAGTCTATCCCAAAATAACTTATGAAGAAAACTGGACACCTACTGCGGGTGATAATAAAGCTCCAAAACCAAGATATGCTCTCAGTAATTTTGGCTTAAGAGTCGGTGTAACTTATTTTATTCCAACAGGACCAGTAAAATAAAATCAGACTACATACCTTATAATAAAACAGCCGGAAATTTAATCCGGCTGTTTTTTTATATGTTTATTATTCAATAATTCTTTTAATTATCTCAAGTACACTGATGTTATCTGCTTCAGCATTAAAATTCATTATTAATCTATGGCGTAAAACAGGTTCTGCTGCTCTTTTTATATCATCGATTTCAGGAGAATATCTTCCGTCAATTATGCAAAATGCCTTTGCGGCAAGTATAAGATATTGTGTAGCACGGGGACCGGCTCCCCAATTTAAATAGTCTTTTATAAATTTCGGCGAATTTTCATTCATCGGTCTTGTTTTTGCCACCAAATCAACAGTGAATTTGACAAGTTCATCTGCTACAGGAACTTTTTTTAACAATTCCTGAAATTCTATTATCTCATTTCCTGATATTGCCGTTTCAATTTTGTACTCGTATGAAGTGGTTGTTTTTCTGATTATTTCCATTTCTTCTTCAGACGAAGGGTAATCCAGCCAGAGGTTGAACATAAATCTGTCAAGTTGTGCCTCGGGTAACGGGTAAGTTCCTTCCTGTTCAATCGGATTTTGTGTAGCAAGCACAAAAAACGGTTCTTCTAATTTATACGTGATGCCGGCTGCGGTTACTTTATGTTCCTGCATAGCTTCCAGAAGAGCCGACTGAGTCTTTGGAGGTGTCCTGTTTATCTCATCCGCAAGTATAATATTGGCAAATACAGGTCCTTGAATAAATCTGAATTTTGAAGCAATATCTTTTCCGCTTTCGAGTATTTCAGTACCGGTAATATCCGACGGCATCAGATCGGGAGTAAACTGAATTCTGCTGAATTTTAAATCCAGTGCTTCGGATAACGATTTAACAATCAGGGTTTTTGCAAGTCCTGGAACCCCGACAAGTAAACAATGTCCTCTCGATAATATAGATATCATTAACTGTTCGATGATTCTCTCCTGTCCTACTATAATCTTACCGATTTCCTTTCTTAAAGCTCCGTATTTTTTATTTAATTCCTTTACTATTTCAGTATCTTTCATGTTATATTATTTTCAGTTTATCATTTAGCAATTTCTTATATTGTATAAATTTTTTTCTTTGTTGCTTAAATTAATCATTTTCTTTGTAATTTTCAGTGACATACGATGAATAAAAAGAAAAAAAGCAGACTTGTCTAAGATATTATGCATTATAAAAACAATAATTCATAAAGTTTAATTTTTTTTAAAATTCCTGTATACGAAAATTTAAACATTTATCTTTTTTTTTCGTATAAAAAAATGAACAAATTATAATTTTTTATGTTATTTCTAATTAAGCAAATGAGCAGGGAATAAAAAAAATGAACAAAACAGACGAATTACAAAAATATCTAAAAGCTGATAACATATTGGAAAATCTAAAAGACTTATTTTATTATTAATTTTTTTTTAACTTTATTTTACTAAGAACAAAAATAGTATTCCGTTTGTTATAAAATTTAATGAAAGTCAACTATAAAATACTTATAAAAATATTATTATTCGCATTTATTTTACTTTTTTCAATTAATAATTCATATTCCCAGTTTGGTAAAAACAAAGTGCAATATAAATATTTTGACTGGAAATATCTGCAGACAAAGCATTTTGATATATACTTTTACCAGGAAGGTTATCCGCTTGCCGAGTTTGCCGCGGCCGTCGCCGAAAGTTCTCTGGTAAGCATAATTAATAACACCGAATTTCATATAGCAAACAGGATACCCATAATAATTTTCAACTCCCACAATGAATTTCAACAGAATAATATAATTGATGAATTTCTACCGGAAGGTGTTGGAGGTGTAACGGAGCTTTTTAAAAACAGAGCGTTAATTCCATTCGAAGGAAATTATGAACAGTTCAGGCATACGATTCATCATGAACTCGTTCATGCCTTCATGAACGATGTATTCTACGGAGGATCGGTTCAAAACATAATAGCAAAAAATATTACCCTTGTTTTTCCAATGTGGTTCAGCGAAGGAATGTGCGAATATTTAAGTCTCGACGGACTCGATAAAGGCACGGATGAATATATGAGAGTCGGAATCGTAAATGATTTTATTCCTCCTCTGGAATACATATACGGCTACTTATCATACCGTGCTGGGCAGAGTTTTTTTGCATGGATATCGAGTTATTACGGAGAGTACAAAATCGCAGAGCTCTTCAGAAACATAAAAACATTCGGTGATGTAGAAGTAGGATTTAAAGAAACATTTAAATTAGATATTCAAGAAATTTCGGAAAAATGGCTCAGGGAATTAAAGAAGAATTACTGGACTGATATTACAGACAGAGAGGAGGTAACGGAATTTTCAAAACAATTAACCGACGCCCGAAGAACAGGCGGATTTTATAATATTTCACCGGTTATTTCTCCTCAGGGCGACAAGTTTGTATTTATTTCAAACAGAGACGATTTTTTTGATGTCTTTCTGGCAGACGTAAATACGGGGCAGGTTATTGATAAAATTATCGAAGGTAACACAACAGCGAACTTTGAAGAGCTGCAGGTATTAACACCCGGTGTATCCTGGTCACCGGACGGTTCAAAAATAGCAATCAGCGTAAAAGCGGGAGACCAGGATGCCATTTTTTTAGTTGACATAAATTCGGGACGGGAGACAAGACTTCCGGTAAGTCTAAATTCGATTTCTTATGTTGAATGGTCACCCGTAAATAATAAACTGGCACTTGTCGGGACTAACAATAAACAGTCGGATATTTATATATATGATTTAAACACAAAGAAGTTAGACAATCTTACAAATGATATTTTTTCCGATTTAAATCCCGGCTGGTCACCCGACGGAAAATATATATACTTCACGTCTGACAGAGCAGATTATACAGACCCTGCATTGATACCAAAGGATTTTAAAATGTGGGAACACGATTTAAACACAAAAAACCTGTATAAAATTGACGTCACAACAAAAAAAATAACAAGAGAAACAAATTCAAGGAATGTTAATGATTCGTATGCTCAATTCGGTCCCGACACTTCAAAATACTTATATGTTTCAGATATATCGGGCATCAGCAACATATATATGAAATACACAGATTCATCCGGAACAGTCACAGACAAACCAATTACAAATTCACTCAATCCGATTGACCAGATTACACTTTCCAAGGACGGTAAAAAATTACTATTTGTATCATTACACAACGGAGCGTACGAAATTTTTTCCATAAACAATCCTTTCGAGAAAAATCTATATCTTAACAGTCTCAAGCCGACACGGCTTGTAACAGAGAAATATTTAAAACCGGATTCAACAGGCATTTCAAAATCGGATTCTTTAAATTTGCCGGAAGATTCAACCGAAAACAATATCAATAAAACTATTATAACGGATTCCTCATATGCAATTACTTCGGATTCTGTTTTATATCTCGACTCGGGAAAAACTAATCTCACAAATAATAATGATTCACTGTTAATTTCAGATTCGACATTTACAGAAAGTAAAATTGATTCAAGCAAAATTTACGGAGAAGACATTAAAATAAATCTGAATAAACGCAAAGGTTTACCTGATTCTTTATCTAAAGCGATAAAAACCGACTCAATTGATTATCAAAATAATCCGAACTTTCAAGTAGCGGAGAATTTAAATCCCGACAGAACATTTAAAGTAAACAACTATAAAGTCAGGTTTTCACCGGATTATGTTTATGGAAATGCACTATATTCGAATTTTTACGGGCTTCAGGGATACGCACAGCTCTCATTAAGTGATATGATGGGAAATCACAGATTATATTTTCTTTCTTCCATGGTAATAGATTTCCAAAACAGTGACTTTGCTGTATATTATTTCAATTTCCCTCACAGAATCGATTACGGTTTCGGTGCTTTTCACACCGCAAGATTTGTAATATACAATAAAGGCCACGGAGATAATTTATACAGATACCGGAACATAGGAATGACATTTAATGCATCTTATCCTTTATCAAGATTCAAAAGATTTGATGCAAGCCTTTCGCTTCTGAGAGTAAGTAAAGAAAACCTGGATGACAGCAGCGAACCAATTGAAAGAAAATATCTTGCCACTCCTTCGATATCATTTGTACACGACAATACCCTGCCGGGTCTCACGGCTCCGATAAAAGGTTCAAGATATAATATTTCACTGTTAGCATCTCCAAAATTTTTAAAAGACGGTATTGGATTTTCATCTTTTTTATTTGACTTCAGAAGGTATTTCAAGTTAGCCGACGATTTTACCCTTGCAATGAGATGGGCAGGCGGTGCCAGCTTCGGACCGAATCCGCAAAGATTTTATATCGGAGGAACGGAAAACTGGATTAATTATAATTTTGAAAACAGAACCATACCTATAAGTAATATTGAAGAATTTATATTCTCACAACCGGGTTTCCCGTTAAGAGGATTTAACTATGACAGGGCGGCCGGCTCAAAATACACACTGGGAAACATCGAGTTCAGATATCCTATAATCAAATATCTCATACTGGGTATTTTGCCTATCGGATTCCAGGACATCATGGCGGTTACTTTCTTAGATGCAGGTATGGCTTGGTCTGATAATAGTTCTCTTAAACCAATAACAAAAATTGACGGGCGTTACAGAACAAAGGATTTACTAATAGGAATGGGATTCGGTACGAGACAAATTTTTCTCGGATTGCCTCTTAAATTTGACATAGCATGGAATTACAATCTTCAAAAATTTTCCCCTCCCTTTTATTATTTCTCACTCGGACTTGATTTCTAAAAAATATTATTATACATCTTTATTCCATTCATAAACACAATTCGCTGAAAAAAAGAAACAGAGCATTTAACAAAATGCTGTTTTGTCATAATAAATTATCTGAATATCAACATATTTTTTTATCGGAGAATCTATCGATAAGGATACCGTGTCTGAGTCCCCTGTCACTGACCGTTAAAAAATCTGTGTTTGCTGCTTTTAAAATTTCTTTAATTATCACAGCCCCGCTTAAAATCACATCGGCTCTTTTAGGTTCCAACCCCGTAATATTTTTTCTTTCTTCAATTGTTTTGGATTTCAAAAGAAATATTATTTTCTCAAGTTCCCCGGCAGTTAATACACTGCCGTGAATAATTCCCGGGTCGTAAGATTTCAGATTATGTTTAATTGCTGCCAAATTTGTTATTGTTCCTCCTACCCCGATGGTAAAATGATTTTTTAATTTGTCACCGAGAGTCTTTAAATCACGCTTAACTATTTCACAAGTTTCGGTATATTCCTTGTTTGAAACAGGATTAGAGACCAGATACTTTTCGTTATATTTAATTGTTCCCACATTCAGGCTTACCAAATTCTTTATTTTTCGATTCCTACTAAAAATAAATTCAGTACTTCCTCCTCCGACATCAAAAATAAGAACATTGCCCGAAGTAATATCAAAACCGGCAACGACTCCAAGATGCGTTAATCGAGCTTCCTCTTCACCGCTGATGACATCAATATCAATTTTGCATTCATTTTTTACTTCCCCGATAAATTCCTTCGCATTTTTTGCATTCCTCAGTGCCATAGTTCCTACGGCACAGAAATCATACACTCCAAATTCCTCAATTTTCTTTTTCATTTTCAGGATAACATTAATAGTTCTGTTTACAGCAACTTGATTGAGTATAAGAGAATCAGACAATCCTTCACCTAATCTTGTAATTTCGGAAATGTCAAACAAAGATTTCCATTTTCCTTTTTTATCTTTTTCGGAAATGTTAAGTAAGACGGAATTTGAGCCAATATCAATTGCGGCATACCTCATGATATTCAGAATTTTATTTTTCCCGATTATTGCCGGATAATTCCTGCATAAAACTGAATTTATAATTTTCCCTTACAGAAAAATAAAATCCGATCAATAATATAAATATAAAACCAACAAGGTGGCTTACGGTTGCATAAGCCAACGATGTTTCTTTGTTAATTCCGAAAATTACGATAAGAGTTGTACTAACGAAGAAATGGAATGTACCGGCAGAATTAGCCGGCAGCGGCAGGGTCATAGCAAAGCTGTTCATTGTCAGTACCAGATTTGCATCTATGAAGTTCAGGTTAATATCAAAGGCAAAAAAAGTTATATAAGATGATAATGCATAACATATCCATATCAATGCGGAGGAAACGAATATTTTAAAATAAGTTTTAGGGTATTTTATAAACAGGAAACCGTTAATTAGCGAAATAAATATTTTATGAATTCTGAAATTAAATCTTTCGGGTAAAATCTTTTTGGAAATTTTTTCCACTATTCTTTCGGTTTTTTCAAGATTAAACAACATTACAACAACCACGATTACCACAATAATAATTGCCGCAGAAACATACAACGCCCAGTATTCAATATCATAAGCACCGAATGCTTCGGAAATTTTTTCACGATAGAAAAACAAACACAAGCCAAAAACAAGAAACATAGAAATCATATCAAAGATTCTTTCGACTACTATCGTTCCAAAAGCCGAAGCTTTGGAAATTCCTTCTTTTTTTGCAAGGATAAAAGGTCTTGCCACTTCACCCGAACGCGGGATTATTGCATTAGACAGATAACCTATCATAACCGCGGAAAAAAGATTACTGACAGGTATTTTTGGTTTAAGCGGGTCAAGCAAATACTGCCATCTTATTGCCCTTATATAACTTCCTCCGACTGTTCCGATTAATACAGCGATAATGACATAAAAATAATTTGTATCTTTTAACTTTCCCAGCAAGTCTTTAAAATCCACACCTTTGAATGCCAGATACAGAAAAAACAAAAGAATAAGTAACAATAAAGTAAATTTGAGTATTTTCTTTAGATTTACACTCAATATATGAATAATTTAAGCGGACCTGAAATATTTATCTTAAATCAATGACTTCAACTCCCTGTGGTGTAGAAAAATTAAATTTTGAATCACCGATTCCGATATCGAGGTCTATGTTATTTAAAGTATAAGTAGTAGTGGATTCTTTTGATGCGATCGTTATTTTTCTTATCAGATAAGCTTCTTTATCTATCCAGATTTTCGCGGATTTTATATTGCCTCTGTGTCTGGGAGTCAATTTTAACAGATAGCACGGTACACCGGAAACATTTTCTTCGCCTTCCAAATCGGAATAAAAATTTTGCGGATAGTTAAAAAGAAATTTATTAGGAGAAAATGTATTTCCTTCTTCCTTGTAATAATCGATTACGACCTGTTTTCTTGAGGGAGTATACGTCCAGGCAGTTTTTCCGTCTGTTACCATTATAGTTTTCTTGGTTTCAATTCTATATTTATCTTCTTTCTTAATATAAATTATACCGCTGCTTTTTTCAGAGCCGCCCGAATTATAATTTGTTGACTGAGAAAAAGACGCTTTAGCGTCAGTAATATCCTTATAATTTCCCTGCACTTTTTTTATAATTTCCTGTGCGTCCTGGGAATATGACACGTTCACAAGCAGAAAAATAAAAAATAAAAAAAACAAATTTCGCATAATATAATAATTGTGAATAAATTTATCAAAAATAAACGACTTTTTCAATTTTTAAAAACCGGCGGTTTCCAGTTTTTCCTCTTATAACTTGCAAGCTCAAGTTTAACGCTTCCGATGGCAACGTTAAACAGTGCTTTTATCGGAATTCTCTGATTATCATTAGATAACCATCCCGCAAATTCGCCGGTCAAGCCCACTACTCCCGTAAAATCGGCTCTTCCTTCAATTTTTATAACAGCAACATCGTAATTTACAAGGTCAATTGATACATCCTCAATATTTTTGTTAAAAGAATATTTTACAGATGATTCTTTTTCGTTTATATAAACCGGTATGTTAAAATTATTTTTTGTCGACAGAGACTGCAGTCTTGCATTATAAAATATACTTAATCCGTCCTGATATCTTACATTTTTTTTTATGTTAATTTTGCTTTCTTCCGTAATATTGTTGTTTTGAAGTTTTTTCACAAAAATTAAACTGCTGTCATAAATGAAATTATAGTTAATATTAAATATTGACCGTTTATTCATTTCATCCTTTTTGAACTCACTTGAATTGAATTCAACGGAATATACACAGTTGTTATGATACTGCATTTTGGAATCATAATCAAATTCACTTTCAAAAATAAAATTTACCTCCATAAAAGGAATACCTTCAAAACTTCTAAGCTCTGCTTTTGAAAAATATCTGTTTCTGATTATTGAATCTCTTCCGGTGATATTAAATTTTACTTCTCCCAGTTTTATGAAACCGTAATAAACATTATACACAAGTTCTTCTCCCACTTCAAGAGAGTTTATCTGCCCGGATAATGGAAGTGCAAAAACAATAATAATCGGCAATATTAATAATGCAAGTCTCAATTTTTTGAATAAACCCGTTAATTGTTTAACAGTTTTGCGGCTTCATCTAACAGACTGACAGCTTTCAAAAATTGTTCGTCATAATTGATAAAAACAGCATAACTCCCTTCATTCCCCCATATATCACGTGCTATTTGCGAAAGCACAGAAGCCACAATGAAATTTTTATCTTTTTCAAATGCAACCTGGTCATATTCAATTCCCTTTTCTTTTCCGGCTGCAATCAAATCGTTCAGAAGCTGCTCATTAATTTGATAACCGCTTATAAAATCTTTATAGTTTTTATAAGTTGATTCTATTTTTGAACGATTGTCTTTCATAAACTCTTCAACTATTATATATATGAGATTTAACCTTCTGAACTGGACTGTATAGTTTGTCAATGTATCTACCTTTACGATATAATCAGGAGTAATACCGCCTCCTCCATAAATTGTTCTGCCGGAAAATGTCTTGTAAACAGGCTTTGTAGTATCTTTGACATCTTTATTATGTTCAAAATTATCTCCGTCTTCACTGTCTCCGTTATTGCGTGAAATATACTTCCCACCTTCGTACGGTTTTTGAATTGTTCTGCCTGCCGGTGTATAATATCTTGATGTTGTAATTCTGATTGCTGAACCGTCAAAAATATCAAGCTGCTGCTGCACTAATCCTTTTCCGAAAGTCGGAGTTCCCACAATAAGACCACGGTCCCAGTCCTGAATTGCACCTGAAACAATTTCACTTGCCGAAGCAGAGCCTTCATTTACAAGTACTACAAGAGGAATATCGAGAAAATCTCCTCCCGACGAAAAATATTCTTCGTTGAAATCTTTAACACGGGATTTTGTATAAACAATTTTTTTTCCTTTCGGCAGAAACTGGCTTGCCATTTTCACGGACTGATTCATATATCCGCCCGGATTTCCTCTTAAATCAAGCACCAGTTTTTTCATGCCGGAATTTTTCAACTTATTCAATGCCTGAATAAATTCATCAAATGTCGTTGCTGAAAATCTTGAGATCCTGATATAACCAATTTCGTTATTATACATCAAAGATGCATCAACACTGTATAAGGGTATTTTATCTCTTGTTATTTCGAATTCCAAAAGTTCCGTTGAATGCCCTCTGATAATAGATACTGTTACTTTTGTTCCTTTCGGACCGCGCAGTTTTTTAGGTACATCCTCACGTGAAATTTTAATTACATTCTGTCCGTCAATTTTGACAATTTTATCGCCCGCCAGGATTCCGAGCTTTTCAGAAGGTCCTCCGACAATAGGTGATATGACAGTTAATGTATCGTTTATTATATCAAATTCAACCCCAATTCCTTCAAAACTTCCTTGAAAATCTTCATTAACTCTTTTTAATTGTTCTTTCGTAATATATATAGAATGAGGATCCAATTCGGATAATAAACCCTTTATTGCGGCTTCAGTCAGTTTCTGTGTATCCACATCATCCACATAATAATCGGAAGTCTTTTTTAAAACTTCGGCATATTTCTTAATCTGATCTTCGACCTTATCGTTAGAAACGGCTTTTTGAATCCTTGTCCCGATAAAAATTCCGATAACAATTAATATTATTGCCACCGGAATATAAAATTTTTTATTACTCATTTTTTATTTTTTTATTTTTTAAATTATAATACAATAAATTTTCATAATAGTTCCATATGATACTATTAAATACTAAATTATTATTAACTTATTGATACATATATAAAGTTACAAATTTTATTTATAATTAAAAATATTATTAATAATTCATAAATACATTTTATTCTCCGGTTTTCCTGCTATTTCAAACAATTATTAACATATACACCTTATATTCGAACAAATTTTTAATGAATTATTTTTCCTCTCTGAACACTGAGTTGTTTCTATCGATAGTATTTCTTGTTTTATTAATTATTTCAGCATTTTTAAATTGCAGAATAATTTTGTTAACAGATTTTTCCGATTTATGCAGAAAAGTATTAGGTCTCACACCAATCCACACAATAAATATTAATACCGGAATAAGACAAGCCAATTCAATTTTGCCGATATCTTTTAAATTTTTGTTTTCATCTTTATCAACAGGACCGGTAAAAACCCTTTGATACATCCAAAGCAGATAGACAGCAGAAAGTATTACGCCCGTTGCCGAGAAGACTGAATAATAAATCGATTTTAAATTTTGAGAGCCGAATGCACCTAACAATATCAAAAATTCCCCGATAAAGCCATTCAATCCTGGAAGACCGATAGACGACAATGACACCACAAGAAAGATACCGGCATAAACAGGCATAACTTTTGCGATACCGCCAAACTGTGCTATTTCCTTAGTATGACGTCGTTCATACAACATACCGACAAGCATAAATAATGCTCCGGTCGATAATCCGTGATTAACCATTTGTATAACACTACCCTGTACTGCCTCCTGAGTTAGTGCTGTAATACCAAGTACGATGAATCCCATATGACTAACCGAAGAAAATGCCACAAGTTTTTTCATATCTTTCTGAACGATGGAAACCAATGCACCGTAAATGATTCCCACAACCGCAAGTACGGCAAGGTATGGAGTAAGCGTCGAAAACGCTACAGGAAATAAAGGTACGGAAAACCTTAATAAGCCATAAGTTCCCATTTTTAACAGAAGTGCTGCCAGTATCACACTGCCTGCTGTCGGAGCCTGAACGTGTGCATCAGGCAACCAGGTATGAAAAGGGAATAAGGGTATTTTTATAAGAAATCCGATTGTAAACAACAGAAAAAGTAAAATCTGTCTTTGCGGCTGAAGAAAAGGAGATATTTTATCTAATTGTGTTATATCAAGAGTGAACTTCCTCAAAGCATTTTCTGCATTAAGAAACATATCTTTTTCCATGCAGGAGTAAACGAGCCATATAACACCGATAATCAGCAAGACACTTCCTATCATCGTATAAAGAAAAAATTTAACTGCTGCATAAACTCTTTCTTCCGAGCCCCATATACCTATCATAAAATACATCGGAATTAATATAAACTCCCAGAAGACATAAAACAACAATAAATCGAGTGAGGAAAAAACACCAATCAGACTTCCTTCCAGAATAAGTATCATAAAATAATACAACTTTATTCTTTTATTCACCGATTGCCAGGATATTAAAATACTCAGAGGAATTGTGAAAGTAGTAAGCATTATTAAAAGCAATGAAATACCGTCTATTCCAATGTGATAATCGGCATTCAGAAAAGAAATCCATTTATATTTTACTATGAACTGATAGCCTTCGACGTCAGGATTAAATTTAAGAAAGAGGAACAGAGAAAAAATAAATACAATAAGGGATAGTAATAAAGAGTAAATTTTAATAAATTTCTCCGATTGCTTCTTTAAAAAAAGAAGCGGTAAAGAAAATATTATCGGAATGAATATTAAAATTGTAAGAATATTCTCGTACAATATTTTACTTAATTGTTCCATTAATTAACTAAAATTATCCTTTCATTCTTAATCCTTTTTCTTCGTGAATAAAAATCCACCCGACAACTTTTCCGATATTTATTTCTTTAAAGTTTGACCAGTAATAATTGTTAAATAAATATCTTGAACTGTGATCCGGTTCGGTAAAGATTTCCGATTGTTTTCTGATAACCTTGAATCTGTTTTGCCAGATTTTCCAGTTATTTGTTCTAAGGTCAAGCCATCCGTCATAAGTCCATTTTTCTATTTTCTTGCGTGATGAATTAATAATATCCCCTTCATTTTCCGATGGTATTATAACCGAAGGTCCTCTTAATACTTCTTTACCGTTAGGCAGCAATACAGGCAGACCGAGTGAAACAATTTCGTTTCTCAGTTTATTATTTTTAGCAAGATAACCGAATATTTTACGGGAAATTTCCGAAGGTTTTGCTTTGATAAACTTATCAAAATTTCCATATAATAATTTAATCATATAGACTTCATACAGAAGTTTTGAAAGACGCGGAGGACCGAGCATTTCGAATGCAACTGATGATGTTTTATATTTTTTTTCAAGTTCTTCGAGTTTCCGGGCTGCATGCTGCTGCAGATAGCCGGCTCTGTATGTAGGATCCATAACAGCTCCGTCCAGTGCACTCACAACATCGCGTCCCGTGTTACCGCCCAGGATTTCTCTTATGACATCTTCCGCAATTTCTTCGGGAGTTATAAATTCCATCTGTCCGACTGTGGAAATTGTCTCAAATTCACCTGTTGAAAAAATTCCATTTTCTCCGGTATCAATATAAACGGTTTTATAATTTCCAATTTCTTTAAACTTCTTATCGATATTTCTTTTAAATACATTCCCCAATCTGACGGTATCTTTAATATCCGAATCGTAAATTTTAATCTTTTTTCCTTTTCTTTTGATTTCCCCGTAGCCTATCTTTTTCCATGCAATCGATGCAGTAGGCTTTGCTACTTTAACCATCGGACCGTTTGGTGTCCTTGCCATTAAAAACAACAGTAATGTCTGTGCACCGGCAACTGAAGATTTACTTAAAAGTACTCTTGACGGTTTTTCTTCACTATGGGTGAAAGGTATGTTTAATCCCATACCTCCTGTTCCGCTCGTACCAACCTTAAAATAAAAACCGGTTTTAAATATGAGCATCGAATTGTATAAAATCTGTACATGACGAATCAACTGCGGTATATACAATGAGCATATCAATTTTTCTGATGTTTCACAAAGTTTATCATAATCATTATTTTTTGATTCTAAACATTTTATAACATCCTGGCTTGACTTATATATATTTTGGTATGCGATAGCAGTTGCTGTGTTTATACAATCAATAATTATATCCGGTCTGAATTCACGCAATAAATGATATATGCTGGACTTCATTAAAATTTGTTCGTTTAACTCATCCACTATATCATGGATTATATTACGTCTTCCAGCAGTATTATTCATATATTGTTCTCTCGGCATATCTTTATAGTCATACCTGACAAACAGATTTCCCCACCAGGGAACAAAAAGATTTTTTGTCCCGAACTCTTTATTCAAATCTTTACATATTTGAACTGCTTCATCTTTGAACAGTGAAGTAAGCATTATTTGTTTCGGTTCACACTCATAAATTCTTTTAGCAACTGCTGAGCCGACAAGGCCCCATCCGCCGAAAATTAAAATCCTTTTATTTTTAATATCCATAATTTATAGAATTTAAATTTATTTTATAATATTACATATATAAGTACGGTTTCCAGCATTCGTCAATTTCACCCGCAAATTGTTTTATAAAGGTTATATGCGAAGGTTTTCTCGGACTGTTATTAAGATGCATTTTTGCTTCTTCGGGTGTTCTATCCCCTTTTTTATTATTGCATCTTATACAGGCGGTAACAAGGTTTTCCCAGCTGTCTTCCCCGCCTTTTGATTTTGGTATTATGTGATCGACAGTTAAATTAGCTGACGAGCTGCAATACTGACATTTGTGTTTATCCCGCCTTAATATATTTTTTCTCGACAATATTATTTTTTTAAAAGGAACTCTGACAAAAAAAATCAATCTGACTATTTTCGGGCATTCAAAAGATAAACGTGTTGATTTTATTTTAACTCCGTCAAACTTGCTTATTATTTCAGCTTTTCCGAGGAATAACATAATTACAGCTCTTTTCACGTTGCATATTGTCAAAGGTTCGTAGTTTTGGTTCAATACCAGAACTTTATTGTTTAATAATCTTAAGCTGCGGTCTTTTTTAAATTCACTTAGGAAATCTCTTTCCTCCTTTCAATATTTTTAATAAATTAAAAATATTTAAATGAATTATCAATTTAATAAAAATTATTATTTCATAACCAAATCCATAATATATATTTTGTTAAGAGATGTTAAATGAGAAAGGCATTGCTAAGACAACCCAATAATCCGCTAATCGATTTATAAATATTTAATAATTTTTTAAAGAGTGCGGAAGAATTTTCCCAGAAATTCCACCTGTTTAGTTATAAATTCGCAACTTTTGTTATTAACTAATATAAAATCAGATCTTTCTGTTTTTTTCCTGTCGTCCATTTGCATTTTAATAATTTTTTCCACTTCTTCTCTTTTAACACCGTCTCTTTCCATTATCCTTTTGATTCTGTTTTCTTTATCCGAGTAAACCATCAGCACATAATCGAGCAGCTTATCAAAACCGCTTTCAAAAATCAAAGCTGCTTCAATAAATATTATACTGCTTTTAATTCTTTTAAATCTGGATAATAAGTTGCTTATCACAACCGGATGAACGATTGAATTAATTTTCAGATAATTTCTTCTGGAGGTGAAAATTATATCCTTTAATTTCGAAAGATTTATTCGGTTTTTATATGTCAGGATATCTTCACCGAATTCTCTAACTATTGCTCTTGCAAGATTTTTATCCGTTTTATAAAGTTCTTTCGCAATCAAATCCGCATTAAGAACTTTAAATCCCATCTGAACAAGTTTTTTACCAACTATACTTTTACCCGAACCAATACCTCCTGTAATCCCGATGAGAATTTTCTTTTTCATATTATTATATTTAATTTAGTTGCTATTTTGCATAGGCAATTGACCTTCTGTCTCTAATTACATTAATTTTAATCTGTCCCGGATACTCCAGCTCTTCCTGAATTTTTCTTGCGATGTCTTCAGCAAGCTGGTCTTGCAACATATCATTTATTCTATCACATTCTACTATCACCCTTACTTCTCTTCCTGCCTGGATAGCATATGTTTTTGCAACACCCTCAAACGAAGTTGCAATCGCTTCAAGCTTTTCGAGTCTTTTTGAGTAAGCTTCGATAGATTCTCTTCTCGCACCGGGTCTGGCTCCGCTGATAGCATCAGCAGCCTGTATTAAAACGGATATAGGATGCTCCATAGGCATTTCATCATGATGAGAACCGACGGCATTGCATATTAAAGGATGTTCTTTACAGCGTTTTGCTATTTCATATCCCAAAATGGCATGCGGTCCTTCGATATTCCTGTCGACTGTTTTACCTATATCGTGCAATATTCCGGCTCTTCTTGCCATCATTGCGTCAAGTCCCAGTTCGGCTGCCATTATTCCGGCAAGGTGTCCGACTTCGATAGAATGATTTAATACATTCTGACCATAACTTGAACGATATTTCATTCTTCCTATTAATGTAACTATATCTCTATTGACACCCTGAATCCCCATATCAAGCAATGTTTGTTCTCCAACCTGAATTATTTCCTCGTAAAGTTCTTTTTCCACTTTTTCAACCACTTCTTCTATCCTTGCAGGATGTATCCTTCCGTCTTCAATTAATCTTTCCATTGATACTCTTGCGATTTCTCTCCTGAATGGGTCAAATCCGGATATAATTATTGCTTCCGGTGTATCATCAACAATTATATCGACTCCCGTGACTGCTTCAAATGCTCTGATATTTCTTCCTTCCTTTCCGATTATCCTTCCCTTCAGCTCGTCCGATTGAATTTGAAGGACACTAACGGTAGTTTCCACTGAGTGGTCGACAGCAGATCGCTGGATAGCCTGAATTACAATATTTTTAGCAATTTTATTTGATTCTAATTTTGTCTGTTCTCTTATTTCCTGCAGTCTCTGGGCTGATTCAAGTTTTACCTGATCGAGCAAACTGTTAAAAAGCGTTTTCTTTGCTTCATCTTCGCTCATCGAAGATATTTTTTGTAGCTTTTCCTTTTCTTCATTTATAAGCTTTTTATATTCCGTTTGAGTCAATTCAAGTTCTTTGCTTTTTGTCTGAAATTCTTTTGACTTAATTTCACATTCTAAAATTAATTCTTTGAGATTTTTTTCTCTGTTAATAAGTTCATTTTTAATTTTTTCGATATTTTCTTTCTCCTGTTTATTTCTCTTTTCATATTCAATAACATCTCTTTCTCTGATTTTTACTTCCTCATCGAATCTTTGTTTCCTTCTGTAAAATTCATCTTTTACTTCAAGAAGTTTTTCTTTCTTAATATTATTCGCGGCTTTATCAGCATCCTGCCTCAGCTGCCTTGCTCTTTTTTCCGAATCGGTAACTACTGTTCTGGCTCTTTCTTCCGCTTCGGTAACTATTTTGGAAGCTTTTAACTCCGCGCTGTTGACTTTTGATTTCTCTGCTCTTGCATGTATAATCCATCCAAGCATAAAAGTAATCAAAGAAATTACTATAATACCGGGTATTAAAATATACAATTCTGTGATCATTTTTATAATATCTCCTGTTTTTTAAATAAATTTTTACAAAAAAAAACCGTACTTGTTGAACCTCTACTCCTGTCAAATGCTTTGCATTTGCAGGATAATCAAAGGTTAAAATATGAACCTTTGAAACATACAGTGGGGGGCGCCAAAATGTTTTTTACTTCCGCTGTTTACTATTTACCCGGATTAACCGGTAGTAAATCTCAACTAAGAGATGCGGTCTGTAATCGACATTTGCGAGAGCTAACCTCCCAGTTTCTATTAATGTTGGTTCTATTTAATGTTTGACCGAGGTTAACAGTACGGTTTTTTTTATAAAATTTTTTAAAGAACGGTTAAATATTTTTATCGATAAGCCGGGATATTTCATCAATCTTCTGAGTGCAATCATTTAAAAAATCAAAGTATTCCTGCTGAGACTGAAATTTTCTTTCGCGTTCAAGATAGTAATTTTCAGCTATATTTAATGCAGCAACAACCGCGATTGTTTCATCTGATTGATTCGGTGACTCAAAATTGATACGCTGCATAACACTATCAACATATCCTGCTATATTTTCGACTAATTCAGGATTGTCACCCTGTAAATAATAATTACTGTTAAAAATTCTTACTTTTATTCCTGAATTTTTCATATTCTTTTAAGCCCGGTCAAACTGTTTAATAATAACATAACTCAATTCCTATTCATCATCAACCTGTTGCAGATGTCCGTCAATTCTTGTTATTAAATTTTTAATACGTGTTTTCATCTTAGCCCTGTCCTGTAAACCGCCGCTGTCTTTATCCAATAATATGTTCTTAAGTTTTGACAACTCTTTATCTTTTAATACGATATCCGTATTAAGTTTTGTTAATTGTAATTTAATCTCGTTTACTTTATTGTTTAAATCTTTTATATTTTCTTTTAAAAGTTTATTTTCCTCCTTTTGAGAATTGTATTTTTCGACAAATAATTTAATCTTTTGTAACAGATTGTTAATAGAATTATCAAACTGTTCTCTTGCTTTAGTAAATTGTTCTTTTTTGATTTCGTTCTTGGAATCCAGCATGCGTAAAGATAATAATATTATATTCTTAATGTAATACCTAATTTTTTATACAAATTTTCCACCAGAATATCGAAATACTCATTTACTTCTTCATCACTTAATGTTTTTCTGTCCGATAAGAATTCCAGTGAATAAGCCATGCTTTTTTTATCTTGTCCCAGCTTCTCGTCTTCATATACATCAAACAAAAATATTTTCTTTAAATCATTGATATTGCAATTATTAAGAGTATCCATAATTTGCTTGTTGGTAATATTTTTATCAACAATGAGTGCAATATCTCTTTTAACAACCGGATATTTTGAAATCTCTTTGAATTTGATATTTTCTTCAGTACTGTTAATAAATTTTTCTAAATCAAATTCGAACAGAAATACTGAATTGAATATTTCAAATAAATTTTCGACGTTTTCGTTTATCAGATACAATCTGCCGATTTTATTTCCGGATATTATCAAATCGAAACAAACGTCCGAAAAGAAATTCTCTCTTATCATTTCCAATTTTTGAGACGGAATATGAAATTTGGAAAACAACATTTCCAGTTCTCCGATTGCATCCGCATAATCATAATAACCTTCGGTTTCATTAAAAAATTTCGAGTCATAAAATCCTGTTAATGCAAAACTAAAATTATTCTTTTCGATTATCTTACTGTTTTCCTTATTAAATACTTTCCCGATTTCGAAAAGCTTCAGGGAAATATCCTTGCCGCTTTTTTTATAGTTCTCAGTAATTACATTCATCAATCCATATAATAAATTCACTCTCATTACATTCATCTCTACTGTATTAGGATTATCGATATATACAATATCTTCTGTGAATCTTGATATCTTTTCGGAAAACTGCTGCGTGTATGTTATAGTTTCATTAAATCCTCTTCCGATAAAATATTCTCTTAATGAATTAATATAATTAATTTTCTTAATATCATAATCTGTATGTTCTGATAAATTTATTTTAAAATCATATTTATCGGTTAATTTAGTATAACCGTTTAATCTGGCAATTTCCTCGATTAAATCTATCTCCCTTTCTACATCATTCCTCCTGAATTCAGGAACATCGAAAACGATAACATCGCCTTTTTCAGATACTTTTTTAAACTCTATTTTTCCGAGTAATTCAATAATATTTTTAACTGTTAAATCAGAACCTAAAACCCGGTTTGTTTTGCTGACTCTTAAACTAACTTTATTTTTTTCGAATTTCACCGGATAATTATCAACCATACCTTTTGTAACAATTCCGCCTGCGATATCCTGCATTAAATTAGCTGCTCTGTTTGAAGCATATGCTACATTTTCAATGTCAACACCCCTTTCGAATCTTTGTGATGCATCAGTTTGCAGCCCAAGCCTCTTGGAATTTTTTCGGACGGAAACAGGATCAAAATATGCACTTTCTATAAATACATCTATGGTATAAGGCGTTATTTCAGAAAATTCTCCTCCCATAATCCCGGCTATTGCTGAATATTTATCTCCGTCACAAACCATTAAAGATTCAGAGTTTAATACTCGTTCTTTTGAATCCAGAGTTACAAATTTATCTCCCTGATTTGCAGTTCTGACTATAATATGTTTACTCGTAATTTTGTCATAATCAAATGCGTGTAAAGGTTGTCCTGATTCATACATAACAAAATTAGTAATATCGACAATATTATTAATTGGTCTCAGACCAACCGAAAGGAGTCTTCTTTTAAGCCATTTCGGAGACTGTGTAATTTTTACGTTTTTTACTATACGTCCTGTAAATCTTCTGCACAGGTTTTCATTTTGTATCGTAATCTTAATATAATCAGATGTCAGTTCATTAGATTCTTTCAGTTTAAGTTCGGGATATTTACATTTTACATTATATAAAGCTCCGATTTCCCTGGCGATTCCAAAATGAGAAAAAAGATCACCTCTGTTTGGAGTTATGCCAATATCGAACACATAATCGTCAAGTTCAAAATGCTCTGCGAGGGGAGTACCGATTTTAGCATCATCACCTAAAATCAAAATCCCGGAGTTATCATCGGATAAAAGCAATTCATCCTCAGAGCACAGCATACCTTCTGATATCTCCTGTTTAATAGTTGTTTTTTTAACAATACTATTATCTTTCGGAATAACAGCACCATCAAGTGCTAAACATACTTTAACACCGGGTACAACGTTGGGAGCTCCGCATACTACATTTATAATTTCTTCTCCTGTATTAACTTTACATAATTTTAAATTTTCCGCCCCGGGATGAATGTTAACTTCGATAATTTCAGCAATTATGAAATTATTATAGATTTCCTTCTGATTGGTAATCGACTCAATATCAAGACCTATTGATATCATATCTTCGATAAGACCATCAACAGAATTTATCTCGATACCGGGCAGGTATTCTTTTAACAATTTTAAGCTTACTATCATACTTAAAAATATAAAATTAGAAACTCATAAAAAATATAAAAAAACTTAATTATATAAAAAAAAACCCGGATTTTATTATCCGGGTTTTCTTTTTTTCTTAAAATAAATATTATTCTTCGCCTTCTTTCTTGGGTTCCTTCTTGAAGTTTTCTTCTTTCTTTTCTATTCCTTTTTCTTCTCTTTTATACTCACGTCCTTCTTTTTTTTGTTCCTCTTTCGGTTCATAAGTCTTAGGAGGAGTATAAGTGTTATTATTTGAAGGCGGAATATATACTCTTGTTCTCTTAACTGTTCTTTTACTTGTCTTCTTCTTTTTGTTTGATTTCTTTTTTGTGCTTTTTTTCTTGCTTGTTGTCTTTTTCTTTCCGGTGTTTTTCTTCTTGCTTGTTGTCTTTTTCTTTCCGGTGCTTTTTTTCTTGCTCGTTGTCTTTTTCTTCTTGGTGGATTTTTTCTTCTTTGTAGATTTCTTTTTCTGTTTTTTAGAAGTCTGTTCGGATTTTAAGACTTTTTCAGTCGAGCTGTTAGAATTAGCTCCATTATTAATTGAAAAACCAAACACACTGCTAATACTAAATGTAAAAATCATAACCAAGAGGATTAGCTTTCTTTTAATCATTTTACCTCCTTTTTAAATTAGCAATTACAAATTATATCATTTATTCAAGAAATACAATGTAATTGTGTATCTCAAAACTCAAAATTTATACAGCTTTATTCCCGAAAGTTTAAGCAACTCCGGTATAATTAATACATTATTGGCATCTTTTTGTTTTTCTTCCTGACTAAGTTCTTCCCAGGGAATAAGCATATTGTGAATTTTTCTGGAATTATCTCTAACCTGTCCGTATTCCCAGCCGTCAAGCCACCTGTCCGCATTCCATCTTTTCTTTTCCATCTTAGCAAGTATCCAGGTATCTTCTTCGGAAATTTTAATGTCCTCTGGTTTAATTTCTTCCTCTCCGATGGTATCAACACCCAAATACCTTAATTTTATAAACATATGTTCTGCCGACCTTCTATTTGCCTCTTTATATGTTCTGTTAAGTTTTTTCCAAGGTTTCAGATGTTCACCTTGGACATTACCTTTTAATTTTTCTCTTCGGATATATTGTTCATGTACGGCACCTGCGAGAACATCAATACTTTCTTCATCATCAACGATTACATTTTTTGTACAAACTGCATCCATTAAACCAAAAACATGATAATTCTTATCGCTGAATTTAGAAAATCTACCCAACCCCGACTCCGGTGACATTGAAACAACGATTTGCGTATTTCTTCCCGTAAAAAGTCTGTTCAATAACCTGCCCATGACCAGACAGTATGAATCATCGTTAAGTGACACAAATGAAACAGAAAAAGGTGCTTCTTTCTCCAATTCCCTTATATTTTCTTCATTCAGCAGTTCCGCAGGTTTGGATTCAAATCTTAAATCAATAATTCTGTCAATATTAGGGAAAACCGACCTGAATATTCTTGCTTTACTTTCAAGTTTGAGTTTAGCTTGAGACATTTCAGTATCTATGACAGTAACAATAAGTTTTTTTCCATTTGCATACTGCCCTGTTCTTGCAGCCTGAATAATAATACTTTCACCCAACTGCTCAAGACCAAGAATCATAATATGCAAAGGCGGGTCATCCGGTTTTACTGTTTTAATATATCTGTCCGGAGGAAACATATTAAAAATTTCATGTGCACCTTTTTCGAATAAATTAAACATACTCGCTTTTAATGCTCCTGTCTGACTAAATTCAGGCTGGTCTGCAAAAAGTCTGTGAAGACGTGAATCGTAGATGTGGATGAAGCTCCGCAGGTCTTTTGTCAATGCATACTGAGGAATACCGGAAAGCACATCGAAATTTGTCTCATCATTCGAAGTCACGGCGAAAAGGTATTTTGCCTTTTGTACATTTGCTTTCGTCAGAACTCTCCTGTCTTCCGCACTATAACCTTTTAAGACAACTGCTCCCCTGCTCTCGATTTCTTTTATATGTTCATTATCTTTATTTAATTCAATTACGACTACTTTTTCTCCGTCTTTCAAAAATTGTTTAGTCAGTCTGAAACCTTTTTCACTTAAACCGCATATAATGATATGATTTTTATAAAAATGAATTTTAAAAAGAGCAATCCTGTCTGATAATACATAAACTACAGTCTGAAAAATTGCAAAGAAAGCAATGAACATAGCAGAATATCTGGCAAATTCAAGCTGCCAGTTTATCTTAATAATAAATTCATCTGTTTCAAGAACAAATAATTTCAGAGTAGCATACAAAACATTACCGAAAAAAATCTGATTTTCGGGATGAATTTTCTCAAAGTAGTCCCAGTATCCTATACAACCGAATATTATCGTCAGGATAACCCATATTCCGATTAATATCCAGCCGGCTTCACCGAAAAATTTTACAATACTCTTTATCATTATTTATAAGTATAAAAATTTAAATAAGATAATATTTAATATCAATTCTTAATTTACTGTCTGAACTTACGAAAATTGAAAAAAGTACTAAGATAATTCAACGACTCTGGAGATTTCAAAAATTAACAAAGTTGCAATATAAATAATCAAGAGACCACAAGAAAAACAGTGTGTCTTGGGATAAACCCTCAGGAACCCAATCCGCTCACCAAAGCAAAATAATAAATGTGTCTGAAAAAAATTAATATTAATTTATAAAAAAATTAAATAAAGTAAGTATTATTCTAATTGTTAATAATATTTAAAATTATTAAATTTAAATATGCATAAAAGAGCTCAATTTCTGATAAGAAAGCTTAAATTAATAAAACATCCCGAGGGTGGATATTATAGTGAAGTTCACAGATCGGCGGAAATAATTCTACCGGAATGCTTACCGCGAAGATATAAAACAAAAAGAAATTACATTACATCAATATTTTATATGCTCGAAGGCACCGATTATTCTGCATTTCATTTTTTAAAGACAGATGAACTATGGCATTTTTATGAAGGTTTTCCCGTAACAATATATATAATTAACAAAGACGGAAAATTAACAAAAATTATACTTGGTAATAATTTATACAAAGGTGAAAAACACTTTTACGTAACTCAAAGAGGAACATGGTATGCACTTGCATTAAACAATCCTGAGTCTTATGCTCTTCTCGGCTGCACACTCTCCCCGGGATTCGAATATGAAGATATGAAATTCGGCAAAAAAACTGACCTGATAAAAAAATTCCCCCGGCATAAACTCTTAATTCGGAAATACAGTTTTGACTGATATAAATTTTTTGATATGTTAAACGGAGAGATTTTATATCAATCAAAAGGAATAATTTTATTCGACGGAATTTGCAATCTGTGTAATTTCTGGGTTAATTTCATTATTGACAGAGACAAAAGAAATTATTTTCTGTTTGCTCCTCTGCAATCAGAAACAGCAAAATATCTGACAAAAAAATACAATATTGATACTAATAAAATTAATTCAGTTATACTTATAGAAAAAAACAATTATTATATTAAATCAACCGCTATCATTAAAATATCGGGAAAACTTAAAGGTTTCTGGAAGATGTTTTATGTTGCAGTTATTATTCCTCCTTTCATTAGAAACATTTTTTATAATATTGCGGCGAAATACAGATACAGGTGGTTCGGAAAGAGAGAAGAATGCAGAATACCTACACCTGAAATCCGGCAAAAATTTTTAGCATAATAAGGAAAGTATTTGTTATTTACTGCATTTAAATAAAAGCGTAAAATTGTTATTTTTAGTTATGAAAGATAAAAAAAATAAATATTTAGTAACATCAGCATTACCTTATGCCAACGGTCATTTGCACATAGGGCACATCGCAGGAGCATATTTACCGGCAGACATATATGTCAGATACAGAAAATTAAAAAATGACGATATAATTTTTATATGCGGTTCTGACGAACACGGAACTGCAATTGAAATGTCGGCAATTAAAGAAGGAGTAACTCCCAAAGAGATAATCGACAATTATCATTTTTCGAATAAGAAAGCTTTTGAGGACCTCGGAATAAATTTTGATATATATTCAAGAACTTCAAACCCGATACACCACGATACATCACAAGAGATATTTTTAAATTTGTTCAAAAAAGGAATACTTATACAGAAGAAAGAAAAACAGTTATACTCTGAAAGAGAAAAAAGATTTCTTGCCGACAGATATGTCGAAGGTACGTGTCCGAAGTGCGGATATGAAGAAGCAAGAGGTGACCAATGTGAAAAGTGCGGAACAAACCTATCTCCACTTGAACTGATAAATCCCCGTTCAAAAATCACAGGTGACACACCGGTAATAAAGGAATCAACACATTACTATTTTCCTTTAGGAAAATACCAGACGGAACTTGAAAGCTGGATTAATACCAGACAACACTGGAAACCGAATGTAATTAATTATTGCAACGGATGGTTCAAATCCGGATTACAGGACAGAGCAATAACTCGCGACCTTGACTGGGGAGTAAAAGTACCACTTCAGGGAAATGAAGGTAAAGTAATTTATGTATGGTTTGAAGCACCTATAGGATACATTTCCGCAACCAAAGAATTATTTATTAACAGAAAGGAACCGGAGAAATGGAAAGAATACTGGTGCAATCCTGAAGTTAAACTGATTCATTTTATCGGAAAAGATAATATTGTATTTCATGCCATTGTTTTTCCAGCAATATTAAAAGCAAACGGGGATTTTATTCTGCCTGAAAATATACCGGCAAATGAATTTTTAAATCTGGAAGGCGGCAAACAATCAAAAAGTAAAGGTCACGGAGTACTTGTAAAGGATATAGTAAAAGAGTTTAACCCGGATGTTATCAGGTATACTCTCGCATCAAATCTACCGGAAAACCGCGACACGGATTTTTACTGGAAAGACATTCAAACAAAAAATAACAATGAACTTGCGGCTATTTTGGGAAACTTCATAAACAGGACTGTGGTATTTGCAAAATCAAAATTCAATAACAATATTCCGAACAGATATGAGGAATACAAATCAGATACCGACATATTTGATTATTTAAGTTTGCAAAAAAATGTTATTTCAAAACATTACGATAATTTCAGATTTAAAGATGCAATTAACGAAACAATGAATTGTGTCAGAGCCGCAAATAAATATTTTAACGACAACGAGCCATGGAAAGAAATCAAAAACAACATCCATAGAGCGGAAACCATCATTAATAATTGTCTTCAGATATGTTATTCTGTATCGATATTAATATCACCGTTTCTTCCTTTTACATCCGAAAAAATATTAAAAATTTTAAATGCCGGCAAAAAAGATTTTTGTTGGGAAAATACAGGTAAAATAATATTAGAAGCCGATAAATCTCTCGGTAAAAACGAAATACTCTTTCCACAAATTAATAACAACGAAATTATGCAGGAAGATTTAAACACAACCACTGAACAACAAAGTGAATCGGAATTAATAGATTTGGAATATTTTAAAAAGATTAAACTAAAAGTTGCAAAGATAATTGAATGTGAAAAAATTCCAAACAGCAAAAAACTTGTAAAACTTAAAATTGAAATCGGAAAAAAGACAAAGCAACTGGTCGCAGGAATTTCAGAGTATTACAAACCTGAGGAACTGTTAGGTAAACTTATTATTGTAGTTGACAATTTAAAAAAAACCAAATTAATGGGGATTGAATCGGAAGGCATGCTTCTGGCTGCAAAGAAAAACGGAAAACTAACTTTGCTAACGGTGCAGGAAGAAATTGAATCAGGCTCGGAAATTTCCTGATTTTATTATATAAAATACTAGTGGAATTCTGTGTTGCTTTTAAGTAACAATATTATATCGAAAAATTATATTAATAATGATATATAAATTTGGAAATTATAAATACGATTTTGGAAAAAGGACATACATTATGGGGGTTCTGAACATTACTCCGGATTCTTTTTATAACGGGGGAAATTTTTTTAAAGGAAAAATTTTCAAGAACAAAATACTGTATCATATAAAAAAAATGATACATGATGGAGCTGATTTTATTGATGTTGGAGGCGAATCTGCAAGACCGGGTTCAAAGAGGATTTCCGCAGAGCAAGAACTTGAACGTGTTTTACCGGTAATCCATATTATTAAAAAACATTCCCAGATACCGGTTTCTATAGATACTTACAAAAGTGCCGTAGCCGAAGAAGCACTGAAGGAAGGAGCTGTAATAGTAAACGACATCAGCGGATTAAGATATGACGATAAAATACCCGAAGTAATATCAAGACATAGAGCTTCCTGCATTATCATGCATATTAAAGGTACTCCTGAAACAATGCAAAAAAAGCCTGCCTATAAAAATCTTTTAAAAGAAATTTTCTTTTATCTGAAAACCTCGGTAGATACAGCGCTTAATGCGGGAATCAGGCAAATAATTATTGATCCGGGAATCGGATTCGGAAAAAATCTTAAACATAATTTAACAATAATTAAGAATCTGAGTTACTTCAAAAGGTTAAATCTGCCGATATTAATCGGTACTTCAAATAAAAGTTTCATAGATAAAGTAAACCCGACCCACATAAAAGAACGCATTCCGGGGACTCTTTCAGCAAATACCATTGCAATTTTAAACGGGGCAAACATTCTGAGAGTTCATAATGTCAGCGAAAATAAAAGAGCTGCCTTATTAGCTGACGCAATAAAATTTTTATAAGTCTGATTTTGTTACAAATTAATTAAAGATTTGTAATGAAAAACGAAAAGTTAGAATTAGACATACTCGGAATGAACTGCATTAACTGTGCTGACAGTATCAGCACGTATCTCTCAAAAACTGAGGGTATAATATCTGCAGATTTGAATTTTACTTCGGAAACCGCCTCTGTTGAATTCAACAGTAAAATAATCAATAAAGAGAAAATCAAATCCATAATTAAAAAACTCGGTTATGATGTTTTAGAAGACAACGAAGAGACAGAATCAGAACTTGTCAGGAAGAAACAACTGAAAATTATGAAAATAAAAATTATAACAGCGGTTCTGATATCTCTTATCGTGGTTACAATAACAATGAACAAACATTTTGGTTTTACTTTTCTCGACAAAATACCATACAACATTAATCTTATTATTTTATTTATCTTAAGCAGCATAGTAATTTTCTGGAGCGGAAGTAAATTCATATCAGGAGCTTATAATGCATTAAAGAATAAAACTTCGGATATGAATACATTGATTACTCTCGGTGTATTTTCCTCTTATTTTTACAGCATTTTGTTAACATTGAATCATTTATTTGATTTAAACATTAAGGTATTTGAAAACAGTCATGAGGTTTATTATGAAACGGCAACTATGATAATTTTTTTCATATTAACAGGCAACTATTTAGAGGCGGTACTCAAATCAAAAACAAGTTCTTCAATAAAAAAATTAAAAGATTTACAGTCAAAAAACGTGACCGTAATACGCAATGACAATGAAATAATAATACCTTATAAAAAAGTAAAAGTCAACGATATCGTAATAATCAAATCAGGCGACAAAATTCCCGTGGACGGAAGAATTACCGAGGGAAATTGTTTAGTAGACGAAAGTGCGATTACAGGCGAAAGTACACAAACAGAAAAAACAACAGGTGAAAACTTAATAAGCGGTACAACATTAAAAAACGGTTTTGTAAAACTTCTTGCGGAAAAAGTAGGCAGCGAATCGACATTGTCAAAAATCATCAAACTTGTAAAAGATGCATCGAACACAAAGCCGAAAATCCAGAGATTCGCCGATAAAATTGCATCAATATTCGTACCTTTAGTCGTTTTTACGGCAATCTTTACTTTCATAATATGGTTTGGTATATTAGGCGAAGAAATATCAAAATCCATGCTTTTTTCAGTTTCGGTATTAATAATTGCCTGTCCGTGTGCACTGGGACTTGCTTCCCCTATGGCAGTAGTAATAGGAATAGGAAGGGCTGCGGAGAACGGAATATTGTTTAACAATATAGAAGCCATTGAAAAAATGAACAAAATAAATACAATGTGTTTTGACAAGACAGGAACTCTTACACTCGGTAAAATGTCAATAAAACAAATAGTCCCGTTAAACGGTTTTGAAGAGACAAATTTACTTAAGTATATTTATTCGATAGAAAAATTTTCAAACCATCCGATAGCAAAATCAATAGTTGAATATTGCAACAGCAAAAACATAACCGAATCATACCCGGTAAATAACTTGAAAAATTATGACGGACTTGGTATAGGTGCAGAAATAAATTTCAAAATAGTTTTAATAGGTAACAGAAAGTTCTTATCGGAAAATAAAATTGCTACTAACTTAGATTCAGCGGACAAGGAAAACAATTTTTTATTTATAGGTGTAGACAACAAAGTTGCAGGGAAAATCGAACTTGAAGACAGTTTAAAACCGGAAGCAAAGAATACTGTTAAAAATTTACAATCCGGAGGTTATGAAATATTTATGATTTCAGGTGACAACAGGAAAATAACCGAAAAGACAGCTTTTAATCTCGATATAAAAAAATATTCATTCAATACCTTGCCTGAAGATAAGCAAAAAATAGTGTCGGAATTACAGGAAAAAGGTAAAAATGTGGCTATGTTCGGAGACGGAATAAATGATGCTCCGTCATTAGCACAGGCGAACGTAGGTGTTGCTATGGGTAACGGAACAGACATTGCAATAGAAACAGCAGATATGATATTAGTCAAAGGAGATTTAAAAAACATAATAAAATCCGTTAATATATCCAAGAGAACAGTTTCAGTCATAAAGCAGAATATATTCTGGGCTTTTTTCTACAATATTCTTGCAATTCCGCTTGCAGCAGGAATACTTGCACCTGCAGGAATAATCATAGGTCCGGTTATGGCATCTATGCTAATGGCTTTCAGTGACGTAATAACAGTAATTGGAAATTCTTTAAGACTTAAATATGTCAGAATAGATTGATAAGTTAATAATAAAATTATAACATATGAAAAAATATATTATATTATCGGTAACAGCGATTTTATTGTTCACATTTTTTTCCTGTACAAAGAAATCAGAAGAGCAAAATAAAATTCAAACATCTGACGGTTCCATTGAAACCGTGGAATACATATGTCCTTCGATGACCTGTACAGGTTGTGAAGACGCAATAAAGAAAGAAATAAAAAAACTCGACGGGATACAAGACATAAAAGCCGATTATCAATCCAAGACGGTAATAGTAAACTTTCAGCCGGATAAAACAAACACGGTTCAGATTGAAGATGCTTTAAACAACGCCGGATATAAACCGGATAAATCGGGAGAAGAAACAAAAATAAATACAGACAAAAAAGAACACAAGGATACGGAGAAAAAATCCGAAGAAAAATCAAGACAGCAACAGGAACAGAATCCTGACGAAGACACGCCAAAACCAATAAAAAGATAATTAAATATTTCGGTTGAACAATAAATCTAAAAAGGTTGATTTTGATAAATACGCAGAAGATTATGAAAATATTCTTAAAAAGGACCTTGTTTTTTTTGAATCCGAGAACTCTTATTTTTCAGAATACAAAGTAAAAATAACGAGAAAAGTTATTCCCGATGAACCCGCGGAAATTCTTGAATTTGGGTGCGGAACAGGAAGAAATTTAAGATACATAAAGGAGTATTTTCCCGCTTCTAAATTAGAAGGATGTGACATATCGCAAAAGAGTCTTGATATTTCCGGAGATTCCAATAAAAATACAGAATTATTTTTAATCGATGATAATTTTACAAAAAACAGAACGAACAGATACGACCTGATTTTTATATCCAATGTTTATCATCATATAAAACCCGAAGAGAGAAAAAGCACGACGGGAAAAATTGCCGATATATTAAAACATGGCGGTAAAATTATAATATTCGAACATAATCCATATAATTTACTGACCAGATACATAGTTGACAGATGTCCTTTTGACGAGGATGCAGTTTTACTAAAACCTAAAGAATTAAAAAATTTACTGAAGGAAAATACATTCAGTATCAAACAGTTTAAATACACTTTGTTTTTTCCCCGTATTCTGAAGATATTCAGACCGGTTGAAAGTTTTATCGGATTTATTCCTGCAGGAGGCCAGTATTACATTTTAGCGGAAAAAATTTAATTTCTTTTATTGATTTTTTTCTTTTCCGCAATCCATTCTTTACGATAGTCAAAAATTTCCTTAATAGTACGAAAAATTACAGAGGGTCTGGCACCTGTAGAAATACCGTCTATTCTTGGCAGATGAAGTACACCTACTTCAGTTACTTTATATCCGAGCAACTCGGCTTTAATCATAATTTCTGCATCAATAAATGCGTCAACAGATTTAATTTCAATCTTATCGAACAAATCTCTTTTAAATAATTTAAAAGCACAGTCAATATCCCAGTAATTAATATCAAAAATTAATTTTAAAAGATAATTATAGCAAAGCGAAGTAAATTTTCTGTAAAGAGAATATTGTTTTTTCTTCCGATATCCCACAACAATATCCGAATACGGAATCAGGGCAACAAACTTTTTCAGTTCATTCAAATCGAACTGATTATCTCCATCCGAATAAAAAACATAATCCATTTTTGCATTCAAAAAACCGTCTTTTAAAGTAGCTCCGTATCCCAAGTTTTTTTCATGATGTATTACTCTTACTTTTGAATACTTAGAAGCAAGTTCATCGGCGACCTTTCCTGTTCCGTCCGGACTACCGTCTTCAATAATAATTACTTCGTAATCTTTCAGAGTAAGTTCTTTGAGTATTGATACTGTTTTATCAACTACTTTTGCAATATTTTTTTCGTCATAGTACGCCGGGAAAAAGGCAGATAAGGTTAAAGTAGAATTATCCATATATTTATTTTAATAGTTCTGTTTTATATAATCATAAGTATATCCAATTCCGTTTTCTATGGAAGTTTCGGGCTGCCACTTAAAAGTCTTTTTAACCAACGATATATCGAGAATATTTTTTTCAACATCAATTTCCCTGCTTTTTTTGAATGCTGTTTTAGGCAGTTTACCGGTAACTTTATTCATAATTTCAAGTACCGAATTCAGTGATTGCCCGATTCCTGAACCGACATTAAATATTTTTTCGGTTGTATTTGTATCAATCGAATTTGCAACAACTTTTACAGCATCTTTTATATAGATAAAATCTCTGATAATATTTCCGTCGCCCCAAATTTCGATTTCCTTGTTATAATGAATTTTTCTGAGAAAAATAGGTATTACACCCTGTGATAACATAGGGCTCTGCCTTTCTCCATAGGGATTCGATAATCTGAACACAACATAATCCAGTTCATACATTTTATTGTAAAGGTACAGATAATCTTCAATAATTTTTTTAGTAATGCCGTAAGAACAAATCGGTTTGCGTGGATGAGTCTCGGGGATTGGTACAATTTCAGGTATTCCATAAACCGTACCGCCGGAAGAAATAAAGACGACTTTTTTAATTTTTCTGAAAATACATTCCTGAAAAAGGTTAAGGGTCGAAACAACATTACTTTCAACATCATAAACAGGATTTTGATTCGAAGTCGCAGGCAGAGTAGAACTTACGAGATGAAAAATATAATTTATATTTTTCAGTGAATTTTTTAAGTCTATTTTGTTATTAAAATCCCCCTCAATAATATTCAGATTACTGATTATATGTTGAATATTATTTTTAGAGAAATTGAACTTATCAAAAATTGTAACTTTATATCCTTTATTCAGTAATTCATCGGCTAAATGCGAGCCGATAAATCCGCCGCCGCCCAATAACAGACAATTTTTTGTTGACATTTTTAAATTTAATTTAATTTTTCAAAAATTATAATTGAAAATCTATATCTCGGATCATTAGAATTCAGTTGAGTCAAAAATTTAAAATTTTCATTGTTGAAATTTTCCGGTTTCAAATCACTTTTAAATTCCGGCCTGTAACCGTAATGAGTATCCCAGATAATAATTGAACCTTTTGGTACGGTTTTGAGAATACTGTCATTAAGCGGTTTAAAAACAGATGGATTTTTTTTGTAATCTTTATAGAAAAATTTGAACAAAGCATGATTTGAAAGGATATTTACGTCCGATAAATTAAGCGATTCCACAAATTCAGCCGATTTTTGTACTGTTTGGTTTTCTGCCGAGAGTTCCTTCGGCTTATAATCGATAATTAGATAAAGTACTGCCAGTATCAAAATAAATACGGCTAATCTGTTCAGATAATAAACTGCAGACTTTGAAGGAACAGAAATAAACAGCAATAGCATAACAGCGATAATTGTCGCTTTTAAATAGTTTGGTTCGTCAAGCAATCTAAAACCATCCGTTTCTTTCGAAAGAAATATTAATGTAATGAAAATGAGAAATCCCAGCATCACATACGAATATTTTCTGAATTTTTCATCTTTCAATTGATTTAAAGAAAGAGTTGCAAAAAATATTGCAACGGGTGAAATATGAAGAAGGTATCTCCAGTTACCGGGATTAGGTCCGTCATTTATCATAGTTAACAGCTGCACGGCAAATATCGTAACAAAGAGTATATAAAAAATTATATATTTTTTAATATAATCTTTCGAGTTTTTTAAATCTGCAAAGAACCCAAAGAATCCCATTAAAAATAACGAAAAAGAAACAGGACCAATAATGAAAATATAAACTTTAAAATAATGCAATAATCCCTGTGACTGATAATTAAGTCCTGCCACAGATTTCATTTCTGATATAATGAACAGTATATCGCCTGTTTTTAAAAATCCCAATAAATTATAAATAACGGGAAAAACCGCAACAGAAATTACGGATATAAATTGTTTCTTGTAAATAAATATAACAGCAAGAAAAACACAAAAAATAGCTATCTCCTGTCTGACAGTATATATATAACCGCAGATTAATCCGCTGAGAAAATATTTTTCTTTCTTATAGAGAATCAGGAAAAATACAACAAGCAGAGCAGTAAATATTTCCGAATATGAGCGGAAAGATAAATCAAAAAATGTAGGCTGAACAGCGAGTAAAAATGCACCGGCAAAAGCATATTTCAGATTATGCAGTTTCAGCAATCTGTAGGTAAAATAAACCGCAAGGGCAGAGAATGTCGAATTAACGATTAAAACAGCATCGTAACTAATCAAAGCGGGCAAAACCATAAATATTTTGTATCCGGGTTTGGGATTATTTCCCAGTATTGCGAACGGATTTCCCCAAAAATCTATCATATTAAGGTATTGAGCAATTTCATCATCCTGATAAAAACCGATTGAATATTTACTCAATAAATAATACACAATAATCAGCAAAGGAATAATAAAAATAAAAATTTTATCTGTTAACAGACTAATATCCTTTTCCTGATTAATTTTTGCAGCTTTTGTTTTTATAACTTTTTTCGCCATTGAATTATAACCTAAACATATTATTTAAAAATTTCAATTTACTAAAATATTCATTTTTTAAAACTAAAAAGACAACTTGTGATAAAATTAATTTACATGCTGACACCCGACTATCCTTTTAACTTTATAAAAGAAAGCAAATAAGTTATATTTGTATGTTTATATTAACAAAGAGATGGAATATATACTACTTGGAAATTCATATCAGATAAGAGAACTGAATGACACAATTAAACAGGTTGCCCCTGCGAATGTCAGCGTATTAATAACGGGTGAAAGCGGAACCGGCAAGGAGCTTGTTGCAAACGCATTACACTATTACAGCAAGAGAAAAAACAGACCGTTAATAAAAGTAAATTGCGGAGCAATTCCGGAAGGGATAATCGAAAGTGAATTATTCGGACACAAAAAAGGAGCTTTCACGGGTGCAATTGAAACAAGACAGGGATATTTCGAACTGGCAGACAAGGGCACCATATTCCTTGATGAAATCGGCGAAATGCCTCCAACTACACAGGTAAAAATACTGAGAGTAATTGAAACAGGAGAATTTATGAAAGTAGGAGGAGAGAAGTATATTAAAGTTGATGTAAGAATAATAGCCGCAACAAACAGAGATTTGTCAAAAGAAGTGCAAAACAAAAACTTCAGAGAAGACTTATATTTCCGTTTAAAATCTATTAATTTAAACATTCCTCCTCTCAGAGAACGAAAAGAAGACATTATAATACTATTCGAACATTTCGTAAATGTTTTCTGCGAAGAAAACAATATAAAATTTCATGGTATTGAACCCGAGGCAATCGAATATATCCGAAATTATGTATGGAAGGGAAATGCAAGGGAACTGAAGAATTTCAGCGAAAGTTTAATAGTACTGAATCCGGACAAAGTAATAACAACGGAAGAAGTAAAAAGGCAGTTAAAACCCGAGACAACCCTGAACACACAACTTCAGGTACTGCAGAATCAACCAAGTGAACAATTAAAAATTGATTTACTGATGAGAGGACTTTATGAGATAAAAAACGACTTATTGGATATTAAGAAACTGTTATACAATACAAACATCTATGATAATAATTACCCTGCTGAAAATGAAGATTTTATAATTACAAAGGAAACAATGATGAAAATGTCTGCAGAGGAAATAGACAGGGAAATTTTAAAATATCTTTTGCGGAAAAACAACTGGAATATAAACAAAACGTCATTATCACTCAACCAGAGTCCCAGAAACATATACAGAAAAATAAAGTTATATAATTTAAAAAAAGATGAAACTTAGAAATGAGTAAACAAAGAGAAAAAAACATATTTTTATTATTATCGGCAATAATAGCAGTTAATTTATTTTTTTCAGGCTGCGGTGTTTACGGATTCCGCGGAAATAATCCTCCCGAAGGCATAAGAACGTTAGCAATACCTTTATTTGAAGATAACAGCGGTTTTTCTCAGGCAAATATAAAAGAAAATTTTACCGAGACTCTCAAAAATAATATTATTAACGACAATACTTTCAGGATAGCCGATAAAAGTTTTGCAGACGGTATAGTAAAATGCACAATCAGAGAGATAAGGGATGAAGCACTGGTAGTGTCGGGAAATGAAAATGTTACTCAGAGAAAAATTACGATATTAGTGGACGTGGAATTCGACAATCTAAAAAAACAAAAAACAGTCTGGAGAAGAACGTATTCAAACTACGGTGAATACAATTCTTCTTCTGCCACATTTTCGGAAAGGGAAGCGGGTATTAATACTGCCGTTAACAAAATTTGTGAAGACATAGTAAACGATTTAACATCTAACTGGTAAAAGAAAATGACAATCGAGAATATAATTTTAGCAGTATATATTTTTTCGCTTTCAATATTATTCATTTTCGGTTCACACGGTTTTGTAATGACGTATTATTATTTCAAGACTTTCAAAAAAAGAAACGATGACATAGATATATTAAATTTTTCTTTCCCTTATTATCCAGAAGTAACAATACAACTGCCTTTATACAACGAAAAATACGTAATATGCCGTTTAATAGACGCAACCTTAAAATTAGATTATCCCAAAGACAAACTTGAAATCCAGATACTTGATGATTCTACGGATGAGACAACGGAAATTGTAAGAGGACACATCAAACAATACATTGAGCAGGGATACAATATAAGGCATATACATCGTAAAAACAGGCAGGGTTTCAAGGCAGGGGCATTAAAAGAAGGCTTAAACACGGCAACGGGAGAGTTTGTTGCAATATTTGACGCTGACTTTATTCCGAGAAAGAAATTCCTTAAAAGAACACTTCCCTACTTTTTTCACGACGATAAAATCGGCTTGGTGCAAACAAGATGGGAACATATAAACAGAGATTATTCTTTCATCACAAAAACGCAGGCAATAGCATTAGACGGTCATTTTGTAATAGAGCAGGCTGTAAGGAACAGAGCCGGATTTTTTGTTAATTTCAACGGAACCGGAGGTGTATGGAAAAAGGAAGTAATATTCGACGCAGGCAACTGGCAGGCAGATACACTGACGGAGGACCTGGACTTGTCTTATCGTGCACAAATGAAAGGATGGAAAGTAAAATATCTTGTTAATTTTACATCGCCTGCTGAAGTGCCCACTGAAATTGCTTCTTTTAAGACTCAGCAGTACAGATGGACAAAGGGAGCAATTGAGACAGCAAAAAAAATATATCCGAAAGTAATAAAATCAAAACTTCCGTTAAGGATAAAACTGCAGTCTTTTATTCATTTATGGAGTAATTTTGCTTATCCTTTCATTCTGATTGCGGGTATACTGAATCTGCCGATTGTACTGGTAAAAATTACCGGGAATTACGACAGTGTTTTTAATCTGATGTCGTTTTTTATTTTTGCATTCGTCAGTACATTTTTGTTTTACCTGTATTCGCAAAAAGATGTTTATCCGGACTGGCAGCAAAGGATTATATATTTTCCGTTATTTATGTCGGGCAGCATGGGACTTTCCGTAAATAACACAAAAGCAGTATTTGAAGGTTTATTTAACAAAAAAACAGAATTTGTAAGAACCCCGAAATTCAATATTGTTAACAGCAGTGATAAAATTAAAGATGTTAAATATTTACATAAAAAAATCCCGTTCACTGCCTATATAGAGGCACTGCTTTCCGTATACTGCTTTGCCGGCGTATTTCTGTCCATCTATTATGTCCAGATTGCAGCTATACCTTTTCAACTTATGTTTGCAACGGGATTCGGAATGATTTCATATCTTTCATTTAAACAAGTAATAACATATAACAGAAACATACATTAAAATAATATGACATCTACCCTTGAAGTATATATTAATGATTTAAAGAATAATCTGAATAAAAATATTTTTTCTCCGTCATTCATAAGACTTGCAAATCTGTACTTTATGAATGAACAGTACGAAGAATGTTACAATATCTGCAGGATAGGTTCGGAATTATATCCCGACTACATCACCTGCAAAATTATGATTATAAGAACATTGTTAAAATTATTATACATTACGGAAGCAGAAAATATACTTTCGGAACTTGAGAATAAATTGCCCGAATTAGAAACGCTAAAAAAACTCAGAGCTGATTTAAACGATTTAAAAAATTCTCCGATACAGGAAAGACTGCTTTATACAACAAAAACCGAAAAAATAATAGAATTCGAGACTTATTATAAAGAAATTAAGAAAATAAATAAACTAAAGCCATCAATAGATTTAAAAGAAATAGAAGACATATTCGAAAATCCGAAATACGATGAATTAATACGGGAAGAAGATTTTCAGATATTTTTGGAAAATTATAAAAATTTTAATTTTGAAACAAAGGATGCCGATTTAAATTCAGATGATAAAGCCGAAACACTAAAGGATATTATGTTTGATTCCGACACTTTTCTCGGTCAGGTAAAGATAGTAACTGAAACACTGGCAGATTTACTTGCAAAGCAAAAGAATTATAAAGAGGCATTTGATGCTTATAATATATTACTGAACAGAGAAAGTACTAACAAGGCGAGAATCCTGCAAAAATTATATGATATTGAAAAATATGTAATTTAATATTATATCTCTGTTTCGGGAGGTAATTGAGGTTTTACATAAATTATTTTTTCTCTTTCCATTATTACGCTTCCTTCTTTAAATCCCTTTTTCTTTTTTACATACTTCCTCAGGCAATAAGCCACCGGAACAGATGAGGCATTTCTTGCTTTGCTGTAATATGCAGCAATAGAAGCAGCGGATTCGATTATATTTTTTGGAATTGACTCCTTTTTTTTAGGTGACTTTAAAACAGTATGAGAACCGCTTGCTCCTCTTACGTGAAACCAATAATCATCAGGAGAAGAATAATGCTTTGTCAATAAATCGTTTGAAGCGGAACTTTTACCGACCCAGATCTGGAACTCACCGCTCAACTTAAATTTCCTGAACATCTTTAATTCGTTCTCTTCATTAGATTTGGTTTCCAATTCCTTTTCCATTTTTTTTATTTCCTTAATATCGCTTGTTTTATTGATATCATTAATTTGTTTCTGCAGTTTACTTAATTCCATTTCATATTTTTTGACTTTTTCATTCAAAACCGATACCGATGATTTCAGTTTTTTATACTTCTCAAAATAAATATTTGCGTTTTCTACAGCCGACAATTCCGGTTTCGTCCGGATTTTAATAATCTTTCCGGTTTCTTCATCACAGACTTCCATTTCTTTCACACCTTTCTTATACAATTCAACATTACTCAATATCATATTACCGTAATTCAGATATTTATCCGAAGTAATTGCTACATCAATGTTTTTTTTCAGATTGTGGATCTTATTTTTTATCGGTTTTATTTTTTTTTCGTAATATTTTAATTTTTCGTTTATTATATCGTTAATTTTATTCTTTTTAAGCGTCTCTGTCAGGTAATTTTTTATTAATTCATTAACATTTTCAAACGACGTATAATCAATATCCTGAAGATGATTTAATTTAATAAGAGATACTAAATATTCGTTTTTATAATTATATAATAAATATTTTGGTTTCTCCAGTTGTTCGTTTATACGTAAGAAACCGTTATCTATCAATTTAATACAATCATCATTCAGAAATTCATTTCTTTTCAGATTCACTGAATGCAGAACCTCATCCTGAAGTAAACTTCCGTATATTCCGTAATTAATTTTAAGATAGTCATTTATTATCCGGTATTTTTTTCCCCTGTTTTTTTGTTTTGTCTTAAGAAATTCTTCAGTGCTCAGATTATTTATTCTGTTATAATTCTTAAAGGCATTGACTATTGTATTTTTATCAACGCATAATAAATTCAATTTCACAGGAATAAATATAAAAAGCAGTTTTTTTGAGTTAATATTAAGCTCTATTATTCTTTCGTTTTCGTAAATCAATACACTGTCAATTTCCAGTTCATATAAATCGGAAAATAAAGTAGCAAAATTGCTTTTTCGCCTGCCGTATTTATTATAGAAAACAAGATAAGGAAATTCGGTTTTACAGTAAAACTCCAGAAATTTGACATTATCACCTTTATAAACCTGTAATACGATTTTGTCTTTTTCCTGAGAAAATATTTCGCTAATCTTAAATCCTGCAAGGTTCTTACCAAGGAACAAAGACAATTCCCTGAGTAAAAAATAATTATTGAACATAAATCTATCCGCGGAATATTAATTTTTCATACTTACAGGTTGACCGGTCACTTCAAGTACATTCCACCACAGTTCGCTTTCGAGATTAATTTTCTGACGTTCTCTAACTGCAAGGGATATTGGCAGTAAAGTAAACTGTCCGTTCCAGTATCCAACGACAAATCCTGTTTTTCCCGCCATAGCTGCGTGAACGGCATTTTGAGATAACTGCAGACAGAATTTACTGTCATCTGCAATCGCCCTTGCACTCCGGATAATATAACTCGGGTCAATATATTTTATGCTTACTCTTATATCCAATGATTTAAAAAATTCATCAATAACACTTTTCAAATGAAGCCCGATATCTTTATTTAACAAATTACCCGATTCATCATATTTTTTCGGTTCGTCTTCAAATATATGCTGCCCGGCACCTTCAGCAACAACTATAAGGGCATGATGTCTTTGTAAAATTCTTTTTTTCAATGCTTCAAGAAATCCATTTTCTCCTTCTAAATCAAAATCCATTTCGGGAATCAGTACGAAATTAGTATCCTGTGTAGATAGTGCTGCATTTGCTGCTATGAAACCGGAATGTCTTCCCATTAATTTTACTATTGTGATTCCGTTATAGGCTCCTATTGCTTCATTATGCGCCACATGAACAATTGCTTCTGCTATCGAATATGCCGTTTCAAATCCGAATGATTTTGAAATATATCCAATATCGTTATCTATCGTTTTTGGAATACCTGCAACTGCAATTTTTAAATTTCTTTTTTCGATCTCTTCCTTTATTGCTAATGCCCCTCTTAACGTTCCATCCCCGCCTATAGTAAATAAAATATTTACGTTCATTCTTTCCAGTGAATCAACTATCTGACACACATCCTGTTTACCTCTGGAAGAACCCAGTAAAGTACCGCCGAATAAATGTATTCGTTCAACAACTTCGGGAGTTAAATCCATTATAGGGTGATTATATTCGGGAATAAATCCCTCGTAACCGTATTTTATACCAATTACTCTCGTTACCTTATATCTGTAATATAATTGTAAAACTATACTACGAATGACATTATTCAATCCCGGGCACAACCCTCCGCATGTAACAATAGCAACCTTTGTTTTAGAAGGGTCAAAATATATAAATTCTTTCGGTCCTGCCTTTTCAAAACTTAGTGGTTCAGTGCCTTCGTTCTTTGATTTATAAAAATTATCAAGTGTCGGGTCATACAAAACTCTGTCTGAAGACTCAACATAATCAAATACTCCGTCACCTTCAACTTTAGATAAAAGCAGAGGGGATTTAATTGCGGGTTTGCCCACAACAGGAATTTTGAAATCCTCATTCATAAATTATATTTTTAAATTTTACAGTTATTCAAATATATTAAACAAAATAATAAAAAATAAGATATAACATATTGCATATAGAATAAAATATATATTTATTAGAGATGGAGTGTGAAAATATAGGGAGAAAGTTTATTATGCAGACTGAAAGATTATAATTGATTTCTAAAAATAAACAAGATAAAATTGAACAAATAAACAAAAATGAGAAAATATATTTCTTTAACTTTATTATTTAGTTTCCTATGGTATTACGGTTGTGCAACAATATTTGAAGGTACAAAGGAAAGTATAAGTTTAAACAGCGAACCCAATCAGGCATCAGTTTATATAAACGGATTTAAGGAAGGTACTACTCCCGCAGCAATAAGACTTGAGAAAGGAAAAGAATATATAATCGAGTCAGGAAAGAGAGATATGAGAGTAAATCTGTGAAGTTGACATATTCATTAGGAGCGGGATGGTTAGTATTAGACATAATATTCGGATTAGTCGGAGTGATAGTAGACGGGATAACGGGAAGCTGGTTCGGGTTTGACGAAACATCATTCACTGTAAAGTTAGAACAGAGAAGATAGAGGTAGATAAACTAAAAATATTTGCGGGATAAAAAAAAAAGCCTTAACTGAAGTTAAGGCTTTTTTAAAAATAAATCTGGCAAAACCTACTCTCCCACACAGTTGCCCATGCAGTACCATCGGTGACATAGGGCTTAACTACTCTGTTCGGAATGGGAAGAGGTGTGACTCCTATGTTAAATCGCCAGAAACTCAATAAAATTTGTCCTAAAAGCAATGATGCGGAAGAATGCTGTCAAATCGAAATAAAAAATAATGGTGAAGGCATTCGACTAATTAGTACTGCTCGGCTAAATCCGTCACCGAACTTATACCTGCAGCCTATCAACCAGATAATCTTTCTGGAGTCTTATTTTCTCCGAAGAGAAAGGGAAACCTCATCTTGAAGCGAGTTTCGCGCTTAGATGCTTTCAGCGCTTATCTCAACCGAATATAGCTACCCAGCGGTGCCACTGGCGTGACAACTGGTACACCATAGATTCGTTCGCTCTGGTCCTCTCGTACTAGGAGCGAGCCTTCTCAAGTTTCCTTCGCCTGCATAGGATAGAGACCGAACTGTCTCACGACGTTCTGAACCCAGCTCACGTACCGCTTTAATTGGCGAACAGCCAAACCCTTGGGACCTTCTCCAGCCCCAGGATGCGATGAGCCGACATCGAGGTGCCAAACCTCCTCGTCGATGTGAACTCTTGGAGGAGATCAGCCTGTTATCCCCGGCGTACCTTTTATCCTTTGAGCGACGGCCTTTCCACACAGAACCGTCGGATCACTAAGCCCTGCTTTCGCATCTGTTCGACTTGTCAGTCTCACAGTTAAGCACCCTTCTACCTTTGCGCTCTGTGCATGATTACCAACCATGCTGAGGGTACCTTTGGAAGCCTCCGTTACATTTTAGGAGGCGACCGCCCCAGTCAAACTACCCGCCTAACACTGTTCCCGATCCTGATGAAGGACCCGGGTTAGAATCCGAACAAAACAAGGGTGGTATTTCACATTGCGACTCCACGACGGCTGGCGCCGCCGCTTCACAGTCTCCCACCTATTCTACACATGCTTTATCCAAACCCAATGCTAAGGTGCAGTAAAGGTGCACGGGGTCTTTTCGTCCATATGCAGGTAACCGGCGTCTTCACCGGTACCACAAGTTCACCGAGCCCGTGGTCGAGACAGTGACCAAATCGTTACACCATTCGTGCAGGTCGGAACTTACCCGACAAGGAATTTCGCTACCTTAGGACCGTTATAGTTACGGCCGCCGTTTACTGGGGCTTCGATTCAAAGCTTTGCCAGGATTTCTCAAGGCTAACCTCTCCTCTTAACCTTCCAGCACCGGGCAGGTGTCAGTCCATATACATCGCCTTAAAGGCTTGGCATAGACATGTGTTTTTGCTAAACAGTCGCTTGGCCCATTTCTCTGCGGGTCGCACTAGGCGACCACCCCTTATCCCGAAGTTACGGGGTCAATTTGCCGAGTTCCTTGACCACGGCTCACTCGAGCACCTTAGGATACTCACCCTGTCTACCTGTGTCGGTTTGCGGTACGGTTATCTTATTATACATCCGGGCTTTTCTTGGCAGTATGATTAGGGAGAGTTTGCAGGCTTGCGCCATCCCGTTCTGGTTTCGCCGTGATTACTCACGGGTACGCCATTAGACCGTCTAAGCCATCAGACGGCTCTCCTTTCACTCCTGCGTCCCCCGGGTTTAAATATCGATAGTACAGGAATATTCACCTGTTTCCCATTACCTACGCCGTTTGGCCTCAGCTTAGGGACCGACTAACCCTGAGATGATTAACATTGCTCAGGAAACCTTAGACTTTCGGTGTTCTGGTTTTTCACCAGAATTATCGTTACTAATGCCAACATTTTCGTTTCTATCAACTCCAGCACCCGTCGCCGGGCACCTTCCTCAAGCCGAAGCCTGATCGGTGTTTTCACGTCGCTGATAGAATGCTCCCCTACCTATCCTTACGGATACCACAATTTCGGTGTTATGTTTAAGTCCCGAGTATTATCGGCGCTAAGTCGCTTGACTAGTGAGCTATTACGCACTCTTTAAATGAGTGGCTGCTTCTAAGCCAACATCCTAGTTGTCATAGCAACCTAACATCCTTAGTCTGTTAACATAAACTTGGGGACCTTAATTGGTGGTCTGGGTTATTCCCCTCTCGGCAATGAAGCTTATCCCCCACTGCCTGACTCCCGGGAAAGATATAACAGGAATTCGGAGTTTATTTGGGTTTGGTACCGTTGTGACGGCCCTAGCCCATTTAGTGCTCTACCTCCTGTACACTATATCCCGAGGCTAGCCCTAAAGCTATTTCGGGGAGTACGAGCTATCTCCGTGTTTGATTGGTCTTTCGCTCCTACCCTCAGCTCATCCAAGCGGTTTTCAACCCACAATAGTTCGGACCTCCATCCCGTATTACCGGGACTTCATCCTGGCCAAGGGTAGATCACACGGTTTCGCGTCTACCGCATGTTACTATAAATCGCCCGTTTCGGACTTGCTTTCGCTGTGGTTCCGCTTCAAAGAAGCTTAACCAGCAACATACGAGTAACTCGTTGGCTCATTAAACAAAAGGCACGCAGCCACCCGAATCGCAGGATAAATCCCGCAACAAGGGCTACTACCGTTTGTAAGCAAATGGTTTCAGGTACTATTTCACTCTCCTAATAGGAGTTCTTTTCACCTTTCCCTCACGGTACTTATTCACTATCGGTCACTGAAGAGTATTTAGCCTTACCAGATGGTTCTGGCAGATTCCCACAAAATCTCACGTGTTCCGTGGTACTCGGGGTACTTCCGGGAGTCTTAAAGTTTTCGTCTACAGGACTTTCACCGTCTATGGTTAGCCGTTCCATACTATTCGACTAACTTTAAGATTTATAACTCCCCGGTATACTGCAATTTTACCAAGAAGCCCCACAACACCCGTAATGCAAAGATTGCAGTCTTGACACATTACATGGTTTAGGCTGTTTCCATTTCGCTCGCCGCTACTGAGGAAATCACTTTTGTTTTCTTTTCCTGAAGGTACTTAGATGTTTCAGTTCCCTTCGTTAGCATATCAAAGCATATGAATTTTGCTAAGATATGACCGGACATTACTCCGGTCCGGTTGCCCGATTCGGAAATCCCCGGGTCTGAGATTGTTACCATCTATCCGGGGCTTATCGCAGGTAGCCACGTCCTTCATCGCCTTACAGTGCCTAGGCATCCACCATTTGCCCTTACTAACTTCACCAAAAATCTTATATCGACGTTGACAGCATGATATATCTTCAGCATCAATATAGACTCGTGTTTACTTGATATAGGACAAATAATATTACAAAGAACTAAAAAATTTGTGGAGTTAATCGGACTCGAACCGACAACCTTCTGAATGCAAATCAGATGCTCTACCAAATTGAGCTATAACCCCATAGTCAGCATGATTAAGAACGGTGTGCTTGATAATGGTGGGCCTATGTGGATTTGAACCACAGACCTCACGCTTATCAGGCGTGCGCTCTAACCAACTGAGCTATAGGCCCGATTCTAATCAAAAAAGGAGTGTGCAAAGTGTAAA
>Ga0208828_1000019_pt1:0-12500 | contig 79234 bp, 78 predicted proteins | sample Kivu_160m_FD_185487 | JGI IMG/M metagenome (GOLD analysis project Ga0208828, IMG submission 185487) | Freshwater microbial communities from Lake Kivu, Western Province, Rwanda to study Microbial Dark Matter (Phase II) - Kivu_160m (SPAdes)... | ecosystem: Environmental > Aquatic >... | reverse complement strand
GTACTTTTTGGAGGGGTTGTTGCGATATTACCCGTATATGCAAAAGACATTTTAAACACAGGACCGGACGGATTAGGCTGGTTAAGAGCATCACCTTCTTTCGGAGCAATTATAATAGCGTTGATATTAACGCAAAAAAGTCCGGTGAAATTTGCAGGCAGAAATCTATTAATAAGTGTCGCAGGTTTCGGAATAAGCATATTGGTTTTTGCAGTCTCAAGAAACTTTTTACTTTCAATGCTGGCACTTGCATTGAGCGGGATGTTTGACAGCATAAGTGTCATAATAAGGCAAACAATTTTTCAGGTAATGACTCCTGAAAATATGAAAGGCAGGGTTTCTGCAGTAAACAGTATATTTATTGGTTCCTCTAATGAAATAGGTGCATTTGAATCCGGCGCGGCAGCAAAATTACTCGGAACGGTTCCATCTGTAATTTTCGGAGGGACTATGACGCTGCTAATTGTAATTATTACTTATTTTATATCCCCGAAACTCAAAAAACTCAGTTTGTAGGTATTTATTTGTTTTTCAAGATATCTCTGATCTCTTCAAGAAGTTTTTCTTCGTTTGACGGACCTTTAGGCAATTCAACCTTTTTGGGAAGAATTTTATAATAAGCTTTTAAAACCACAAAAATGCAGAAGGCAATAATAGTGAAATCTATTATAGTTTGAATGAAAGAGCCGTATTTCAAAGAAATATGCGGTTCATTCTGAATAACTAACTCCAAGAATCTAAAATCAACCTTTCCGAGCAAAAGACCGATGGGCGGGAGTATTATATCATTTACAACTGAAGATACAACCTTTCCGAATGCACCGCCGATAATAACTGCTATTGCAAGGTCAATTACATTACCTTTCAGGGCAAAATCTTTGAAGTCCTGAAAAAATTTTTTCATAATGTATTCGATTTAATTTTTTAAAAATTATATTCCACTTTTAATTTTCTAAGCATTAAATCTCTGGTTGCTTTATGCGGTTTCTCTCCTTTAAACAGAATCGAGTATACCTTTTCTGTTATCGGCATTTCGATTTTATATAATTTCGAAAGTTCATAAGCGGACTGCGTCGTAGCAACACCCTCTGCCACCATCTTCATTTCCTTCAATATATTCTTTAATTTTTTACCTTCTCCGATTTGATTCCCGACGTATCTGTTTCTCGAGTACACTGATGAACAAGTAACAATTAAGTCACCTATTCCGGAAAGCCCGAAAAATGTTTCTATTCTGGCATTGTATTTTAATCCGAGTCTGACAATTTCCGTTATACCCCTTGTCATTAATGCAGCTTTTGAATTATCACCGAAACCTGCACCTTCCGAGATTCCTGTAGCAATGGCAATTACATTTTTCAAAGCACCGCCTAATTCCGTTCCTGTTAAATCACTGCTTCTGTACACTCTGAAATATTTATTCGAAAATGTATTTTGTATATAACGTGTGACCGACGAATCAAAGGAAGCACAAACTACAGCGGTAGGAATTTTACGGGACACTTCTTCGGCGTGAGAGGGACCGGACAGGCAGGATATTTTTTTCGATTTCACTTTTTTAAATATATCCCGAAGAATTTCCGAAACAAGCATCAAAGAATTATTTTCGATACCTTTTGAGGCACTTACAATTACGGAATTCCCAAAATTATAATTTGATAAATCTTGAAAACTTTTTCTGATATATTGAGTCGGTGTCGTAATTACAATTATGTCCTTTTTATTTACGGCATATTCAAGGTCATTCGTAATTTTAATAGATTTAGGTATTATAATTTTCGGAAGGAAATAGAAATTTTCCCTGTACTCATTTAAAGTATTTGCATACTCCTGATTAAATTCCCACAAAGTGACATTATGACCATTTCTGTTGAGCAGGACAGATAACGTCGTTCCCCATCCGCCTGCTCCTAAAACCGATATATTCATTGGCTAATTATTTCTGCTTTTAAGGGGTGCTTTGATAAATTTAAATACTCTGATTTTCCAGAGTTTTTCAAATCTATTTTCTTTTCCGTAAAGAAGTCTTTTGATATTTTGTCTGTGGTTATAAAGAATCAAAACCGACATGGCAATACTGAATATAATAAGTGTTTTATAGCCGTAGATATCGACATTAAAAATATTTTCTCTCACGAACATAATAACGGGAAAAAACACCGACGCCAGTATTGAGCCGAGCGATATATAACCTGAAAACAATACTATAAGGACGAATATACCGAGAGAAATTGAAACATCAATCGGAGCTAAAGAAACCAGCATACCCAGTGCGGTATTAATACCTTTACCGCCTTTAAAATTCAGGAAAACGGTAAAAGTATGTCCGATAACCGCACTCACGCCTGCAATAATTTTCAGCACGGTGATATCATCGAAGGGAGTAAAATTTTCAAAAGGCAGGTTAATATAAAAGAAAGGTGACACCATCAAAACCGCGGCAAGTCCTTTACCGACATCGAGAAGCTGAACCATAATTCCGAGCGGGACCCCGAGTGTTCTCACGGCATTAGTGGAGCCGATATTTCCGCTGCCGTAATTTCTTATATCAATTTTTTTAAATAATTTCCCGACTATAAATCCCCACGGAATTGAACCTATCAAATAACTGATTATTATTAACAATATTAATGATATATACGGCATCCCTTTAATTTATAATAAAATTAAATAAATTTAATATTTATTAACAAGTCATAATTTAGAATATTATTCGTAATAATATATTATTTAGGAGGGAAGAACTCTTTTTTCTGTTTTACAAAATTTTTCAGAAAATAATCATCTACATCAAATATCTGTTTTCTATCCGATATTTTCATAAAATACCTGTTGGAAGATGTATCGTATTTAACGGCGTCTATTCTTATTACTCTGTCTGCATTAATAATGACGCTGTAATCGAATTTTGTATCTGCAGCCAGTGTTGTATCTTTGAATTCCTGTGTATTAAAATTATTAAATAAATTCAAAATACCGTCTACCACAGAAGAAAGTACAGAATCTTTTCCGATCGAATATTTTCCTGTTGTATCCGCCTGAATTACGAAGGTTTCTCCGGGCGAAATATATTCAATCGATTTAACGGAATTTTTCGGTATTGAAAAAATCAACTTATCACGCCAATCATTTAATCTTTCTTTTACAAAACTGTTTCTCAGGAATTCATCTGCAAGGTAAATAACATTTTCTTCGGGTGATTTAACATAAGTCTGAGAAGGTCCCATACCTTCTTTACCTATAATTATTGTACCGGAAAAACTGCCGTCCTGATATACGTTTAATTTTACTATATTAGTATCGTTGAATCCGAACTTATCGAAATTAGCCTGATTTTCCGAAAGTGTACTTGAGATTCTGTAATTTTTCAATGTGGAAAGAGCCATTCCGACAAACTGTGTATTCAAAGAATATTCAACAGGTTCAATCATTTTCCAGTCTAATCCGGCTTTAGCCAGCACAATTTTTTTGCCTCTGTATTCAAGTTCAAGTTTATCGATTTTTGCCGAGTCAATTTCAAAAAATTTTTCTTTCTTATTACCTTCGGAGGAAGTTTTAGGACCTCTTTCAGAGGTAATAAGATAGGCAATAACAACCAGCACAATAAAGATGCCAGCAAGTAAATATATCTTTTTATCTTTCATACTGTTAAAAAATTTTTTTGAAATTACTTAAAATGATTTTAGTTTATTTCTTCTTCTTTTTCTGTTATTCCACATCCACAAGCCAAAGAGCAGAACGATAAGCGGAGGGAATATCAGGTTAAAAAATTTAACAAACTTTTTCGTACCGTCGGAGACCGGTTCCATCGGCTGTTCACTTGCTGTTTTACTTCTGATTTGTGCAAGTCCGATATCATCGGCAAGATAGTCAATAATATTCATAAAGAAAAACATATTCTCATTATTATATCTGACTATACTTTCATCAATAAAATCACCGTCTCCGATTACAAGCATTTTTGTTTCTTTCTGTGTTTGATCAATTTTTATCGAATCATATACTGGAAATGCATCAGCGGAAGTGTCAATCGGAATTGTTTTATCTTTATACAAACTCGTAAAATTGCCCGTATAAGTAGCTCCCAGAATCAGATTTTTCTGGTTAAACAGTGAATCCATCGGTTTATTCTTGAATTCATCCGGACTTAGGAAAAATACATTTTCCGCTCTACCTGATTTATCGGATGACAGCATAAGAGGTTTAGCAATAATATTTTTACCCTGAGCCGCAGAAAGGTCAATTGTACTTGCAAGACTCAACAAGACTCTTTTATTATACTGAAAAGCAGGATTCTCCGGGTCAATGTTAGTAACAAAAGGCATATAAGGATACCATCCGAACGGTCCGAAGTTCAGACAGCTTACATCCCTGACGAGGTCATTGTTAATTCTAATTCCGTAATTAAGCAGCAGGTCATCTATTTCAATAGGAACAACGTCTGCTACAGCCATCTGTATTTGCTGCACGGGGGCAATTCTATTAAGAAGCCAGGCAACTTTTCCGCCTCTCATTATAAACTGGTCTATCATATATTTTTGATTTTCGGTAATCTTTGCTTTTGGTCCTACAATCATCAGAATATCTACGTCTATCGGAACCGCCCGGTTATTTCCAATCATAACGGTTGTAATATCATACTGCTCGGAAAGCTTTTGATAGAGTTGATTTGATTTTGTCGGGTCAAATTCACCATGACCGCTTAAGAATCCGATTTTCTTTTTCTTATCGGTCATTATCTTTTTAATCTTTCCTGTTATTTCATACTCTATATTTTCGAGAGACTGAAACCACGGGATTACTTCCTGTTTGCCTTTATACAGGAAAGCCATTCCCATATAAGCAACTTTCACTTCAACTCTGTCGTTTTCAATTACTCTCATCTCACCCGGCTGGATACCGTATTTCTGCGCTTCTTTTGCCAGTTCGGTGTTTCCTTCTTCTCCCGACGGATTATAAAACTCATAAATCAGATTACCGTGCGAGTATGTCCTGTAGTCATTTAAAATATCCTTAAGGTCTCTTCTTAAATTGTTGTAAGGAGCAGGAAGATTTTCGCTGAAGAATACCTTAATTACAAGTTTATCATCGAGTGAATCCACTATATTTTTACTGATATCCGAAAGAGTAAAAGTTTTATCTCTCGTTAAATCTACACGAGTAAAAAATCTCGTGGATATCACGTTTACGACTACGATAATAGCAATTACCAGAGCTGTTTTGATTAAAATTTCTTTTTTATAATTTTTTTTATTCATAATTTATATATTTCAAAATTTTACCATTTTCTGCTTTCTAATGAAGTTTTAGTAAGTATTATCATAATTATAATACCGCTTAAATAATATACGATATCTCTCGAATCAATTACTCCGCGGACGATATTAGAAAAGTGAGAATCGGAACTTATATATTCCATTGTAGAGACCATACCGGACGGAACAAAGACCAGAACTTTATTAATCATAAAGAGTGCAAATACAATCAAAAAACTTATAATAAATGCAATGACCTGATTTTCTGTCAGAGAGGAAGAGAATATACCGACGCTTATATACAATCCCGCAAGCAAAAGTAATCCAAGGTAGGAAGATATAACCGGTCCGAAATCAAGCTTCCCGAGAAAAGTCAGTGAAATGACATAAACGACCGTAGGTAAAAAAGTAAATGCTGCCAGTGTTATAGTGGATAAAAACTTTCCTATGACAACATCGTATTCCGTAATCGGTTTTGTCATTAAAAGTTCTATTGTGCCGGATTTTTTTTCTTCGGAGAAAGTTCTCATCGAAATTGCAGGTATATAAAAAAGCAGTATAAAAGGTATTACATCGAGAACTCCTCTCAGCGACACGACTTCGTTCAGGAATAAATTCGTGGTAAAAAACCAGCCTGTAATAATCATAAAAACAATAATCAGAATATAAGGTATAGGTGAATACAGATATGACCTTAATTCTTTTCTGTAAATTGATAAAATGTTATTCATCTTAAAATTAATTTTTAGTTAACTTTCTGAAAATATCTTCCAATGAAGTTTCTTCTTTATGCATTTCAAGTAAAACGGCATTGAGTGATACGATTTTTCTGAAAATTTCTTCTCTTACATCTGTTCCCTTTGATGCCGTTACGTCAACAAACCACATATTTCCGTCTTCTGAAATCAGTTTTGTGTTCTGAACATTATTAATCGAAGAAATTTCTCTGATTATTTTTTCCGAATTATATTTCGGGTCTCTTTTTATTCCGATTTTAACACTCATCTGACCTTCAAACTGTCTTTGGAGTTCGTCAGGTTTACCGTCGGCAACGATTTTTCCGTTATTAATAATCAGCACCCTGTCGCAGGTTGCCTGAACTTCCTGCAGTATATGAGTTGAAAGCATGAGTGTTTTTTGCTTCCCGAGTTCTTTAATAAGTTTTCTTATTTCTATAATCTGATTCGGATCTAATCCTGAGGTCGGTTCATCAAGCAAAATAATATCCGGATTATGCAGCATTGCCTGAGCAAGTCCGACTCTTTGTTTATAACCTTTGGAAAGTTCTCCGATATTTTTTCCTTTAACTTCTTCCAATCCGCATGTTTTCACCATTTTTTTTACCGAATCTTTGATTTTTTCTTTCGGAACTGAATTCAGTCTTGCAACATACACAAGATAATCAATGACGTTCATATCCTGATATAAAGGATTGGTTTCCGGAAGATACCCGATATGTTTTCTTGCCGATATAGAATCTTTCAGAACATCTATATCGTTTATATAAACTTTTCCGCTTGAAGGAGGAAGGTAACTCGTAAGCATTTTCATAGTAGTAGTTTTTCCGGCACCGTTAGGTCCCAGGAAACCGACAATCTCACCTTCTTTCACTTCAAAGGAAATATCATCTACGGCAGCAAGGTCATCATAGAATTTTGTTAAATTTTCAACTTTAATTGACATAATTTCTTAATTTTTTTAAAATTAAACAGTAAATATAATTTAAATAGATTTTTTTTTCAAACCAAAAAGAAAGGGTGAAATACGGGCAAAGTTTCTATAGAACTAACTAAAGTCCTGAAGGCAGGAAGGAAGTCAGGACTAATGTCAGGGTTGTCGGTACACTGCCCGGCTAAATAGTACAACATTGATCAGAATTCATACTGTTTTTAAAAAGGTAATAAAATAAACATAGAAAGAAAGAAAAAATAAGTATAGATTTGTTTAATATGACAGACAAAAAGAAAACCTCACAGGATTCATATAAACCCGACTGGGTACCCGAGAATGCAGGACAGGAATTTGCTACAAAAGTAGTTAAAGGGAAAAGAATTACAGGTAAAACGGAAAAGAGACAAGGTGCAAAAAAGTTAAGGACATTATCAGTAGATGAATATGTCAGCGGCGTTTTAAAATGTGACAGAACAATTACAGCAAGGACAATAACATTAATAGAGAGCAATTCGCAGGAGCATTTCGAAAAGTCACAGGAAGTACTGAAGCGATTACTTCCCTATTCAGGAAAATCATTAAGAATCGGAATATCGGGAATACCCGGAGCGGGAAAGAGTACATTAATAGAGACTCTCGGATGTGATTTAATCGGGAAAGGATATAAATTAGCGGTATTAACTGTTGACCCGAGCAGTTCAGTCAGCAAAGGCAGTATACTTGGAGACAAAGTACGGATGGAAAAACTTTCAAGGGAAGAGAACTGTTTCATTCGTCCATCTCCTTCGGGAGGAATTTTAGGCGGAGTAGCGAGAAAAACAAGGGAAACAATAACAGTATGTGAAGCTGCGGGATTTGATATAGTATTAATAGAAACAATGGGTGTTGGTCAGAGTGAAATTACAGTACGTTCGATGGTAGATTTTTTTCTTCTCGTATTAATATCCGGAGGAGGAGACGAGCTGCAGGGTATTAAGAGAGGAGTAATGGAAATTTCGGATGCGGTAGCAATAAACAAAGCAGACGGTGATAATTTAGAAAAGGCAAAACTTTCGCAGACAGAGTATTCATTAGCATTGAAATACATAAAGCCCATAACAAGAAACTGGGAACCGAAATGTTATCTCTGTTCAGCTTTGACGGGATACGGAGTTGACAATTTATGGGAAGAAATGAAAAAATTCGAAAAAATCACGAAGCAGTCCGGATTTTTTGAAGAAAGAAGAAAGGCACAATCACTCGAATGGGTATTTACGATTATCGAAGAAAATCTGAAAGAAAATTTTTACAATGATAAGGCGGTTCAGAGAGAAATAACAAAAATAACCTCTCTGATACATAAAGGTGAGATACTTCCGACCACAGCAGCGGAAAAACTGCTGCATACATACTACAAGAAATAAAATTTTTTTCTCATTCCCAAAGTCCCCTTCCTGACTTTAATTGAGAACGTCCCGATTTTTTCTTGTTCTCCTGACTTTATGGTCTTAGAAGTGAATGAGAAAGCTGCATCGCGGCGACATCTTTTTTTCTCGTTCCCTTAACTTTAGTAAAGTCCTCTTTGGAAAAGAAAACAAATAACTTATTATCTCTATTATCAAATATTATCGGCTATATAACTTTACACCCATTTAGATTTTCCGGATGTATGGTTTAAAGCAGTAATAAATTATCTTTATAAATTAACCACAATTCATTTTTAAAACAGCACATACGAGAAGCCGATTTGCAAAGCTTCTTTGACCTGTGTTTTAAGAGTCTGGTCTTTTTGATAAATCACATTCAACTGAAAATTCACATTGAAGTAATCGTTAATTTTTGCTGTAACTATATTATCCCAGTTTACATCCCAGACATCGAGAGAATTGAACCGTGAGAACAATCTCAATCTTCCTGAATAAATCATATTTTTCAAAAACTCATAATTCACTTCCGTAACAGATTCAATTCCTGTATTCAATTTAAATTTCTCTATTTTATCTTTAGTATCGGGATCATCGGAATATTGATTGAATTTATTAGTAAAAGTTTCCTGCAAACCTACACCAAGCCTTGTTGAGAATACTTTTTCCTCATAAATAAATCCGATTGCCTGCGTAAGATACCCGGGGTCAAAGAAAGCCGAGACCTGTAACTCCGGACTAATGCTGTAATCAAATCCGTTCGCCATGCCTGTTCGAAGTTCGTTGCTGAAATAGGGATTAACTTTCCAGCCGATATTTTTAATCAGAAGATTTTCCAGATATAATTCATTATCGGTAGTAAAATATCTATTACTCGATTTAGCTCTTCCGTAAGCAAGTTTCAGGCGGTTCGAAAAGAACCACTGAGGATTTCTATAATGAAGTCCGAAATTAGCAAGACCTGACAGTGAAAACGAACTTTGTCCGCCCTGCGACCAGTTCTCGAAGCTAATCTGGTTGAAATTAACACCGACGATACCGCTGGGCGTCCACCCGTATTTTAAAGTTGTATCGATATGTTGAGAATAAGCATTTATAAATGCACCGAGAAACAGAAATAACGATAATGTAAAAATAAATTTTTTCATAATTTTATAAATTTAAAATTATTAATTATTTCATTTAATTTAATAATACCATATAAAAAATTCAATAAACTTTGTTTTATAACCAACATACTTTACAAATATCGAAATTTGCTTTAAACTGCTTATAATTCCCGCGAAAGTCCTTAGAACCAGATTTAAGCGCTTAAATACATATAAATGGTTATCATATCATGTTCATTTCATCCCTGCTTTCCCTGTTTTCACCCGACACCTGTCATCCCCGCGAAAGCGGAGATCCAAATTGCCTATAATCCTTGTTTAATAATATGTTATCCTGACTCTGAACTAATTTAAACCTTTGGATATTTAAATTTGTCAAAAGTATAGAATAAGTCTATATAAATGAAAATTCTAATTAAAATAACAAAAAACAAGAATCAGGAGGGTACAAACATGAAATTTCAGGTTATTTATTTATTGTTTTTACTGTTCTTATTTGCGGTTATTCCGAAGTTATATTCACAGGAAATTGACTCAAGCGATATTACGATAATTGACAGCATAGATTTCCGTGAAAATCTGCTCGATTCTAATGCCGCATATAAGCAACTTTTTGATTCATTATCTTCCGAAGGAGAATGGGTCGGAGTAAAAAAATCCGAGTTGATTAAAGAAGCAGCAAACGACACAGATGATGAATCAATATGCGACGAAGAAGATACAAAAATTATATACGTCTGGATACCCGGTTGTGCAACTATCGACTGGAATCCATATTCAAACGGAAGATGGGTATTTACATACGCCGGCTGGATATGGATTTCATATTATAGCTGGGGCTGGGCTCCGTATCATTACGGGCGATGGTTTTATTCTTATATTTACGGATGGATTTGGCTGCCGGGAAGATACTGGGCACCCAATTGGGTAATCTGGCGGCACTGGGGACCTTATGTAGGATGGTATCCTTACCCGCCGAGATTCCGCTGGAAAAACAAACACCGCAGATATGTGCATAACCATACTTTCCCGTCCAAACCGAAGAACTGGAGATTTGTCGAAAAGAAAGATATTGAACAACCGGTCAGCAATAAAACTGTTTTAAAAGGCAATCAGAATTTCGAACTGCTCACCAAATCGGAAAAAATAAAAGAAGTTAATTTATTTAAAGATGATGATAAGGAAATCAGATATTTCGGACCAAACGCCAATACAATATCAACAGAAACCGGAGTAACAATTGAGCCCAAAAAAATAAAATCTTCAAACGAATTTCCGAATACAAGGGAAGAAAAGAATCAGGTAAAGTATAACAAGAAAGAAGAAAATTATAATCCTCCGGAGGAAAAAAACTATAGTCCGCCTAAAGAGAAGAAAGAAAGTCCTCCTAAGGAGAAAAAATATTCTCCGCCCGAGGAAAAAAACTACTCTCCTCCAAAGGAGAACAAGGAAAGTCCGCCTAAGGAAAAAAATTATTCTCCTCCCGAGGAAAAGAAGAGTCCAAGAAGCAACCAATCCGGAGACTATAATCGTAGCGGAAGGACTGAATCTCCGGGAACGCACGAAAGAACCGGAGAACACAGGAGTTCTGAAGGCAATAAAAGCAGGAATCCCAGATAAAATTTTTGCCCCTGATTCATAATACCTGAAAAAAGTCCCGAATTAATTTTCGGGATTTTTTTTTATAAACCTGAAAAATTTATTTTAATTCGGATTTATTACCGAATTCGTCTATTACATAAAACTTATCCTTTTCGATAAATAATGCTTTTACCAGACCCTGCATGTAATTTTGCGGGTGGATTAAATCAATACCGATTACTTTTTTCGCATAGAAATAAGTAATCTTTTTCACGATTGTATGACCGAGAATAATCTTTTTTGCACCGAGATAGTTTAATAATTTTTCAACTTCCTTTTCCGATATCTCCTGTTTCACGAGACCCCTGTACCATAAAGGTCCTTCTTTTCCGAAAATATATTGAGTCAGCGTATCTTTATTCTTTAGTTCATTTTTATCAGTATCTATATCATCTCTTACGATATTATTTATTTTATCTATCGGAAGATTCATAGCTGCAAGTTCCGGACTGATGCCCGCATGCAAAAATACCAGATCACCGATTTTTTCTATTAAGTTTTTTGTCCTCAGCCATTTCCCCAATTCGGTATTTTTCCCGTATAAATCGGAATATGATATTTTCAGCGAATCGGAAATTTCGACATATTTATTTCTGACATATTTATGACTGCCTCTTAAATTCATTTGCTCATGATTTCCGATTATGAAATGCACTTTCCCGCCTGCTTTTTCCGCTTCTTCTTCGAGTTTATATATCAGCCATAATACTTCCGTTACATTAATTCCCCTGTCGAAGAAATCCCCGTTACAGACGAGATGTCCGTTGCCGAATACCCAGTTGAGGTTATTATCGATTACCCCTGCACCGCGCAGTATTTTTTTGAACGCATAGAAATTTCCTTCGATATCCGAGACAGCAAGTATTCTCTCGGGCATTTTATAGATACTCTTCTGAACAGGAAAACTTTTCCGCAATTTAAAAGAAAATTTTTCGTAAGTAGTATCTACATTGCAAGTTAGTATAATTTCGTCGTTCAGGTCATAAATTTTTTCCGTGAAGATGTGTTCCCCGTCGTACATTTCTATCTGCCTTACGATGATTTTATCATCTTCATAAAAAACATAAGGTCCGTCTGATGATATGCGTGAATCGTCATCTGTATTTGTTTCATAATCAACCGTATCTTTATTAACTGAATTTTCTTTTCTTTCTTTCTCATTCCCGTTACAACTGACAAAGAAAAATAAAAATATCAATAAAAAGATAAAATAAGACGAAATATGTAATTTCATATTTAAAAGTTTTAATAAACTGCTAACAATTAAATATCAAAAAAATTGCCGGTTATCGGGAATTTTTTAGAACCTTTATTTAATGCTTGATATTAATATTTCAAATAACAATATTTGAATAAACATTTTATAGCATGGATTACACAAAATTATACGGCAGCGGGACACCCAAACCTCCAAAAAAACC
>Ga0208828_1000018_pt1 | contig 79425 bp, 89 predicted proteins | sample Kivu_160m_FD_185487 | JGI IMG/M metagenome (GOLD analysis project Ga0208828, IMG submission 185487) | Freshwater microbial communities from Lake Kivu, Western Province, Rwanda to study Microbial Dark Matter (Phase II) - Kivu_160m (SPAdes)... | ecosystem: Environmental > Aquatic > Freshwater >... | reverse complement strand
CATGCGACGTCCCATGCTTGGAACAAGTAGGATCACGCCGCTCGGCGTCTTCTCACCGCGAGGCGAGCCCGGGCTGGCGCGTTGTTCACCCAGTTGGGTCACAAGTCTTAAGTTGGGACAGACGCACATTTGCGCTGGGTCTCAATATGTCATTTCGTATTCATAGAGCGTTGGTATTCTGTATCGTCATCACTCTGTCGCTGTTGGTGGCCTACACGCCTGAGGCGGCCGCTGCAACTGTCTCGATCCCTGTCACGATCAAGGGCATGCCATCTTCCGTGCAGGTCTCAGTCATAGTGGATGGAAGCCAGCAGGGAACCATTCCAGGAGGGGGTACCAAGAGCTTCAAGGTTGACAAGAGCAAGGCACACACCTTCCAAGTTGACTCTGAGATCAAAGGCCAATGCTCCAGCTACGAGAACCGTGAGGTCTGCAGCAGACACAAGTGTGAGAACAATGTCTGGAATCTGGATGTCATATCCACTCAGACCTGCCAGACCGTCCCGATCTGCTATGATGTCTGGTATTGTGATGCGTGGGGATGGTGCTGGTGGGACTACTACTGCTCATACGAGCAGCAATGTTGGACAAGCACCGAGCTGACCGACAAGGGACACACCTTCGAGTTCTACACGGAACACGAGGTGGTGGTTAGTGATGTTCACGGGCAGAACGTCGACAACTGGATCAGGGATGGAGGAAGCGTTACGCTCTCTGCGCCGGAGTCCGTCCCAACCGTAGAGGAAAGCAACGTGCGAGAGAGGGACATCTTTCGGGCTTGGATGGTGAACGGGGCTCGAATGACGGGCAGAGATCTCCCGCTCAAAATAGACAAGCCATACTACGCGAAGGCGGAATATGTGACCGAAACCCAGCTCAAGGTCAAGGTGTCTTCTGAGTTCGGCAACCCCACCATCGACCATGCCGAAGGCTGGTACATGAAGGGACAGGAGGCAAGCATCTCGGTTGAGAAGGACGTCCCAGCGGAAGGATTCATGGGAATGCTCGGCGGAAGGGCGATCTTTGTTGCATGGCGTAGCGCCTCTGGAGTGGAGTCCAAGAACCCAACGTATACGTTCACCGTGCAAGAGCCGAAGTCCTTTACTGCAGAATGGAGCGTCGACAACACCCAGCCGATGATCATCATCGGCGGCGTACTTGGCGCGATCATCGTGCTCCTAGTGGTCCTTGCGCTGTTGAGGAGCGGGCGCCTGTCGAAGCCGTCACCTCCAGTGGAACCTCTTCCACCACCGCCCCCACTGCTCACGGAAACAGCGGGAACTACAGAACTGGCGACGCGAGCAGAGATCGAAAGCCTCAAGGAGGAACTTGAGGAGGTAAAGAGACGCCGCGTAAGGAGGAAGAAGAAACCTCCCCCAGGGTAGACCACGACCTACTCGATGCACCAAAGAGACACAGTGTGCGCAACTACACTAGTCGCGTCTGCCGTGCGTAGTGGAACAGGTAGAGTTGCACGTAGCCAGCCCAGCGTCCATATCGTTCTCGGAGGAACTTTGCCACCTTCTCGGTGCTGATGGTTGCCCCGTCAAGGTACAGCTTCCGCACGATTCTGTGGATCCAGATATCCACGGGAGCAGCCTCGGTCTTTCCAAGCCCGTAAAGAAGGAAGCAGTCCGCCACCTTCGGCCCGATCCCGGGCAAGTCCATCAGCCGCTCCTTCGCCGCCTCGTAGTCTAGGCTTCGCAAGCCTTCGAGGTCTAGTTCGCCGTCCCTCACCCTGCGGGCAGCCTCGACCATGTACTTCGCCCGGTATGTGACTCCGGTTTCCTCAAGTTCTTGTGTGTTCGTGGATGCGAGCGCTTCAGGGCCCGGGAAGAGATGAATCATTGAGCCGTCCGACAGCCGGACTGCGCGACCATAGAGGTGTCTGACCAGCTTTATTGACTTCGTCCAAAGGACAATGGAGTTGTGCTGTGTCGAGATGGAGCTGATCAGGCTCTCGAATGGGTTGTTACCTTGCATCAGTCTCAGACCGCGGAGTGGGCCAAAGGTCTTCGAGACAACATCTCCCTTCGACGGATCGAACGCATCGTAGAAGGCGTTCAAGTCGTCGTCGAGTCTGAGAACTCTTGCTATGTGGTCGGTAACTGCTTCTGCGAGGCCAGAGTGGCCGTCCTCTGAGGCTATCGTGACTTTGAGGTGAGGCTCATTCGTTGTTCCCGCTTGGCAGACGCGATATTTCGCGGCCTTTCCCGAGAACTCGTCCACGTCCACATAGTAGCCAGACTCGAGACTCCATTGCGGTTCGCCGGTCTGGCCGCTCGTGAGGGTGGATTCAAGATCAAGCGGCCCCTTGATCCTCTCAGGCGGGATCTCGGTCTCCTCATACAAACTCGTTCACCGAATCGTCAGACATGATACCGTAAATCGTGGTCATTCTCCATGGGATTCAGAGGTCTTCTTCCTGTTGCGTGCGCTCGTTCCAGACCTTCCTATCCTTCTCCTCGCCCTCCGCCTTGATCAGGAGCGACCTCTTCGGGTCCCGAATCGGTATGATGAAGTACTCCACGACTGATCCGTCGTCGCGTTTCAGAGTCAACTTCGTCTTCTTATCCGCCAGCTTGAGTGTCTCAGGGTTCAGATACTTGCACATCACGAACGTTCCGCGAGAGTCAAGGGTTCTGACTTCCAGTTTGCCGGATCTTCCTTTCGCGAGGACTTGATCTGAGAAGCCCATTGAGATCAGGGAATGTCGGTCTTGTGGCTGCGCCGGTTAAGTCTTGCTGTTTCACAGCGCGCGTTTCCGGAAAGCAGCTATGAAGAATCCGGCATCATGCCTGTGGGGGTGAAAGCGCTGACAATGCCCCGTAGGCTTGTCCGCTATCGATATCGCGTGACAACCGAGCATCGGTGACTGTTCCTGAATGGATAGGTTACATTCGGTGTCGGCGTGGAGTGCGTTCTCCTCGCATTCCTGTAGGGTCAGTGTGCAGACGCTGTAGACGACGCTTCCTCTTGGCCTGACGATCCTGGAGGCCGCTTCAAGGAACTGTCTCTGGTATCTTGAGAGCGCTTCGATCTCACTTGTTGACGCGTACTCGTAGACCTTCGGCACTATGCCGAGCGCGCTGCACGGCGGGTCGACGAGGATCTTGTCAGGCTTGAGTGTGGGGAAGTCAGCGTCGAGGTACCGGCTGTCGTGTACGAAGTGAGTCACGTTCGAGCAACCCATTCTACGGCATGTCCCCACTGTCGTGTCGATCTTCGGTCTGTTCCGGTCGACTGCGAGGAGTCGGCCCTGGTTGTTCATCAGCTGGGAGATGTGCGTGAGCTTACCACCCGGCGAACATGTCAAATCCAAGACCACATCGGTTGGTTTCGGATCGAGCACCCTGCTCGTCAGAATGGCTGGAAGCGACTGCGGATAGATCAGACCCTCCTCGAATTCGCGCGTCTCGCGAAAGCTTGGAACCCTGTACTTCGACTCTCTCACTTCTATAGCGAGCCCTTTCCTGAAGGTGAGGATCTGAGTCTCATTCATCCTGGCGATTCCAGACGCGAGCACCTCACCCTCGTCATCGATCACGTTGACACTGTCATCGATTCGGAGGCGTGTGCAACGTGCGATGCCGGGCGCGTAGACGTTTGCGCCCTGTAGAACCGACTCGGCGGTGAACTTGTCAACCATCACCTTCTTCGGGCACGCTGGAACCTCGTTCGGTCCTTGGATCGGAACCGAGAGCGCCTCAGGGATCACTTCATGCTGTGACACTTCGAACCCGTGTTCAGCGAGCCTCGTCTTCACCTGCTCTGGAGTTGCCTTGAGTGTGTTCACTCGCACGTAGTAGCGAGCGCCCGGCGACTTCAGAGCTCGAACCACAGCCTCCAGTTCAGAACCGTAGACTCTGGAGAGTTCTCGGAGCGTGTCCACTGAGAACTTGGACCTCTCGCCGAGGCCTTTCAGATCGAGAGTCTCTTCAGAGGCGTGTTTCAGTGATCGCCCGCATCCTTCCTGATTCATGCATCTGCTAGAACGAAATCATGCGTGCCTTCTTCGTGGCCGCGTCCAGAATCGCGAAGGTGGACTTGCCTGTCAGGTAGCCGCAGATCTCGCCCGGGTTGATCACGAGTGTGCTTCCATGCTCGGCCAGACTGGCCTCATGCGTGTGCCCATGCACTACCACGTCGTAGCCGCCACATGTCGTCAACGATCGCAGCAGGTTGTCATCGTCTCCATGGATCAACGCAATCTTGCAGCCATCGGCTTTGGCTTCGGCGAATCGCCCCGTCACCTCATGCCCCGCCTTCGCGAACATCTCGCTCAGTTTCGCTCTCTCGGCGTCGTTGTTTCCGAAGACTCCGATCATCCGGACCTTGAGGGCGGAGTAGTATTTGGTCACGAACGGGGCGGAGTAGTCGCCGGCGTGGAGAACAAGCTCAACGGGTTCTGCGTTCAACCTGTCGATGACATCTCTGATTCTCGGCAGGTGGTCGTGTGAGTCCGCGATCAGTCCGACCTGCAATTCCGTATCATCAGTCGCACGTGACTGGGGATTCATCTGTTCCTGGGGTGCTAATCTCACATTCGGTCAACGCGTGCGGCGGCGTGCTAGTATCTGACGAGCTCCGCTGTCTTTCGAGACATCTTGAGGTGTGAGGATGCGTCTGAGAGGAGCGGCTCTTCGTGTCCAGGAAGCATGATTCGAACGTTCAAGTGTGAAAGCTTGTCAAGGGAGTCGATTAGTTTCCTCCAGTCTCCGGAGGGAAGGTCCGTTCTTCCGAAGAATCCGCCTGGGAAAGCTGTGTCCCCCGTTAGTATCAGTTCATCGTCGTGAAGGCAGACGCTCCCTTCCGTGTGACCGGGCGTATGAGTCACGCTGAAGTCTCTGTGACCTAACCTGACCACGTCGCCGTCGTTGAGGTAGCTCGGCGACTTGATACCAAGCGAGCCCAGTTCATCCGCGTCGTTTCTGTGAATGAACACTTGCGGCGAGCAGTGCTCGCATATTTCGGTGAGTCCTCCGATGTGGTCGATGTGTCCGTGCGTCAGGATGACTCTGGATACATTCTCGATCTTCAGGCCGAGCTGTGCGAGCGGTGGAGCCACCGAATTCGGCGCCATTCCAGAACCACTGTCGACAAGCGCGATGTCGCTGCATTCGGTAAAGGCGAAGATGTTCGAGCAGAGCCCGATCCCTTCAATGAAGTAGACATCTTTCAGTGTTGGATCATGGTTACCCAAGTTCTCTGGCATTTCGTCCCCTCATCTGTGTCTCTTGCCCACCAGAGTGATCGTGCGATAAAGACAAGAATAGCGGTCCTATTGCTCCTAGGCCACTTGCATGCTCACTCAGAAGGATGCCATCTTGGTCCAGAGTTTCCCTGAAGCCACGGTAGGCGCACTCATAGTCAACAGCAAAGGCGAGGTATTGCTCGTCAAGTCGTACAAGTGGGGAAGTAACTACACTGTGCCCGGCGGACACATCGAGCTCGGCGAACGGTCAGAGGATGCGATAAGACGTGAAGTCAAGGAAGAAGTTGGACTCGAAGTCGAGCCGGTCAGGATACTCCTCGTGCAAGAGGCAATCTTCCCCTCGAACTACATCAAACACGAACACTACATCTTCCTAGACTATCTCTGCCGCACCAAATCGTCAGCTGTGAAGCCGGATGGAAAGGAGATCCAACAGTACGTCTGGACGGACCCGAATGATGCGCTCCAGCTGGAGCTGGAATCGTTCACGAGGAATCTTGTCCAAGAATACCTGAAGACCTCATCACAAGGCATGGCCGCATCAGTGAGCTCGTGAAATCATCGCGATCCCGCTGCACGTAGGCCGATCTTCGATTCAATAGGCACTCTAAGCGTGCGGTGCGGACGGCGGGAACGAAAGCATAATAGCTTTGGCACCTGACGAGAACAGGATTGACAAACATGACTAAGCTTTGCCCTTCCTGCGGCCGACTACTTGATGATGCTGCCCGGTTCTGTGACAGATGCAGGCTAGCGCAGCCGCCGCCTCAGATGCAATCTCCATACTCGCAGCTTCCCCAAGCTCAAGCGTCTATGCAACCACCTCAATTGCAGCCAGCTCCCGCCCCAGCTCCTAGACCTCAACGCCGGGGCATCTTCGGACGAATGCGCCGACGTAGGGAACCTCTTCGACCGGCAGCTGTGCCTGTCACAATGGCTCCGCAGGGACCACCGTCAGAACCTGGAGGCGTGGCAGTTGCTGCGCCCTCGCCCCAGGACATGAAAGCCCCCAGAGGACGTCTGGGGTCTTTCGGCAGGAGACTGAGTAAAGCTGGGATCCTCGGAGGAATCGTGGCATTTGCGAGTCTGCTCATGCCTTGGTGGACAGCTACAGCCACCGTTCCGATTGTGGGCTTAGGCAATTCGACCGCAATCGACTTTCAGGTGTATCTCTACGCGAACTCGGCTAACGTGCTGGCCAATCCGCCGTCGCAGGTTGTCACTTTGGACCTCTGGTTCTGCCTGCCCACTCTGGCTCTTCTTGCCCTAGCAGGCGTCCTGGCGATTGTGGGTAGCGTGATGGGCGGCAGGGGAAGGTGGATGCTCCTGATTGGAGGCGTGTTTGCCCTCGTCTCGATAGTGCTATTCGCGGTAGGTCTGTGGACTGAGCTATCAAAGGCGGGCGCGGGACTCGACCTCATCAAGATAGCCGAGGAGAATTGGGGGACAATGTGGGCTCGTCTGTCCTTTGGATTCTGGGGCGGACTGATCGCGGCAGTAGTGATGCTCTCTGGCACGGTGAGAAGCATGATCAGGACAACTGCCCCTCGCACAGCCGCCGAGTCGCATGCTCCAGAAGCTGCGCTCCCGCCAGAGTAGACACATGACAACCAAGAGCTGCCCCTCCTAACACGGTTCCTCTTGATTGACTCCTTGTTCCACGAGGCGTAGACGGCTAGGCAACAACCGTTCTCCGATCTGGCCAGGCAAGGCAGAAGGCGCGGTCTACTACGCACCGATCTTGCGTTCGATCCCTTTCGCTATCTTGCGGTCGCCCAGGATTCGGATCTTGTTTCTACTATAGAGGTTGACAAGATTCTCCTCTACCCAGCTTTCTATTTCCCACTTCTTGATAATCGCCCTCACCAACTTGAAACGCAACGAGTCTTGGTTCTCTCGAATGAACCTGTTCAGACGTATAGCATTCAAGCGTGTGATGCCTTCGGGTTGCCTGAATGCGAGACGTAGAACGACTACAGCCTCGCGTGTCGGTGACCAAAACTCTAGGCCCCATTGCTTTCTTGGAACAACATGAGGCCGAAGTATGGATGGGGATCTGCCGTCCAAGACTCTGTCGAACAGTTCAACGAAGAAAGGTTTGCCGCCTACTCTCAGCTCTATTGCATAGGTTGTCATCTTTCCATGCTCGAGCGTCCTCGCTTGAGCGGACGTTGTCTTCTGCTCGACCCCTTTGATCTCAGAGAGCTTGTCAGCCAACCCTTCAACTTGACGATAGCTCACTTGACTGGATAGAAGGTCCAGATCTTTGCTCCGCAAAGGGTTCTTCATGTAGACGGACATCGCCTGTGATCCATACAATAGGAGGTCGCCAACTTTCTGTTCCCAGAAGAACCTGTGTGCAGCCTGAAATAGCTCGATCCATTCCTTCGGTGCTGCCCTAATTTCCTGCGGCCTCTTCAATCAGCCCGTCGCTCCGAGTTGCTTTCCTGCCGACATGACGATTTCGTAGTCGGTCAGGCCAATTATCATTTGGAGCCCAAGGTCGCCGACTCCTTTTTCATCCACGAGTTTCCAGAATCCAGTCTGGGTATACCGTCTTGCAACCTTCAAGAACTGTTCTCGAACCGCCATGAAAACTGAGGCAGCGACGTCGGTCTCTCTCGAAGACACAATCCTCAGAATCCGATTCAGCAAGAAGCGCAAACTCTCGCCCAGACGCTTTTCGTCTGCTCGTCTGAGCAGATAGGGAAGATCCAGAGCTCTCGTTGATATCATCGCGACTACGAACGAGACCCCGCCGGTCTTCGCGTTTGCGTCCGTGTACAACTCATGAATCAGGCAGTCCTCCAAAGACGCCATCGGTTTCGTATCGAGAACTCTGGAGCGCACAAGCCCCTCAAAATCCGTAAGTATTCGGAGCAACGCCGTCTCAGGGACTTCCCAATTCAGCCCATGCATTCGAAGTACTCCGAGTCCGACCCAAATCTCTGGCCTTCTCGATCTCACAGTGTATAGCTGCTGCGGGTTCACAGAGCCTACGTCGCGGGTTCGCATCTTCAAAACCTTGCCGCTAACGAGGAGGTCCAGATAGCGTCGTAGCGTCTTGTTCTCCTTGATGACACGCACACGCGCAGCTTCTCTCATTATGCTCCTGAATGAAGCTGCACGACCTAGGGCTTCAACTATGCGGGTGAGTTCTTCCGCCTTCTTGGGGTCTAAGGTGCTCGGCATGAGTAATGCCTGTAGGATTATGGATGCGACGGATGCATTGGAACAGGCCGTTTGGCATACCTATCAAGGATGGCGGCGGCCTTTACCTGCCTTATGATGAGGTAGGGTAGCATGTCCCTCAGTAATTGGAGGACGGTCTTCTGCTTGCATAACGTCCATACGAAGAGAGGGGTGTTGGATGGCGGGTTTGGCTTACTGCGTATGTGTCCGTCTCCGACAAGTTGCTCGGCCCTGTCCACGTATTTCTGAACCGTGTTGTTGACTTCTATTTTGACGTGTGGACAGCCTCGACATGGTTTGCGTGAGTCACATGTCTGTTCCGTGATACTGCCTTCGGAATCGATGGCACATGCCAGCCACGCCTTTTCCCATTCATGCAACCCAAGTCATCTCTGTAGGATAATGACTACACCCTGTAGGACTGTGGGCCAAGGCACTCTTAAAAATCTAATCCTACAGGGATAACTTAATGTTCTCTCCGCCTAGCCACCTCCTCTAGGATATCGCCTTTCTCTTCTTAGAGTAACTCTCGTATTCCTTCTTGTCGACTATGTCTCTCAGGTGTTGGACTACCTGCCAAATCTCGTGGTATGTGTTGTAGAGTGGTACCGGGGCGATTCTCACGATGTTCGGAGGCCTGAAGTCCGGGACCACACGGCGCGAGCGTAAGGCCTCACCTATCCTTAACCCTTCTGCGTGCTCGATTGCGACGTGGCCGCCTCTGCGGTCGTCTTCTCTGGGCGTTCCTATTGAGAACTCGTATGGCTTCTTGGCGAGGATTTCGTCAACCAGATACATCAGGTAGGAGGTCATCCTGAGGGACTTCTCTCGCACGGCATCCGTTCCAGCCTCTAGAATCACCTTCAGGCTGCCCTCCAAGGGAGCTGAGCTCAGGATCGATGGCGAGGATATCTGCCAGCCTCCCGCACTTCTCGCATGCTCGAAATCCAGTGACATGTCGAACTGCTTCTCCTTGACGTAGCCGAACCATCCAGCGAGTGCCGGTTCTTGGTCGAAATGCTTCCTGTTGACGTAGAGGAATGCGGTGCTTCCTGGTCCGCCGTTCATGTACTTGTAGCTACACCAAAGCGCAAAGTCCACGCCCCACTTGCCGAAATAGTGAGGGACCGAGCCCACGGAATGGCAGCAATCGAAACCTATGGTGATGCCTCTCCGATGCGCCTCTTCGGTCAGGTATTGCATGTCAAGGAGCTGGCCGCTCCGATACAGAACGGATGGGAGGAAGACCAGAGCGACCTCCTCATCCATCAGCTCGACGATCTTGCCCTCGTCCAAGAAGCGGCCGTCCACGCTCGGAGCAAGAACCAAGTCCTCGATGGGGTTCGCTCCTCGGAGCTTCAGAACACTCTTCAGAGCGTAGATGTCTGAGGGAAAATCGAGCTGATCGGCGACTATCCTCTTCCGGTGTCCACGAGGATGATAGAAAGTGTGGACAAGCTGGTGAATGTTGACAGTGGTTGTTCCGGATAGGACGACTTCTGCAGGATCAGCGCCGACAAGTGCTGCACACATTGTACCAAGCTGCTCGGCAAAGTAGAACCACGGCGGCTCTGATTTGAGCCATCCTTCCACGCCGAGCCTCTTCCACTCATCGAGTGCACGAAGGACTGAACTCTCAGATTCCCGGCACAAGAGCCCCAGCGAGTTCCCATCCATGTAGATGGTTCCGCTGGGAACATAGAACCTCTCCCGGAACCCGGCAAGGGAATCCTCTGAATCGAGCCTACGCGCGAAACTCTCAGTCGCCTCGAATCTGGACTCGTCTTTCATCTTGGCCTCACAAGATGAGCGGCGATCATTGAGATATCAGCTTTGGGCACCATGCGTGAGACTGTTTCAGCTTCGAAGACTGCGGACCAATAGTGAGCATCTCCTCGCTCGAAGGCAATTGACATTGGCCCAGCCTGCCTCATCCTCAGGAAGGAAGATTATCTTCAACAAGAATAACTGGTTGCATTCGACCAAGTTGCAGTTGATGAGCGATGCCCGCTAACAGAGCTAGCAAGCGAACGATTATTGTGCCGAGTGAGTGGTGGAAGGCCTTGCCCCGGATGGTCTACTCGGGGCTTCAGAAGCTCGAATCCAGCCAACCATGGTTCGAGGTGTACAAGATCGACCCCGCGGTCTACGCCTTCTACGAGCCCGGCCAGTTTGAGGAGGTCATGTCGTATCTGGTGGTCGGAGGGGAGAAGGCGGCTCTGATCGATACGGGATGCGGAATAGGCAACGTGAAGACACTCGCCGAGACATTCACACAACTGCCAATCATGGTCGTGAACACGCACAGCCACTACGATCACATCGCACAGAACCACCTGTTCCGCGAGGTTGCGATATTCGATGCTCCGATCGCTCGGCGGGCCGCCAAGAATGGTTGCAGCAAGGCGGAGATGGCTGACCTCCTTGCCGAAGGCATGGTGTGGAAACCGCTGCCTGACGATTTCGATCCTAGAAACTACCACGTGCCACCATTCACGGTGACCCGCTGGCTTAGAGAGGGTGATGTCATCGATCTGGGCAGTAGGAGGCTGGAGGTTCTTCACACTCCCGGCCACAGCCCCGACTCCATATGCCTCCTCGACAGAGATTCCAAGCTATTCTGGACAGGGGATACGTTCTACACTGGCGCAATCTACGTGCACCTGCCCGACAGCAACCTGGAGGACTTCATCCGGAGCTACGAGAAGGTGATCGCTCTCTCTCCCCATTATGAGAGGCTCATGCCCAGCCACAATGAACCTTGGGTTGAGAAGAATATGCTCGAAAGAGTCCTAGAAGCGGCTCGAGAGATACGTGCAGGCAAGGCCAAGCACGTCGAAGGCACCGATGGTGGGATCAGAATCCGAAGATACGAGTACCCCCGTTTTGCGATCACAACGAGATCGCACTAGCCAGCTTCGGCTCCACTCGCGCAAGGAATCCTGCTCAGGTCTTCGTCTCTGTCCGCATCGAGCCCGGCAAGGAAGGTGAGGTAGTCAGGATTCCCGGAGGCATAGAGAGGGGGCAAGGTCACAGGTGCCGCTGCGACAATAGTCGCTGCGACGGTGAGGAGACGCCACATGATTCAACGGACGAGGCTCCGCAAAGCCGGCTCATCAAATCTCCCAAGAAGGTGCGCGCCGCGTGGTTTGGTGGATTGCGCTCTCTGTCGCGGGTCGCTGTTCCGTTGGTCGTATTGTTCGCTTTGTGCTTATGTGCCACCCGCGAGGCCCGACGACGAGAAGACACCTATCGCGTACCCGTTCAGCTCTCCTGCCCTATCTTCCTTCAAGGACTTCTTTATGGTGATAGAGAGCAAGCAGCATGGCCGCGTCTCCGAGGAAATAGAACAACTCAAGGGGGCTGCCGTCGTAGTAGAGGTCAAGAGCAGATAGATAGCTGAACAATAGATCAGCGATCGCCATGCAGATGAAACCAAGGTTCAACCAGAGCCAGAATCTCGAGATCTTGCCGGGAAGGAAGATAAGCAGGCCGCTGATTGCTATCCCCAGCAAGGCCAAGTCGAGAACCGGGTACGCCAGATCGAAGAACTGTTCCAGTGGATCGACTCCCAAACTGAGGATCGGACCCACCAGAACCGCGAAGATTCCCACATCAGCAAGCAATCCCACCGCCGTTACAATCACGGCCTTCTTCAAGGACAGTGCCTCGCCGTACGGCAAGAGGTACAAGAACATGGCAGCGGCTAAAGGAACATATCCTGCGATCCAGAACAGATCAGCAGCCGACGGATAGGGAATACTCACTGACAGCACCAGCGTGTAGATCGACCAAGTAATCTCACCGAGCAGCCACAGCCACAGGCCCACGGTGAGACACAGCCAGATTCTCGCAAATCTATCTTTCAGATTGGGTGTGTACCGTCCCAGAAGTGCTAGGCCGTAAGAGGCCGGGAGAAGCGCGGATGCGGGAGAGATTATGTTCGAGGCGAATGTGAGGAATGTCCTATCCGCCTGTCCGAAAAGATAGATGACACCCGCCGCGACGAGCCACGCAATCACGAAGACGTGCATGCGTCGCAATTCACTCACCTCGATATGATTCGACACTTCATCAGGTTCTTGCTCTCGTCGTAGGCTACGTCGTCGATCTTGAATTCCTTGCCAAGCAGCTCACCGAACACGCCACACCAGTAGGAGAACAGAAAGGACCTAGCAGCACCAGTGGTCAGTTTCACGCCAGGGTTCGATATCTCCACATCTATCCGCCCAGGAGATGCCCCAGGGACACTCGCTTTCACAAGACCTACGCCCGAGAGGACATCACCAGCTGATAACTCATCGACCAGCTCCTCGATGGCCACATGTGGTCTCTCCTTGCGAGCAGCAGCTGCATCTTCCCTTCCTTGTCGCATCATATGTTGATTCAACACAACTTCGGCCACGCGGGAGCCAAGTATGAGGTCAAGGTGCTCACAGAGCCCCTGCGCGTCGATGGCTATGTGACGCTGCCCGAGTATACGAAGCTCCCCCTTGGCCTTGTCCCAAACAGAATCGTCGCCCAATGCCACGCACATCTCGCGAGAGTCTTCCCTCGGATTCTTCAAATCCTTCTTCGCCACATCCTAAGGTCTCCTCTTGCTTTAACCTGTCGGGCTTGCTGTTCTTGGTGTTCGCCGTCAGCATCCGTAGACATGCTTGCGCAGTCACCGAGCTTCCCTCCGTGGGGTGACAACATGCTCTTGTGAACTGCCGAGGATAGACTGGACATAGCTGAGGCTATAGCATAGGGGAGTTTGCAGATGTCTGAGTGTCCGGTTCACGGGATAACTCTAGTCGCTTCTGAATACGGCGACCGCTGCCCTGAATGCGAAGCAGAGCTCACAGAAGCGCTAAAGTAGCGTCATCAGGCCCGGGTTCTTGCAGCAATCGCCTGTTTTCCCTGCGCCCCCCGTCTGTATGTTGAATACACCGGAAGCCCAGACGTGAAGAATACGGCATTCTGGATGACTCGGTGAATATCATGAATCCGTGAGAATATCATGCTTCTGGCCAGCCGGAGGAATTGGAGTCGCTGGCGAGTTTCCCCGAGACCATCCTAGCCTGGGTCAGTGTGACCGGCCGCGTATGCGACCCGTCACTTCTTCTTGACCGGCATCATGACCTTCACATACAGTATGGTGACGCCGTCAACAACTTCCGGCCTCTTCGAGTAGATCTCAATCGTTGGCCCCGGTATCCTGTACCCTTTCTTGTCAACCCATTCGGCAAGCTCACCGTATGTGTTCTTCAGATCTCTTCCGGGACCTTTGCGAGATTGTCGCCACTTTCATCGCGGGCATCTTTCGGGTCTTCACGTCGTCCTGTTGCTTGGCTCTGCCCTTGAAGGTGATTGCGATGTCGCTTCTCATCTTCTCTGGATCGTTGTGGTATGTTGCCATCGGATAGAAGCCAGGCATCACTTTCTGGCCTTTGGCCCAATCATACAACCGCTTGACAAGGTTCTCCCACGGTATGTCCCCGTACGGCCCCTCGTACTCAATGTAAGCTAGATTCGCTGCTTTCCTACTCTCAAGCCTCGGCCCCATCGTTCACCCAGCATTGGCCACCACGGCGCCGGGCACGCACAAAACGCTTGCTCCCATTCGACATCTCTTAGCGTAGGCTTCTGTGGCCATCATGGCGTCTCCTGTGAGGAGAAGAGAGAATTGTCAGTGGGCTCCTTCACCACATCCGTCGTCTCTCTTGTTTCAAGTTCGGCGCATGTGTGGGCCACTTGGTGCGGGCGCCGGGGTTTGAACCCTCCATTTCTTGGAGGATCCTTCGTGCATGTGCTAGGCTACTCACGCACAGCGTTGCCCGGACGATGACGCGCCCTGACTTCACTTGCCCGTTCCTTGGCAGAATGGCGATGCGTTCGGGCTTCTCAGCAAGGAAGAACAACACCTGAAGCGACGAAAGGCCGACATCAATGGCCTTCTTCGCATACGTCCGCCAATATGACGCTCAGCACGGGATTGGTGAGCCTCGAATCATTGATGTCGTCTTGCGCGAATCGGTTGGGCACAAATCACGCCTAATCAGAAGTCTTTTAGAGATTGAGAAGGAATACGGAGAGTCGAGAGGACCAGTTTGGTCGCGTCTGCTCCACCGAGTGAACCTGTCTCGGCCATAATGTCCACCAAGGTTGTTACAGTCAAGGCGACTGAGAAGGTCAGCAAGGCTCTCCAGACGATGGTTAGGCACAAGATTGGAAGCGTAGTCGTGGCCGAGAAAGGAAAACCTGTCGGAATCCTGACAGAACGAGATGTCTCCACGAGAGTTGCGAAGGGTCAAAACGTGCGAGGCATGGTCGTTAGAAGAATAATGTCCAAGCCTCTTGTCACGATCAGACCTTCAGCAGAAGTCATGCAGGCTGTGGAGCAGATGGTCAGGAAGGACATCCGACGACTTCCCGTCATGGAGGGCGACAGACTCGTGGGAATGGTCACTGAGAGAGACATATTCCGTTGGATGATCATAGTAGCATACGAACCAAACATCCCTGAAGACCTGAAGAAACTGATTGAGACACGCACTCAAGCCCACTCACTTGCCCACTAGCCGCTAGGCAAGCGTAACCGAACTTCTGCATGCCAGCAACTATGCGATCTTGGACCGTTCTCTCATCCGCGTCCGTGCTGTAAGCCTGCTCAACTTTCGCAGCCTGAGACTCCCATAGGAATCGTTTCGGAGCTTCTCGTCATCAGAAGGGAGTTCTCACAATTGCAGCTTCAGTATCTCGGTTAAATACACAGCTGACTGAAGCCGCAGTCAGGACAGTATATGGCCAAGAATCGGAGCAGCAGCAAGATAGTGGTCACGAGGAATGGGCCGTATCTTGTTTCCGGCAGTGTACCTCTGGCTGAAGAGATCATGGTGTCAGACGGTGAAGGCTACCCAACCAGATGGAGAAGGGGGCATCGCTACGCGGATCGAGAGAGATACGCTCTCTGCCGTTGTGGTCAATCAAGAAAGCAGCCGTATTGCAGCGGGATCCACGCGGAGATCGGATTTGACGGCACCGAGACTGCCGATCGGAAGAAGTATCTTGACCAAGCCGAAAAGACGTCAGGCCCGGACCTAGTTTTGACTGATGCCCAAGAGCTATGCGCTGCTGCCCGCTTCTGTGACAGAGCAGGCGGGGTCTGGAAGCTTACCAAGGAATCTGATAATGTGGAGTCAAAGGAGACTGCGATTCAGGAAGCACGCAATTGCCCATCCGGAAGACTCGTAGTTTGGGATAAGAGGACTGGGAAACCAATTGAGCCTCAATTCGAACCGTCCATCAGCCTTGTAGAGGATCCCCAAACCAGGATGAGCGGGCCGATTTGGGTGAAGGGCGGCATACCCATCGAATCGTCACACGGCACTGAATATGAGATCAGAAATCGCGTTACCCTGTGCCGTTGCGGTAGTTCAGACAACAAGCCCTTCTGCGACGGCAGTCACACCAGGACCGGGTTCGGACGCTTGCGCCAAGGATCGCAAGGAATCTCGGACTGACATATGACGGAAGACAAGCTCCTGCGCCTACCACTTGTCTTGCTCTCGCGCTTGGATTCCAGGTTCCATCACAAGCCATGCTATCCCGGTACCACGTCTTCGACTTCAGGGCGATCCGCTGATCCCTGCCAGTTCCTTGGAAAGCTCCTTCTTCCTCTCCAAATCGGCTTGTCTGAGAATCATGATTCTTTGTGCTTGTGGAGATCCGGCGCCATGCATCGACTCAACTAGGTAGGCCACGCCCAGCACCAAATTCTCGACTAGTCTTGTCATACGCATTCTATTCTGTGTCGGGATGCTTGCGGTGCCTTTCAGGTACTTCTCGACGTACTTGCCGACCTCAGGGTGCTTGAGGTCTTTCTCTGACGGCATAGTGCCTACCAACCCTCCCGCGATATCTGTTGCCAGCCTTGCCATCTCAAAGGGAAACCTTGTCACGTTCTGTTTGGTGGCATTGGCGAGCAGAGGATTGACTGAGTATGTTCCTGATGGCAGTTTGTGGCCTTCGTATGAGCAGGCCAAGCCGCAGGCATACATTGTCTCGTTGAGGTGGATCATCTCAGTGATCTTGTCTCTTACATGAGAGGCTCCTTGTACTCCGTTGTATTCGGCCATCGTTGCGGCGGCGCCGATCAAAACGTCGCCTAAGCCGGTCTTGCAGCCTCCGTAGTTCTGTCGATGGTATGACGCGAATCTCTCTACGAGCGCGCCTGAGAATTCGTGCTCTCCACACATGAAGACCCGATCCCAGGGAACAAACACGTCGTCGAAAACCACTAGTGCCTCGTGTCCAGCGTATCTTACATTGCCAAGATCTGTTTCTGCGCCTTCCAGTCTTCTTGTGTCGCTCGTCTGCCTCCCGAGTATGTGATAGATCCCTTCAGCGTCGCTGGGCGTCGAGAATGAGACCGCATAGTCCTTGTCCTCCTCGCCCATGGCGAGCGTGGGCATGGCGATTATCTCATGTGAATTGATCGCGCCAGTCTGGTGGGCCTTTGCCCCCCTAACGATGATTCCATCGTCCCGTCTCTCAGAAACCCTCACGTATAGATCGGGATCCTTCTGTTTGCTGGGACTCAGACTTCTGTCTCCTTTGACATCAGTCATGGCTCCGTTGCATACCAAGTCGCTGCGTTGAACGTGCTTCAGGAACTCGTTGAACCTTGCATAGTATTGTGTGCCCAGCTTCTGATCCAGCTCGTAGGTAACGCTCGACAACGCGATTAGAGCATCCATTCCGACACATCTTTGAAAGCAAACCCCCGTCTTCTGACCGAGCAGCCTAAGCATCTTCACCTTCTTGACAAGGTCGTCACTATTCTGCGGAATGTGCGTGAACCTGTTGACCTTCTCGCCTGTGAGATGAGACGTTGCAGTCATCAAATCTGAGAAGTTCGGATCGTGGGCAAGCTTGTATGTCACAGCCACGGCGTTCTGCGACGGTTTTGTGAGCTGGAAGTCAGTGGGATTCTCGATTCGCTTGCCGAGAAAGTACACTCGGAGTTTCAGTTTCCTGAGGCTTTCGACATACTGCTCAGGGGTCTTCAATGCATTTGTCATCTTCTTCGTCTAGTGAAGAGCATGCGAGGCAGGGCTAATTATCGTTTGGTCTAGACGGACTCATTGAGCCAACTCTTTGCCTGGATCCGTTGCGTAGGATACTCTTCGAATTGTCTCGCTTTGGCTTTGGTCTGTGTGCGGGCACACGGTGATCCGACGACTTTGCGCACCAAGAGAAACGCGAATACGCCCGACCCTAGCGGCGGCTAGTCGGTGCCAAGAAGGAGACTGAGACCAACCCAAGACTGGCCGAGACCCAGACTCGATGACTGATCACTCAAGCACTGGAATGCGAGACGCGATAGTAATCTCTCCGCCAGGGCGTCGTCCAAACGCGAGAGGCGACGATTAAACATATGAGACTCGCAAGGTGGATAGGGTCGGAAGTTGAGCGAGTTGGTACTGCACAAGGGTACATACGAAGAACGTACGCCGATGTCGCGTGCGATGTTCGAACGCGCCAAGAAGGTTGAGCCAGCAGGTGTTTCCTACAGGAACCGCCACTTTGAGCCTTATCCCTTCTTTGTGAAGAGGTCCAGAGGCGCATATGTTTTCGACTTGGACGGCAACGCATACACCGACTACTGGTGCACACACATGTCCCTGATTCTGGGACATGCGCATCCAGCCGTGATGGAAGCGATCAAGATTCAGGCGGAGAATGGGTGGCATTATGGGCTCGTCCACGAACTCGAAGTAACTCATTCAGAAGCAATAGCAAGACACCTACCAAGTGCCGAAATGGTTCGTCACGCAAGCTCCGGAAGTGAGGCGAACTTCTTTGCCGTCCGCCTCGCTCGAACCTTCACCAAACGATCAAAGATCTCCAAATTCGAAGGCGCATGGCATGGCGCGTATGACCCGCTACATGTTGCCATGAAGCCCCCATTCGACAAGCTTCCCTCCGGCGGAATCACGAAAGGCTCACAAGAGGATACAATTGTCGTACCATTCAATGATTTCCACGGTTTCGAGGATCGCGTGAAACACGAGAAGTTGGCGGCTGTAGTCCTGGAACCGGTCCTATTTGCTGGCGGGTGCATTCCGGCTGACGTGGAGTTCATCAAATCACTTAGGGAATACTGCGATGACAATGACACGCTTCTGGTCTTCGACGAGATCATCACGGCCTTCAGGCTCGGCCTAGCCGGCGCCCAAGGATACTACAATGTCAAGCCCGATGTGACAGTCTTGGGGAAGATAATCGGTGGAGGCCTCCCCATAGGCGCCATTTGTGGGAGACGAGACGTGATGGAACGCATGGACCACACGAAACACTCTGGCCCGGAGTATGCCTATCACGGCAACACGTTTTCGGGGAATGCAATTACTCTAGCCGCAGGTCTCGCCACAATCAACGAGCTTGAATACTCCCCAGTCTATGAGCACATCGACAAGCTGGGTAGCATGGCGCGTGAAGACATGAACAGAATCTTCGAAGAAACAGGCTTCCCAGCCCAAGCACTCGGCCTCGGCTCAATGTTCTGCATCCACATGACAAACAAGAAGCCACTGAAGAACATCGGCAGCTTCACTCACTATGACCACGCGCAATACAAGAAAATGTTCAACTTCCTTCTCGAGCAAGGCATAATCATTCTACTGCCCGAGATAATGCACGGCGGAATCAGCTATGCCCACACGGAGAAAGACATCAAACATCTCACCAACACTGTGCGGGAATATGTGAAGCCCAAACCCTGAGAGAAACGCAGAGAGCCAGAACAATCTCGCCAGGCGACCTGCCACCTGCCAGCTCAAGCGGAATTCGATCCGCATGCGGGCCTGATGGTGCGCGAAGAAGAGAAACCCGACGCGATGGCTAGGCTTGGACTGCAGCTATACAAGGGGCACGCACAACTACACGAGCCCAACGGTTCTGGCTCTTCAGTCATCTGCTGTGTTCATAGTCTCTTTCGAGCGCTGCTATGTATTTGTCCCAAGTCTTGTTCGTTAGTTTCGTGTCTTCCTCTTTGGTCGGTGCATTGGCGATTCTGTAGTTCGCTCTGAATGTGATCTCCAATCTTGTCTTTCTGGGACCCAACCTCGTCAAGTGATAGTCGCCGATCTCATCACGTTCCTGTCCGACTAGGTCCAAGTGCCAAGCGTCGGGGCGACGGAGTGTTACAATACGGACGACGGCAATCGTTCTTCTCCTCCGTCTATGAGTGGACATGTATATCACACGCCGTTTCGTCTTCTCCAGAATCATCCTCTTCGCCTTTGAACCCCAGATCATGGGGTCATCTTCTCTGAAGTCAACACACCAGCTGTACACGAATCTGAGAGGAGCATTGATCACTCTCGAGATACGGTAGCTGTGGCTTGTGGTCAATGATTGATGCCCTGCCCTTGATGAGTCTAGATAGTGTCTGAGCGTATAAGGCAGATGAACGGGACCTCGTCAGCGACCTGCCGACCCATGTCAAGACCCAGATGGTTCAGGTCCTCAATGAACCAGAGAAGAAACAGAGATCGATCTCAGATCGCTCGTGACTCAGAGCGAAGGGCCAATTGTCTCCATCGTGTCCTTGGATGACACGACGGGGACGATCTCGAAATCGATGAGGTCATGCCACTTGATCACCCATTGCTGGAACATCCGCGGATCATTGCATTCCATGAGTTGGAAGCAACGATCGAACCCCGCCTCGACCCAACTGTCGACGTATTTCAGGCCATCTGGCATCATGCGCCCGCGCTCTCGAAGGCGGCGATACACGGCTAGAGCATCTCTGTTCTTGAACCTCTCAATCACAATGAAGAGCATAATTTCTCCCTCACGTCGTTGTCCGGTGTGAGCTTATATTGCGTTTCCTGTCTCCACACGATGAAACCAGAGTTCCATTCCGGCCGGTGCCTTTCGTGTTCCCGTCTGCCGTAGCGACCGTATTTCGTTCAGTAGTAGCGTGTTTGTGCGATGGAGCAGGTGTCTCGATCTGGGCCGCTGACTCTGTGTTCGTTGCATGGGCCGGAGCTTCAGTAGCTTGTGGCTATACCTGATTCCGGTCCGGTAATGATGACGTTGCTGTGTGCTTTGATCAGGTCCAGGTAAAGTCCTCCGTTCCTCTTATTCGCTAGGACATTGGCATCATAGGCGCAGATGGCGGTCATGGGCAGTTCGAGCACTCTGTGAAGAGATCGCTCGTATTCTAGCAGTTCCTTCACCATCCGGTTCTCAAAGAAGCAGGCCATCTCGCCAGCAACTCTGAAGCCCTTGAATCCCTTTGCAGTCACCTCCCCGTAGAGTTTCTTCCACAGTTCCATGGTCTTGGCTACAGAGAACTTCCCGTCTATGATATACCAGTCCTTGTAGTGGATCACATGGAGTGATCCCGACCGCTCGGCTGCATCGACATCGATGCCGAATTCCTTCATTGCATCTCTGATTGCGTCAGGCGATTCCTGGCCCGCAATATAGCCGGCAGCCTCGCCGCGATCCAGCCCCGCCCTGAGATAGGTGAACAGTACTCGATGCTTGTCTTCAGGCATTGAGTAGAAGAAGATCACGTGATCTGTTGGTTTCATTTGTTCGACGAACTCTAGGATCTTGGTCTTGTCCATACGCCTCGCACATCCCGACGATCCAGCGGGGGATTCTGAGTTCGGGAAGCATTTGGATAAGCGTTATGGAGGTATCAGGGGATCTCACAACACGCTTCGATAGAGCAAGTCGAGATCGCTTTCTCCTAGTCTAGTCGCAGGGAATCTTCTCGGGGCTTCGTTCACTTTCGGATCAGCGATGATAATGGCGCTACATTCAGTCTACGCGGCGAGTCTTGGAATTCCCATATTCTAGGTCGATGCTGCACTCTCAGTTCTTCCACCTCAGAGATTGCAGAATGCCGTCGTACACTCAGGACTCCTGGTCAAGATCGAGCCGTCACCGAGGGCAGTCTTGCGTGTGTGGCTCTCGTGGTGTGGACGCCAAAGCCTGTACGAATATAGGCGGGGGTTTCTAGCTGTCAAGCTGTCTTGCGCTGACTTCTTCTCGGGCCGTTGACGTCTAGGGTTTTGGCGAGTTTCTTGTGTTCTTTCTTGCTTATCCATTCCACGTAGAGGTATTCTTCGAACTCTTCCTCGGTCATGCCGATTCTCCGCGCCTCATCCAACGTGATCTTGTATGCTTCGAGCTCGGTGGGTCGGTCAACGTATGAGAACTTCGAGTCGAACAGGTCGCGGCCCTCCCGGTGTTGTTTTACGTGGACGAGTTCGTGGATGATGTCAAGGTAGAGTTGTCTCTCGTTTGCTGATCGCAGGTATTCTGCCTTGACGATTATGGTTCCGTCGGCGTCGTTGACGTACATGTATTCGGCTGAGTCGTCGAACCTTACTCGCTGGCTTCGAAGGATCTCGGCTGCTCGTTCCTTTCCTCCGAAAAGTGATTGTACAATTTGGGAATCCTCGAGGCCGATGAATATGCGGGAGAATGGGAACTCGCCATTTGTCTCGGACCGGTTGACCTCGAATCCCTTCATCGAAACGTCACTTGCGGAAAGTCCTGAGCCGCTCAGGTCACTTCTCCAACCCTTAAAGTGTTTCTTCCGACATCCTGAGTTGTCTATTGCTGTTCGGCAAGATCATGGATGAGGTGCTGAACGATGACCAAAGGCACGAAGCGTGTGATTCTATCGTGGAGTGGAGGAAAGGACAGCACACTCGCACTCGAGGGACTGCGCCGTGACCCACACTACTCGATCACAGCTTTGCTGACAACGGTGACTGAAGACTATGAACGGGTCAGCATGCATGGCACCCGCGTCTCGCTGGTTAAGCGTCAGGCCGAGGCGATCGGGATACCTCTGGAGACGATGCCGATTCCGCGAGGTGCAGGCAACGATGAATATGAGTCCAGAATGCGCAAGATGCTCACACGCTCCCGAGCGGACGGAGTCACAGCAGTCGCTTTTGGCGATGTCCTCTTGGAAGACGTGCGACGCTACCGCGAAGAGAGGCTCGCCCAGGTCGGCATGAAAGGCCTGTTCCCATTGTGGAAGAACAACACGACTGACATGGCTAGGAACTTCATCGAGGCGGGCTATCGAGCGATTCTATCATGCGTAGACTCGCATCACTTGGATCGCTCGTTTGTGGGCCGCGAGTTCGACGAACAACTGCTCTCAGACTTGCCCGGGGGAGTGGATCCGTGTGGGGAGAACGGAGAATTCCACACATTCGTCTATGCGGGCCCTATCTTGCGGCGACCTGTGCCCGTCAACAAGGGAGAGATTGTCTTCCGAGAGAACAGATTCTGGTTCTGCGACTTGATTGAGACCTCCTAGCATTTGCTCGGCGAGCCCTAAGCCCCGATTCTTCTCGGAAGCTTTTTAGAGCGTGTCTCCAGTACTCAGCGTTCGTAGATTGAGGAACGAGAGTTGAGTAGACCAGTCGATGTCGGCTCGTTGAAGATCGGACAGTACATCATCATCGATGACGAGCCTTGCAAGATCGTGGAGTTCGAGAAGAGCAAACCCGGAATGTAGCGTGCAGAACGCTGCACGGCGAGCATGGCTCCGCGAAAGCAAGGATCGTTGCGATCGGCGTACTCACTGGACAGAAACGCAACGTGATCAGTCCTGTCGATGGCAAGCTGGAAGTCCCGATGATCGAGAAGAAGACCGGGCAGGTCCTCTCGGTCCAGCCTGACCTTATCCAGATCATGGATATGCAATCCTACGAGACGTTCGAGACGCCGCCACCAGCCGAGGAGGATCTGAAGTCAAAGTTGGCGTCGGGCGTCGAGATCGAGTACTGGGAAATGCTCGGCAAGAAGAAAATAGTCAGGACTAAAGGCTAGCAACCGGCTGGTCTTTGGCGAATCCCTCATGGGAGGCCTCTCCATGCCCCACGTTAGACAGATGAAACTCAAGCCAGGCATGAGACTCGGCAAGATCGCAGACGAAATGCGCAGATCGGGGGTACTGGGACCTCGCAGATTCGCGGACGCCGTTCAAATTCTCGCAACCATGTTCCGTGACAAGCGATACACGAACATCATGGCGATTGCGGGACCGATGGTTCCAGGTGGACTGCGCGAGCTCATCAGCGATCTAGTTTCGGATCATAGAGTCCACGCACTCGCCATGACTGGAGCCAACGTGACACACGACCTTGTGGAAGCGCTCGGACACAGGCACCAGATTGGAACTGAAGAGTCTGACGATCAGAAACTGAAGAAACACGGACTCTACCGCATATATGACATCTACATCTCCCAACGTGCAATAGAAACGGTCGAGAAGTTCGCTCACAAAGCAGTAGCCAAGATAGATGAGGAGAAGAGACGTAATATCGCACCGTGGGAACTACTCCACGAAATCGGGAAACAACTCCGTGACCCGGCATCCATTCTATGGAACGCTTCCAAGAGAAACGTTCCGGTTTTCTGTCCGGGCTTGCATGACTCAATGCTTGGAGTTGACTTGTGGACCTATGGGCAATTCAAGCCCCTATGTGTGAATCCAGCGCGTGACTTCAGCAAGATCGTCGAGTTCACCTACGAGAGCAACAAGATCGGGCTCATCATACTCGGAGGCGGCATGCCGAAGCATTTCACTCTCCTCGCGAACACATTCCGTGGTGGGCTCGACGCTGCAGTTCAGTTCACTATGGATAGGCCTGAACCCGGCGGGCTCAGTGGAGCGCCGCTGGAGGAAGCGATCAGCTGGGGAAAGATCAAGGCCGGCAGCCGCACCGCGACTGTCATAGGAGACGCGACAACACTTTTCCCGTTGGCGTGCATTGCCGCTTTGGAAAAGGCCGCTTAGACCTCTCTAGGAAGGTTGACCTGCAGAACTCCACGCTTGAGTTTGGATGTCATCCCCGATTCTACTACCGGCACGGGCATGTGGATTCTGGCCCGATAGGACCTGAACTGGCCGCCTCTGTGTCTGACGCCCATGTCTGCGAATGTTATCTTACGTTTCGTGTTTGCCTGTAGCTCAATGGTGTCGTTCGAAGGCACTTTGATCGTGACCTGACCGGCATCCACGTAGGGCAGATCCACGGTCAATATGACTTCGTGCGAGCCGACAGAGATGTTGTAGAGTGGTTCGATGGACTGGGCCGCCTCATTCCAGCCTGACGTGAAAGGCCCCTCGATCATGTGTTCTATCCGTTTGAAGTACTCGTCCATCACTTCGTGAAAGTGCTTCCTTCTCTCATGTGACATGCTTGATCTCATCCGTAGAGTGCGGGAATCTCGTATTCCTGAGATTTGTCCATCCTAGCCATCTCCGTCTGCGTCCTCTTCATGACGTCCTTTGCCCTGAGACGGATCTCCTCACCTTTCTGAAGCAGATCGGAGACCTCGATCTTCAATCCAAGTATCTTGTTCAACGAATTAAGCGCGGCTGCAGCCGCCTCCGGGTCAGGATAATTGTAGAACGATTGAGTGAGCAGCGTGATTGCGGGCAGCTTGATTTCTGCACACTTCCTCAGCATGAGCGCGTAGGCTCCAACGATATAGCCTTCCCCTAGAACCTCAGCAGCATCACCCAGCCTCTTCTCGAGCGACTTGTCGGAAATCGCTGCGAAGACTTTCGGTACATCAAGGTCCTGACGGTTCTGAACTGCCATTCCGCCGATCGAGATCATTGTCTCAACGTTTCGAGACGCAGCCCAATTCACAATCGCTTCTGCGAGTGATCGAGTCAGTGCCGCGGGAATGGCGGTCTCAGCCATTATCACAACCAGCGATCCATCTGAGAATATTCTGATGGGAGACTTCGGAATGCCATCGTGCAGAACAATCATTGGGGGAAACAGATCAGACTCGACGGATCCCACTTCTTCCATCTTCAGCGAGGAGACTATGTGCGACGCCGCCACTAGGCCGACAAGACCCACATCAGGCAGACCGTTGATGAGGGTGAACTTCTTCGGAATGGTTCCCTTCTCTATGATCTTGACTTCGCCAGCCAACCAGATTCAACCTGTAACAAGATCTACTGCAAGGTGACTTGACGGCATAATGAATCTATCCGTCTGCCAGATGAACCTGAGAGGCGAACCGCCAGGAACATGGGCTGATAGTTCGAGCTTGATGGTGTAGAGGCTATAAGTAAGCCAAGTTCAAGAGCAGAACATCACGATCACTTGGAGACCGCGTAGTTGAGTGCGCTGGGAGACCTCAGCAAGTCACTGGGCGAAGCAGTCCGCAAGCTGCTGAGACTACCCATCGTTGACGAAAAAGCGATTAGAGAGCTCGTCAAGGACCTCCAACGCGCACTACTTCAAGCCGACGTCAACGTCGAACTGGTTCTCCAGATCTCTCGCAATGTTGAGAAAAGATCAATCGAGGAGAGGCTCCCACCAGGAATCTCGCGCCGCGAACACGTCATAAAGGTCCTCTACGAGGAGATGACGAGGTTCCTCGGGGAAGAGGCACCTAGGACAACGATACCGCCAGGCAAGACCTACGTAGTCATGCTTGTGGGAATTCAGGGAACCGGAAAGACGACAGCGGCGGTGAAGCTCGCTCGCTTCTATCAGAAGCGAGGACTGCGTGTAGGAATCATCTGCGCGGACAATTTCAGACCCGGAGCCTACGAGCAGCTCGCCCAGCTTGCAGACAAAGTCTCGGTTCCCGTCTATGGAGATCCGAGCATCTCATCGCCAGAGAAGCTTGTGAAGAATGGTTTTAGCCACTTCGAAAAAGAGAAGGAAGACCTCATAATTGTCGACACCGCGGGCAGGCACAAGAACGAAGCTGAATTGATGGATGAGATGAAGCGGCTCGCCAGCCTAGCGAAACCCGACGAGATCGTGCTGGCGGTGGACGGCTCAATAGGACAAGCGGCAATGGCCCAGGCTAGGGCCTTCAATGAGGCAACAGACATCGGATCGATCCTAGTCACGAAGCTTGACGGCACAGCGAAAGGCGGCGGCGCGCTCTCGGCTGTCGCCGCAACGAAGGCGAAGATCAAGTTCATCAGCGTCGGCGAAGGCACGGAAGATCTAGAGCAATTCGTTCCGTCCAATTTTGTCGGCCGCATTCTAGGCATCGGAGATGTTGCATCGCTGGTTGAGAAGGTTCGGGAAGCTGAGATCAAGATCCCTGAGAAGAAAGCCCGCGCAATAATGGAAGGACGATTCAATCTGAAGGACATGTATGATCAGCTTGAGGCGGTTCGAAAGATGGGTCCGCTCAAGAAAGTCCTTGGAATGATGCCGGGCGCGTACAATCTTCCGGATGATGCGATGGAGGATGCTGAAGAGAAGATGGATGCTTGGCGCGTGATGATTCAGTCGATGACGAAGGAAGAGGTTGAGGAGCCCAAACTGATAGACTCATCGCGGGCTCGCAGAATCGCGAGAGGCTCAGGAAGAACGGAGAAGGAAGTCAAGGAACTCATCAACCAGTACACAAACATGAAGAAGATGATGAAGAGCCTGAAACGTCGCCAAGGCACTCTGATGAAACGTCTACCATTCCAGATGCCACCGTGATCGGTCTGGGATGCTTAAATAGCCCATTTGGGGTCTGCTAGCAGGATCGCTCAGAAGAAACGCTTAGGAGTACACAGAGCATTGGTTAGGCGTTCAAAGGGCTACAGATCAAGGACTCGCAGGCTTTTCCACAAGTCACCCCGAACGAGAGGAAAGATCGGCCTCAGTCGCCTACTTAGAACCTTCAACCCCGGAGAGAAAGTCACAATAAGAATCGACCCAAGCGTCCACAAGGGCATGCCGCATCGCCGATACCACGGTCGAATCGGCACTGTCCAAACACGGAGAGGACGAAGCTATGTCGTCGAAGTCAAGGATGGAAAACAAGTCCACACCATCATAGCTAGACCTGAGCATCTGGAGTAGTTGATCGGACACTTGCCTCGAAAAGTGATCGATACGAAACCGATCACCACATCCGAAGCACGAAGAATCCTCGAACGAGCAAAAGAGGAAGGACTGGGCGAGTTCCAGCGAAGGACACGCGACTACACCGTCAAGTTCTCGAAGGTTCCAGCGACGAAAGCTGAGAAACTGATCAAGGATCTCAGTGAGAAACACCAGCTCGACCGAAAGGACGCCATACAGATCGCGAACTGCATGCCAGCATCGATAGAAGAGATCAGAACGGTGCTCTCTATCAAGGGCCGCGTATTCACCACCGACCAATTGGAAGGCATCTTGAAGACCCTGGCCGGATACAGGGCAACCTAGACGTGTGAATTGGCGCCACGAGGCTGGCTCGCGTTTGCACGGACCCTGTATGTGACAGAGTCACGAGGAACGCCTCCATACATGATGCCCGAAAGACTTTTGACACCGACGAGCCGACACCCTTTCAGGAAGAGCAGGCCATGCCAGCGCCCCGGACTTCACCACCAATGCTACTGGCGAATCCGAGCGACACAGTAGCGATTCTGCTCCACTATTAGTTTTCCAGGGCGCAGGAAGCAAACCCCGAAAAGTGATTCTTGATGGAACCTAGAGACAGTCAGCAGAGATACGAGGCTACGAGCACACGCCAGAGTAGAGAGGATGCTCTCCGTCCGAGACTGTACGAGGAGTATGCTTACGTGCTCGACTTCTTGAGCTATGGGAGACCTTCCGCTGACAGACCGAGACGCGTGGCCGCTCCGACCGTTCAAGTCATTGGAGAGACCTACTTCACACTCCTCGAAGCCGAGCTCAAGCCAGGCGCAACTGCGACCACACATGAGAGAATCTACGTCGGCAGAGAACGACGCGAGACGATCGAGCGCGTGATGGGACGCATCAGCTACCAAGAACTGACAGCAAGCGCCAAAGCCGAACTGCAACCTGTCCTTGAGGAACTGATAGCCCACCAGGAGGAGAGATTTGTCGGATTCTTCAACGTCTCGCAGCCCGTCACGCCCAGAATGCACGCCCTGGAGCTTCTGCCGGGAATCGGGAAGAAGTCGATGTGGCAGATCGTTAATGCTCGAGAGAAGAAGCCATTCCAGAGCTTCAAGGACATACACGAAAGAACTAGCATTTCAGACCCGGTGAAGATCCTCGCAAAAAGGATCGCAGAGGAACTCGGCGGCGAAGGAAAATACAGACTGTTCTCGCGCACAGCCTAGGAAAGCAACGAACTCCCTGTGGGAAAGCAGCGAATCCTTTAGGGCCAGTAGCTGATTCCGATTGGTCGGAATTTGAGACTTCGGGCGGTGTTCCGAAGGCTGACAGTTCTCAGTTCTGCGAGAGGGAGGAATCGCTAGAGAATGCCTCGCCTGACGAGCTGCCCCGTTTTGGGCGTGGGTCGTGGTTCATGTGTCTGGACTGGAAGCCTCTGTGCCCGTCTTTGCATTTGTCGCAGTTGTCTCCAGCTCTGCGATGCGAGTCTTCAGGGCAGCGGCCTCCTTCTCAGACTTTGACAGTCTGACTTGCAGTTCTTGTGTCTTCGATTCGAGAGCCCGGATCTTGTCTGCCAGTTCTCGGTTCTTTGCCTCAGCATCTGCTCTTGGTATGGATTCGGACAGCTTGGATTCCGCGCCACTCAGTTTGTCGTGAGCTTCTCTCAGTGCGGTTTCCAGCTGGCCTGCTTTCTCTCTGAGGGTGTCTGCTTCGATCCTCGGAACAGAGGCGGCGAGCCTCTTCTCCAAGTCGGAAACCTTGGACTGCAGGTCTTGCTTGATTGTCTCTAGGTTGGCTTTGGGGATCGATGAGGCCAGTCTGTTCTCCAGTTCTCCGATCTTTGCGCTCAGCTTGTCAGCTTCCGCTCTTGGTATTGACTCGGCGAGCTTCGATTCAAGCCTACTGATCTTCTCCTTCAGTTCCGCTCTTGCTGCCTCGACGTCAATTTTCGGAACTGACTGAGCCATCTTGTCCTGTAGCTGCTTCAGTTTGGAGTTCAGCGTCTGGAGATCTGTCTTGGGGACAGACTCGCTCAGTCGGGCCTTCAACTCGCTCATTCTTGATTCAAGGCCACGAACTCGGGCGTCCGCTGTGGCCTTTGGTATTGACGCGGCGAGTTCTTCCTCGAGCTTACGGATCTTGTTCCTCAGACGCGACCTCGCTATCTTCAATCTCGCTTCCGCGTCAGCAATTGGGATAGACTGGTTCAGCTTGGACCTCAACTCTCGTAGCTTGGCGTTCAAGGTTTCGGCTTCGGCCCGTGGGATCGCGTTGGCCAGCACGGTCTGCAGTTCTCGAATTCTCTCTTCCAACTTCTTGGTTCGAGATGGACGAACGCGGGAAGCCCTGCCCTTCTTGATCTTGGCCGGACGGCCAGCGGGAGTCTTGCGCTTCTTGGCTCTTGTCGGATAAGCGCGAGGAGCCCTGCGCTTCATTATTCTGAACGAGCGAGCACTGGAAGCCCTGCGTTTCCTGCTTCTCGGCTGACGAACATGGGGAGCCTTACTTCTCTTCGTTCTTGATGCGCGGGAACGAGATATCCTTCGCCTCTTAGGAGCCAAATGATTACTCCTTCTATGACATTCATTTGCACGTCAACTCGACATATAGCTCTTCCACTGTTCTCTGTTTTCGGAGGCAGTCTTGAACATCCGGGAAATCGTCCGCCCACGGATCACCAAAGCCGGCGACGGATCAGTGCGGAGAGGGCGTGCAAGAGCGGCAAGTGACAAATCGTATTAGAGTCTTGAGGCGGCCTAACTGTGCACAAGAATCAAGATCTTGGACTACGATGTCTGCGCCAATGACGGCGCACGAATCTGAGGGTCGAAGGCCATGGTATTACTCTTCACTTCATGCCAAGTTTCTTGTTTCTCGTCAGAAGAGCGATTGCCTCATTGAGGCGTTTCTCCTTGGTTTCCTCTCTTTTTGCGCTGGTGAGCCAGTAGGCGTACTGTTCCTTTGAAGATGGGGCGAGGCTGCAGTAGTTCCTCCAAGCCTTCTTGTTGGTCATGAGTCGCTTTCTCATCTCGGGAGATATGCGGAATCTGGGCCTTGTTCGACCGTTCTTCGGCATCGGCCTATCCAGTGTCTTCCTGTCTATCTTCGCAAGTCCGGCAGGAGTCATCTTGCCTTCTCTCATGAGCTTCCTGACTCTTCTCACATTCCAGTCTGACCAGATGCTTCCCTCCCTGCGTGGGGAGAACCGTATCATGTGTTTCTCATCATCAATGCGCTTTAGTCTCCCGTCAATCCATCCGAAGCACAAGGCCTCATCAACTGCATCAGAATACGCCATCTTTGCTTTGCCGGTATGCTTCTTGTACAAGACCAGCCACACTTCCCTCTCCGTTGAATGGCTTCTCGCCAACCACGAACGCCATTCGTTCCTTGCCAGATTTCGGAGCGCTTTCAATGATTCGACACCACTCAACATGCAGTTACCTTTGAGCATTACCACGGGCGTGCTTGGAAGGACGGACTTTCAGTACCCTGAATGCGAGTTGGACGGCCTGGCCGATAACGAAAGCGAAGATGACAGTTCCGAGCCACAACGGTCCTCCAAGCAGCCACCCTGCGGCAGCCACGGTCGATTCGATGAGCGTACGCGACCAACGTAAGCTGGTCTTGCCTATCCTTGAGATGGCAAGCATCAGGCTGTCTCGCGGACCTGCTCCGGCATCGACTCCCACGTATATCGCAGTCGCGAATCCCATGACCGACGTCCCCAAGAGGAGGTATACAAGCTGAACCCAGAACACATTGGGACTAGGGGGCACAAACGGCCTGAGCGCATCAACCCACACGCCGATGAAGATCATGTTCATGATCGTCCCCCAGCCCAGCGGCTCCCTGAGAATGACATTCACGAGGACAACCACGAATGCCACCCCGATGCTGGCCTGGCCAAGTGAGATTGGAAAGTGGCGGGTGAGCGCCATGTGGAGGACGTCCCACGGGCCAAGGCCCAAGCTCGCCTGAACCATCATGTCGATGGACAAACCAAACAGCAGGAACCCAATCTGGATTACGAAGAGGTCATGTGCGAACCGTTTCCAGCCCATCCAATGGAACTTGAAGATTTCCCTAGCCACGAATCTCACCGGAGCATGACGAGCGCGTTTCTATCCTAGCAGTATAGAAAGGTGACTCGACTCTCATCCAATGCTCTACGGACACAAAGTGTTCTTGGAGGATTCTCCCTCTTGCTTGTGCGTCGCGGTCCGGACACTCTCCGGCCTGGACCCGTTGCATCATTGTAGCCGAACCCCGAGATGCGAAGTCACAGCACATTCTTTCCTCCTCTCATGCCATGCACATCGTCGCTGGGAGCCTTGGCGTTTACCCACTATCACCACGAAATGCCGTTCGGAAACTTGGTGCCCTGTAGTTGTCCACATCGGAGCATGCCGAAGAGGGAGAAATAGCGCAGGCATAATCCTCTTCCAATGAGAAGTTGTCAGTGCAATAGGGGATACGAATTCCCGGTAACCTCTCTCACGAAGAGATAGAGATCGAGCGGGCTAGTTTCTTGACGTCAGAGCTGCTTCAGCTTCTCTCGACTCATCGGATCACCACCAGTGCTATTGTCTGGAATTGGCGATCTTCTCCAGAGCACCTGCGTCAAGTGGCTCTGCTACGACCTTTCGAAACGTCAATTGGCGGAGACTGGAATCGCTCGGATGTTCTGGGAACTGCGTAAGTATCAGTGTGGAAGATTCCACACCTAAAAAGGAAAGAGCTAGGATGACCAAAGAGAACGGGGAGGATCGGGTTGTCGGTTAAACTCGGCAAGATTATGGGGATTCCGGTTAGGATACACTACACATTGTGGCTTGTGTTCATCCTGATAGCTTGGTCTTTGGCGTATGGCTACATGCCAAGCCAGTATCCTGGACTCGACACTGTCACCTACTGGGCGATCGGCATTGCATCGGCGATAATCCTCTTCGCTTCAGTGCTCGTCCATGAGCTCTCTCATTCCTATGTTGCGAAGAAGAATGGGCTTCCGATAGCCAGAATCACGCTCTTCTTTTTCGGCGGAGTGTCAGAGGTGACTGAAGAACCTCGGGACGCGGGCTTGGAGGTCCGTATGGCAGCGGCAGGACCCCTCATGAGCTTTCTCATCGCGGCGGCGCTTGGTATTCTCTGGTATCTGGCACCCCTCGCGAGTGCACCTGTTGCCGTGACAGCGACACTCGGCTACGGGGCTTTGATAAACGCCACCTTGGGCGTCTTCAACTTGGTGCCGGCCTTCCCACTGGACGGAGGCAGAGTTCTTCGCGGAAGCATGTGGGAGAGATCAAAGAACCTCATCGGAGCGACCAAGACGGCAACGCGAGTCAGTGAAGGTATTTCGCTGCTCATGATGTTCGGAGGATTCGCAGCCATAGTCTTGGGGGATTTTGTCACTGGAATATGGGTCGTCTTTCTGGGTTGGTTCATCAGATCGGGGGCCGAGACCAGTCTGCGACAGACACTGGTCGGTGACGCATTGTCTGGCGTCACAGTTGGAGACATAATGACGCGAGATGTGTTGACCGTTCCCGGCAACATCACGATTCACCAGCTGGTGTCGGAGTACTTCCTTGTTCACCGTCACGGTGGCTACCCGGTTGTAGAGGACGGACGAGTACTGGGCATCGTCACGATGCAGTGCGTTCGGGCTGTCCCCAAAGAGAGGAGGGATACGACCACAGTCAAAGACGCAATGATTCCCTGCGAGAAAGCCTTAGCCGTCGGGCAGTCAACATCCGCTCTCGATGCGATGAACATGATGGCCCGTCAGAACGGGGGAAGACTTCTGGTGTTCGACGGACCAGACCTACTTGGCATCGTGACTCGAGGAGACCTCATGCGTACGATTCGCACTAGACAGGAACTCGGAGAATAGTTGCAGAAGAGAGACCCAGCGCTCCTACTGTCCCCAAGTCGACCCTGAGACAGAGAAACTGCTGTACACGACAGCGCCGGGAATTCTCAGGCCGTCGCTATTCGAACCGTCCACAGGATCATCAACCTCTGCATCCACGCTCCCCCGGCCTCTAGAACGTGACTGTGTGCTATGGGCGACCGCGGACGAAAGCGATTTGAAAGAGTCCGCGAGAGAGAAGAAGACAACGGACTGGAGGAGAGGGCTTGAAGGAGAGAACCGCCAACAACGTTCATGATGCTTTCGTGGGAGAAGCGAAAGCATACCAGAGGCTCCTCATGTACGCAAGAAAAGCGGAACAGGAGGATTTCGCCCAAATAGCCCACTTGTTCAGAGCGGTTGCCACTGCTGAAGGCATCCACTCTCGCCGACACTTTGCCCTACTGGAGTCAGTAGCTGACACACAGACGAATCTCGAAAAAGCCTTCCAAAGCGAAACGACCGTAAACGGAGTTCACTATCTGAGAATGCTGCACGAAGCTGAGGAAGACGGGGAGAAAGCAGCAGCCCTCGTATTCTCCCAGGCCCGCGATGTCGAGGCTGAGCACGCCGAACTCTACAAGAGAGCGCTCGGTCACGTGATAGGTCAACGCAGCACAGAGTACTACGTGTGCACAGTATGCGGACACATTGAGGATGGAAGACTGCCCGAGAAGTGCCCCATCTGCGGAGCACCAAGCACGAAATTCGAGAAAGTGTGACAGCCGGAACGCAAGATCGGCCGGCCCCATGCTGTCGCGACCAGTCTGTCGCCCGAGAGTTCCGACAGAGGGAACAAGAGATCTCCATCGTTGCTGTTCGATAGCACACTCACTCAGCAAGCGTGACACATATCTGGTCACGATACGCAGAGCCTGACAGGTGTAGGTGTAAGAATGAAGTCGATCAGGGACGCTGTTGTCTACGGTTTCGCGATCTGGGTCATACCGTTTGTGGTTGCGATCATGATATTCCCGATCAGGGTGTCTGATCGCCCACTCTTTGAGTCGATCATGCCTGTCGTGGTCACGTTGTGCGTTGTCTCATTCTCAGCCCTGTATCTCAGGAGTTTACAGACAGGATTCCTAATGGAGAGCATTGTACTCGGCGTCGCCTGGTTTGCGATTAGTATCTTGCTGGATCTTCTCATGTTCATGCCAGAAAGCCCGATGCAAATGAGCATCATCGACTACATGAAAGACATAGGATTGACATATCTGGTCATACCAACAATAGCAGTCGGCTTCGGATACCTTAAGGAACAGAAATAGACCGGCTGCCCAATCGAGCACCTAGCATTGGTCTGACCCGCAATTCCTATCCGTCACGGCAGGTTCCAGAGTCATCACGAAAACGCGGATTCAAGGGAGCCCCTTCTCCAACCTATCCCTCATTGGACAATTCTCGTGAGTACACGAGTCCACTCGCGCCTCAACCAGACAAACAGAGTGGAACTCTCGCAGAGGCAGACGACATGCGACGAAATCATGGAAGAATGAGAACTGTTTATCAGGGATAGGGGGCAACTGTTCCAGTAGGTCGATGCTCATGGCTAGAATTGGCTATTTCGAAGGGACCGATCCGCTCGTGCTGGCGAAATTCGCGTCCGAAGGAATCGAGACCTTGCCGGTCGCCAACACCTGGGACGGCCATGGAAAATACGTGAACCATCTCAGCAAAGGCGAAGTGAACGTAGTAGTTGGCTATCTACACAAGGTTATGCCGGCAGAACAGGAGCAGACAAAGGCAACCGACCTGCTATTCTCATGCAGGAACTTCGGCATACCGGTCGTGCTTGTCGTGCCAGCGTCACATCGCGAGAAGGCTAAGGAGATGCTGGGCGATATCGGACCGTACGTTCGCATTACTGCCCCAGAGGACCTCGAAGCTGAGATCAGGAAGCACCTGTGAGCGATTCGACAGGAACGAAGACTCGTTTCATTTCACCCATTCTAGTCCGGCCTGAGGAGAGTCGCAGTCCTATTCTTCTCTGCTACAGAACTGATGACGCAAGCACCCGCTTGGTGACGCGACGACGAAGAAACTCCTTCCTCTCGTGATGGTTCAAATTGCGACGGAGACACATTTGTGCAGGTGTGATATGCCGCATCTGTAGGAACTCTCATATCGCGTCTTGCTCGATTCCGCAGTGATGACCCTTGTCGAAAGATGCGAAGCATTCTTCGCGAAGAGATTCCCTCGAGCTGGCATTCCGGTATTTGACGACACTGAGGAAGTGCCGGTGACTCGGGGAAGTTCTTGGAGAGAGTCCTTCGACGGTCATGCACCTCTCTATATGGGCAACACCTTCACAAGAAATACGATCGCAGAAGTGGATTTTCTGCTAGAGGAATTAGATGTTGCGCAAGGAGGCAGAATCCTAGACATCGGCTGTGGAACAGGGCGTCACGCGATTGAACTTGCGAAGAGGGGCAGTCAGGTTGTTGGTGTAGATCTATCCGCTGAAATGTTGACCGAGGCCCGAAAGGCAGCGGCAAAGGCAGGGGTCGTGGTCCAATGGGTACATGCTGACGCGACGCGGTTTGTATCGCGAGATGCGTTTGATGCAGCGATCTGCCTATGCGAGGGAGCCTTCAGTCTGTTGGACATTGACGACGATCCTATGGAACACGATCTGGCGATCCTTCGCAACATCCATTCTGCTCTGAAGTCTGGAGGTTCATTCGTCTTGACAACGCTGAATAGATATGCCAAGATCCGCCAGTTCACTCAAGAGGATGTGGAAAGCGGCCGATTCGATCCACTGACTCTGATTGAAACCTACACCATGGAGTATGATAGCCCAGGCGACAAGAAGAAGGTCCTAGTTCGAGAACGAGGTTAATTTCCGCAGGAACTCCGCGATCTCTTCGAGCAAACAGGATTCCACATCGACCACATTTGGGGTGGGACCGCGGGCAACTGGGGTCGACGCAGAATCAACCTCGACGAAATCGAGATCATGGTTGTGGCCAAGAGAAGATGATGGCCGAGCAAGAACAGCACGATCGAGAGGGGCAGAGGGAGGAATCCCCTATCGACTCCTTTTCTCTTCTTTTCCTGACCCTGCCCTGGGAGTGATCTCGTAGAACATGCTTGATTCGTCTACCTCAACGATCTGCACATCCACCTCAAGATCCGCTGTCAGGGCAAGGAGATCATTGTCCCCTACGGTCGTCGTGACGAAACCGTCTTTGCAGGTGATGACGCCGTTCTTTGTCCTCTCGTAGTCGATCTCTCCGAGAAGTCCTGCCGCAGACTGGAGTTCGAACCACTTCAATCGGTGTTTCCAGAACTTGTCTGAGTAGCTCGAGAAGAGGATGATGCCGTCTGATTTCGCCACGCGGAGACTCTCACTGATCAACCCTCGTTGGTCAACATCGAACGCGGAGATCCCGTTCTGGATGCAGACCACGCAGTCGAAAGCCTGATCAACAAAACCGAGTTTGACTGCGTCCATTCGAGAAAGCGAGCAATTGGCAACTGCGCCAACAGTTTCCATGGCAAGCTCTAGGGTAGGCGCGGAGGTGTCTATCCCGACCACCCACCCTGCTTTGCTGGCCAAGTCTGCAAGAATCCGCCCGTACCCACATCCCAATTCGATGACGATGTCACCGGGGCGAATCCTCTCCAGCACATGGTTCAATTCGGCATCGAGGTACCGTCTGACCCTTTGAGGTGCGATATCGTAGGCCTCTCTGAGTCGGGCGCCAGACAATATCTGGGAATAGTATTGACTCAAGCATGTCATCTCGCTGTCAACGCAGCCAATGCAATCGGTCACTATCTAGTAGGTTGGCCATTCTTCGATTCACCTGGCTTTGCCATCGGCATAGTGTTTCTTGTGATCGGTATTGCCGCCGCCAATAGGAAGCGATCGAATTCCTGAGACACGTCTCTCTGCGCTAGCGCTCCTCGTGTCAGCTCTCTTTCTGTGTCGCCTTTCGTGCAGAGATCGTGACTTGAACCGCCGTTTCGGTTTTCACATGTCGAGCAAATACGAAGCGCACGCATGTTGGGGAGGCAGATGTGATCATACGCCATGATGAATACTTCGATTCCCAGATCTTGGGTCTTGTGCGATGATTCGCAATGCGCGAGACTGAGTTGCTGGATCGAGGGGAACACGGCACAGGCGCAAGTCCTGTGTTGATCAGACCGGCTTTCGACCCTTTTCCAGAGTCTTCTTTAGAAAACACTTGCTATGTCCTTCGACGTAGTCACTGAGCATTCCGAACAGTTCGTATCCGTTTCTTTCATAGAACGGTCTTGCTTCGAAAGTGTAAGTGTCTGTGTGAGCGTATTCGCACCCCAACTCCATTGCCTGCTCTTCGGCCATGTTCAGCAGTCTAGTGCCGCAGCCCTTGTTCCTGAGCGATTCCAAAACCCACAGTTGGGCAACGTAGACGTATTTTCCAAAGACATCACCGACTATCCCGCCGACAACCTTGTTCTCTTTGTCTTTGGCGAATATTCTGATTGATTTGCCGAGTTCGACGTCTCCGAGTCTCTTGGTGATGTTGCTGCCTAATCCTTCCAGGACGGCCAGGGATTCATTCCTAGTCGCTTCCATCTCGGTTAGGGTCCTGCATATGTGGACTGAGAATACACAATCATGAATGCCACGGAACTCTGCCATCTGCTTCCAACCGCTCCTCTGACTGCGACAGCATCCATAGTTAAGAGTTCCCGGCCGCGAAGAACCGCTGCTCCTGCTCGTGGTTCAAGAACCTTGATGTGAGGTCAGATTTTCGTTTCGGCCTTGACTTCGTAGTGTTGTGAACGTTGGTCAAACTTCGAAAGCAGAGCTCTTGCCTTCGGAGGCACAACTGCCGCTTCGTAGTCTTGTCCGGCGAAGGCTCGGACAGCCTCCATTGAGTCGAACCACATGACTGTGACGAACTCCACCTCATTGCCCAAGTTTCGCCGAAACAAGTGGACTCCGCGGTAGCCCGCTATCTGACGGTTCTTTATGCCGGTGAGAACCTCGCTCTTCAGGAGTGACTCGTAGGCGTCAGCGTTAGCTAATGCAGTCCACCCATGCCAGACTCGACTATACATGTTCGGCTCCTTCTTGGCAGCTGATATGCGCGATCCCAGTCCCTTCGCTAGGTATTCATGTCTTGTGGAAGTCTCCTGAATGGTAGGTGGGGTCAGAGAGTTGCTTGCGCAAGTGACTACTCACGAGCCTACACGCCCACTAGGCTGGATCTTCCAGCACGCTTGCCGTCATAGATCAATCCGGCCTGAATTGGATGTGACGAAAGACGGAGGAACTTGCTTATGCGGAGAATTCAATACGAAGAGACGCCCGATGTATCCCAGGCAAGATGGGCTCTTTCGATAAGATTGGTGACTGAGCTTGGTTGGCGCCTGTAACTTCTGGGTCTCGTCCGCCATCGTTGTGGCAGATCTTGCGATTCTACTCGCCGGTTTTCTCATGGATCTCCGCGTGAATGGTTGGCGTTTTGTGAGAAGAGCCGACCGCGACATTCGAGAAACGTTGGGAGAACGCGTGATGCTGTACGCTGGCGTGTCCCTCATTGCGATCCTCGTTCTCTACTGGTTTGGCATTCTTAGTACACTGCTTTCGTCTCTGGGGTGCCAGTAGCCTCGGACTCACACTAGACCTGAGAAGAGACTGCTGCCACAAAGGAAGTAAGCATCCTGAACTAGATAGAATGCATGAGCAAATCCAAGGACGATGAATTCTACCTGTACTTCATAGTCAGATCTATAGTCATGGGTCTGCTGGGCGCGTTGATCTTCTCGGTGACCATATGGCTCCTGAATACTTCCAAGATACTGTACGTGCTTTCCTCGTCTGTCGTGAGCTTCTTCATCGTGTTGTTCTTCACGAGACTCTTCGACAGACAGATGAAACAGTTGGTTGAGATCGTGCTGGAGAAACTGGAGAAGTGGCCGAAGGCCAAGAACTTCCTCCTGAGAAACTTCTAATGTTTAGCTCCACGAATGGGAGGAGAAGACGGTGCACACCCTCTCATCCCGGGAGCCGGCAAGCGACGACTGGGGAGCTACGTGACTAAGTGCCGCACTGATTTCTGCCACACTAGGGCTGCAAGATATCCTCCTGCGAGCCCACTAATGGTACCCAGGATGAGCATGCCGATCTCAAACATCATGTTGCGCGGGATCAGCTGAAACAGAAAGACTGTTGTGTAGTAGCTGGCCATCCCGATGAGCGCTGTGCTGGTCGTTACCGCAGCGATCAATCGGGTCCGATCGGCCTCTCCCTCTCTGGATCGCACCCGCAGCACGCTGCAGAAGCCATCCACCAGCAATCCATAGATCATTGCGAATGAGACTGTGTAGATTGCCATCGGTGCCCGCCAGCCGGCAGTCAGAAGCCCGCCAACGACTGCAACCAACGTAGCCCCGAAAGGCGCCAGCATGATCGCACCCAGACCCAGAAACATCGCCTGCACTACGACGAGGACTTTGTCGAAAGGTGATGGAAGAATCGCCTTGGAGATGAATACGACCGAGCCGAAGAGCGCCGCCAGAGCTACCCTTCTACTTCGACTCAAACCACCGCTCACTCCATTATTCGGTCGACGGGATTGTCAGCCCATAGCCCAGCAGTCATAGAAGCACTCCCTAGGGAATTGCCCCTCTTCGCAAAAGTCGAGTCCAATCAGCTAGCGCAGCGAGGAGATCTCGAACAAGTCCGCGCGTGGTTTCATCTGCAAGTCGCCCGCTGGCATCAAACTTCTCCTGAGCACGCATCACTAGCACCTCCGGCTCGTTCAGAGGGAGCATGTTGCAGCCGACGCATACGTGCCGAAGATGCATTTGGGCTCGAACCGTGCCGAAGCTTCCTGTGCTCGCACCCATAATCGCCACAGGCTTGCCGTCGAGAAGATAGTCCGGTGGACGCGAAGCCCAATCGATCGCATTCTTCAGGACACCCGGAATAGAATAGTTGTATTCCGGGGTGGCAATCAGCAAAGCGTCGGCAGCAGCAATGCGATCCCGGAATTCCCTAACCGCCTTCGGATATCCAAGAGAACGCACATCCTCGTCATAGAGTGGGATAGACGAGATATCGAATATCTCCAGAGTCATGCCTTCCGGCAAGAGCTCAGAAGCAGCAGCTAGCAGTGCAGTGTTGTAGGAGGATTTCCTCAAACTGCCTGAGACACCAAGAACATGAATATCTGCCACCGCAATCATTCTCCCCGCTTGGTTTGCTAGAAACGCATCGAACTCCAAGGCTACGGCAGCGCCGAGCCTCCATATTAGGCCAGTCCCGACAGTACTCTTCCCGAACATGAAGGCAGGTGGATTTGGTGAAACTGAGTGCGAGATATGTATTGAAGGGCAAAGTCAAGAGACCCCAACACGGCGCCGTATGGTCTGAAGTCGTCGTGCAGCTAACTTGCCCGGGACCGATAGCCTATTCCGCGCATGTGCCGTCTATGGATACGTGTCCGTGAATGTCGAGCAGACCCATCATCGCGGTTCCATTCGCTGTACTCACTGTTCTGGCGGTGTTCTTCACACTAGGCTACTTGATGACGATCTGGTTACGAATACCCCAACAGTTTGGGTTTCCACTACCTGTACGTTTCATTGGATTAGTGTTGCTGTTGTCAGGGCTCATTCTCTTTGGCTGGCTTCTCACATACAGGAGACCTAGAGACATACTCGTCTCGACGTATGTGACCTTCTCGAAGGTCGGAAGAGAACGGACACGTCTAGAGGAACGGTCACGCAGAACTGAGCCTCTCGTTGTGAGGGGTCCGTACAAGTACGTTAGGCATCCACTATACTCGGATGTTCTGCTAATGCTTCTTGGCTGGTGGCTCCTGCTCGACTACAGCTTCCTCCTCATCTCGACGCTGCTTCTACTGCTGTGGTTCGAGTTTGTGGTGACGCGTTTCGAGGAGAGAGAACTGAGAGCCATCTTCGGCGACGACTACCACGAATACGCAAAGCGAGTCCCTAGGATCGTTCCATTCACGAGCGGACTGCGCAAACTGCTAGGACGCCTCGGAATCCCCTAGCAACTCCTTTGCCTAGTGCCTCTGCAATTCTCTCGTTCAATAGAGGAGTTCGAGGAGTAGACCATGTCATGAGCGACGACAGAACTGCCTTCCATGCTCACGTGCTGTGATTCAAGCATTGAACACAGGTGAGGCAGGTCCCGTCACTCATCCAATCGCGGCCCGCTTCATTGTGGTGAAGCGTACCTACTCCTTGTCCATTGGGGAAAATGGGGTCATTGAAGGAGGGGAATCGAGAATAGCCCAAGGTGTAGGCCTTCGTGGGTTCGAATTCCCCTCCCGCGCAAAGAATAGACTCACCCTTAGGCTCGTGGCGGCTCTGTCCTCTGAACCTACTCTACCGCGTGGGTCTAGAGCGGAGAGAGCGGCTCCTGAGATCTAGATCTGCTGCTCGTACGGGCACCATTCTGAGGCGCGCCTGTCTATTCTCGTCGTCTCAGAGCGTAGACTGCGCCTGCGATTATGACGATCGGCACGACCGCCACAATTGCGAGCATCTCAGTCGGGAGTCCTCCACCTGCTGGAGAAGGCTGTATTGTTGTGCTCGTTTCAGGTTCGACCACGACGGTTGTTGTTGCTGGCTGAAGGGTTGTTTGCGTTGTCGTTGGTGGCACAACAGCTGTCGCAGGGACGGTGGGCGATTCAGTTGTGCTCGTTACGGCTTGCGTGGTTACTGATGGGCCGACAATCTCAACGGTCTGCGTGAAGCCGGGTCTGGGTACCATTTCGATCCCGGGTCCGCTTGTTGGATGAGCAGTTGATGGAGCCCACATGTATGTGCCGGGGGTTGAGGGGTTGATGAGGAAGCCCTTCGCCGTTGTGAACTCACCATAGCAGTCGCGATTCACAAGCGAATACCCTTCGGAGAATGTCACCTCCATCTTTCCCTGTGCCGTTGCACCGGGCGCAACAATGGCGATTCTGACTTCTGCTATGCCCCTCCAGGAAGCTGAAAACAAGCCTGGGGTGGTCGTTGTGGTGACTCCCGCCTCTCCGCTGCCCTCGGGGCACTTGCCATACACAGACATCGCTTTGACTCCGGGCTTGTTTGTAATGAAACTCTGACCGATGGAATACCCGGCCGGGATGGCTATCGCAAGGGCGGACGCATCTTCGGATTCGTCTCGGTTCTCCGCTCGGAGAGTGTAGACCGCGTCTGTCGCACCAGCCAAGTTGGACGAGGTCGTCAAGTCAAATGTTGGAGTCTTGGTGAAGCCGGCGCTCGCCTGAGACATCAAAACAACAAAGACTAGCATGACCACAACTAAGGAAACCAATTTGGTCATCAAACCACCCAGACGAGCGATCTGAGCCACAGGGAATCAAGACTTCGCACCAACTCAGCCTAAATGCGTTTGCGATCAGATATTGCAGACCATGTGACTGCCTGCCAGCGTACTAGAAGAATCGACATCCGCTGCATATGTCAAGCTGCCGAGCCGTCCAAGGCTGCAACTGCAGGCAGAGACATCAGGAGATTCCTCCACCCATCCCACAGGAAGAGAAGGATAGCCTAAGCGCTATCGTCGGGAGATACTCACGCCTGGCTTAATACATTCTCCAGTTGCGACTACTCCCGGAATCGCGAACGTGGTGTCCGCTTGAGGAAAACAAACAACAATCCCAGCACGCTTCCTATCAGGATGGATTCGACGGGGAATCCTGGGACACCACCGCTGCCCCCTGCCGCGATGGAAACTGGAGAACTCTTTACTCCCTGCGCGTCAGCGCGGAACATGAACAGTCCGCTGCTGGGCAGTGTCCATGAGTAGCTGAAGGTCCCGTCCGCCGCGCTCACGATTCGCGATATCTCTTGATAGCTGGCACCTTGGGTAGTGCTGTACTCAAGCGTCACGTTGACGGACCCAGATGGTACGGGATTGATTGACCCTGTGATGATTGCTGTGGGAGGATTCGTAGAGGTATCTAGACTGACATTGAGTGAGACAGACGTGTAAGGCTCCAACGGTGGATTCGTCAACGAGCCAGCGTTCTGATAGTACCATTGAATCGTTTGGTCGAATACGAGCGCGTACGAGCCTGCTCCCACCGGAGCCATTTCATACCGCTGGCTCTCCGAATTGTACACCCAGTAGGTCCAGTACATGTTGGCCAATGGGTTCTGGCTCACACCGTTTATGCTAGTGACGAATGCACCTGGAAGGCCGGGGCCTGGAAAGCCAGGGAAATTGGTGAACTCCACAGTTGCGACTCCGATGGTTGCGTTCAGTAGGAACTCGCCCAGAGGCACGACGGTCGAGTTGTGCCATTCAACCGCCCCGCTCCCATAGTCTATTCCAATGTTCACGCTCACTGTCGCGCCCTGCTCCGTTGTCACACCATGCACGCCACCTATCATCCCAGCCACAACTACTAGAGCCACTATGAGAGAGCATGGCCAGACCAAACGCGCCTTCATTCTTCCACCTTGCCGAGATGTAGGTTAATTAACCTACATCTCTATATGTCTTCCGAGCGGTCGCGAAATACTCATTGACGCCCAGCAGAAGCACATCATTCGCTAGGAACCTGACTTTGACGGCATCGCTGACGGGCCTGAGCGTGGCATCAAGGATCGCATTGGCAGGCGGACCACCCAACGTGAAACCTGTCGCCTTCCTGTGCATCATCGCAGGCGTCATCGGGGGACCAGTAACAGGCTTCGTCGTTGGCGCACTCTCGATGTTCATAAGCGACCTGTACTTCGGAGGCGGACCCTGGACCATCACCGGTGCTGCATCTATGGGAGCGATAGCGTTTCTCGCCGGACTTCTATGGAAGAGGCGAGTGAACATCGCTAGAGCTGAGCTTGTGGTAGGCGGATTCCTGCTGACGGCTGCGTACGATGTTACGACGTCTCTGGCTTCGGCTTGGATGTTCGGTTACAAATGGTGGATCTCGATATTGCAGCTCTATGTGCCCTTCTTTCCTCCATTCGGCGTTCCGTATTCCTTCGGGCTCGCGCATGAACTCACCACGGCTGTCCTGATGGGAACCGTCGGGCCGACTTTGATCACCCGCTCCAGGGTGCTCATCGGCCAGAAGGGACGTGAGATGAGACATACGACGCCTGAGCCGGGAACGTCAGCGACGTGATGTCCAGTCAGTCATGTGCCTTGAACTTTCCCGTGCACCGCGCACAATGTTCGGAATCTCGGTCCAAGAAGTCACCTTACGTATGACCGACGACATGTGAGCGGCGCGGTTCCATGGCCGCGCGTACAATATCCCGAGCGCTATCGACTTGGAAGCGATCAGCTGCATCAGCCTCGGAGAATCATCAACAAACACGTCATAGTCGAGCCGGATCTTTGCTTCAGTCGAGTCGGTGCGTATGAATCTATCATATGGGATGGAATGCGCCTTCAGCCATTCCTTCGCCGACACTACCGTTCGAGCGCTTCTCCCAGTGACGATGTCCACTGCTCCGAATTCGCGCAGAAGTCCGACCTGTTCCCCAACGCCTTCCTCTGTGGGAGGCATTCGTTCCCAAGCCAGCCAAGCGTCGTCGAGAATCCTGAAGAACTCGTCACGTGGGATCTTGACGATCTTCCAGACATCCCACGCTCGAATATCCTCAATCGACAGAGATCTATTGTACCGCTCGTTGTACAGTTGACACCAAGCGATCATCGCCTCTGCGAGAACGCCGTCAAGGTCAACTGCAATCTTCAAGCCGATCCCTCAAGCCTCTCACGTATCTACCGAAAGGAATTCTTGAAAAATGTTGGGATAGGCGGGATCTGTGATGCCCGCCCTACTCTCTCTACTCTATTCGTATTTCTTTCCCGCGTGGTCGAGGCTTTGTCTTTCGCAGTATCACTTCGAGTACGCCGTTGTTGTAGCTTGCCTTGGAGGTATCGGGATCAACCGTACTTGGCAGCTCGACTTCTTTGCGGTACTTGCGTGATGGAGTATTCACTGAGATCGTAAGTAGATCTTCTGCGCATTTCATCTGGATGTCTTTCTTCTCTACACCGGGGAGTTCTGCGAGGACTCTGACGCTTTCTGTCTCATCGTTGACGTCGACAAGGGGCTCGCGAGCGTCGCTCGGTTCAAGCTTAGCCTCTGGAAGACCGAACATGCCGCGTCTGTGTGATGGTTTCACGTTGCCGAATTCGCGAACGACAGGCTTTCCGTCTGGACCCATCGTCATTGAGTAGCCGTAGATGTAAGGACCGAATTGGCGCACTGTGCTCCCGTCGGGAAGCTTCTTCTCGGTCCACGCATCCTTTGGCAAGTCCCTTGTCATGTCCTTGAACATGCGTTCGAACATCTCATCGAACTGTTCGAACCACCTCTCCGGCATGAAGAACGGTGACGAGCCACGCTTCCTTCTTGAAGAGAACGGCCATTCTGGGAATTCGTCCCAATCTGACATGTCTATGATTCACCTCCTTTCGATTCGTCGGTTTCCCTTTCCATGACTCGCCTCACACGCTCCAAGAACGCCAAGTACTCACCGAGTAGGTCCGATCCGAATTGCGTCAGTCGGTAGCTTTCGTCCTCAGCCTCATCGATGATTCCTCTCTCAAGGAAGTTCGAGAGGTTCTCGTAGAGCAGTTTCGGATTGATGACTCGTCTGTAGTCTCGCTTCCTGAATCCTCGCTCCATGAGCGGGGTTAGCATTCGAACTCTCGTCTGGTTGGCGAATAGTTCGACCATTTCCATTACTTGTCTGAATGTTGCGTCGACCTGTTCGTCGAGCCAAGGAACGCGAGCCACATCCAGTTTCCTATATTCTGTCTTCGTCCAGGGAAGGCGCGTGAGGCTTGCTGAGAACGGGTACAGGAGGATGGCTCGGGCGTTGGTTGCTTTCTCGACGATTCTGAGTTTCTCGATGAGGTCACTCGTTGGCGGAGAAGTCTCGCAGAACGCGAGTGTTAGATCGTCGCTTGTGACTCCGCAGATGTCCGCGGTGATCTTTGCTTGAGATCCTTCAGGATCTCCTTCGGTCCTCAATGGGACCTCGTTGTATACGTGTTCGTCTCCTCGCTCGAAGAGGATCTTGGCGGCGTGGAACCTCTCGGCAAGGTGGAGTTCAGATTCGTTCTCGCTCTTTCCGAATCTCCTTCGAAACGCGCAGTAGTCGATGATGTCCCGTGGTCTGATTTCGGAAGGCGCTGGCGTGTCGATTGCGAGCTTCAAGGGATGTCGAGCGTTACCAGAAGTAACACGTCGAATATAAACGTTACCGATGGTAACATTCATGCTCGGGTAAGCACGCTACTTACGGAACCCGAGCAATCCAAACGTCTCAGGAAATAGGGTCGGATCTTGGTGGGGCAGGTACATTGAAGCCGCATACTCTCTCGAGAAGTCTGCATCGGCGCCAAGCTCGATGTACTTGACCTGCTCGCCGATCCTCTTCGCCTCGCTCCTCGCCTCCACCGAGCTCAGGCACATCTTGGCGCCTGCGATGGCCGTATTGCCAACAAACTTGACGGTTTGAGTTGGAACCTCGGGAATCAATCCCAGCAATCTAGCGCTGGCAGGGTTCACATAGTTCCCGAAACTGCCAGCAATGTAGACGCGCCTCAGGTCGGAAGCCCTGACGCCGGCGTGCCGCATGAGAATAGCACATCCTGCATGAATCGCGGCCTTGGCGAGTTGGACCTCGCCTATGTCTTTCTGGGTGATCATGACTGCATCACCCGTAGATGTCTCCTCCGGTTGCGTTAGGACGAACGCGCGATCACCTGCGACTTCGGTGAGGCACCTGTTCTCGATCTTCTGGAAGCGCCCCTTCGAGTCAATTACGCGACACCTCAACAACTCGGCGACCGCGTCCAGCATTCCTGAGCCACAGATGCCCACCGGCTTCTCGCCACCAACCGTCTCGCATTCGACGTTCAATGTGGTTGGATCGATTCGAACCCGTTCAATCGCTCCGTACACGGCCTTCATTCCTTGTCTGATGTGGGCGCCCTCGAAGGCGGGGCCCGAAGCACATGAGCATGAGACGATGCCCTTCCTGTTCCCGACGAACAGTTCCGTATTCGTCCCAATGTCCAGCAATAGTGAGAGTTCGTCTGATTCGCGCATGCCTGACGCAAGGACGTCTGCGACTGCGTCTGCACCAACATAGCCGGCCACCAGCGGGAGCATGTGAACGTTGGCGTGTGGATGGGCGAGGATCCCAACATCATTTGCATGCAGGTCGAGAGGTGCCTTCACCGCCGGCACATATGGTGAAAGCGCGAGGTGCCGTGACTCTATGCCGAGGAGGAAATGATGCATCGCAGTATTCCCGACAATGACCAACTCGTAGACTTGGCTTGGCGTAATTCCAGCATCCGCACAAGATCGTTCCAGCAACTGATTGATCGCGGACAGCACGCTCGATTTGAGTTGAAGTGAATTCTCATGGGCTTTCATCGCATAGGACATGCGGGACATTATGTCTTCGCCGTAGACGAGTTGGGGATTCTCCACAAACAACGTGCTGACAGTCTTGCCCGCCGAGAGATCAACGAGAACACCGACCAGCTTTGATGTCCCAATATCCACGGCATACCCGTAGAGCTGCGATGTAGTGTCACCGCGTTCAATCGCGCATACATGGCCTAGAGTTGGAAGAACGGCCGTGACATCCCATTCGCATTCCCGAAGAAGCCTCGGAAGAATGGGAAGAAGATCGGGATCAATGCAAAGATCTGGGAGATTACCGTCCCGTCGCAATGCTTCAATGAGACGCTCCGAGTCGGGGAGGACATCCGAGAGCGTCGGCTCAGTGATCTTGATGTGCACCTTCTTGACGCTCGGGTCGAGAAGCGTCTCACGCTCGAGGCCTGTTGATTGAACCTGTCTGATCCTGAGACCGGTCTCTTCCGGAATCCTAACGACGAGATCCTCCTTCACGCTGACTTGGCAGGCGAGCCTGTACCCCTGCCGAACCTCCCGCTCTGTGAGGAGATCCCGCTCCGAGTACGTGAGGTCACCTAGACTTACGCCATGCTCAGCAACTATCACACGGCACTTTCCGCAGGTTCCGTCACCGTTGCAGTCCGAGCGAATGAAGACACCGGAGGAGTTTGCCAGGAGGCGAAGGTTCTCACCTCGCTGGACTTTCACGATTCGTCCTTCAGGTTCGAATCTGATCGATACCAAGGGCGTTCCCTCGCTCGCCGTTTGACACGACTGCTAAGACAGAGAGATCCGGAGCCCCCTAGCCTCTCAGTGTGAGATTAAGACTCCGTCGAGGAGAAACAGCTTCGGAGCCGCCTTCACGCCAGAACCTTCGGCGCTAGCGCCACTCCAGGTCAATTAGGGTCGGGGATTGCTGCCTGATGCGCCTGATTGGGCGGGGTTATTGTCGCACGAGCTGTTCCTGCCTATTCGGAGGGCCAAAAGCGCGACCTGAAGGCTTGTGTTTGAATCTGCGCCCGGTTTCTCCCCCTCAGAGCACTCCGGCTTCTCAGAATGCAGGTGAAAGACGCTGAAGACAACGCCGAGTGCACGACTAGGGCGAGGAGCCTGAAATTGGCCAATGGGGCAAGGGTTGACCTAGGCGACGTGGCGACGGCCATTCCGACCGTCCTGTTTGAGCTGGGATTGGCCAGAAAGGCAAATACCGGGCTATTTCCCGTGAACATTTCTACGCAAAGCGAACAAATAATGCGCTCAAGACTTTAATAGTACATAAAACGCACAAATTGTGCAGACAAAGGTGGTAGGTTTGAGTCTATACACCGAAGAGAAGAATCCGCGGGAAGAACTGCGAGGACTGATGGCACCGACTGACACGAGCGTCGCCTCACAGAAGGCTCAACCGAAACCCGAGAAGACCGAGCAAGAAGTGCAAGTCACCAAACACGTGGAAGTCGAACCTCAGCTTCTCATCCAGCTCCGTAAGTCGGAAGCCATCTACGAAGAGGCAAAGAAGATCCTCCCGTCCGGTGCCTCATCAAACGTCCGAATCCACAAACACGAGCCCTTCCCAGTCATCTTCTCAAAAGGAAAAGGTTCGAGGGTCTGGGATGTCGACGGAAACGAATACGTCGATTACCTGCTCGCCTATGGCCCGCTCATCCTCGGCCACTGCCACCCAGCCGTAATCAACGCGATCAGAGAACAAATCCAGAAAGGAACGATGTTCGGAACAACTACCGAACTCGAGATCGAGGTAGCGAAGAAGGTCGCGAGCATGGTCCCTGGGGCTGAGATGGTCAGCTTCAGCAACTCGGGCACCGAGGCTACCATGGAAGCGGTCAGAATCGCACGCGCGTTCACCGGCAGAGACAAAATCCTGAAGTTCGAAGGCCACTACCACGGCCACCACGATTATGTTCTATTCAGCGTGGAATCCCCATCCACCGTTGCTGGGCTCGAATCGGCGCCGACGAAACTTCCATTCTATCCAGGCATACCGGAGGAGATCGCACATACAGTGATCGTGGCCCCGTGGAACAACCTCTCTGCACTTGAGAGGACGCTGAAGAAGTACGCGAACGACATCGCCGCGGTCATCATGGAACCAGTTGTGGGAAGCTCCGGCGTGATTCCACCAGCCGACGGATACCTCAAAGGTGTCCGCGAGCTAACACAGAAGTCCGATGTTTTGCTCATCTTCGACGAGATACTGACAGGTTTCCGAATCGCAAAGGGCGGCGCTCAAGAGCACTATGGAGTCACAGCAGACCTTGCCTGCTTTGCAAAGGCTCTTGGAAACGGGATCCCAATTGCAGCGATCACAGGTCGAAAAGACGTGATGGGAATGATAGGCCCCGGCAAGATAGGCTATGGAGGAACCTACAACGCGAATCCACTAAGCCTAGCCGTCTGCAACGCAACCTTGGACGTCCTGTCGAAGAACGACGGAGAAGCCTTCGCTCGCATGAACTCGACCACCAAGAAGCTCATGGATGGACTCCAGCAAGCTTGCGAGAAGAGCGGACACGACTCAATAGTTCAAGGGGTAGGCCCAATGTTCCAACTCTATTTCACGAGGCTGAAGAAGATCAGCAACTACAGGCAGAGCTTACAATGCGACTTGGAGAAGTTCAAAGACTTCCAAGAGATGATGCTCGAGAGAGGCGTATACTTCCACCCAGACGGCACAGAGAGGCTCATGGTCTCAGCCGTACACACACCAGAAGATGTTGACAAGACAATCGCGGCTGCCGAAGACTGCCTCAGCAAGCTGCCGAAGAGATACTATCGATCCCGCTCCTCAAGGTAGGACAATCCCGGCATACAGTTGCGGAGTTCTGAAGAATAGCGGAGCTCAGCCCGAGATCTTGTCCAGTTCTCCGAGCTGAGTTTCAGGTTCTTTCGACTGTGTGGGTCTCGCCAAAGTACAGGCCGAATATCCAATCCCAGTTGCCTGAGAGTGTCTGCCAGTACAATCTTGCGAAACCCTTCTTCATCATGTAGCGTATTCGTGTGGGTTGAATCTCCTTGACCGGCATGTCGTAGGAGCCGATGACGAAGGCTGCTGTGCCTGAGCCCATCTCGAACGGGCAGTGGATACGCCCATTGTACTTGTAGAGCTGGTTCTTCTGATGAACCGATGACGCGATGTTGTTCGCAGCTACTATGGATTCAAGATGTGCCGTCACGCCTGTCTTTGAGACGGGGATGTTTGTGGCGTCTCCGATCGCATACGCATTCTCGTAGCCAGTGATTCGCATCGTGTTCTTGTCAGTCGGTATCCATCCGTCCGCGTCCCCGATTCCAGATTTGGTTACCACATCTGCGCCCCGGTGCGGAGGAACCATCAGGAGCAGATCGTATGACTGCGATTCACCTTCGAGCGAGTAGATCATTCTTTTCGTTGGGTCCACTGATTCCACGTTGAAGAAGGTGACAACCTCTATGTCGCGTTTCTGGAATCGGGGCTCAACGACCCTTGACATGGGCTCTGCAGGGTACGGACGCGGGTAGGGCGTTAGAAACGTCAGTTTGACCTTGTCGCGAATTCCACGTTTCCTCAGATAATCATCCGCTAAGAAGGCAGCCTCGTTGGGGGAGGGTGGGCACTTGTGCGGGACACCTGCGATTCCAACGACTACGTGGCCTCCATCGAATCGCTGAAGCACATCCCAGATCTTCTTCGACTCCTCGGGGCTCGTGTGAAAGTTCAGCGCGGCTTCGCTGAGTCCTGGGATCGCTTTCGGATTCGGGACGCTTCCAGTCGCGACAACCAGGTAGTCGTACCGAAGTGTCTCTCCTGACGCCAAGGTTACGGTTTGGGCTTTGAGGTCGATTCTCTCAGCAGACTGTTCAATCATGTGCACATCCTTCCTGACCAGGGTATGCTCATCCCTCTCGAGTTCCGCGGGCCCCTGACCCGCGAAAGCGACGTGCAGGTAGCCAGGCTGGAAGATGTGCCGTTGCGACCCTGAGACTAGATGGACCGTGACTTGACGAGCGTGGATCTCGCCTGCAAGGTGCTTGGTGAGTAGGTTGGAGGTCAGCGTGCCTCCGGATCCGCCGCCGACCACAACGATACTCACTGAAGGCATAGCCATTCCGACTCTGCTCTACTGCTTGCCCTTCCTGATGACACGTATCTGGATACGGATGTGATCCTTCTCGTCGATGACTGCCACGATCTCGTTCCCGCTTCGCTTCGCCCAGGCGTCTGTGTCACTCTTTGCTCCGGGGTCGGTCGCCAGAAGTTCGATGACATCGCCGACGTTCGCATTTCGGTACGCTCGGAATAGGTCAGTAATCGGTCCCGGACACATGGTTCCACGTGAATCCACAACAGTCGTCGGCTTCACGCCGGATCCCGTGCTTGCCAATCTTCTCTTTGCCTCCTAGATGAACAGGGTGATTGCGTCTTCTGAGGCCAAGTCCAAGTACGTGGCTGCGCCGATTATGTCGTCGACTTCCGGAATCAGGTCCTCTCGTTTCAGACCCATCATATCCAACGTCGGCGAGCAGGCGTGGAACTTGACGCCAGATTCCTTCGCTGTCTTAATCATCTCTGGGATGGTTGGCATCTTGATTCTGTTCATCTTCTTTTGCATCATGGATGTTAGCATGCTGGTCATCCCTGGCAGCATTCCGAGAATGTTTGGCATCGGGAGCGCCGAGTTTCCAACCGGAGAAATCTTGAGTGAGCCAACGGTTTTCTTCGATATCATGTTGATGCCCCAGAATGTGAAGTATAGGTGGACTTCCATGCCCATCGCTGCGCCTGTTGTTGCGAGCATCAGTGGTGGGTATGCCATGTCTAGGCTTCCTTTCGAGCAGACGATGACGAGTTTGTTTCTCTTCTCTTTCGAACTCATATCTTCTTCATCTCCTACGAGCGGTTTGACGCTGATACCAGCTGAACCAGCTTCGAGCCTTCACTAGCTTGACGAATCAGAACATCACGCATGATGTCACAGGCTTTTGTGATGCGCTTGTCCACGATCCGATAGTGCACAGTGTTCCCTTCACGCCTCTCGATGACCATCTTGCGATGACGCATCAGAGCTAAATGCTGTGATACATTCGCCTGTCTCAATCCCGTCGCCTCGCAGAGCTCTCCCACGGTCTTCTCACCCTCTCTCAGCGCGTGCATAATCTCGAGGCGTTTCGGGTTCGCGAGCGTCTTGCATATCTCTGACTGCATTCTGAGGATTTGTTTCTCGGCTGGTGCCAGCATGCCGTTCGCCGTATATTCGAATGTGCGAATGTGATTATATGTTTGCGGTACTTACTGTCTATTCCACGATGCAGGGGGCGGATCGTCAGATAGGCTTGAGCGGTCAAGAGCGACAATCTCGCGCAAGCTAGGGTTCCGGATGTGCGGCGATGTTCTAGGTCTGGATGGGGTGGTGGAACAGCTCGCGGCGACTCAGGTCACGATTCTGAGACCGAAGTCTCATTCATGCATGTTTGACATCTCACGACAGCTCCTACAATCCGGTGGTTCCAACCGCTGATATAGCGTCCATTCACAACGACATCTTAGGCGTTCGGAACATGGTTCAAACGATGAAGGTCGTCTCCGGCGTTCTAGCGATAATACTCGGGATAGCTGCCATAGCGTTCCCATTTGCAGGTCTGCTAGCCGCTAGCATGCTGGTAGGATTCGGGATCCTCTTGATTGGAATAGTGCTGTTGGCATTCGGCGTGGCCGAGATGAGCTCAAGCAAGACTCTCGGCACAGTGCTCTTGGTGATCGGAATCCTTGTCTTGATAGCAGGAATCGGTTTGTTTGGCCACATACGCGCGTTCGAGATTCTGACGAGCTTCTGGCTCTATCTCAGCGGCCTCGTCTTGGCAGTATCCGGAGTCATCTATCTGTTCTCGAAGGCCAAATATGCGAGGGCGGCCGGCGTTCTTGGAATCGTCATGGGAGTAGTGTACATAGTACTGGGCACGTTTGCACTGAACCCGATGGCGCTTGCAGCGCTCATAGGGATCTGGCTTGTACTGACGGGCATCACTAGATTGCTCTAGACCCACCCGCGAAGGTAAACCGTACTGTCGAGAACGACATTGGTGTGACATCAACGAGCGAGTCTCTTCGCGGATCAGCCATGGGGAAATGTTAATACTCTCTCGAATCTGAGCTAGCGGCGGTGCCTGAGCAGATGCCTGTCGAGCTGCACGAGGAAGAGATACCTTTCTTTGCGGAAGTGATTGCTGGCGGACGAATAACCATCCCTGAAGAGATTAGGAAGATCTTCGAAGTTCGAGATGGCGACCACGTCTTCTGCAGGATCAGAGTGGTTCGGAAAGAAGGCACGACTGTCAACTCTAAACAGACGAAAGCCCCATGAATGGCCCCTAGCTTTTCTAAGCAGACCCAGTTCTTGGGTCCGCGCCTTCACGATTCCGTCTAATCAGTGATGGAAGACGCCTTCGTCTTCTTGCGTCTGCTGAGGAGCACAGCGATTGCCACGAGTATGATGAAGATGAGTGTGATTCCTGCCATGATCACAGGGACGGTCTCGATGTAGAAAGCCGCGATTGTGATGTGCCCACTCGCCGCCTCGGGCGTAGAGTAGAGCGCGCCTTCCGCGAGATCCAAGTGGCTGAGCGCCTCCTCTCTGAGAGGGAGAAAAGGACCGTACCATGCAGCTTCTGCCCGCAATTCGCCGATCCGAGTACTGAGACTTGTTATGTCGAGAAGGTCGAATCCCCACTCACTGAACTGCGGAAACAGATTCGCTTTAGCTGCAAGACCTAGCTCATGCACAGCAACATTGGTGGATCTCAATCCTCCCTTGAGCCCGGGGAGGTCTCGAAAGAAACTCGCGTACAACGCGAGTCCTCCATGTGCGTTCCCAAGAGTCTTGAAGACATCGTAGCTCGCCGCATAGAATTGGAACACCGTGGAGACAGTCACTCCTGGTTTCCAGTACTGGATCATACCGTACTTGCCGTCCAATTCAGCTGCGGTGGCCTCAAGATCCCTGTCAGTGGAGGCAGAGTCATAGTCGAGCAGTCTTCCCATCTGGACTGCGACGTAGTTGGCGAGGCCTTCGTGAATCCATAGGAGATCAGGGGAGATTCCCACTTTCGCCTGGTATTGGTGAGTCAGCTCATGAATTGCGATTGTCTCCACTATGCCAGGCGATGTGCGGAAGTAGAAGAGGTTCAGATAGATGGCTCCTACTTGGAAAGTGGTCGGGTCCATGGGAGTGTAGCCGCCCACACTCATGTCAGGCAGGGTGAGCGGCGCGAAGAATCTCACCATGATTCGGTCTAGAGTGTCGTTGAAGAGATCGTCCATCATCGGGGTTGCCTCTCTATAGAGCGCGACAATCTTCTCCCCCAGGCCCGCGTATCGGCTTGGCACGTCAGCATCTATTCGGTCTTCATGGAGGTGGCTTGTTTGCTTAGCCCATGGCACAGTGAACGTGACTGCGATTCTTGATTCCGGATCGGGATTGAATTGGGCCTCCAGTCGCTAACCGACGCTGTCGATTCGTATGGGATTCGGCTCGATCTCACTCAAGCTCTCCACGCCATCGGGAAACACCAGTCTCACTTTCACTCTGGCAGAAGATGGCGTCCCGATCTGCGGAGAGAAGAAGAACCCGTTCGGTTCGACAATCATCGCTCCATTTGACATGTTGAACGTGGCACGCATCGAGAATGGTTCGTCGCCGGAAGTATAGGAAAACGTCAAGTTGTCATAGAACGAATGGACGTAGGCACCACCGCTCATACGATACGGTGCACGCATCATCGACGTCATCTGGCCCTTAACCGGGCTCACCATGGTCTCGGTGAAGTTCTTCGGGATCGCAACCCAGGATGTGCCTGAGCCGATGAAACCGCTATCGTAGAGTATCACAACGGTAGTCAAGCCGTCGTGGTCGAAGGTCATGTTATACGCAAAAGTTTCGGTTGGGCTCTGAGCGAACGTAGGGACTGATGTGACCAAGAGCATAGAGACTGCGATCAGTGCAAATAGCGCCGTTCGTTTCTTGAGTGCAAGCATCATCGACATTCACGCCATCAATCATTCTCGGGCTTTCATGCATCTGCGAACCCGTTCGTTCGAGACAAGCCCCAATATGAACGTATGGGGATCTAGCTCAGTACCATTGCGAAGCGCAATGCGTGATTCATGCTTGAAAAGACCGAAAGACAGAGCATGAGAATCTTGTTATTGACAGGCGATGATTCAGGGCGTACTGTGTCTTGGGAAAATGCATCTCTGGATTGTTGCAGTTTTGCTCGGTTCAGCCTTATAGTGGTCATAGGCTCCCCTCCATTCACAGTCAAGTGATGTTTCATGGCCCATAGATCAGGTCTTGGAATAGCCATGGTGCTAGTGGTGTTACTGATCGGTCTCCTGTTTGCAGTTTCAATGTTCGGGATGATCTACTGGGGGCCGACCATGATGGGCGGCGGAATGATCGGCGGGTGCGGTTATCCGCTTGGAGCCGGCTGGGGAGTCATGCTCACGGGCATGCTCATCCCGCTCGGATTCCTCATTCTACTGATAATCGGCGCGTACTTCCTGCTGATGCCTCGAACCGAGGCTGCGGGAAATGAAGGAGCACTTGCGATTCTGGACGAGCGTTTCGCCAAGGGCGAGATAACCAAGACGCAATACCTCGAGATGAAAGAGCACCTAACTAAGAAGTGATAGGGATTCACCTTGAATAGACGCAGAATCGGGCTGATCCTCGTCATAGTTGGAGTTGCTGGACTTCTTGCGTTTCCAGTCTACGCGACAGTTGTATGGTGCAACCCATCAGTGGCATGCCAAGACGGCAATCCGTGGGGCTTTGGCATGATAGGACAAAGACCGCAGACTGGACGTGTTCAGATTTCATTCGATGAAGCTGTCGCGCGATTCCAGGACTACATAGCCTCAACAGGAAACAAGGATCTGGCACTCTTGGAAGTCATGGAGTTCGAGAACAACTTCTACGCTATCGTGTACGAGAAGAGCACAGGCATGAAGGCATTCGAACTCTTGATCTGGAAACAGACTCCGTCTTCGCAAACCATGGGTGGCATGGGAATGAGCGGCAACATGATGCATCGTGGCATGATCGCAGGCGTCGTCACACCGGAGCCTGGGCCCAACATGATGTGGAACACGAGGTATGGCATCATGCGAGGAATGATGGAGGTGAACTGGCAGAGCAGTGCGTCGGGCCAGATGCGACTAGCCGAGCAGGATGCCCGCTCGATCGCAGAAGGCTATCTCTCTCAGAGGTTTCCGGGAGCACATCCGGAAGGCATCGCTCGTTTCTATGGATACTACACGATCGACTTTGAGCGGGACGACAGAAACATCGGCATGCTCAGTGTGAACGGATATTCGGGAGACGTCTGGTATCACAGCTGGCACGGCGACTTCATCCAAGAAAAAGAGTACGTCTAGATAGATGCGAGCCGAGGCCGTGAGTCCTTATAGACTCACCTGACGTACTGGGCGATAGCAGGAACACTGGCTACTTGCATGGGTTGGTTCGTTGACAGCAATTCCAGACTCGACGCGTGTTGTGAGGAGTGAGGACCGGGAACGTCGGAGTCTCAGTGAGCCGAAGATTGGCACCCAGAGGATTGACGTTGAACTGGTCGAGCAACTATGCTTCAAAGCCTCGTTCGGCAGCTTCAACTTCACGATTGACGAGCCACCAGAGAGAGGCGGAACAAACCGGGGGCTTCCACCACTTGCACACTTTGTAGCAGGTGCCGCATCGTGCCTAATGACACAGTACGCAAAACTCGCCATCGTGAAATCCGTTCCTCTGACGTCGATGAAAACTGTTGCTCGTGGGCATTTTGACAGACGAATGGGCGGGGCCTTTACTGATGTGATCTACGAAATCGCGATCGAAAGCCCCTCCAGTGAAGACGAAATCAGGGAAATTGCCCAAGAAGCAGAGTCAATGTGCTACGCGCACAACACTCTCAAGAAGACGGTTCGCATGCAGACAATGTTGACGTTAAACGGAAAACGTCTAGGTTCCTGAGAGTCATTCTTTAAACTTCAGGTCAAGCTCGATGCCTAGGTCTTCGAAGGCGTCGCGAATATCTTCTCTGAGGCTCTTTGCCAGTTCACTGTCAGTCTTCGCATTCAGGCCTAGAGATATCTTCTTGCCCCCTTCCACTGTCGCGCTCTCGAGTATCTTAGCAGAGATTATGTCAACTCCCTGAATCGGATCAAGCACGCCGCGGAGTATCTTGTTCACGAATCCCTCGTCTATCTTCACGCGTCCTCTCTTCGCTTCATACTTGAGGAAAGCAGTCTCGAGTCCCTGCCTTGACAATACAGCGCAATGCAGTTTGATGCGCGGCAGCCCGCCAAGGGTTTCTGAAATGTCCTTGAAAGTGACTTTCCTAGCTTCGTCGATTGTTTTGCCTTTCACCATCTCGGTCATCATTGAGCTCGTGGCAATGTTGGCGGCGCACCCGTATGACTCGAATCTTATGTCCTTGATCTGATCCTTGTCCGGATCAAACTTCAGGTACAGCTTGATTAGATCGCCGCAAGCGACGCTGCCCACCTTTGATGTGATGTCAGGATTCTCCATGATGCCGACATTTCTCGGGTTCTTGAAGTGATCCATCACTTTCTCGGAATACCCGAACTTCTTCGCCAAAGTGCTTTCCGGCATAGCTGCTACCTCCCCTGAGACGCCCTCCTTGCGAGTGGACTGTGAGCTCTAAGAACCTCGACGACTTGTTTGACCGTTTCGGTTGCGTAGGCCACATCTTGCCCGGTCGTCCACTTTGAGAGGCTCAGACGGGTCGAGCTATGAGATTCTTCGAGCGTTCCTCCGATGGCGCGAATCACGTGGCTTGCCTCAAGCTTCTGACTGTAACAGGCAGAGCCCGTGTTCACGACGAGCCCTCTCAGATCCAAGTGCATGAGAACCGCCTCCCCCTCTACGAATCTGAAAGAGACGTTGACGTTGTTGCAGAGTCTACGTTCGCCTCTCGGCCCGTTCAGACGGGAATCTGAGATCGCCAGGAGCGACTTAGTCAATTCATCTCTCAACTCTCGCATCCTAACCGCGTCCTCATCCGTCATGAGTTCCACTGCCTTTGCGAAACCAACAATCCCTGCGACATTCGGCGTCCCAGGTCTCAATCCCTTCTCTCTGTCGTCACCGTAGAGAACAGGCTCAAGCTTGACTCCGTCTCTGACATATAGCGCTCCCACACCTTTCGGTCCGTGAATCAGATGCGATGACATTGAAAGCAGATCGACCTTCATCGCTTGGACGTCAAGCTTCTCCTTAGCGAACGACTGGACGGCATCGCAGTGAAACAGAACTCCGTTCTCCCTCGCGATCCGTCCGATCCCACCCACATCCTGCAGTGTCCCGATTTCTTGGTTGGCATGCTGCACAGATACTAGCCGAGCATCGGCTACGTTCGCTTTCACATTCGCCGGATTCACGAACCCTTCACGATCAACGTCGAGTAAGACCTTTTCGAATCCTTGTGCGGCGAGGATGTCGGCAACCCGAAGAATGGATCTGTGCTCGATCTTGCTAGTGAGGATGCGCTTGCCTTTGTTGTAGTTGGAGCGGGCGGTCCCAAGGATCGCTATGTTGTTGCTTTCCATTCCGCCTGAAGTGAATATGATCTCCTCTGGGCTCGCGTTGATTCTTCTCGCGATCTTCTCTCTTGCCTGTTCGATCGCTTCGCCAGCTTCTTCCTCAAGCCCATAGCCGAATTCGCCAGCGGGCACACCGTATTTGTCGACCATGAAATCCTTCATGCAATCGAAAACGACTGGGTCCAGTTTGGTCGTCTCTGCATTGTCCAAGTAGACGGGCTCTCGTTGTTGTGCCTCAGGCTCGAGAGATTTCGACAAACCAGATCGTGTTGGAGGAGCACGATGAGGCGTTAAAACCTGTCCCTTTACAGAGCAGCGGATTCTCTGCCACCCTTCTGGCATTCGATTCGACTGTGGCTTCTCGGCATTGTAATGCAAGCGGTATCCTGATTCGCGTCACTGGTAGACCGTCGGGATGAGCCTCGCTACGTTCACATCTACAATGCCCTTGTCCGTCAGGCGGACTTCAGGGATCACGGCTAGAGAGAGGAATGACATGACCATGAACGGTGATGCAAATGTGCAGCCCAAGCTCTTTGCCGCTTCGGACAGTTGCTTCTCAGCCTGGTTCACTTCCTCGATTGATTGATTCGACATCAGGCCTGCAAATGGCAGAGGTAGCTCTGTGAGCACACTGTCGTCCTTGACCGCGACTATGCCCCCTTGAAGCCTCGCGATTTCGTTTGCCGCCGCGGCCATGTCGGAATCGCTGGCTCCGACGACGCTTATGTTGTGGCTGTCGTGAGCAACGCTGCTCGATATCGCTCCGGCCTTGATGCCGAAACCTTTCACGAATCCTCGGCCAATGTTGCCTGTGTGTTTGTGTCTCTCAATGACGGCGATCTTCAGAATGTCGCGTTCAAGGTCGTTTTGGATCTGGAAGTCCCGGACTGGCAGGCCTTCGATTGTCTTCTTGGTCACTATCTCGCCAGATGTCTCTATGACTAATGCTCGTGCGGTGCCGTTCTCTGTCTTGGATCTGACGATGAAGTCTTTGGGCTGGAGTCGCCGTTTCAAGTGAACCGTTCTGAGGGACCACTGCGGAAAGCGGGGCGAAGGTATCCTACCTAGCAGGGCGCCATTTCTTGCGACAATTTGCCCGTCTGCGATCACGGCTTCGGCCCTCATCTTGGAGATATCTGGTGTGAGGATTATGTCGGCGCGCTTGCCTGGAGCTATCCCGCCGATCTCTGTGTCGACTCTGAAATGCTCCGCTGTGTTCAGCGTTGCCATCGTGATAGCGTCGATAGGGTCGAGGCCCTCCTCGATCGCTCTTCTCACGTTGTGGTCCATGTGGCCGAGTTCCATGAGGTCGCCCGCGTGACGGTCGTCGGAGACCAAGACTGCGTGTTTTGGACTGAGGTTGTGACTCTTCAAAGCATGGATGAGGGTTGCGAGATTGTGCGCGGTGGATCCTTCTCTTACCTCAACGACACAGCCAAGGCGTATCTTCTCTAGCAGCTCAGGCTCGGTTGTGCTTTCGTGATCCCCGACGATTCCCGCAGAAAGATATGCGTTCAGCTCTCTTCCGAGCAGGCCCGGTGCGTGGCCTTCGACGACCTTCCGCGCTCCCTTGGTTTCTTGGATCATCAAGAGCAGTCTGCGGTCGCCGCCGAGTATTCCCGGATAGTTCATGACTTCGCCGAGCCCGACGATTCGTGGCCAGTTCAGCATCGTCCTAACTTCCTTTGGCCCGATCTTTGCGCCAGCGGTCTCAAGGTTGACCGTGGATGGGACGCATGACGGTGCTTGAACGTACACCTTCAGAGGAATCCCCTCTGTCCGAGATAGCATAAGTCGGACACCTTTCATGCCGAGTACGTTGGCGATCTCGTGGGGATCGATGATGACCGCCGTTGTTCCTCTTGGAATCACGACTTTCGCGAATTCCACGGGATCCAGCATCGTGCTCTCGATGTGTATGTGGCCGTCAATCAGGCCGGGAACAGCATAGAGCTGACTAGCCTCGATGATCACGGTGTCCGAGCCGACGGACGGTTCGAAGTAGCCCACAGAGGCAATTCTTGAGCCCTTGATCGCTATCGTGGTTCCGGGACACAACTCTCGTGAGTAGACGTTGACGAGCGTGACCCCTCCAATGACAAGATCTGCAGGCGCTTTCCCCAGAGCCACATCAATTAATTCCACGCCTTTGGGCATAGCTCATCCGTGCGGAGACTGTCTGTTCAACTCATATTTCACAGAAGCGCAAGCGGCAAACCTTTTCTCCCAACTGAGCTGCCTAGAGAGAGTGTCTGTCTTATGACACGAAGACTATTCTGGGAAGATGCATACGCGACAGAATTCGATGCAATAATCGTATCAATCGATGGCAATCAAGTCGTACTCGATCAGACTGCATTCAACCCTCGCGGCGGGGGCCTCGTGAGCGATACGGGGACGTTGGCGGGAGTGAAGGTTCTTGACACCATCAAGGTAAGCGAGGATTCCATCGCACACGCGCTTGAGTCAACAGCATCCTTGACGATTGGAAGCAATGTTCACGGAGTCGTCGACTGGAACAGGAGACACAGAATAATGAGGATGCACACTTCTGCACACCTCCTCAGTGCCATCTTCCACAAGCAGACCGGCGCACTAATCACAGGAAACCAGATAGAGCCAGAGAAATCGAGGATCGACTTCAGCTTAGATGATTTCGACAGAGAGAAGATGATGGTCTACTGCGGCCAAGCCAACGAGGCGATCGCCAAGAATCCGCCTGTGAAGACGTATTTCATGAAGAGAGAGGATGCACTTCAGATTCCGGGTATCACAAAACTGGCAAGTGTCATGCCACCCGACGTCAAGGACCTCAGGATAGTCGAAATCGAGGGCTATGACCTGCAAGCTGACGGCGGCGTACACGTGAAGAACCTCGGCGAAATCGGCAAGATAGACCCCTTGAAATTCGAGAACAAAGGCAAAAGCAACCGAAGAATGTACTTCACGATCCCATGAACACGGGGACGCCGTCCATTTCCGGAGTCACTGGCGAATGATAATCCGATGGCAGGTCGTGGCAGATGGGTCGATCTCTTGAGCGGGATTATCTCGAGTCTCGACAGCGAGTCCTGACCGCGATGTCGATCAGTGGGCCGGACAGAGTCCCCATGGCACTTTCTTTCTATCCCACAAAGCTTCCTCAAACGGACGGAAAGGACACGGACGAAGAGCTCGGTACGGACGTTCGATTCGTGGAGTTCGACCAGCCAGTAGGCCAAGTAGGCTTCTTGAGGTATTTGGAGACCCTACCCGCCAAGATCACTATAGGAGACCTCAGAACCCTACGAACCTACTTCGAGTGGGGATATCATCCGGAGAAACCAGGACAAGAGCCGCTATCGGACGCACGCGACATACACGACCTAGAATCCTTCCGCTTTCCTAACCTTCTCAACGGGCGACGATACCGTCACTTGGCAGAGAGAGTCCGAGAGATTCATGCGAGAGGGCTGGCCGCGGCTGGTGGCCCGCCACATCTGGGCGGGGAGATTTTCGAGACAGCTCAGAGGCTGAGAGGATTCGAGCAGTTGATGTTCGACTTCTTTCACAACCCAGAGCTGGTTGACTATCTGTTCAGACAGCTTGCCACGATCTCCTCGGAGAGCGTGGAAATTCTAGCGAGGGCAGGGGTCGATGTGATTTGTCTGGATGATGATGTGGGTGAGCCGACACGAATGATGATTGCCCCTGATCTCTGGCGTCGATTCCTGAAAGACCACTTCGCCCGAATGATCAGAACAGCGCACACCATTGATCCGACTGTGAAGATTCTTTATCACAGCGACGGCAACATTGAGCCGATAGTTCCGGATCTGATTGAGATCGGCGTTGACGCGATAAACCCTGTCCAACCAGACGTCATGGACCCGGCGAGACTGAAAGAGGAGTATGGCAGGAAGCTCGCCTTCTGGGGAACCGTTGGAACCGCCTCAGATTGGACCTATGGGTCACCTGACGCGATCACATCAGATGTGAAGGAACGCATAGAAACGGTCGGTAATGATGGAGGACTCGTGATAGGCCCTGCGTACGATCTCGAACCCAGTGCCAAGTGGGAGAACGTGCTGGCTTTCGTCGAAGCCGTGAAGAAATACGGCTGAGGTCGGGCTACTGCACTCTGAGCATGGGCGGTTGGTAGTAGTAGAGCTGGCCCGGTGGCTGGGCTAGGTACATCTGAGGCGGCGGCTGATACACGTAACCAACGGGTGGAGGCTGGTACACGTATCCTTGGGGGGGCGGCTGATAGTAGACCTCAGGAGGCTGAGGAATAACATACTGCATCGGCAATAGGTATGTGTACGCAAGCGGTGCTTTCGGGACGTAATAGTAAGCCACTGTCGATTACCCTAATCGCAGGTTCAGGCAAACGGGGAATAAACCTTCCCTCAGGAATCGTCGGGCATTCCACTTGTCATGGCAAACATGGGCTTGCCATGGGCCAAATTTCGCAGGAGATTGTTCAAAGGCTGGCAGCTAGGGGATGATCTCGCAACTGTTGTATTTCGTGTACTCGAAGTCATGTAGCTGTATCCTCCCATGCTCAATGAGGTGCCTGACCTCAGGTAGCACTTCGCGTAGCGAGTTCACCATTCCCTTGACACTGTCGCAGACTTGTCGGAATCCTTCTTCTCCCCAGAGCTTGGTAGCATTGGCGTAGAGGCATCGCCCACCGCAGATCCCGTAGATATCGCAGCCAGTGCATGGCTCGGACACGAAGACGGCATCTCTCAGACTTTCTGGCGAGGTCTCTCGAATGCTGCCCAAGTAGAAGTCCTTCATGCCCGCCATGACTGGGCAGGGGGTTATGTTCCCATCCGTCTGAATGTTGAACATGATCCAGCCGGCGCCACAGCGGAGTGAACTCGTCTCATCTACGAGAAGAGACTGCATGACCCCGACCAGAGGATAGAGTCGCAAGACTTCCCCGTCAGTTCGCATGCGTTCTACCCATGACTGTATGAGGTTTCTCAGTCGAGGGTTGTAACTCTCCGTGACCCATTTGGCGAAATGCCGTTTGGGGAAATCATTCTGCCAAAAGAGCGCGTCAAGTTGCCAGTGAACCGAAGAGACGGGCAAATCCTTGACGTGAACCAACGCAAGTACCTCACGATCGATCTCAGTCTCTTCTCCGACCGTCATTCTAGCAATGATCTCGCCTCTGAATCCATTCTCGAGGATTCCTTGCACATTATCCGCGACTCTCCGGTACGTTCCCTTTCCTCTGTAGTGGTCCGTTAATGCCTCGTCACCGTCTACAGAGACAAGGATTGTCTCAAACCTGTTCGCATACTCAGGCTCTAGTCTGTCAAGCAAGAGCCCGTTCGTCTGAATCATGAACCTGCTTCTCTTTGCTCTATCCATGATTTCCCTCAGCTTGTCCATCCGGAGGAGCGGCTCGCCGCCATAGAATACAAGAACCGTATCTCGATCTTTCTCCAGAAATGCCTGCAATGCATCTGTCTCATAGGATATGGAGCTGGGCAAGGAGTAGTCGACTGCAAGGTCGTGGAAGTCGCTGCCGAAATCCTCGCAGGATCTTCCGTAGCAGTATCTGCACTTGAGATTGCAGTTGTTGGTCAGTGTCACGTAGAAATGCATCATTGACCTCTTCCGTTGTCATCATCGTGGTGGTTGCAGGTGACGGGCATGCAGTTGATGACAAGGCATTTAGGCTTTACATTGTGCGGAGTGCAAGGGTGCTGACGCAAACGATCATTGGGTTAGGCCTTCATCGGACTGGCAAAGACGGTGTAGCGTGACGGCACTCGGGAAGAGACTTGCACTTCTTCACACGGTGGGCGGGCTTACGGCAACTCTTCAGCAGTTGTCCGAAGAGCTCAAGCCTCAATGGCAAGGGTACTTGAGACCATGAAACCCACCGAGATCCATGTACCAGTCCTGTCGAGTCCTCGCTTGGGGATCCACTACATGATCGGCATTCTAGATCGCGCGGAGAAGAAGAACTCGCCAATCAAGTAGGCTATGCGGGTCTGATGAATATCTCGGGGTTCTTGTCAAACTCCTGTTTGCACATCGCAGAACAGAAGAAGTAGGTCCTCGCCTTGTGTTCAGACTTCCACTTCGCACTCTTTTCGTCTACTTCCATATTGCATGCTAGATCAATTGCCATCTTACAGTCTCCTTTCCGAATCCCACAGTAGTGAGATAGATCAGCCTTGCTCCATGCAAATAGCAAGAGACTATCGCTAGCTCTCTAGTTCTTTGGCACGTGCTTCGATGAACTCAGCGACTTTCTGCTCACTGTACTTCCTTTCTTCCTTCTGCTTCTTCAGATGCTTGTTGACCAGTTCGAGGAGGACCTCGACGGCGAATGGCTTGACTACGTAGCCGTCTGCACCCCTGTTGAGGGCTTCAATGGCGTTCTGAAGCGACGGGTATCCGGTGACAATGATCTTGACCATGTCTGGAGTATTCTTGAATGCTGTCAGGAGGTCTGTCCCCTCCATGTCCGGGAGGCGTATGTCGATCAATGCCAGGTTGTAGGCTCTTGTCTTGGATTTCTCGATCGCCTCTTGGCCGCTTTCTGCTGTATCAACAAGGTAGCCTTTCGCCTCCAGTACGGCTGCCACTGACTTGCGTATGCTTTCCTCATCGTCTATAATTAGGATCCTCGCCTGTTCTGTTTCTGTCATTTGGGTTTCACCTCCGCTTGGCTTGGGATCAGGGGAAACCGGAGAGTGACGGTCGTACCTCTTCTTGTTTCGCTCTGGAGGCTGATTGTACTTCTATATGCTCCAACTATTCGCTTAGAGATTGGCAACCTAGCCCAATACCCTTGTCTTGGTCGTCACTAGGGGACCCCAGATTCTCTTATACTCTCTCTTGCGATGCCCGTTCTAGTATCAGTCATGCTGACCTGCAAGTTGTCATCTGATTTCCCACCTGCGATGGTGAGAGTGCCACACCATCGTGTAAAAGTGGTCTCGGAGAAGACGGGCAAAGTCTGCGGAGCTCCTCACCATGTCCAGCCTCGATAGAAGCATACCCAGAAGAGCCTGTGTCAGCTGTGGTCATCTGTAGTGGCTCTCCACGGCTGTAGCCCAGGCGCTCGCATAGCGCTCGACTGACCTCGAGAAACTTGCCTTTCATGTCGTGGATCGCAATCGCGCCACCTGCGCTGTCGAAAAGAGTCCTGTAGCGATTCTTCGACTCTTGCAGTGAAGCCACGAGTCTCTCCAGACAGGTGTGCTTTTACATTTGCACTCTCGCTGGTTTCTGCGCTGCCCCTTTCCACCGGTTTCTCGCGATGCACATGGCCTTTCTCAGTCCCCTGAGAGTTCAGCTTGGATTCTCTGCCGCCAAGACTCTTGAGACGATTCCTCGGTCCCCGCCGGTGGTCTCTCTCCTTCACGCTTCCTGAACTCACGATCATGATCCGTGAGCTAGATCGCATAGCTCTCCACGATCTGCTTCGACGCTTCCCCCAGTTTGAGTTCTGCGAGTGTGCTTGCAGTTGGCACACCGTCGGCGGTCCATCCTCTGAGCTTGTAGTATTCGTCGAGCATAGGAGCCAGCGCGACCGTCGTGTTCTTTGAATGCCCTTCCGATAGGGGCGTCTCTAAGAGCCTCGCCGGCAGCGAATCGGCCTTTCTGCCCAAGCCTTCTCTTGTGTTGAAGACGCGTTCCAAGTTGTAGACCCTCTCGCCGATGTTGATCAAGTCTCTTGCTGTGAAGGGAACGCCTGTAGCAGTATGAAGCAGGCCTGCATAGTGGTCTGGATTCATGGCGAACTGCGAGAAACGACAAAGAACCATCGAATCTATTGCGGCTGAGATGTTCTGAAGTAATATTGTGAGGCTGGCCTTTCCCTCTATCTTGAATCGGTCGATGAGGCAAGGGTTTCCCAGTACCTCGGTGGAGATCATGTACGCTCGAAGGTGACATGCTCCCCGATTCGACGTGGCAAATGCCAACCCCATCCCTTGGATACCACGAGGATCATAGGCTGGAATCTCAAGCCCCTTCACGCTCATGGAGAACTCGGGGCGGCCGTACCTCTCAGCAAGCCTGAGCGAGCCTTCGGAGAGGTCCTTTCCAATGCCATGCTGCTCGCCGATCAGGCTGACGAGACTCACCATGGCCTCAGCGTCTCCGAATGCCGGACCGGATGAAAGATGCCCGGCAGATGAGAGTTCCATTGCACATGCTATTGTGCTGCCAGTTGAGATTGTATCGAGCCCGTACTCGTTGCATAGGTAGTTTGCCTCTGCGATGGCTTCAAGATCGCGCACTCCACAAGCGGCACCGAAAGCCCACGTCGACTCGTATTCCGGTCCCTCTCCTCGTCTGTCTCTTCCCGGAATCTTGGTCTCTCTTCCACAAGCGATTGTGCACGCGTCGCATGCGACCCTCTTCTCGAATATTCGCTCCCTGATGGTTTCTCCCGAGATCGCGTCTGCGTCCTCAAAGTATCCTCTTTGGAAGTTCATGGTCGGCAGTGCCCCGATCTCGTTCATCACGTTCACAAGAACTGTCGTTCCATAGTTGGGCAGCGAGTCCTTCGTCACTGGATTCTTTGAGATCGCTTCGAGGCTGACGCGCGAAGTCGCCGTGAATTCGTCTCTGCTGGCTATGGTCGGCTCATGAGTTCCCAGAACTGCGATCGCTTTGAGTTTCTTTGAACCCATGACCGCTCCGACGCCTCCTCTGCCGGCGGCCCTGTGCTTGTCATTGATTATGGCGCTGATCAGAACTTGTCGTTCGCCGGCGGGGCCGATGGAGGCCACCTTGGCCTCCTTGTCGGTCTCCGACTTGATGGCATCTTCTGTTTTGTGGGTGGTGTATCCCCAGATGTGATCGGCTTTTCGGATCTCGGCGGATTCATCATGGATCCACAAGTAGCTGGGCTTCTCCGACTGGCCTTCCACTATCATCGCGTCCCAGCCACAGCGCTTCAGCTGAACTCCGAAATGCCCTCCCGAGTTCGAATCGAAGATCGTTCCGGTTAGAGGAGATTTGGTTATGACGGAGTATCGACCTGAGGTTGGTGCACCTGTCGCTGTGAGTGGGCCGGTCGCAAAGACCATCTTGTTCTCAGGGGACAAGGGGTCAGTTCCACGTGCAACTTCGCGGAAGAGTACGTCAACGCCCAGGCCTCTCCCGCCCAAGAAGAGCTGAGTCTGTTCTCTGCTGAGAGGTTGCGAGGAAACCTTCTTTCCCTTCAGGTCTACTCTAAGGACCTTCCCCATCCATCCGTCCAAGATCTCATCACCTTCCTCTAGAAATCCTTGAATTTTCTGTAGCCGTTGTTCGGGCATGTCTTGCATTTCTTGACGTACACTGTTTGGATTTCCAAAGGTTGCTTGGACACATAATTGCTCGGGCATATCCTGCAGGGAACCTCTTCCGTGAACCAGGAGTCATCGTATTTGGCCCAGCTCAGCGAGTTGACGATGTTGATTCCGTTGCTCGTCCCAATCCTGAACTTGTCAGGACGGAGGAGATTCGGTGCGTTTGCTGCTGCGTATATGGATCTGATTGCTTCCAGGAAATTCGTCACGCCACCAGCCGCCTTCACTCCCAGTCTTTCGCCGACTGTCTCGCGCATGAGCTTCAAATGAGCAGGGTAGGCACTCATGGGTCCGAAACCGGTAGAAGTCTTGACGAAAGCCGCACCCGCATCCTCAGATATCCGACAAGCTTCCACAATCTCCTGATCTGTGAGGTAGCCTGTTTCGAGGATGACTTTCACCGGGGCACCGTCTGCTTTCTTGACTACCGCGCTAATGTCTTCTCGAACGAAGTTACGCATCGTCCGGCTCTCGTCTGCAGACGAGGCGGCGATCTCTCGAACTTTCCCTACGTTGACTACCATGTCAATTTCGGTCGCTCCCTTCGCAATTGCGTCTGATGCCTCAAACGCCTTCGACTCGGTTGACATTTGCCCGAGTGGGAAGCCCACGACGCTCGCGATGCCCACCCGGCTTGACTTGGATCTCAGATGCTCAGAGGCTTCGCGCACCCAGCATGAGTTGACGCATACCGCCGCGAAGCCATGAGTGTCCGCCTCGTCGCATATCGATCGTATCTTCCTTCTGAGGACGTGGGGCTTCAGCTCCGTGTGATCGATCAGACCCGCAAGTTGTTCCTCCACCAGCAGGTCGGCGACTTGGCGAAGCGATTGACTGGAAATCCTCACAAGCGCTCTCCCATCAGATACAGGGTTCTGAAAGGAATGAACCTTCCTGCTGCACCATTGCCTTGTGCAGACTTGTTGAGTGTGATCCGAATGGGGTACTAGTCTCGAATGACGCCTTCGGACTATGTATTGTAGACCAGCAGGTTTTTAGGCGCCGGAGCCTCCTGCGCGTCCAAGAAGTGCTCACGGCTGCGTGGACATCTGCGTGCCTTTGAGTTCTTCACGAGATGACCAGAAGCCAAAGCAGTAAGATCGCGGAAGTCTGAGAACAAGTCCGAATTCTAGTTCCCGTAGCTGCTCACAGCAGGACAGAACGGCGGATCGAGTTTTCGGCCTCTAGTACTGATTTGCGACCTTCAAGCAGAGGCTGAGGAGAAAAAGACAATGAGTAATTTCGAAGAACTGGGCCTAAGCCCAGAGATATTAGGCGCTGTTAAAGCGCTAGGATTCGACGTGCCGTTTCCCATCCAAGAAGCAGTAATTCCGCTTCTCTGGAGCGGAACCGATGTAATTGGTCAAGCACACACTGGAACAGGAAAAACCGCCGCGTTCGGCCTCCCGATCCTTGAGATCGTTGATGAGAACAACCCGAAGATTCAGGCGTTGGTGCTCGTTCCGACACGCGAGCTTGCGATGCAGGTAGCTGATGACATCAACTCGTACGGCAAACTCACTCGCAAGCACGCGTTAGCGATCTATGGTGGACAATCAATCCACGCTCAGATTGACGCGTTGGAAGACCGGCCGCAGATCATCGTCGGAACACCTGGTCGAATAATCGACCATCTCGAGCGCGGAACCCTCCGCCTCGATAGCGTCCAATGTGTCGTGATAGATGAGGCGGACAGAATGCTGGACATGGGTTTCATAAACGATGTCGAACGCATTCTCGACAAGACCGGAAAGCGCCAAACAGCACTCTTCTCGGCGACAATGCCCGAAGAAATCCTACGACTCGCCCGCAAACACATGAAGAACCCACGCGAGGTTCTAATCGAATCGGACGACCTTAACGTCAAAGAGATCAAACAGTGCTTCTATGAAACAGACAGAGCAAGAAAGCTCGACACACTCGTGGGTATCCTACGAGACGGAGGTGTCCAACGTGCCATAGTGTTCTGTCGAACCAAGCGAACCACATTCTGGCTGAGCCAGATGCTCAGGAGAATCAACGAGCATGCCACTGCAATAAACGGAGACCTCTCCCAGAGTCAACGCGACAGAGCAATGGATGAGTTCCGGAGCGGCAGAAGCCGCATACTAGTTGCCACAGACCTAGCCGGTAGAGGCTTAGACATCGACGGCGTCACGCACATCATCAACTACGATGTCCCTGACGACCCGTACACATACTTCCACCGGATCGGTAGAACAGGACGGGCTGGCAAGACGGGAACAGCGGTGACGATCGTGTCCGCGGATCAGAGCGCAGACTTCCGAGCAATACAAACGATGGCTGACTATCAGATCGAGCGCCTACACCTCGCCAAGTCCGACACGCACATATTCCCTACCATAAACAGAGGCAAAGAAGAGTTCCACAACGATAGACGGCGCAGATTCGAAGAAAGACCGCGCCGATACTTCGGACACACCCGCGGTTCGCCCCTCCGGGGGCCACACCGCCAAAGCGGTGCGTTCATAGAGGACCGACGACCCTAAGGGCGAGAGGTCACATGCCAGTAGCCGTCAGAACCCTTGGCAGCAGGCGAGGCCCAGATCGGGACTTCGTTTATCTTCTGATGCTCGCAAGAAAGTACGGCCTAGAACCTGCGGCTCTGCACAATGCCATGCTGAGAGCGAAGACCAGGAAAGAGGCGACCTGCGGTCCTCTGGAGATAGAGCTGCGAGACCGCGGAGACAAGACCTTCTGTTTCATGTTCTCACAGAACGAACGGTCGGTTGCTCAAGCTTCTGTTTCCGATGCTTCATTGGCGAGACTGACCAATGTGCCTCAAGAATTCAAGCGGCTGCTGAGCAGCAAAGAAGGGCCGACGACAGACGACCAAGCCGAAACGGAAAGACGAATTCGTGACCTCCAAATCGGCTTGAAACATGTGAGTCTGAAGGCCAAAGTGACAGCCAAATCTGAGGTCAGAGCCGTTGAATCAAGAAACGGCTCACCGCTCGTTGTATGCGTTGCGACCCTCTCGGACGGCACAGGAGAGATACGACTCCCCCTGTGGAACAAGCAGATCGACTCTGTGAAGAAGAATGACATGGTGATGATTCGTGACGCCGCCGTCAAGAACTTCAGGGGCGAAATGCAGCTGTCCCTGCCGTGGAAGACTGGAACCATCTCGGCTATGCATTCGACGGATTGAATTCTGTGGACGACGCACGAGGGTTCTCAGCACGACCTAAATACGACGAGTGCGCTCCCTCCCACATTCAAGCGAGTCTATGAGACATGCCGGAAGACAGCTCAGAGACCAAGGTTTTGACGAAACTGGATGTCGACCGGCCTCAGGACTTCAAATTCCATCTCGCGTATGGGGTCTATTCTCGAGCATGGGATGAGAACCATTCTGATGCTACAAGGGCCAGGCTGAACGAACTGATATCGTCCCTGTCAAAGGATGACAGCGACGACGGCTACCATTCATTCTACGCTGGGATACAGGAATACCGAAGCGATTCCATGGCATTCAGATCTGGAAGAATGAGGATTCAGACTCAGAGAAAGAGAGACTGGCAGCAGAGGGACACAAGAGATCGAAGAGACCGCCGGCACAGATGAGACCTGCTGCCGACTATCGGGCTCACCTCGCATAAGCGATTGCGACCACACCATAGGGACGCACACTCGTTCTCGCAGGTGCCTGCGAACCGATAGAGAGTCGCTGCTTCGATCTTGCTTTCGCCTCTTCGCGGTTGCGGATTGACACGACCGAAACTCTTTTCACGCCAGCAACGAAACGCGTCCCCGACCATCGATGCCGACCACTGCCAAGCTCTGCAGGAGATGTGGGACAGCTCTTGATTCGAACTCAAGGTTCTGTCCCAGCTGCGGCGCATCTACCGATCAGACGGCCTCGACGGCGCCTGAACATGCAAGTCATCCTGCACGTTGGCTTGCTCTCGGCTTGACCGTGGTGTGGATCGGGGTCCTGTTCTATCTGTCGCGGGGAATTGTGATGGCTGCACACCTGTGGTTGGCCTATTTCGTGGCGGGCCTGGGAGCCATCCTTGTCATCTCTGGATTAGTGCGCTACTCGAGAAGACATCTGACGCGAGGTGGAGACAAAGCAGTTGCACCCAGAGGACACGTCGAGCAGCCACAGAAGATCAAGTTCTCAGGACAGCTCGGAATCACACATGCTGCATTGACAGGGAAGAAGATTCTGCTTGAGTTTGATCCCTCAATGCCGTATCAGACGGTGGTACGAGACTTCACTCTCGAGTGCACTTCCAACAAGGAGGCAGTGGTCATCCTGACGCCAGCCGGAAGCGTAGTGGAACAAGCCACACGTGACGATGAGAATGCCGAAGTTGTAGAGCTAACCCACGATCTGATGCTGTCTTCCGTTCTGGACAAACATCAGGAAAGGCCACTGAATGTCGTCTTCGACAGTTTGACTGATTTGGCGCTGTCCGCGGACTCCAGGACAGCGTACAAGTTCGCATTGAATGCGTTGAGGCAACTTTCCGACCCGAAAGTCACTGCTGTCTTTCTGCTCAACCCTTCAGCCCATGACCCGAAGGATGTCAGCAGCTTGAGGGGGCTTTTCAGCAATCAGGTGGCCTACGCAAAAGAAGGAACAAGCAGCATCAAATGGACATGATTGCATCGTCTCCGAGAAGTCATCTCGTTCCTTCAAGAGGAATTGACCAACCCCAGCGATTGCCATGCGACTGCTCGTCGATCAGTCTTTCCGCCCTAAAGACTGTCGAGAGAAAGATCGCTGACATTCTTCATGCTCTGAAGCTGTTTCGCGCAGTCGTCGCAGACTCGTTTCTCAAACTCCATTTTCGCAACGTGCTCCTCAATCATGAGAGGGGTCGGTTCCGAATGAAGGAAGTGGGCCGTGAATCTCGCTTTTCGCGTTGCGGCCTTCCTCTGGCAGACTTCGCAATCTCCGCCCGAGTCCCGCCTTCTGAGCATTGAATCGATCATCGTTCCTCAACTCAACTAAGGACTGCTGGGACAGTTCTACCCCCATGGTCTGAGGATAGTTGAGTTCAAAACGGTTGCGACCACTTAAGGCCCTCCTGAAATGCCGCATCGGCAAGTGAGATATCTCCCTCACGCCAAGGTGATGGCGATCTCCGTTGGGGCCATATGTCCTCTCGCTCGATCAAGGAACCACAAGCTCGCGGGCCGTCCTCCTAGACGAACAGTGTCGGCTGCTGAAGTCTCCAAAAACGGAGTTTCGCCAGATCTTCCCCCGCCCCGGCTGGGTTGAACACGATCCAGAGGCGATCTGGTCAACTCAGATCCGCGCGGCCAAGCAGGCCATGGCAAAGCATGTGAAAGAGATCGCTGGAATCGGAGTAACCAACCAACGAGAAACCACGATCGTTTGGAACAGACACACTGGCAAGCCAATCCACAATGCGATAGTCTGGCAGGATAGGAGAACTGCCCCAATCATTGATGACTTGGTATCGAGAGGGTACGCCTCATATGTCAGAGAAACGACCGGACTCATTCCTGACGCATACTTCTCTGGGCCGAAGATCAAGTGGCTCTTGGACAATGTCCCGAAAGCCAAGACGAGGGCCAGAAGAGGAGATCTTCTTTTCGGAACAGTGGACACCTTTCTAATTTGGAAAATGACAGCGGGCCGAGTTTACGCCACAGACTATTCGAACGCCTCAAGGACCATGATCTACGACATCAACCGAAGATCTTGGGATCGGAGACTGCTCGATCTGCTCGGAATCCCATCAGACATGCTACCTGAAGTGAAATCATCGAGCGAGATACTCGGCTACACCGAGAAGCACCTCTTCGGCAGAGAAATTCCGATCAGTGGTGTTGCTGGTGACCAGCAGGCGGCTCTTTTCGGCCAGGCGGGCTTCGAGAAGGGCGCCGCCAAGAACACGTACGGTACAGGATGCTTCATCCTCCTGAACGCCGGAGATCACCCTCCGAAGCCAGGTGTGGGGCTGATCTCCACAATCGCTTGGGGCCTCAACGGCAAGGTCACCTACGCACTGGAAGGAAGCGTGTTCATTGGCGGCGCGGTCATTCAATGGCTGCGAGATCAGCTTGGCATAATCAGGAAGGCCGCAGAAACTGAGAAGATTGGACGCGAGACACCGACCAGTTGCGGTGTGTATTTCGTTCCCGCACTCACAGGCATCGGTGCACCATACTGGAACATGTATGCGCGGGGCCTCATAATCGGAATCACCCGCGACACGACGAGAAACCAGATCGTCAGAGCCGCGTTGGAGTCGATCTGCCTTCAAAGCGTGGATGTTCTGGAAGCAATGACAAAGGCCAGTCGGAGTCAGATACGATCGCTCAGGGTTGACGGAGGAGCGTCAGTCAATAGCTTCCTGATGCAACTCCAAGCCGATCTGCTTGGGATTCCCATTGAGCGGTCAGCGATTGCTGAGACAACCGCGTTGGGAGCAGCATTCCTCGCCGGCCTAGCTGTCGGAGTATGGGATGACCTGAGAGAACTTACACGCGTAAGAAAGGTGGACAGGATCTTCAGACCGAAGATGCCTGCCAAGACACGCGAGCAGATACGCGCAGGATGGAAGCGGGCCGTCGAGAGATCACTTGACTGGGAGAGACAGGACTGACTATCGAGATCTTCTGGTCCTCCTTCGCCGAGCAAGAGCTCTCTTGTGCGGCCTAGCTGTAGGTTCCGATGGTTTCTTCTCGTATGCGTGACGCATGGCAATCTCGTTCTTGTATGCTGCAATCTGCGAGGAGACCTCACGATTGCTCCAACGCAGCAGCTTGCCCATCATCTTCGCGACTTTGGTGCAGCAGTCGAGACCTTCACACCTCCTCCAGGCAATTAGACTCCTTCGGATCATGAAGTCGCTCAGAGTGAATGCGGACTCCTTCTCGACGGCGTGAGCGACCTCAGCCATGATGTCAGGATTTGTCCTACATATCCGCTCACGCAGGCGTCTGTCCTTCTTCGCATAGTCCAGGACTTCTTTGCATCGGGAACCATAGAGCGAGACCAAATGGTTGAGCGTCTCGGCTGTGACTCCATGTTCTCTTGCGATCGACCTGGCTTGGGTCTTGACTCGTTCGAGTTCGGCCGAGTCGGCTCCTGGAAGGCTCTCCTTTGCAGTTGTGCAATGGGTGCCTGTGCCCAGCTTGTCACAGACAGCATCTACCACGTCTTGCGAGATGCCTCGGTAGGCCGTCAGCTTGCCACCGATCACAGAGATGAGCCCTTTGAAGCCTTCCCTCTTTTCGTGGTCGTAGATTATGTGGCGGCGGGTGACAGACGACTCCTTGAGGCCTTCGATTCGAAGGAGTGAACGTACGCCAGCGATTGTATAGAAGACCCGATTCCACTGTGCTCTTGGGAATGCCTTCTGGACCTCGGTTCGCAGATACTCGACATCGTCGACCTCAGCTTTCACGGCGTCCATATCTTGTCCATAGTCGGTGTCGGTTGTTCCCACAAGCGTGAATCCGATCCAAGGCATCACAAAGTAGGCTCGCCCGTCAGATGCGAAAAGGGCTACGGCATTGCCTGTCACTTTCGGGGTCACGAGGTGAATTCCCTTAGTTGTTCGGGCCAGTGGGCGCTCGTTTGACCTCACTTCACGTACAACCTCGTCAAGCCAAGGACCACCAACGTTTACTACAAGCCTGGATCGGAACTCGGACGTCTTGCCTGAGAGCACGTCCCTGACTCTCACTCCGGAGACTGAACCGTTCTTCTTCATGAGACCAACAACCTTCGCATGATTCAACAGCATGGCTCCGTGCTTTCGTGCGGAGAGCACGTTCTCCATGCAGAGACGTTCTGTGAGCGCGATTTGGGAATCATAGTATACGTATGTGCCCTTCAAGCCGTTCTCGGCGAGCTCGGGCTCCGCCTCGAGCACTTCCTTCTTGCCGAGGTAGCCGTGATTCGGGAGCGATTTGTCATAGGATAGGAGATCGTATAGGATCATGCCGATCTTGAGTTTCATCCTGTGGAGGAAACCTCCGTAGAGTGGGATGAGGAATCTCAGAGGATGAACGAGATGCGGCGCAAGCCTGAGGAGGATCTCCCGTTCCCTAAGTCCCTCTCTGACGAGACCGAGATCGTAGCTAGCTAGGTAGCGTAGACCGCCGTGTATCATTCTACTTGAGCGGCCGCTCGTTCCGTAGCAGAAATCCTCCTTCTCGAACAAGACTGTTCTGAGACCTCTCATCGCTGCATCCCGGGCGACACCAGTCCCGATCATCCCTCCACCAACAATCGCTATGTCGAATTCCTCTTGGGCAAGTTTGGAGAAGTCTCTGCCAGAAAGCATAGGCATCGAGTGGAATGCTAGACCTGGCTTGCTTATACGTTCGAGCCATAATCAGTATGTGTGGATGAGTCTTGTCGAGCGCAAGTTGGAGTCATTATGAAGGTCACTTCGAAGGTGCCCGTGACATACGAATATGCTATCAATCGTGGACGCCGCCTGGGAAGCCGAAAGCAACACTTGTGTTGGCTCATGGAATCGGTGAACATACCGGCAGATACGGACACGTAGCTGACTACTTGGCGCGAAACGGTTTTCCGCTGTTGGCGTGCGATCTTCGCGGACACGGCAAGTCCGGCGGCAAGCGAGCGCACGTTGTCAGCTTTGACGATTACCACTCTGACATCGGTCAGATGATACGCATCGCTAAAGAACACAACCCTACCCTCAAGACGTTCCTGATTGGACACAGTCTCGGAGGACTCATCGCACTCAGCTACGCGGAGAAGCACGCTGACGAACTTGCCGGCGTTGTCGCGAGTGCGCCCGCGCTTGCAGAGAAGATGAAGATTCCAGCCGCGAAAGTCTTCCTCGCCAAGACGCTGTCAAGCATCGTGCCAACCTTCACGACTGGTACGGGATTGAACCCGAAACATCTCTCACGGGATGCAGATGTGGTGCAGAAGTATGTGGACGATCCGCTGGTTCATGCGGTGGCGACTGCACGATGGTTCACCGAATACCGTCGAGCACAGGAAGAGACTATGCAAGGCGCAGACAAGCTAACGTTGCCTTGCTTGATAATGCAGGGCGGCGCCGACGAGATCATTGATCTTTCTATGACAGCCAGCTTCTACAAGAAAGTGGCTTCACCTGACAAGACACTGAAAGTCTATGACGGCTTCTATCACGAAATACTGAACGAACCTGGTAAGGAAAGCGTACTCGGTGACATAGGTGGGTGGCTGTCGGCAAGAATCTAGAACTGCCAGACCCTGAAACGACAAAACCGAAATCAGCATGCTCACTTGACGCCCGTGTTCCACGAGACTTTGCGGGTTCTGACTCACAACCTATTTCCTTGGCGCCACCGCGACGAATGAAGCTCCACACGAGTCGATGACTTGGACGCAAACGTGTGGGGTCAGTTGCCACTGGAAATGTGAAAACTGAAGTGTTTTTTCCAGTGGAACTCTGATTCGGCAATCAAAGGAGAGCGGAGGGTGTGGGTGCGATCCGTTGGTGGGATAGAAGAGCGGAGATCCTCAGATGGTCACGCCTGTACGACGAGAAACAGCCCGCCCTCGATCTGCGCATGGAGAGCGAGGTGGGATCCCGACTGCGAAATACACGAAGGCTCTCCAAGAGAGACCTGGCGAAGATGGTGAGCTGGAAATTCGGAAGCCTGCCAGGAAGGAGAAGCCTCGTCATGAGCCGTGTGGAGTCTATTGGGGAGCGAGAGATCCAAGAAGCATTTCGTCAGGCTCTGGATTCAAGTAGCGAAAGGATCAGAATCTCAGAATTGCTCAGACTGCCAGGCATAGGACCAGCCATGGCAAGTGTGATCCTGACTTTCTACGATCCAAAAGAATACGCCGTGCTTGATATTCATGTGTGGCGCGAGTTGTTTGGGAAAGAGCCCCAAGGTCTGTTTCAGGGACCCAAGCACCTCCTAAGGTTTCTCCAAACGGTTCGACTCATCGCAAGAAAGCATGACCTTGACGCGCGAACGGTCGAAAAGGCTCTCTTCCAGCGGAATCTGACACATCACAGGCCTCAAGAGACATGACAGACCTTGGACGGAAGGCCAAGGCTTGTCCTTCTGGTTCCCCCTCTCACGATTGTCCTTGAGTTGTGACTTGGCAATATTTCAGAGCCTTCTCTCGAGCCTAACCTCGGCCGGGCTCGTCGACGGCGGAGGATTCGGATCCCTTGGCTACAAATCCATTTGAGCCTACACTGGTCTTGGTTTCAAGTACAGCAAAGCGGAGAATGTGATTGCTCCCACAAGTGGTGCTGTGACAGGGTTTGTTTCACCTTCGGTCATGAAGATCCAGCCCATTACTGCAAATCCAAAGATTCCGCTCACACCGCTGACGGCTGCGAAAAATGTGGCGAGTGCCTTCGAGAGAGGAAGTATGAGTGCTATGGCGATTACGATGCCGACTCCAATACTCACGTAGTATGAGACGGGGATGTCAGAGTGGACTGTATAGTGCGCGACTGTTCCTTCAAGAGTCCAAAGGAGCCTTGCTACCGCGGCGAGGACATAGACAACCGCGACGCTGTTGAGCTTCAACTTGCATCTCAACATCCACAGGGCGCTCTACACATATTGTTTGCGCAGCGTGGTACATGAGGGGATTCGTGCCCCGAACCTTATGCTCTAGTGTCACTTTGCTGATGTTCGAACTGGTTTGGCTAGCTTGATTTTCAGGAGTTCTCTTGCTTCTCTGTTAAGTATCTGCAATTCCTCGAACTGCTTGTCATTCATGGAGATGCTGCTCGCAATGTCCACCGCATCTTGCTTAGTGAAGAAGTCTAGATCTTCCAGTTGCGAGATCTTCTCTGTAAGCTCCGGTGTGCAACAGTGGTAGATGGCCTTTATCTTGCTCGATAGGCTGGCATACTTTGAGATTGTCTCTTCGTCTAT
>Ga0208828_1000016_pt1 | contig 86884 bp, 85 predicted proteins | sample Kivu_160m_FD_185487 | JGI IMG/M metagenome (GOLD analysis project Ga0208828, IMG submission 185487) | Freshwater microbial communities from Lake Kivu, Western Province, Rwanda to study Microbial Dark Matter (Phase II) - Kivu_160m (SPAdes)... | ecosystem: Environmental > Aquatic > Freshwater >... | reverse complement strand
ACCGCGGGTTGGAAGTATCTGAGTTCATCGAAGACATCATACGTTGGCAGAAGCGTCTTGTGAATGACCTGAATGATCTTGCCCCGATGACAGACCGCCGCCGCGTTGTATATGTTCGAGCGGTCATGATCGACGAACCCCAGAACAGTAGTCATCCCGGACGTTTCTGCTGCAAGCCGCTCCGTCAGAGATCTGTTTCTCTCAACGAACGTGAGTGGTCCGTGGGGTAGTTCGCCGTCTTCGGTTCGGAGTTCCCTTGGAGGAAGCAGATCCAACGGTGGATATCCCGTGACTACCATCTCAGGAAAGAGAAGTAGGTCGACTTTGAGATCTTGGGCATTCTTCATGTACGATTTGACAAGCTCAGCGTTCCCGTCAAGGTCACCGACAGTTGGATTAACCTGCGCCATTCCGACTCGAAGGCTCGTCATGGAACCGACCCAGCAGTCCCCATCCGTAGTGCCGAAGCCTACTATATGAAAGAGAGCCGAAAGACTGACCCGCTCAAGAGAGCGTATTCCTCAAATAGAACAGCCAGACTCGGAAGCCAAGAGGCGCACGCTTTGAGGATTCTGTCAGAAGCTATCCAGGCGGCAAGAAGAATGAGAGCGCTGCTGATCCTGGTTGCTCTGCTCTACGTCGGCTCATATCTTCTTGGTTGGTACTTGATCAGCGTCAGGTCCCCGTTTGCTCTTGAGATGAGTCAGGCACTCGGCGAAGCTGTCATGACGCAGCAACCCTTTACCGCAATACTCGAGTCTTTGAAGGGAGGACAACTGATCAACGCGATTCTCATCACAGTCCTAGTGAATCTCTCAATTGGCGCGTTTCTGACGACGACGCTCCCCGGAGTCGTGCCGCTGCTAGGAGCACTCGGAACAGCTGCGATCACGTTCCTTAGAGGACTTGTAGTCGGGATTACCTACCCAGAGGTGCTTTCATTGTCACCTGCCGCCTTTGCGCTTGGCATTGGTACACTGATTCTTGAACTGGGGGCCTACGTCTTCTCAGGGGCAGCCGGTATCAACATAGCACTGGCTCCGATCATGCCCAGAAGATACGGCGTGGAGAGTAGAAGGGCAGCCTTCAAGATGGCATGGAAGGACGCCGCCAGAATCTACGTGATCGTCGTGCTGCTACTTGTGCTCGGCGCTGTGTGGGAAATGGGTGGGATATTCTTGGTCATGCGCCCAGGCTAGACAATCACGAACCTTCGATCAGAAAGCCACCAGATATCCACATCTGATTGAGCGCCTGCAACAGTTAAATCGGATCTATGCATCTTGTCAGCGTCGGTCGTAATCATTGTCTGAAGCTTTGAAGCAGAAGCTTGTCGATCTAGGGACATCGAATCCGCAGTTCACGATACGCGCTGGCGGGGACTGTGACCTATACTTGGAGCACACGATTGTTGATGCGAAGTACTACGGCGTGGCCTCCAAAGAGCAAGTCTCGAAACGCTACGCCGCCAAGATTTGGCTGGTCGAACCGGAGCGCACCGTGAAATACAGAGAGATCATCCAAGAACAAGAGCGTAGCGTGGGGGTCTTTCCCACGCCGAAGCTGGGTTTCGAGAAGAGTTCATTCAAAGGCAAGGTTCTCTTCAAGAAGGAGAAGGGGCTAGCCATCGGTTTCAAGAAGCCAGGAGACCCGTCTAGCCTCGGGAAGGTCTACCAGTATGACTTCGATGTTACAAAGATCCGCGGTCCCGTGAAGGGTCTCGTCGAGTCCAACGGATGGAGATTCGAACAGATCATACTCGACTACCAACCTGCCCAGGTGCAGGGTCAGCGTTTCTGTGGGGAGTGCGGCGCCGCATTGACCGCCGGCGCTCTCTTCTGTACGAACTGCGGGAAGAAGGCCAACTAGAACCGCACCAGCGCATTCGTAGTCATGCGGCTGCTGTTATCGAGACTGCGTAGTGCGCACGCAAAACTGCGGTCTCTTCTTATCGTCAATGTCCCTTGGCTTGTTGGCCTAGCATCGCCAGCGCAACAGTTTCTTAAACAAGCGCAAGGACTCTACCAAATGGGTTGAGAGGATTGCCAGCTGAGATTGGCGGAAGAGAATCGGGGTTCGCTCAATTCAAGGAAGGCGACGAGGTCAGAGTGAACGATGACGCCGTACTGGCGCCGGACGCCCTCCGCGGAGAAGTCGGAACCGTGCAGAAGATCAATCGCTTCCAAAGCCGATCCGAGCAGGTTTCCGGTTCCGCTGTTGCCGTTGACCGCTACCAGCAGCTGGTGAAGCAACCTAGGGAAACTGAAATCCTCGGTTTCGCTCTTCAGGTCTTCTTTCCAAAGATGGGGGACGCGATGCTTGTGGCTTCGAACGAAGTCACGCTCCTTTCGAGGTTCAAGCAGAGAATCGAGACCCTTGAGGAAAGACTCTTTACCCATCTCAGGGACCCGCAACAGTTCTGCGTGCTCAGCGACGGTGGACTGGATGTTCCGTTCGTGAACCAGAGTTTCGATGCACCATTCTTTGGCGACATCGTCAGGTATGTGCTCAGGCCCAGGTTGGGGAGAGATGCCACCAAGGTCATCTCGCCAGAGGCTTCAGGACCACCACTGGCAGCTGTGTACGCAAGTATGGCTGGTCTGAATTTCGTTCGCGCTGTGAAAGTCTACGACAGGTCCAACTCGCAGCTACCCGCGAGTTGGAGAGGCGCCGTGGTAGGAGACACCAAAGTTCGATCAGCAACGAAAGGAACTGAGAACTATTTTGCCGTTCCCGAAGGCGCGATAGGTCCCAATGACCGTGTAATCATATTTGATGATGTGGGTTTCACGGGAAGAACACGCAAAGCCGTCGTTCAGCTGGTGGAGAAAACTGGAGCAGAGGTCTCCTCAATAGTGAATGTCATAGAGAAATTCTATGGCGAGTCAAGAAATGTCGACATAAACGCAAGGGCGATTCTGGGAATAGACGGATTCCAACCACAAGGCCAGAATGCCTGCAGCATCAGCGTCACTGAGCTGTTCTTGGACAGGCTCGAATCGCCCAGAATCATACACGGAGTCAAGTACGAGCCCGGAAGATCCCTTTCAAGCATTCCTCTTTCACAATGAGGACATGCGACAGCGGTCGAGGTCAAACTGGGTCACCGCGAGTCTGGCGAGGTAGTCAGCCCGATGTCAGCGAACTTGGTGGAGCTGGCCGCAAGAAGGAGGACGACCCGGATATTTGCACGGACTCCCGTAAACATGGAAGATGTTCTGTACTGCGTCGGAGTCGCGGCTGAAGCACCTTCAGGTGCGAACAGGCAGCCATGGCATTTCATATTGGTGGACGACCCTGAGAGGAAGGCCAAGATTCGCGAAACATGCGAAGCTCAAGAGAAACGCTATCACGAAACCGTCGAACCGAGTCTGAGACAGTGGTTCAAATCGAAGGGCATCGCATGGCTGAAGCCATTCTTGACAGAAGCACCGATACTAATGGCCGTGTTGTCTGATCAGAAGATGCCCTACGCCACAGAAAGCACATGGCTAGCAATAGGCTACACGATACTCGCTTTGGAGGAGAGATCCCTCTCCACACTGACCTACACCCCCTCATATCCGGAGAATGTCCGAGGAGTGTTTGGAGCCCCAGAGCAGTATCGGATCGAGGCAATATTGCCGATAGGTTACTCCGCGGATCCAAAACCCAAAGAGCAAAGGCGAGCATTCCAATCATCCATCCACAAGAACGTCTGGAATGCTAAAGCCTGACCGGCGTCAGTAGTGCTGAGTGCAAGGAAACATGATCGTCCGAGAAATTGAACGTATGAGCGGAAGTCCATGAAAGAGCCTCTGCTGGTGAAGTTCCTCAAGAAGGCCTTTCCCCACCGATTCTTTGTCGCCGGGCTATCCAAGGTCCCAATCTTCAGGGAAATAGTAGACCACATGTTATTCGACGGCGACAACATGATCTACCTGCCCAAAGACCAAGTAGTCCAAATGGACCAGCGTCTCGACAACCTTGGCGAAGTCGTAATGCCATCGCAAGTCGTGGAGCATTTCATTGAAAAGGCCAACTACCACTGGATCATGGACTGGTGCATCTGCCGCAAATCGACAAAGTGCGAAGACTACCCGATCGATCTGGGTTGTCTCTTTCTCGGGGAAGCCACGCTGAAGATCGACCCAAGGCTCGGGCATCGCGCAACCAAGCAGGAAGCGCTGGAGCACGTGCAGAAATGCCGCGATGCTGGTTTGGTTCATCTGATCGGCCGAAACAAGCTGGATTCAGTCTGGCTCAATGCCCGCCCAGGTAACAAGCTCCTCACGGTCTGCAATTGCTGCCCATGCTGTTGCCTCTGGAGAGTTCTGCCAAATCTTGCACCTGACATTGGTGCTAAGATCACAAGAATGGCCGGCGTCAAAGTAAAAGTGACCGACCGTTGCGTTGGGTGCGGAACATGCACTCAGGGCGTCTGTTTCGTCAATGCTATCACAATAGTGAACGGCCACGCGGTCAAGAGCGACGAATGCAGAGGATGTGGCCGTTGTGTGGATGTCTGCCCTCAGAAGGCGATTGAACTCTCGATCGACAATAGGCAGTTCATGGAGGAGTCAGTCAGCCGAATCTCTTCTGCTGTGAATGTCTCATAGCGTACGGCGTGATTGATGGACATGATCCTGAATCCTGACACGTGTGTGGGGTTACTTACCTGCGTCTCAAGCTTCCGGCCGGTTTGAACTTGAACGACATATCAAGATTCTCCGCGTGGGCTCTGCTGATCCTTCTTCTCCTTTCCTGCACTGCGCAGTCAAGGACTACAGCCCGGATTCGCGAGGGTGCAGCAACGGATCACGTCATTGCCGGTTTTCGAGCATCACGCGTGCTGTCAAACTACCCCGACGGCCTATTCCCGAACGCAGGCTACTGGACCAGCGTCGGGCGTCAGATGGCCGGCAGGTTCACTGGCGCCGTTCCTGGAGGGATATGGATCGAGGGCTTGTACGCCGGAAACGGTGCAACCGAGCTGAGTTTTCCTTCGCCGGGCAGGTCCTACGCCCATGTGATGTTCTCTGATCTGGACTACAATGAGATTCACCTGAACGAGTTCGACAACGCAGGCCTCAGGGTGTGGTTACAGGTCGAACCTGGGGCCGCAGATGTTGATTCGCTGATCGAGCTTGTATTACAGCGATACAAGCATCACACATGTGTTGCCGGTTTTGGGATCGACGCGGAGTGGTACGACCCCGAGGCGTCATCTGGCGGCAGGAGAATCACTGATGCTGAAGCAAGGCAGTGGGAACTGCATGTGAAGTCGATCAATCCCGCCTATTCGCTGTTTCTGAAGCACTGGGATGGAGATTGGATGCCTCGGACATACCGTGGCAGCATAATCTTCGTCGCTGACTCGCAAGGGTTCTCGTCGCTGAATGAGATGGTTGGTGTATTCAGTGAATGGGGCAAGCCATTCGCGCCGAACGATGTGGCATTCCAGTTCGGTTACGAGCCGGACTCATCGTGGTGGACTCGCCTCGTCGATCCGCCCAAGGCGATCGGTGATGCCATCAGTTCCAGTGTCGGTAACGCAAAAGGGCTATTCTGGGTTGACTTCACTATCACACAAGTCTTCCCGTTGCCGACGGCGGGAGTCGTTACTACGGTAGCAGTCACGGCAGAAACAACGCACACAACCTCGACCCAGATGCCAGCGACCATTGAGGAATCGAGAATAGAGGTACCACAAGAGGTCACTCTCGTGCTACTACTCGTGGTTGCCGTTCTGGTGGGGCTGTTCGTCGTGCTTATGTTCAGGAGATTCGTGTCTGCTGGCAAGAGCTGACGAAGTATCCAGTTGCCCCTTCTCAGGAGACTGTGATGGCTCCTTGGGGGCACGTCTCTACGCATTTCATGCAGTGGTTGCAGAGGTCCAGCCACACCGCTGTGATTCGCCATGTCTGAGGGTCAATGGGATCCTGTGGGACGCTGAGCGTTTCGTGGCGGAGGAAGACGGCCGGGTCGCACACTTGGAGGCACTTGCCACAGTCCCGGGGGTCGATTCCAACACCATCCCCACATTTCGAGTAGTCGATCGTGATCTTGGTCTTTCCCATCAAGATCACCGTTCTAGTATAGCCCCTTCAGGCCGGGGAACTCCTCCCTTGGAGCAAGCTGCAGTGCATCAAAGTTGCACGCGTGCCGGCAGAGGCCGCATCCGAAGCATTTCTTGGGGTCGACCCACACGCGGTTGAGTGTGGGGCTGAACTTCAAGGCACCGAATTGGCACATTCCGATGCATTCTCTGCAGCCCTGGCATTTGTCTGGGTCCACGCGTATGGCATACTCTGCCTTGTAGACTGACTTGAGGCCAAAATCGGTCCTCAGGCGAAGGCCTCCACACTGTGGCGTCTCACATGAGCAAATCGCGTTGATGTAGGGTACAGGCTGGAACCAGACGGTGGCCACCTTCCCATTCTTGTTGTGTTCTTCAAGTCTAGCGATTGCTTCTTCGCGGTCGAGTCGGAGTTTCGTATTCTTGGGTATGAATCTGGGCAGCTTCTCAATCACTCCAGATAGAACGCCGAAATTGAAGCAGCAGACTTCCTTTATTCCTCTCTGCATTGCACGGCACATGCAGTAGTTCTCAATGATCGGTTCCGCAGCCAACTCCGAGAAAACCAGTTTTGCATCTTCGAGTGGCAGGACCTGCCCAAAGTGGCCGTCCGCTCTGAGGGGGTTCCTATTCTTTGCCTCGGAATGGATCATCTTCTCTGCGTTCCAGCGGATCACTCGGCCAATGATTGGCATCTTCAGCTTGTATCCTAGGCCAATTGATGACGTGCCCATGATCTTTCTGATGAAGACTGTCTCAAACATTCGCCACTGGTCGGTCAGATACTGCTCCATGTTCATTTCCTTGGCTAGGTCGTTGGAGTAGTTCCTAGCGTTGAGGTACCATTTGCCGCCGGCCCCGTGTTTCATGCACCAATCGCACATGTTCCTCACGCTTTCGTGCGGGTTTCCGCGAGTTGCCAATAAAAGATTTCGTGCTCCCAGCAAACACAATCATCCGACATGTGCGAATCGGCGGTACGTTGGCTCGGAGCTGCCATGTCATCGCGATTCTCGCTAGAGTAGCGATGAGACGGCAATACTTGCGAACTTGACGCGAATCCTTAACCTCCCCGAATAGGGTTAATTACCGCGAACTCATGCACGCCTCGCGAGGCGAGGCCCAATTGGAGCGACGGTGTATCAGATGAGCGATGGACTAGCGAGCGACATCGCGAAAGGTGAACTGCGAATCCTAGGCAAACGCCACGCAGCAATCGACGTGAAAGCGTTCTGCGAACAACTCGATCTCATGGTCGGAGTGAAGGTCGCCGAAGTCATAATGAACCAGCATCAGTTCCGCCTAGGAAAAGAGGATGCCTCAACGGCGCGCGCCGAGAGGCCGAAAGCCTCTGTCAAGGAAATCGTCGATTCATTTGCGAAAGCGGACTCTGTCTCAGGATTCGGCGTCACGAAGGTAGTGATTCCAGAGACCCCCTCTGGTCCCGTCGGGTTGACGATATCAAACCCATGTTTGACGCGAACCGGCGGCGCGTCGAAGGCCCTCCTATTCTCATACTGGTGCGGAATCTTCTCGCAGCTGTATGGCGTGGAGTACAAGGCAGAGGATGTGACATACGACAAGAACCTGGATCTCCTGAAGTGCCAAATCATTCCGAAGTGAGAGGATTGGGAATGAAGTTCAGGCTCGATCATATGTTTGTGCTGCTGTGCGCCGTGGGGGTCGTGTTGTTCTATTTCCTTGGTCAGGGGAGCTATCTACTTGTGTTGTTCGCAAACTATGGTTTGATCGCATTCGCAGGGCTTGCTGGGGTATTCGGCCTGATTGCGTTCGCCAAGCTAGGGAAATCGACCATGGGCTTGGTGTCCTTAGGATTCGCGATAGGACTCCTGTCATGGATGCTGGGTCTAGTCGTCTATACGTACACCTATCTCGTCGCGAATGCCGATCTGCCGTACCTATCCCTGGCAGACGTGTTCTACTTCATTTCGTACCCACCCATCATCCTTGGCTGCATAGGTCTGCTTCGATTCTTCTGGCCGTCGTCTGGTAGGATAGGTCTGTTGTTAACCGCCATAGCCGGAGGGTTACTATGTTTCGCAGTGGTCACGTATGCGGTCGTTCCGTCGATTCAGGCTCTTGATAACGTCTTGGAAATCGTCGTGACGGCGCTCTATCCGCTGCTTGATGTCCTTATTCTTGTGCTGCTCCTTCCCCTGTTCTTGGCTTTCAGGAAGGGCATTTTTGGAACCGCATACGCTCTTCTTGCGCTGGGAGCCGCTCTTGAAGCGGTGGGCGATCTAGTGTTCACCTATGTCAACCTCGCAGTTGGGTACTATGACGGTCACCCGCTGGATTTGCTGTGGTTCTTGGGTTTCATCTCCTACGCCTATGGGTTCTGGCGTCAACATGCCGGATTCGATCTACCGGAGTGACACCTGAAGTCAGAACTGGCCCGAGGAAGGTCAATCTCTAGCCGTCAGAAGTTCTCTCAACACTGACGTTTCGGGTGATGAGTTCCCTCGGGAAGAAACCTGTTATAATCAGCTGACGTGAGATCAGGGCCTGGGCAAGCCAGAACCATGAACCTCGAAGAGCAGGCAAAGCGGAATTTCGATCTGGGGTACAACTGCGCCGAGTCAGTTCTGTCGACTGTGAGCCGAGAGTTCACGGGAAGCGAAAGAGGCATTGAACGTCTCATCCCCAGAGTGGCGACTGGTTTCGGAGGAGGTATCGCCCGGAATGGCGATGTCTGTGGAGCGGTGGCCGGGGGAGCGATGGCAATCGGCTTAGCCTTGGGCCGCGATAGACCAGAACAGAGTCGCGACGCATGCTACAACGCAGCAGATCGATTCTACAATGAATTCGCAGAAGCGTTCGGCTCATGCAAGTGCCGAGACTTGACCAAGGTCGACCTCAAGACCCCAGCGGGAACAGAAGCGTATCGAAACAGGATTCATGGCGAACGATGTGTCCCCATTGTGGCTTGGGCTGCGAAAAGAGCTTACGAAATCATTCGCGGATCGCAATGACGGAGCCGGGGCGATATCGGCTTGGCTCGCATTCTCTTTGCCTGTTTGTTAGTTGCACTCCAATAGCTGTTGATCTCCGTCTCCGGCACGGGTGGACTCCTGTTGGCTGATTGCCATGATGTCTGCAAGATGCGAGATATTCCGGCCTCAGGAACGTATCATGGTCAGTTTCATCTTGAATCTCTTCACTGCCTTCAGAGCATGTGGCTCATTTGCTGGCATTATGATAATCTCACCTGCGCCCAGCCGATGAGTCTTCCCTGAGATGGTGATGTCGGCCTCGCCGTCAAGAATGTAGACCAGCGCGTCGTATGGTGCTGTGTGTTCGCTGAGGCCTTGTCCCTGATCGAAGGCGAACAGTGTGACGGTTCCTGTTTCCTTCTCAAGTATTGTCCGGCTTACCACGGAGCCCTTCTGGTAGGTTACGAGATCGATTGCTCTTGCCTTCCCAGATAGCACGTCCTCAGATGACAATAGGCCGCCTCAGTAGAGAGGAGTTGAGCGTGTTTGACAATAAGAGTTACGCACACGCATCAGACTGCTTCCACAATCTGCGCCCTTCCTGGTGCACATGCCAAGAAAGCGTCAAGTATCCGTAGTCATCTTCCATGAAGCGAAGGAGCACAGGCCATGCCACAATTGACCGACAAGATTGCACTTGTCACAGGCGGCGGACGCGGGTTGGGCCGCGCCATTGCACTCGCATTTGCGGATGCAGGTGCGCACGTTGCAGTTGCCAGCCGCACACGGGAACAACTAGATGAAGTTGCGGCGGAGATACGCTCTCGAAATCGCCGAGGGGTCGCGATCGAGGTCGATGTCACGGACAGCAAGTCAGTCGCACAGATGGTCGAGACAGCCCACGGGCAGTTTGGACGCATTGACATTCTCGTGAACAGCGCCGGGGCTGGCTGGGCCTCGCGTGTGGCCGACACAACCGACGACGCATGGAAGCTGCTGATCGACACGAACCTCACGGGCACGTTCTACTGTTGCCGCGACGTAGCGCGCCTGATGATCGAACAGAAGAGCGGCATCATCATCAACCTAGCATCGGTCGCAGGAGTCAAGGGTCCACCAGGGCTCGGGGCATACGCAGCCAGCAAAGGGGGAGTGATCATGTTGACACGTGTGCTCGCGCTCGAGACCATCAGACACAACGTGCGTGTCAACGCCATCGCACCGGGCTACTTCCGCACGGACATGAATGCTGCATTGTTGGACGATCCTGTGATGGGACCAAAGATCGTAGGGAGGATCCCAATGCGTCGTGTCGGACGCCCAGAAGAGATCGGTCCGCTCGCGGTCTATCTCGCGAGCGATCAGGCCTCGTACGTCACTGGCGAAGTGTATTTCATCAGCGGCGGCGAGATGGCACAGTAGAAGATGGTTAGGCGAGTAGTGGGCTCGCGATGTGAGCGTCACCCGCATATTCGAAGAAGTGAGTGCGATCAGGCTTGGTCAAAGACCCGGTTTGGACCTATCTGCTTTTCATGAATGTCGGCGGCTTCCTCATGATGGGCTTGGACAAGCTGAGTGCGAAGCTGAATACACGTAGAATACCAGAGAATCTGTTCTTCGTGCTGTCTGCAGTAGGAGGCGTACTGGGGGTAGTCTTAGGGATGCTTTCATTTCACCACAAAACGAGCAAGACGAGCTTCCAGGTCAAGATCGCTCTAGCAGCTGTCCTGTCACTGGGCTTGTTGTTTGTCTTGGGTCTAGTGCCTTAGGAACCAGCGGGTGGCCCGTGTCTCACATCGCTTCATCGCCAGGGCAATCAGCAGCAGAGTATGGTACCGCGGAGAAACCGGAACCCGTAACAGCATCCACGGCAACCGCTGCTTGTTGACGCTACTCCAATACGGCACGTGCATCGACTGCGAGTGCTCCGCGTTCGAGAACCAGCAACGGGTTGATGTCAACCTCTGTGAGGCGTGAATTCTCCACCAGCATGCTGGAGAGAGATAGGAGTGCTTTGGTGAGTGCTTCCCGATCCAAAGGTGGCCTGCCGCGTGCTCCTTCAAGCAGACGTCTTCCGCGAATCTCCCCAATCATGTCTTCAGCATCGGCACGGCTGAGCGGGGCCACTCGAAGGGCCACATCACCAAGCGTCTCGACGTGCGTTCCGCCCAACCCGAACATCACAACCGGGCCGAAACTGCGATCTCGCTTGCCTCCAAGGATTACCTCCAGACCCCCGCCTATCATTTGCTGGACCATCAACTTGGCCGGGGCCGCAACCTGTCTCAGCATCCTTGCCGCCTCCTGTCTGACTGCCGGCGCATTTTCCAATCCCAATGCGACGCCGCCCGCGTCCGACTTGTGGACGAGTTGTGTCGCGAGCGCTTTGACGGCCACGGGATAAGTGAGCTGGTCGGCAGCTCGCGCGGCTTCTTCTGGGGTGTCAGCAACTGCGAAGGGTGCGACAGTGATGCCATAGATTCGGCACAAGGCTAGCGCTTGGTCTGCCGTCAGCATTCCTGATGCCATCATGAGCGCCTGCGCCTCTTTGCTTGGTGTGTGCACAACTTCGCTAGGTGCGTCGACGCGGCGTGTTCGCAAGTGGTTCCAGTCTCGTGATGCTGCGAGCCCCCGCAGGGCATCCTCAATTTCTGTGTAGACGGGCAAGTTGGTGTGCTGTTGGATCGTCTGTTCTTCATGGCCTTGGGAATAGGCGCAGAAGGCGATCGGTCTTCCTGATTCTCGCACGATCTCTTCGACCCGTTGCGCCAGCCGGTGCGCTCCTTCGGCTTCATTCAGGCTGTAGGTGTTGATGAGGAGGACTGCGTCTGGCGAGAGCATGCGCAGGCATTCCTCCACGATCTGCGCATACAGATCGAAATCGAAGATGACCCCGAGATCGATTGGATTGGTCAGCGCGATGACATCAGCACGGAAGAACGAGCGCACGCGTTCCATGAACTCGTCAGGGAGGGGAGCCAATCGGAAGCCATATCGTTCCGCCGCGTCCGCCGCGATCACAGCATGGCCACCTGAGCGCGAGATGATCACCAGATTGTTTCCCCGAACTGGTGGAAGAACAAGTCCTTGGGCGATGGCCACAGACTCGCGGAAACCCTCTGCGCGGAAAACCCCCACTTGACGAAGGGCAGCGTCCACGATCCGGTCGTCGTTGGCCAGCGCAGCAGTGTGAGAGAGTGCGACGCTCTGGCTGGCTTGCCCCCGATTCGCCTTCTGGACGATGATCGGTTTCTTGGAAGAGCGGACCAGGCCCATCAGTTTTCGTCCGTCGGCAATGGACTCAAGGTATAGGCAGACGATCTTCGTGCCAGGGTCTTCCAGTAGGTAGGCCAAGTAGTCGGTCTCGTCTAGGTCGGTCTTGTTGCCGATGCTGACTGCTTTGTTGACTCCAGCCCCCGCCATGCAGAGCCGATCCACGTACGTCAGCGAGACTCCGCCGCTCTGAGATATTACTGAAACTGGGCCGGGTCGCCCGGTGGTAGGAGCCATGTATGCAAATGGAAGGCACACTCCGGCCTCCAAGTTGACGACACTGATGCAGTTGGGGCCGACAAAACGTATGCCCCATCGGTGGGCGATCTCCAGAAGCCGCTGCTCCAGTCGGCGTCCATCTTCGGAGAACTCACTGAATCCGCCTGATTCGATTACCACGCGGCGGATTCCCTTTCGAGCACACGCTTCCATCAGATCCGGTACGATGGCCGCTGGTGTGAGGATCACCGCCAAGTCAATCCCGCTAGGAACCTGATCCAACGAGGTCGCAATCGGAATCCCCTCCACGGTTCCCTCCCTGCGTCCGACCGCGAACAATCTACCCTTGTAACCAAAAGCCCGCAGGTTTGCGACAACGTTGCGAGCCAAGTTGTCTGGCTTCTCCGAGACGCCGATCACAACGATGCTCTCAGGATAGAAGATACGTTGCATGTGTTGGTTGTCCTCCGCTAGCGGGCACCAGATTGCGCAGAGGCTGGAAAAAAGGTAGTGTGCACCTAGATTTTCCAAGCCGCCGGGGGCCAAGGCGCGGGAACCTGCTTGGAGAGAGCTTGTTTGTCCATTGCGTAGCGCGCATCTCAGTCATGAATAGTGAGCCGACAGCAATGAGGGAAAGGCAAGAGCTCGGCGGTTAGTCCTAGTGGTGGCCTCATTCAGATGAGAGATGAGGGGTCTCTAGCATTCCCGAGAGGGCGTGAGGCATTTGGCAAGGTTAGGGCGGCGTTGCTTTGTCCTCTGGGGGCAGTTTCTTCTTGGTGGTGCGTTCGCTTAGATAGACTAGAGCGAGTAGAATGACTAGGATGAGTATCCAGATCCAAGACCCGCCGCGAATGAAGATTAGCACCACTAGGAAACTGAGGACCTGAAGGAGTATCGTGAGTCTGTTCATATTGAAGACCTACGACTCTGTTGGGGCGCATGTCATATTAGCTCTCACGAGTCCCGAGGGGAAGGCCTGGGTCCGTCACAGTTCCATGCTCACCTACATTCCAAACGATAGAATCTTGCTCAGCCTATTGGGTGATGCCTCAAGTCGCTGTAGAATGTGCGGGGGGTGGGATTCGCGCACCCGTTTACTGGAATGAATTACCCCACAGGCGGTCGTAACACCGCGGCCGCTTTGTACAATCACCGTTCTTACCACAAAAGGAAGCTATACCACGATCACAGTACCGCATGACTATGCTTTCTCTCCACCCACACGTTCCGATACAGACCGTGCCTCCGCGACCAACGATATCCGTGCAGAGACCAAACTTGATCGAACGCAATACCTGCGATCCAGACGATTAGGAACCCGACCCCAAGGTTGCCTTCTTCTCCACGAGCCGTCGATAGAAGTCGATCAGCTGCGGTATCTTTTCCTCGATGATCACACTTTGTCCACATTTCTCGAGGTTTGACTTGAATTCGGATGGGTCAACCTCGGCCAGGTTTCTCGCTATGGCATCTACATTCTCGCCCACAATACCGACGCGGTTGCTTTCTATGAAGCATCTTATCGCTTCATGTGGAAACGCTAGAACCGGGAGACCGCATGCAACATATTCGATCACTTTGTTTGGAAGCGCGATCTCGAGATGCTCTCTGTTTCTCGTTGCGTTGAAACCAGCCCAACTGTAGTCATACCGAGTCAACTGTCTTAGGAGTTTTCTTCTATCCATATGGTTATGGTAGTGTATGAATTCGCTTTTCGCGGCGATCTCCTTGTAAGCCCTGTTGCTACGTGTGATCGAATCTGAAGTAGGATGGATGTGAATGTGCAGCTTGTGCCTCGCCACCTCTTTGAAGATGTCTAGAAGATAATAGTGGCTCTCCCTCACGAGCGAGGTGATGCAACCGACATATGCTACGTGGATCTCTCCATCGCCCTCAGATAGTTTCTTTTTCGATGATCTGGGCAGGTAACTTCGCGATATGTAATCCCGGAAGACCAAATCATTGTCCGTATTCACTTGATACTGACCTTGAATATACCTGCGTATCCCATGGCTGGCATATACGCGGGCGTCACTTCCCTCGTTCGCCACTTTCTCCTCTATGGCGTAGCGTGACAGAGACTCCTCATTGTCCGAGCTGAAAAATCCGGAATGGTGAAGTGAGAGCACCTCGTGCGTGTCATGGACCACGGGAATGCCTCGGCTCACCTTCTTTGCTGCGATCGTCAAATAGTCCGGTGCGTTGTGGCTGTGGATGATATGAGGGTTTGTTTCTTCAATTACCTTTGACACAAAGGAAGCGTGACTTTCTCCTTTCCTTATTGACACGCTGTCAAAGTACTCTTCGCCGTATCCGTAGAGTACCCTTAACTCCTGACCAGTATGAGCTAGGGAGATACGGATCTTGCTGCCCAAGACATCCTTGAGAGCCTTCGCGTACTTCAGTGTGCGTATGCAAGGCTGAGGCTGCAGAAAAAGCAGGCTAAGCTCGCCTTTCCCACTCACTCGACGTATCAAGACCTGTACCTCCAAAGCCGAGAACGAGAGAGACTCACTCTTGTCGGCGCGATTTGAGACCTCGGGGCGTGAGGAATTGGCTGCGCTCTCTCGCAGCGCAGCGTTTGCGCGATACAAAGCATAGAACAATATCCAGCGTATATTCGTTCTGCTGCAGAGGAAGCTTCCATTGCGCGTGCTTTTTCTCCGTCCTCAACCCGCGATTAGGAGTCTCAAGTACGTGCTAGCTTTCAATAACGTAAACGCAGAGATCGAACCGTATCATGCGTATACGGCCAAGACGCTCACGCAACTCTACGGCTATGGAGACGAATGCTTCAGGAAGTTTGTGCGGCTGGATTCAAGAAGGCTTGGAAAAGAGCTTGAGCGGTTGGTCGAAGATCTCTCGATAGACCTGATTCACAGTCAGAACGCTCCAGACACCCTGACGAGAGTCGCGACAGAAGTCGCGGGCCAGATTCCAGTCATCCATGAGAACCAAGATTCGATCTCGCTCCGCCGAACACCTTACACTCCAGAAGGCGATCTTGATGAACAGCTCGTCGATGAGAGAATCGCTAACCAGATGTGCGATGCCAGAATCCATGTCAGTCAAGGTCTCCTCGACTACATACGAGGCAAGTACGGTGCCAAGAAAGAGATTGTGTTTCACAACTACGTTTCTAGGTCCCTAGTGCCGCCTTCCTACAAGAGAAAGCTCTCGGACATTGACGGAAGAACCCACATAGTATACGAAGGAACACTGTCAAGCTTTCCGGGCGACCATTATGATCTGAAAGATATCTTCAGGGATCTCGCCGGTCACGGATATCATGTTCACATTTACGATTCCCATGGCAATAGAGACTACGCCAGACTAGCCGACACGCATGATTCAATCCATTATCGCGGGCATAAGGACCCAAGGGAACTTCCCTACGAGATAACCCAATACGACTACGGGTGGGCTGGCTTCAATATCACAAAGAACAGAGAGCACCTTGATGTGGCGCTACCGAACAAGTTGTTTGAATATCTCTCCTCGGGACTACCAGTGCTCTCGTTTCCGCACAAGGCGCAGAAAGAGTTTATCGAAACCAACAAGATGGGCCTAGTCTTCGATGACATCAACGGACTTGATGACCTGATGAAGGAATCGACCATCGTACGATCAGTCAAAACCAATGCGGCGAAGAGAAGACTCGAGTTCACCATCGAAGCTAACATCTCGAGAATTCTCGATCTCTACCGCAGCGTTGTCGAATGAGGCATCAGGGCACGACAGATCGGTGTTCGTCGCTGGTTAACGGTTGCTCTTGAGCATAGCACAAGGCCTCGAAGAGATGGAAAGAATCGATAGAGACGGATGTCGCATGCCTGCTTCTCAGAAGATGTCTCGTCTCAGCCATCTGGAAGCTGATTTGGAATCATTGTTCATTGCAGTACGGTACAGCAAACTGGTGCGGGGGGTGGGATTCGAACCCACGAAGGCCTACGCCACAGGGTCTCCCAGGTCCCTACTGATCCCATGAGGGACCACCTAAGCTTGGCACCACGCGACTTCACATTCGTGTGGTCCTGCCCCTTAGACCTGGTTCCCGCCTGGCTCGCTTGTCTCGCCAGAGACTCGGGTACCCCCGCATCAAGTCGTGACCCTACCCCTGCGGCATGATATTACCTCTTCGAACCCGGAAGCGCGATACACGCCCGCACGTCTGGAAATCGATGCCAGTCGTTTGACTGAATCCGGACCGGTCTTCAGAGTTCAGTCTAGGCAACAGATATTAGTGCCAGTCTGGGTGAGGCTATGGCTTCACTGAGTGAAGAGTGTTGAAAGGTCGCAACTACAGAACAACGCGCGGTCAACCCTACACGCGTGGGAAGTACATTCACGGATCCCCAGCATCCAGAATCTCGAAGTTCACCATGGGCGACACCAAGGCTAGCTACGAGTACAGGGTGAGCCTGGTTGTTCAGGCTGCGATTCAGGTTCGCCATAACGCGCTTGAGGCCGCGCGAGTCGCCGCGAACAAGGTTCTCTTCGATAAGCTCGGCGAGACTGGTTACGTGGTCCGCCTCCGACCTTATCCTCACATAATCCTCAGAGAGAACCGCATGATCGCCACCGCCGGTGCCGACAGACTTCAGGAAGGAATGAGGAGATCCTTCGGAAAACCCTCAGGTCGAGCAGCCCGCCTCCGAGCCGGCCAGCCAATAATCGACCTCTACGTCAACGGACCACACGTCGACCTCGCAAAGGAAGCCCTCAAAGTCAGCTCCAGCAAACTCGCCGCAACATGCAGAGTAGTCGTCGAGCGCGAGATTGCCCCGTCAGCAGCTTGACATGAAACGCGGGCTCTCACTCGTTAGCGAGTTCACGTCAATGATCTGATCACTCGGAAGTCTCATCCTACACGGCAGTAGCGGCCGAGAAAGCCGCGTCTGAGCGCCGGTGTCATGGTTTATTAGACGCACCTAGACGCTGCTCAAACGAATCCTTGAGAGTGAACAGAATGGCGCCTTCGAACAAGCAAAGTGTGCTCATGCTTTGGTTTGACGAGATCGGCAAAGAGGATGTCCCGCTTGTAGGCGGCAAGTCTGCAAGCTTGGGCGAGATGACCTCCAAGACGAAGGTTCCGATCCCATATGGTTTCGCACTCACAGCCGAAGCCTACAGACTATTCCTCAGAAAGAACGGCCTCGACAAGAAGATCGCTGACTCGCTGAAGACTCTGCGGGACTCCAACGACACTCTAGCGCTCCAGAAGGTTGGCGCCGAGATCCGTAAGATAATCAGCTCCGCTCCCGTACCGAAAGAACTTGAGAAGCTCATAGTCGATGCATACCAGGAATTGTCAGCACGTGAGAAGGTCAAGAATCCATTCGTCGCGATCAGAAGCTCAGCAACCGCAGAAGATCTGCCGGACGCAAGCTTCGCGGGCCAGCAGGAGAGCTATCTGAATGTCACTGGCGGGAACCAGGTCGTGGAGAAGGTTCGAGAGTGTTACGCGAGCCTATTCACTGATCGTGCGATCTTCTATAGGGTTCAGAAAGGTTTCGATCACCTCGACATCGCATTGTCCGCGATAGTTCAGATGATGTGCTTCTCAGAATCAAGCGGCGTCATGTTCACTATGGACCCCACTAACGGTGACGATTCACTCGTCATGATAGAGGCAAACTATGGCCTCGGAGAGTACGTCGTCCAAGGCAGAGTGACACCAGACGACTACTATGTGGAAAAGAAGACGCTGAAGATCACTCGAAGAAACATCCCTGTCAAGACAGTGATGCTCATACAGAAGCCTGAAGGCGGAACAGAAGAGAAGAATGTGCCTGACTCGCTGAAGAACCGCCAGGTCATCACGGACGACGAAGTAGCCGAACTGGCAAAGTATGCGCTCACGATCGAGCAACACTACGGCAGGCCGATGGACATCGAATGGGGACTCGACAAACAGACCGGGAAGCTGCTCATATTACAGGCTCGTCCCGAAACCGTATGGTCACAGAAGAAAGGCCCAATCGAGCAGAAGGGAAATGTTGTGACCGAGAGGAAGATCCTCGTCAAAGGCTTACCGGCTTCACCCGGAATCGCTGCCGGAAAAGTCCACGTTATCCCGTCAAGCGAGCAAGTCAGCGAGTTCAAGGCCGGCGAGATTCTCGTCACCGAGATGACTGCTCCAGATTGGGTCCCGGCGATGAAGAAGGCAAAGGCGATCGTCGCTGACAGCGGCGGCATGACCTGTCACGCAGCCATCGTGAGCAGAGAGCTCGGGATACCGTGCATCGTAGGATCCAAGAACGGTACACAGATGCTGAGATCAGGCATGGAGGTTACTGTGGACGCCAAGAGAGGTGTAGTGTACGATGGAATCCTCGAAGAGGCCCTGGCTCCACCGCCGCAAATCTCTCTCTCTGCGCAATCCACAGGATTCTCCGAGGCGCCGGTAACCGGAACGAAGATCCTTGTCAACCTTGGCGAACCAGAACTTGCTGAGAAGGTTGCTCAGCTACCGGTAGACGGCGTTGGTCTGCTCCGCATGGAGTTCATCGTCAACGACCACATCAGGAAGCACCCAATGTGGCTGATTGAGACGAAACATCCTGAAGAGTTCGTCGACAAGTTGGCCGAGGGACTCGCAACATTTTGCAGAGCCTTCCACCCGAGACCAGTGGTCCTGAGATTCAGTGATTTCAAGACGAACGAGTATGCCAAACTGCAGGGCGGAGAGAAGTACGAAAGCGGAATCAAGGAAGCGAATCCTCTGCTGGGATTTAGAGGAGCAAGCCGCTATACTGATCCCAAATACGAACCTGCCTTTAGGCTTGAGATCGCGGCAGTGAAGAAAGTCAGGCACGAGATGGGACTCAAGAACCTGTGGTGCATGATCCCATTCAACCGAACAGTCGAGGAATTCGTGAAGATACGCGAACTGCTCCACCGTGAGGGACTACGACAGAACGAGGACTTCAAGCTCTGGATTATGGCTGAGGTCCCAAGTAATATTCTGTTGGCGGATGAATTCTGCAAGGCAGGCGTCGACGGCTTCTCGATCGGAAGCAACGACCTCACGATGCTCATACTCGGCGCCGACAGAGACAATGAGATCCTCGCACCACTTTTCGACGAGAGAAACCTAGCTGTCAAGAGGGCGATCAGGAGCCTCGTGGAAACCGCTCACCAGTATGGCAAGACTGTAAGCATCTGCGGACAAGCACCGAGCGTGTACCCAGAATTCACCCGATTCCTTGTCGAATCAGGAATCGACAGCATCTCAGTCAACCCTGACGTCGTGGTTCAAACACGTAAGCTGGTAGCGCAGGTTGAGCATCGAATAATGCTAGAAAGGCTCGCAGGTAGACGCTAGAGAGACGTCGCTTACGCCCTCGCAGGCGGCCAAGCGTGGCTGCGCGGGCTATCGTTCGTCGTGAGATCAATACTAGAGCAGGCTGGCAAGGAAGTCTACTGGAGTAGGCGATCGAGCACGTTCCGGATCTCCTGTTTGTGAACCGCTCCAACGATGCGTTCAACCTCGTTTCCTCCCTGCAAGAATAGGAGCGTTGGGATGCCCATTACGCCGAATCTTTCCGTCGTTGAGGGGTTCTCGTCTGTGTTCAGTCTTCCAAAGATCGCTCTGCCCTCATATTCTTCCGCGAGTTCGTCGATGACGGGCGCCATCGTCATACATGGGCCACACCAAGGTGCCCAGCAATCGACGACCATCAGGTCATATCTCTCGACGGTCATGTCGAATCCGTCATCAGCAAGCGTTATCGGTTGAGTTGTCTCACCGTCTGACTCCACTTGAAATGCCCCACAATAGTCACGTATCTTGGCTTGCAGCTTCAAATCCAATAGAAAAGAGTATCTTGCGCCCCAGCTTGGCGCGGAAGGTCTCCCGTGAAGTTGGCAGTTTCCGCCGTGAGACCAGCCCATCATTTGCACACAAAGTGCACAACGCCTTATCCACTGGCGGGGCCGAGAAGTGGGTATGCCCATCAAGTACTTCCCAGCTTCCGATGTGAAATCCCTGACAGACCGGCTGATCGGTGGACTGGGTTTCGTCCATATTCCGAAGGAGAGAGTGATCTGTGTCAGGAGCGTCGGATCCGAATCCAGAGGCGTCATTGCCAGAGTGCACTCATTCCCGAGGGTCTGGCAACAGAGCCTCCGCATGAAGTGCCACTACACGATCGAGGTCCTCTCAGAGCGTTTTGACAACCTCCCGACTGCGGAGAAGGAGAAGGTCATAATCCACGAACTGCTTCACATCCCGAGGACCTTCGGTGGAGGATTTCGTCACCACAAGGGCTGGGTAACTAGGCAGAGAGTCGATCGTCTCCACGCCGCCCTTGTCACAGAACGTGTGAACGGCACAAGCAATGGTTAATTCGAGGTCAACTCGTGCAGGTCCTCGTACCTCCATGTATGATCTTGAAGAAGCTCGCATCATCCAAGAGATCAAGAAGCGATCATCACGTCGAATCCTGCTTCAATTGCCGGAAGGGCTCAAGCCGCTCGCCGCAAAGCTCGCCAGAAGGCTCCAGGACGAGAGCGGCGTTGAGGTATTCGTGTCAGGAGACCCATGCTACGGTGCATGTGATCTTGCGCTGGAGCAGATGAAGCAGCTGCGTGCGGACCTCTTGATCCATGTTGGGCACGCGGAGATCCCAAGCGATGGCGCTCGTGATGACATAATCTACGTTGAGGCAAGATCCGATGAGAAGATAGACAAACCACTCGCTGATGCATTGAAGCTTCTAAGCGGCGAGAGAAACATCGGCCTGGCAGCCTCCGTTCAACATCTGCACCTGCTCGAATCGGCGAAGCAGACGCTCGAACGTGCTGGCAAGATCGTGTGGATAGGGCCAGCATCGGGACGGCTCAAGCACAGAGGCCAGCTCCTTGGCTGCGATTACGGGAGCGTCCTCTCAGTCGCGAGTCACGTCGACGCGTTCTTGGTGATTGCCGGCGGAGACTTCCATGCACTGGGCGTATCATTGGCTGCAGGCAAGAGGGTGATCATAGCGGACCCATACCAACAGACAGCACGAGACGCCGGACCACTCGTCAACAAGATACTTCGACAGAGATACGCAACCATCACGAAGTTCAAAGAGACAAGGAGAGTCGGAATCATCGTGGGGCTGAAAAGCGGCCAGATGAACCTCGCCCTCGCCAGGAATCTGAAGGCCCTCTTGGAACAGAACGGCAAGGCCTGTACACTGATAGCCTCATCAGAGCTCATCCCAGAATCGATAGAGTCATTCACGGATCTGGACGGGCTTGTAGAGGTGGCATGTCCAAGAATATCGATCGATGACCGAAGCCGCTATCACAGACCCGTAGTCAACCCAGATGAGGCATTGATCGCCATAGGCAAGAAGAGCTGGGAAGAATATGTCAAGCATACCGAAGAAGCAGGGAATCGAACGCCTACTACAGCAGATGCGGCCGCATCCTAGTCCCCGCATCAGCCTCGAACAATACACCATTCCGGCGAGCATCGCGGCTGACATTGTATACCTTGCAGCAGTCGTGCACCAAGACATCGCCGGCAGGAGCGTAGTGGATCTTGGAACTGGCACAGGCAGGCTTGCGATAGGCGCGGCACTTTTGGGTGCGAGCCAGACTACTGGACTTGACATCGATCCTGTCGCGATTGGTGTTGCCCGGGATAACTCCAGGGCGGCAAAGGTCGATGTCGACTGGATCGTGGGTGCCTTAGACGCGATCCACGGCAGATTTGACACCGTCATTATGAACCCACCATTTGGAACGAAGAAGGCGCATGTTGACAAGATCTTCCTGAGAAAGGCCATTGGAATCGGTGGTGTAGTCTATTCAATCCACAAGTCGGCCACGCGAGACCACCTCCTGCGATACTTGGACAGGTGTGGATCCAGAGTGCGCTCGGTGCATGAGTACACGCTCGACATTCCCAGGATGTTCGAGCACCACAGGAAACAGAGGCATCCCGTCAAGGTCGATTGCTTCAGGATAGAGACGACTGTGCCTGCCGACAAGGAGGCCTAGCGATTGCCCCTGCTTATATACGGGCTTTCTCATTATGGAACGAAACTCCGGTAGGGTCAATCCCTGACCCGACGCTACGTGAGGACAAGCAAGGTTCAATCAGAAATGCCCGCGAGAGATTATCGAATACCCGCATTTGTCGTTCCGGGTGAGGAGCTCTGTGTTGCAGAGGAGTTCATGCCTGGTCCCGGCACATACGAGAGCGGTGGCACCGTCTATTCGGACCTCACTGGTGACAGAGTGGTCGATCTCAATAGCAGAACAGTCAGGGTTATCGCAAAGGTGAAGATACCGATAATGCCCACAGACGGTTCAACAGTGATCGGGCAAGTCACAAATGCCCACGACAAATCCGCAATCATAAGCATCTTCAAGGTGGACTCGGAGATACTCGGCAGGCCCTTCACAGGCATTCTCCACATCTCATCATCAAGCCCAAGATATGAGCGGAACATGGAAGATGTCTGTAAGACAGGCGACATGGTAAGAGCCAAAGTCTTCAACGACAAGAACAGGATACCGGAACTCACGACTGCAGGTAGAGGGCTCGGAGTCATCAGAGCGTACTGCTCAAGATGCGGCAACCTCCTTGTCATAGTGAATCGAAGACTGCAATGTCGTGAATGCGGCAACATGGAGCATAGGCGTCTGGTCGACGACTACGGAGTAGAAGCGAGGTAGGACAATTGAATCTTAAGGTCTTGCAGAGATCGAAGAATGAGTTGAAGCTCGAAATACAGGGAGAGGGTCACACGTTCTGCAACCTCCTCCAGTACGTCTTGTTGCAGGACAAGGGCGTGGATATGGCAGGATACGACGTACCGCACCCACTAATCTTCAATTCGATCCTTTACATCCGGACGAAGCGAGAGTCATCTCCCGAGAAGGCATTGGCACGAGCTCTGGCGAAAGTAGGCGAGATGAGCAACGAGTTCTTGGAAAAGCTTGACAAAGCCGCCGTTTCTGGCTGAGTCAGGCAAGACTCAACTCGGAGTAATCCTAACAGATTCAAAGCTGGCGAAACTCGGAGACGCGTACGTGAACTTCGTCTTCTCCCTTGGCAGATCTAGGGCGCTCCAAGACCCGCAAGGCATCAAGGTTAGCGACAGGATTCTGGCAGAGGCCCTCCGGAGATCGGGGTTGAGGCCGGAGCTGCCTCGCCGTACGACCCGTCAAGACTGTGCAAACGCAGTCGAAGCACTCCTAGTCTACGGATATCTCAACAACTTCGTCTCCCTCGAAGAGGCGGTCGATCGGATAGCGGCCTCTACGGGCTCCCCCGTTGATGCCTTCGTGAGTCTGATCAAGCTAGTTGCTGAGAAGATCAAAGGCGGGGAGTCCAACACTGCATGATCAAGAAAGAGATACGCGTTCTCGGACTATCATTCACTGACCCAAGTCTCAAGGGACCAGCTCCGATCCAGGTTGTGGGTGTGGTCTACAGAGGCAATCGATGGCTAGAAGGCGTCATGCGTACAACCCTACCGCCTGAGGTCACAAACCTGACTCCCAGCATAGTGAAGATGGTTACTCGTTCTCCTCACTTCCCCCAACTCAGAGTCCTTGCCATCGACAGGCTGGTTTCCCGATCTGGAAGGTTTGTGGACATCAGGGCTCTTGGCAGGAACACAAGGCTCCCAGTTCTGGCTGTTCTCAGGCGAAGAATCCCTGCGAGCGCTCTTCGCAAGCGACTGAGAGGGTCGAGTAGGCAGACGCTCAATGCCTTTGCCAAGTTGCCGTGCATGGAATGGAAAGCAGCGAAGAGGTTCCACGTGTACTATGTCGGTCTCGGTGAGATGGACCCTGAGCGGCTTCTCGAAGTATGTACCTCAAGAGAGGGTGTTCCAGAGGCCACAAGGGTTGCAGGGCTTGCTTGTTCTTCTCTTCAGAAGGTGCTCATCGCTCACTTCCCCAGACCTCTGCGGGTCTAGGCGGTGTTGTCATAGTTCCTTGTTCTGAATGTTTTAATAATGACAGTGAGACTCTCGTGGCGGTTCGGGGAAAATTGAGATTCTGCCCAAAGTGTGGCGCACGGTTGGTGCCCGTCAAGAAGGCAAAGTCGGTCGTGCTGAGCTGCCCAAGCTGCGAGTACGAGACTAGGAAGCCCGAGAAGACCATTCAGCCTCTCAAGTCCGAGAAGGAGAACATCATCGTAATCGGCAGAGAGGAACAGAAGATCAGAACGCTACCCAAGATGAAAGTTGAATGCCCAAAGTGCGGCCACAAGGAAGCCTTCTACTGGCTCGTACAGACTCGAGGCGCTGACGAGTCTTCCACTCAGTTCTTCAGATGTGCCAGCTGCGGCAACACTTGGCGAGAGACTTCTTGAAACCCCAGACTCCACAGTGAACAACGGAACTACTCGGCGTGCTCGCAGGAGCTAATGCTCAGACTGCAGCGCGGACGAGACGCGGTCGTACAAAGACTTGACCAGAAATCCGGGTTCCACGCTCATAGTGACAATGTACTCTTGAGTCTTGAAGAACACCAGTGTGACTGACTCGTAGCGTATCAACGAATACTGGATGCTGCCCAAGTCTTTTTCAAGTCTCTCTGCTGCTCCAAGTATGAAGAGAGGAATCGTCTCGACGAACTCGTCATGTGTCTTCTTAGGGGTGAGCGAGCTGATGCCCTCCCTCATCCGCGATTCTAGGAGTTCGTACTTCGGTCCCGGGCTCACCACTCCGACGTATCGGATTGCCTTATCCAGGGAGAATATTCTGTCAGCTAGCTCTTGAGGTCTCATATCGTCTGGCAGGCCTCACGTGCAATATATACGGGGCTTAAGCATAAATCAGTACTTGACCACGTTAAGGCTTGGTAGTGTCTGATGTTCAAGGCATCAATCAGTGACGCACGGCTCTGGAAGAATCTCTTGGCTGCAATCTCGACGTTGATTGAGGAGGCGGACTTCAACGCCACTCCTGAGGGCATCAAACTGAGGTCAATGGATCCCTCCCATGTGGCGATGGTCGACTTCGAGTGGCAGAAGACTGCTTTCGAGGAATACGTCTGCGAGGAGTCCACCAAAATCAGGATCAACATCGCCTCGATGTTGAAGCTTCTGAAGCGAATTGGCAGCGAAGAGATCCTTGAGATGCTCTATGATGAGAAGACACGCAAGCTGAACCTCACACTCAAGGGCAAAATGATGCGGAAGTTCACAATGCCGACGCTTGATCCCGCTCAGGAAGAAGTGCCCACCCCAAAGATCACTTTCAATTCAAAAGTGAAGTTGACAACCGCGATCCTCAGAGACATCATTGATGACGTACAAGCTGTCAGCGACAACGTCAGACTCGAAGCGACACCCGAGAAACTCATCGCCGCCGCGACAACTGAGCTCAGCAGCGCGCTCATTGAGCTTGACAAGGGAAGCGAGATGCTTCTTGAACTTGAGGTGAAGGAACCCTCGAAGGCGACCTTCAACCTGAACTATCTCTCAGAGATAACCAAGGCAGGCGCTTCAACCTCAGAGATCGTGACAGTCGAATTCTCCAGCAACATGCCGATTAGGCTCGAGTTTGACATACCTCAACAAGGTCGACTCTCATACTATCTGGCTCCCAGGATCGAGGCCGAATAGGACAACCTCCAAGACACAAGAGCAGGTCGTCCAAGTATGGATGCCAGTCGCACAGCCGACTGGTGAGTCTACTTGAAAGCGGTCTTGACGAAACTGGATCATGCAAAGTATCCGTTCACGAACGAGGCATCCGAATACGTCAAGAGCCTGAACATAGACATCAACGACCTCACCAGCAAGGAATTCTCTTCTGTCTTGGATCTTGCCGAGAAGAGAGTCGTCGATGCGTTGACTGCGGGAAAGATCCCCGTGGAACTTGACGGCGATGTCGAGATACTCGCATACCCTGCAGCCCTGATGCTAGTCGCCTTGGCAGGCGATGAGAGAGCTCGGAGAAGATACGCTCTAGGCGAATCAAAGCGTGCCTACGAACTGCTGAGGCAGGAGTCCCCGGACTTGCTTTTGCAGGTTGCTGAGCACACCTTCGGCTGGAACGCCAAGATTACTGATCGGGAAATTGGGGAGGCCCTCTACGAGTTCAGCACCTCCTACCCAGACTACTTGAGAAATGCCGTGAAGATTCGCGATCCAGACTGGAAGCTCACCAACAGAATCCTGGAACAGGGATACGTCTACTGCGACAGGAACGAGTTTGCGCGACTACTGAAGGAGGAGGTCGAGGCGAGAGTTCTCTCAAGAATCGCAGGCCACTACGGATCAGTCCCGGAAGCTATGACATCTCGAGTCGGAAGAATCAGAAGCCTAGTACTCGCCAGAGCCCAGATGTACGGAGCAGAGGAAATGCCCAGAGTCGTACTGTCGGCCGCAATGCCGCCCTGCATGAAGGCCCTGCTCTCAAGCGTCTCTAGCGGGAAACATGTCCCGCACATCGGAAGATTCGCTTTGACATCATTCCTCAGCAACATCGGAGTCACCGACGAAGAGATCATCAAGATGTTCCACACGCAAAGCGATTTCAGCGAGAGAATAGCCAGGTACCAGGTCGAGCACATCTCTGGAAGCAGAGGCGGCAAGAAGAAGTACACCCCCCCAAGCTGCAAGACGATGAAAACGCATGGTCTGTGCATCAACCCTGATGAGATATGTGCAACGATCTCACATCCGCTCTCGTACTACAGGAAGAAGGCGAGAACGATCACGGCCGCAGCGAGAAGACAGAAAGCAACGCAGACTCCCAAGCCTGTCGCTTCATAGACTCTGGGCCCAGGCCTTGACCGAATGCGCTCACTATTGGTGATTCAAGCTGAATCCCTCTTTTGCGAGATCCCTTCTGCTAGTCCTGATTCTGGCCGTCCCTCTCGCGCAATCCGCAGCAATTGGAGATGCGGGTGACGTCCCACCGTTCAGAGTCATCGACCCGTTCCTGTTCGTGAAAGGGCATTCAATGAGCGGGATCAGCTCAGACACAGTCACAGCAATAGTCACGTCGCCAAGTCCAATCACTGCGACTCAACGGATCAGACTCGATTCGCTCGGTACCGTCACCGGATCGTTGGGAACAGTGACCTCGGTACGGCTGCCCTCAGGAGCGCTCGAGGAAATCGCAGGACTCGATTTTGTCTCCGGCATATTCCAACCTAGAAGCCTTCGCCCTACCTTGGATGTGAGCGCACCTGAGATCGGGGCGACCTTCGTTTGGCAGAACGTCACCGACTCACAGGACCGGCTGGTTGACGGATCAGGAGTACTTGTTGGAATACTGGATACCGGAGTCGATCTCTCACATCCTGACTTGAGGTTCCCCAATGGCACCTCCAAGGTCTTGTACCTCTGGGACCAAACCACAACGGGGAACTCCCCGGAAGGTTTCAGTTATGGTGTCGAGTGCTCTTGGAACCAAATCAACGCTGGAGAATGCTCTGAGAGCGACACTTACGGCCACGGAACCCTCGTGGCCTCAATCGCGGCAAGCTCCGGCTTGGCGACGGGCAAGTACCAGGGAATCGCTCCGGGAGCAGCTCTTCTGGTTGTGAAGAGCGGAGCACCGCTATGTGGCGGCGCAAGCTGGACATTCAGCGAGGACGCCATCATCGACGGCCTGCGCTATCTCGCAGAAAGAGCAAGCGCCCTCAAGATGAAGCTGATTGTGAACCTCAGTCTTGGAGGAAACATCGGCGGACACGATGATACGAGTCCGCTTGAACTCGCCCTTGATTATCTCAACGAGCTGGGGGTGCTCGTTGTAGTCTCATCCGGGAACGAGGCCGACCATCAAGGTCACGCAACAGGTCTCCTAAGCCATTCCAGCTCGACACGCGTCAACTGGGGTCTGCTCGCAGAGGCCAGCAACGCAATTTTGGATCTGTGGTACCCAAATGGTAGAGAGATCTTGGCGACCATCGTCACTCCATCCGGAGAACAGGTGAAAGGCCCGACACGAGGCGGAACGGAGACCTCGGACGGCCGAGTCGCGATCGCTTCGTCTGAGACCGCAATGGGGAAGGAGCTGATCATAGTTGTCCAATCCGATGAGGCTCTCAGGAGCTCCGGATGGAGTGTGGTCTTGGATTCGGCTGACTCGGGTCCTTCTTTCAAGTGGGATGCCTGGGTCGACAGCGATAGTTGCGCGTATCCGTCGGTGGCCTTTTCGAACGGCGAAGGTTACACGATAGACCCGAACGGGACAGTCTCGGTTCCGGCCACGTCCAGCGGCGCCATTGCTGTCGGCGCTTATGTGTCGAAGAACTCTTGGACGAACCATTTGGGCAAAGAGGTCGTTGAGGATGCCTATCATGTGGGAGAGATTGCTTCATTCAGTTCTCGCGGTCCGACGCGTGATGGCCGGACAAAACCAGAGATCTCCGCTCCGGGAATATTCATTGTGGCAGCACGTTCCCTAAACCTTCCCTCAAATGACGACGACCCCGATCAGTACCACCGGGTATTGGCCGGGACGAGCATGGCAGCGCCTCACGTTGCGGGCGTGATCGCTCTGATGCTACAGTACGACCCTGAGCTAACGGTAGCAGAAGTGAGGTCTCTTCTAATCGACGGCGCATTCTTGGACAATTTCACGGGACTGATCGAGCTCAACGAAGGGTCGAACCTGTGGGGTTGGGGGAAGGCCGATGCAAGAACCGGGACGGCGTTCTTCAGGGTATCCACTGCATTGCCCAGTCTCCCCTCGACATTTGCCGCCTCTCTGACCGTGGACGGGCAACCTTACGAGCTAAATGGGGCAGAGGTTGTGACTCTGCGCTTCGCATCCGGCTATGCTCACACATTCCGGGTCAGCGGGCAGACCTTCACTGCCAATGCGACACGCTACGTGATTGCTGACAGAAGCGACGTCTTCTCTTCCAGCGGCGCATTCGAGCCCACTATGCAGATTCAGTATCTGCTGTCGCTTGATTCACCATATGGCACAACTGGGGGCCAAGGCTGGTATGACGCAGGAGAATATGCAACCTTCACGGTAAGCCCGGAGGAGACCTCGAACGGACTCACCCAGATCCTAGGAGTTACTTACTCTTTCGATCACTGGGTCGATGAGCGCGGGAACAGAGTATCATTAGAGCCCCTCGCCATGGATTCTCCTCACTCGCTCAAGGCAATCTGGAGTGCTCGCCTCAGTGACTTACGAGTACCGTTGTTGATCGCGCTAGGTGCGAGCCTCGCACTTGTCTTGGGGTATCGCCGCCAACGAGAGCGAAGAAGCAGAAGTGCGGAGCTGAACGAGTCCATGACCAAGTGACTGCTCGCCTTGATCTGGGAACAAGACATTTCTCTGAGCGTTGACAGTGGGCGTCAGACCGGGAGCTGATGCGAGACGGCCTTGGCTGGTCCCCAAGAAAGAGATCGGATTAGCTACATCAAGCAGGCCTTCTTGCAGTACTATACCAAGCAAGGCAACCGGATCAGTCTCCCGCCGGAGCATCGGGCCAGAGAGTTCGCTTTCTTGGCGTTTGGCGAGAGATTCATGACAAGGCACAAGGCCATCGCGTCACACGATGAATTAGTGAACACGATACGGACGCTTGTCCCGTCGGACATCTACTACTCAACTGCCTACTACGCTAGACCTGCAGAACAGATGGAAAGGAAAGGTTGGCTGGGATCCGACCTTGTCTTCGACGTTGATGCGGACCATATCGAAACGTCATGCAAATCAAACCACGACCTCTGGCGTTGTGCAAGCTGCGGGCGCTCCAAGCACGGCAAGGCTCCAGTCCAGTGCCCCAACTGCGGGAAGGCGAAGTTTGAGGAGCGCGCTTGGTTCTGTGATCAATGTCTGAAAGCGGCAAAGGACGAGGTGTTGAAGCTAGTTGATTTTCTGACGAAGGATTTCGGTATACCTGAACAAGAGATGCACGTTTTCTTCTCAGGTCACCGAGGTTACCATCTTCACGTCAGGACAGAGGAAGTTCGCAGGCTGGACGAGTCCCAGAGAAAGGAGATAGTCGACTACGTCATGGGCTTGGGGCTTGATGCATTCTACCAGGGCCTCTACAAGAAACCCCGCGGCGCCATTGTGGGGCCACAACGTGAAGATCCAGGCTGGCGAGGGCGTTTCGCGAGAGAAATCTACAGACTCATCCTTCAGGGGACCGAAGACGAATTAGTGGGTATCGGCTTCTTGCCTCGTCAAGCTCGAAGGATCATTCGCGACAGACCTCAGCTAGAGGAGGAATGGAAGGGAAAGATACTCTGGGGCGAGTTCGAAGATGCATTTCACATCAAGGACAGCACCTGGCGAGCAATAATCGAGAGAGCCGTCTCAAAGGGCGCGCTGCCGGCAGAGATTGACACCGTCGTGACGACCGACATCCATAGGCTGATCCGTCTTCCCGAAACATTGAATGGGAAGACAGGACTTCGTGCCATGGCTGTGTCGAACCTAGAGGAATTTGACCCATTCAAGGATCCAATAGCGTTCGAAGGAGAGATTGCAGTTCGAGTGGCCGAAGCCCCGGCATTCAGGATGGGAAAGACCACTTATGGACCGTACACTAACGAACAGGTTACCATTCCAGCTGAGGCTGCGATGCTCCTGATCTGCAAGGGTGTAGGTGGACCTGCGCAGAAATGAACCGTGACGAGCTCTACCGAATATGGAAGATCGAGAAGAGCGAGAGCGCTCTCCAAAAGATTCCTCAGTCCTTCTACTCTGATGTTAGCAGGCTACTGAACGATGCCAAAGCCTCCTGCGAGGCAACTATCCACGACCGGACACAGAAGTCTATCTCCGAGAAGGAATTCAAGATACTGCGACGATTGAGCATGGAAATCGCCAAGACACGCATGAAGAAGATTGTTGACGCAGTCTCGTTTCGACAAGACGTGGCATCCGGCTTGCTTGCTCAGGAGGAGACAGAATTCGCGAAACAGCTTGCGATACACATAGGTGACTACTGCCGGTTCATCGACGGACTAGTCCAAACCAACTCCGTTTCACAAGAAGAGGTGTCGAGCGAGTCAGTCGAGGCAAAGCTAGAAGTTGTACGTTTCCTCTCTGACTTCCCTGCAATAATCGGAGTCGACCTGAGGACCTATGGTCCTTTCAGAGCAGAAGATATCGCTACGCTGCCTTCTGAGAATGCCTCCGCTCTGATCAGCCAAGGGGTTGTCAAGCAAGTTCGGTTCTCTGAACGCATAACCCCGGCTGCCTAGAGAATATCGTGCCGCTCGAATCTCAGACCTGTGTGCCACAGAGAGACGATCACTTTCTAGTGAAGAGCTTCTCCGCGTGCTAGGTCAACTAAGGCTATGGATCCTATGTCTAGCGTCTGGGCTTCTCTTTCTTGCCCTTCAGAAGCGCGTCGAGAGACACCCCGTTGCATGCATAAACTTTGAACCGGATTCCTGGGATGTCGCCCATGCTCTTGCCTTCGGCGCCTCCGATGCCTTCGATCCAAACCTCGTCGTGCTCGTCGATGAAGTTGAGGGCCCCGTCACCCGGCAGGAATGCCGTGATGACTTTGCCGTTCTTTATGAGCTGAACTCGCACACACTTGCGCACGGCACTGTTTGGCTGGCGGCATTCGACACCCACCTTCTCAAGGACTATTCCTCGACCCTGAGGAGCTCCCTGAAGTGGGTCTGCCTTGTAGTCGAGGCCGAGCATGCGGCGCTTGTAGGGTGGATAGTGCCATCTGAAACGCTTGCGCGTTCGCTTCAGTTTGCGGGCGCCAAGCAGGCCGCGCGATGACTTGCCCATTGTGATATCAGTATCCTAGGTTCGTCGTGCTAGACTCGGCTCCGACTTATATCTTGTACGCAACTAGCACTCCGAATACGAAGACTTGAAAGCAGCACAGGGCAAACATGGTCCGGGTCACGCATGCGAAGGAAAACTCTCGACGAAAGAGCAGCAACAGCAAAGATCGATCGAGAGAACATGCTTCAGGTTCTTGAGGAAACTCCGGGAATCTACGAGCGAGCTTACACAGCTGCAATGGGATCAGACACCCTCCCAGATGCACCGGCGCGATCTGCACCTGGCCTCGCACTGGTTGGAATGGGCGGGTCTGCAATATCGGCAGACATACTGAAGGATTGGCTCTTCGAGTCGCAGATACCCATAGAGATTGTTAGAGGACCGCAACTGCCGGGATCGATCATAGCCCAGACATGTGTCCTTGTCGTCAGCTACTCGGGCCAGACAACAGAGACACTGAGAGCCCTCAGAGAAGCTTCAAAGCGGAAGAGCACAATCGCGTGCATCGCTTCAGGAGGGGAGTTGATCACCACTAGTCGAAATAGCGGGCTTCCTCACGTTCAGGTGAGAAGTGGGCTACAGCCACGAGAGGCGTTGCCTGACCTCTTCGCAGCCTCCGCGGCAGTACTCGTGAAGTGGGGAATCTGTAATCATGAAAGCGTCCTAGCCGAGTTGAGAGCTGTTGGAGAGCAACTAGACGAACTCGGGAAAAAGATCGGATTTCCGTGCGTTCTCGCCAGGAATCCTGCAAAGCAGCTGGCGGTCCAACTTCACGATACAATCCCCTTCATTTACGCTGCTCAGCTACTTGGCGCCGCTGGCAGGAGATTCAAGAATCAGCTCAACGAGAATTCAAAGGTGCTCGCGAAATTCGAAGTACTTCCAGAAATGCTTCACAACGAGGTTCAGAGCTGGCAGATGCTGAAGGAGCGCAGCTACGCCGATTCCGTGTCTTTTGTGCTATTGAGAGGTTGCGAGTCCAAGGATGAGACTGAGAAGTTCGATCGATTGGCGTCTATGATACGGGCCGCTGGAAGTAAGAAAGTGCAGGTGGTATCGATGGAGTCCCCGACGAGGCTCGCTAACATTCTTGGGACGATCTACTTCTGCGACTACGTATCCTTCTACCTTGCGATTTTGCGCGGCGTCGACCCGACACCCATCGCCACGATCCAGACGCTGAAACGCTCAGCAAGAAACTCCGGCTCTTAGTCGCCATTTCGGCATGGGTCCGGCAGCTACGTGGGCAAAAGCCTACTAGCAAGGTGCGCGCCTGATGTGTCAACGTTGGCTGATGCTCTGGAGGAATGATTAGGTTGTCGTATGAGGAACGTGCCAAGTCGAAGGGTATCACGATCCCAAAGGCCGCAACTCCCGTGGGCGCCTATGTGCTTGCTGTTCAGAGTGGAGCGCTGATCTTCACTGCAGGCCAAGGCCCTGTGAAAGACGGGGTTCCCGTGTTCAAGGGCAAGGTCGGTCGTGATCTGACCGTAGATGATGCATACGAAGCGGCCAAGGTGGCCGCGCTCAACTGCTTGGCTGCCGCGAAATCAGCCCTAGGAACCCTAGATCGTATCGAGCGCGTCGTCAAAGTGAACGGTTTTGTCAACAGCGCTCCTGGTTTCACCGATCAGCCAAAGGTCATGAATGGAGCTTCTGATATCTTAGTCCAGATCTTCGGCGAGAATGGCCGTCATGCAAGGACATCTGTTGGCGTAAATGAGCTCCCGATGAACATCGCTGTAGAAGTGGAGCTCATCTTGGCGTGTAAGCCACTGTAGCGAAGCCACCGAGCCAAGTGGGAGCGGTCACTGCGGGGCCAGTGGCGGTTGTCTAGCTCCGCAGCTCGGGCAAAAGACCGCCAACGAAACAAGTCCTGCTCCGCAGTTCTGGCAATACTTCATGCCTCGTGGAGCCACCGAGGGCCGGGAGGCCTCCGGTTGCGCAACCGCAGGAGTGAATGCGACAGTCGAGGGCTCTGCAGTTGGTGAAGGCGGCGCCTCACGCGTCCTGTCCGCATAGATGAAGAACAGTAGAAGCATGAAGAAGCCTGAGAGAAGAGCAGAGATCACGGAGCCTACCATGTTCGTGGTTCCAAGAAGCAGCCCGAGCAGACGAGTACTGTTCATGTAGACCGCAGGAGTAGTCAGTTCCGAGTATGAGAAACCCGGCCACAGCAGCGATCCCACCCACGAGGCGACTACCTGAGCAAATGCAGAGATGACGACGAAGCCGATGATGGTTCCGAAGTTCCTTCGCACGAACCTAAGACTCGACTTGATCGATGCCAAGATTCCCAAGTCGTCCATCACGAGCGCCTGCATCCAAGGCACAAGGAAGATGCAGAGAACGACCTCGATCAGCCCGACTACTAGGAGAATCCCGGCCAGTCCCATGATTATCGGCGCGAGCAGGTTGATCATGGTTGTCGGGACGAGTTCTTCAGGAGCGAGCAATCCGATATCAAGCGTCATGATCTCAGCGATCATGGCCGCTATTCCGGCCCCGATCGGCATGACCACCAGTATGCCGATCAGTATTCGACCGCCGAGGATTCGCAGGAAATACCTCTTCGCCCCAACCCAGAGATCACCAAACCCTGTCTGACCATCGACGACAACCCGCCTATTCATGTAGGCCCACCCGGCGGTCACAAAGGTGTCGACGAGAAGACCCGTGGCAAGGAGAACGATCCCGCCGGCTGCCACGGTACCGATGACGCCCCAAACATCTCCCATTAAGGCCAGCGCCATCATGAGTGGAAACAACGTGAAAGCCGCCACCGTAAGCAGTGCGAGAGGGACGACAATCTGAGTCAAGATCGGCGGAACAAGAAGTATCAAGTTCTTCCTGATTCTCGCTGCAGACTGATTGATGAGTGAACCAAGGTCCATCCGGCAACACAACTACTTGCTGTGTCAACGTCAGAGAAATCGGGATTTAAGTACAACTGCTAGCCGATGGCGAGACGCTACATTCTACGCTCGTCGCGGAAGCGATACGCCTAGGCAGCCTAGCTCCGACCTGCCTTACCCTGCTTGTAGTCTCCCGCATCGAGATCAAACGGGATCTCGCGACCTTCGCAGAACGCAGCAAGGTTCTCCACAAGCCCCTTCCAGTAGAATGAGATCGAGTCCCGGTCTTCCTTGCTTTGGCATGCGTCAATATGGTCGAAAATCAGGAGTGTGCTCCTGCCATTCCTCTTCTCGACGAAGCTCCAGATGCCCAACCCTGCGACTATGTCGCTGTATCGATGCACTATGGTGTGATTGGGGACCACAACGAGTGATTGGGGACCACAACGAATATCTCGGCACTCGGATAGTTGTCGCCCACTAGTCTGCCTCCGGCTCTGAATCCGTCGATGTGGCATCGAGGGTCGTACCACTTCTTCAGGGCTTGTGTCTGCCGAAATGCCTTGCATGTCCCTCCGACAGGAGCCCTGATTTCTTTCTCTAGGTGTATCGAGCCGGTCATTTCCCTCAGCAGCATGAAGGATCGAGACTGCTCAATACGAACCATTCGCTTCACAGACTGGGCTGGCAAGTGATGCTGGGTTTGGCGATTTGCAGTTGGAGCGCAGGGCGTATGTGTCACAATGTTCTTTCCCTGAACTTCATTGTGCTATCATTGACCCGATTCGTGCTTCGAGCGTGTCTGCCAAATCAGTCTGGCACTCTTCGCAGGGTTTTCCGGCGTCGATTTGATGACCTATGTCATGTTTAAATACGCCTCGGCCGGCAAGCCATCCCCGGTCATGACATTGCTGCTTCCTGACGAGATCGCGTCGAAGTCTGTGATTCCGGCTATCAGAGCAATGGTGGTCCGCAGGCTCGTCGACAAGCATGGGATGACTCAACAGCAGGCAGCTCAGCTGCTTGGGATAACCCAGCCTGCTGTGAGCAAGTACATGCACAAGAAGCGCGGGATCGCGATCAGGCTGGAAGGAGTTCCTCATGTCGACAGAGCGGCAAACAGGATCGCCGCTCTGCTGGTCTCAGGAAAGGCTGGTGAGATACAGGTAATGAGCAGGATGAATGAAGTCTCAATACATGTCAGGAAGAGCAAACTGATGTGCAGTCTCCACAGACGCCTCGAACCCGGGCTGGACCTCGGCGGCTGCCGCGTGTGTGAAGCCTGACTGAGCTCGCCGGCAATAGTACTGTGAGCTCGAATGCGAAGGACGCCTCAGGTTCACACTTCTGAGTTGGCGCTGACTCTGACGCGGAGAGAAGTGAGCGGTGAAACATGAAATGGCTGAGACTCAAGATGTCTTTGATCGCAAGATTGCCCGCCGCAAGAAGTCCCGCAGACGAACCCGAGGACCCTACCGCAAGTCATCCCGAACTGGCATAGAAGTTGCTGCGTCTTAGTCTGCTTCGATTGCAGTTGCGGGGCACAAAGAGAATTGCTGACCACGGTCCGTGAAGGGGTATGCACATATAGGACTATGACATATGTTATGCTCAAAACGGCCACATACTGGGTATGCCTCTGAGGAGAAGTTGATGGCACTGAACGTGGGCAAGATTCGGGCGGACTTCCCGATCTTGAAGAGAAAGATAAACGGCAAACCGCTTGTGTACCTTGACAGCGCTGCAACCTCTCAGAAACCAATGTCTGTCATCAAGGCAATCGAACGATTCTACTGCCGGTACAACGCAAACGTCCACAGAGGCGTCCATCGCCTGAGCGAAGAGGCAACGATTGCTTTCGAGCAATCGAGGGAGAAATTTGCGCACTTCGTCGGGGTGAAGAATGCCAGAGAGATTGTTTTCGTGCGAAACGCAACAGAGGCTCTTAACCTCGTCGCGCTCAGTTGGGCGAGACCGAACCTCAGGCCTGGAGACCGAGTGCTGGGCCTGGAGACCGGGTGCTGCTGACGGAGATGGAGCATCACAGCAATATCGTTCCGTGGCAGATGCTGGCAAAGGAGAAAGGTATCAAGCTTGACTTCATCAGGATCGACGACAACGGGCTGCTGGACTCGGAGAGCTTTCAGGAATTGATCAAGAAGAGGCCAAAAGTCCTCAGCCTGGCCCATGTCTCCAATGCATTGGGCACGATCAATCCGGTGAAGCAGATGGCCCAGGAAGCTCATACAATCGGTGCGACTGTAGTGGTGGATGGCGCGCAATCGGTTCCTCATATGCCGGTCGACATTGCTGATTTGAAATGCGACTTCATGGCCGTCTCGGGGCACAAGATGCTCGCGCCCACCGGGATAGGTATGCTCTACGGGAGGGGCGACCTTCTAGAACACATGGAGCCCTTCATGGGTGGTGGAGAGATGATTAGGGAGGTCCACCTGCAAGATGCGAGCTGGAACGATCCACCATGGAGGTTTGAGGCAGGCACTCCAAACGTTGAGGGTGCCATTGGCCTCGGGGCCGCGGTCGAGTACCTATCGAGCCTAGGAATGCAAAACGTGAGACGACACGAGAAGGACATCACGGAGTACGCCCTCAAGAAGATGCAGAATGTGAAAGACTTGGTTGTGTACGGCCCTCGAGACGTAGAGAAGCGCGGAGCCGCAATCGCATTCAATCTGGGAGACATTCACGCTCATGATCTCGCCACAATCCTTGACACCCAAGGCATAGCGATAAGGTCTGGGCATCATTGTGCACAGCCATTGATGGAACGACTCAACGTGCCAGCCACCTCTCGAGCCAGCTTCTATATCTACAACACGAAACGAGAGGTCGACATCTTGGTACGAGCACTTGAGAGCGCCAGGAGGATGTTCAGAGTATGAGCGCAGACCTCTACAAGGAGGCGATCCTTGATCACTTTAGACACCCCAGAAACTACGGCGACCTGCCCGACGCGAATGCCCAAGCCAGAGAAGCCAATGTCCTGTGCGGGGATGTGATCGAGATGCAGCTAAGACTGAACGGAGACAGAATCGATGATCTGAGATTCCGAGGGCAGGGATGTGCGGTGAGCATGGCATCCACCTCCATGCTGACAGAGCTTGCCAAGGGGAAAGAGGTCTCCGAAATCAAGAGACTCGGAAAGAAAGACATGATTAGGCTTCTTCGATCAGATCCCGGACCGGCACGAACCGAGTGTGTCCTCCTCGGACTGAAGGTCTTGAAGATGGCAGTCTATGCTCACTTGGGCGTCAAGATGCCCGAAGAACCTGACGCGGCGTAACCAGATCGTCTTGGTTCGACCCAACAGCACCGATCGCCTTGAAGCCGTTCATGGGCATCGCGTGGCGTTCTCTGTGCGTGGGGTGCGATGTTGCATTGGAGATTGACAATCAAGCCGCATAAGCCTTATTAGCGCCCCGTCTCGTGCTAAGGGGGAGTTTCGCAAAGGTTCCTATTTCTCGGGGCCTAATGAGCGTTTGGATATCGGAGAGAGACGATCACTTGAAGGAAGAGGAGAAGAGTAAGCCAATAGACGTTTTTGATCATCAACTCGTGCCGAAACACGAGATTGTACCGAGGCGCGAGGCAGAGGAACTGCTTGAACGTCTGCATATCAAAGCGTATCAGCTGCCCTACCTCAGGGCTGATGACCCTGCGGCGAAACAGCTGGGTGCAAAGCCTTGGGACGTCGTGAAGATCACCCGTCACAGCCCCACTGCTGGCGAAGTTGTAGTCTACCGGTACGTTATCGAGAGCTCGGCCGGAGGAAGCAAACCTGACCATCCACGTTGAGCCCCAAATGTGGGGGCTGATCAAGGAGTTCTTCAAAGAGAAGGGCCTCGTCAGGCAGCATATTGACTCTTACAACGAATTCATCGACATGGGTCTTCAAGCCATCATTGACGAGGTTGGCTCAATCCCGATTGAGATCGAAGAGTATCCTTTGAAGATCAAGCTCGGGAAGATTGAGATTGGCACCCCAAGAGTGACCGAGGTCGATGGCTCCGAAAGACCCGTGTATCCGACAGAGGCGCGCGTGAGGAACCTTACCTATGCTGCACCGCTGCATCTGGAGATGACGCCAATAATCGGAGAGCGCGAAGGTCAGACGGAGATCGTCTACATCGGCGACTTTCCGGTCATGCTCAGGTCGAAGATATGCCCACTTTCAAGGCTAACTCCCGACGAGATGATCAGCATCGGCGAGGATCCGATCGACCCGGGCGGATACTTCATTGTCAATGGTGCGGAGCGAGTCGTGGTCGCACTTGAGGACCTCGCCGCAAACAAAATCTTGGTCGACGTGGAGAAGACAGGCGTCAATCCGGTTTACAAGGCGAAGATCTTCTCAACGACTCTGGGTTTTCGGGCTCGAACAGAGGTGACTCTGAAAGCCGACGGAGCCATCTATGTGACGGTCCCGGGCGTTCCAGCTGAGATACCTTTTGTCGCGTTGATCAAGGCGCTTGGAATTCAGGAAGACCTGAAGATTGCCGAACTTGTCTCTGAGGACGAGATGATCCAGAATCAGCTGGACGGTTCGTTCGAGAAATCCCAGGGCGTGCTATCTATCAAGGATGCGCTCCTGTACGTCGGAAATCGGCTTGCCCCCGGGCAGGTCGAGGACTACAGAGCCAAGAAGGCCGAGACCGTTCTTGACAGGAACTTCCTCCCCCATATCGGACGCACGCCTGCCGAAAGGAAAGAAAAGGCCTACTTCCTCGCAGAAATCGCGACAAGAATCATTGAGCTGAAGCTAGGCAGAAGAAGCCCGGACGACAAAGATCACTATGCGAACAAGCGGCTAAAACTGGCAGGAGCGTTGGTGGGAGACCTCTTCAGGATCTCATTCAGGAATCTCATCCGTGACCTGAAGTATCAGCTGGAACGAATTACAATCAGAAGACATCAAGAACTATCAATTACAAACGCAATAAGGCCAGGCATCATCACGGAGCGGATCCAACACGCAGTGGCCACAGGGAACTGGGTTAGAGGAAGGGTCGGAGTTACTCAACTCTTGGATCGGACGAACTACTCCTCGACCCTCAGCCATCTGAGACGCCTTCAGTCTCCACTGAGTAGAAGCCAGCCCAACTTGGAGGCAAGAGATCTACACCCGACTCATTGGGGACGACTCTGCCCGAATGAAACTCCCGAAGGGTCAAACTGCGGCCTCGTGAAAAACCTGGCACTATCCTCTACGTTGTCCGTTGGAGTAGATTCGAAAGAGTTCGTCACGAGATTACGTGGGATGGGGATCGTCCCGATCGAAGAAGCGGACAGCAAAGCGGCGAGCTCCGGCGTCAAGGTCATCGTTGACGGACTCGTAGCCGGAATCGCGAGGGCGCCCAAAGAGCTCGTGGAAGAACTGATACGCATGCGTAGGGCCGGAGAGATCAGCTCCGAGGTGAACGCAGCCTATTTCCCGCCTGAGAGAGAGAATGGACGAGGATGCGTCTATGTCAATTGCGACGGGGGTAGAGTCCGAAGACCCCTCATCATAGTGGAGAACGGAGTCCCCAAGCTGACCCGTGAACAAATCGAAGCGGTTCAGAGAGGCGAGATGCGGTGGGAAGAACTCGTTGAGAAGGGAATCATCGAGTACATTGACTCGGATGAAGAGGAGAGCGCGTTGGTCGCTCTTGATGTCTCGAAAATCTTGAAGGACACGACACATCTTGAGCTCACTTCCTACACGATGCTTGGCATCTGCGCTTCAGTCATTCCATATTCTGAACACAACCAGTCGCCGAGGAACGCGTACGAATCCGCGATGGCCAAGCAAGCACTCGGAATCTCATGCACCAACTTCTTCAACCGAGTCGATTCTAGAGCGCACCTCCTACACTACCCACAGATGCCGGTTGTCAGAACCAAGCCTATGGAAATCATAAACTACGATGACAGGCCAGCAGGCCAGAATTGCGTGCTAGCGGTTCTTTCCTTCCAAGGCTACAACATGGAAGACGCCATCGTGTTCAACCGGTCGTCGGTCGACCGGGGACTTGCGCGCTCCACATTCTTCCGCATATACGAGGGCGAATGCAGACAGTACCTCGGAGGGCTTCGAGACAAATTCGAGATCCCCGAGCCAGGAACCAGAGGATACAGAGGAGACAGATACTATCGCCTTCTCGAGGAAGACGGCATAATCTCAACTGAGGCGGATGTGGCAGGCAACACGGTTCTTGTCGGCAGAACTAGTCCGCCAAGGTTTCTCGAAGAGTATCGCGAATTTGAAGTCAAAGGCCCGACGAAGCGCGACTCGTCCGTCGGAATGCGCCCCTCCGAAGTCGGGGTCGTCGACACGATATTCGTCACGGAATCCATTGAAGGTAGTAAGCTCGTAAAGGTCAAGGTCAGAGATACACGAGTTCCTGAGCTTGGCGACAAGTTCGCGTCAAGGCATGGGCAGAAAGGAGTCATCGGGCTCTTGGTGCCCCAGCAGGATATGCCCTTCACGCAAGACGGCGTGGTCCCTGACGTCATAATCAACCCTCACGCGTTTCCCTCACGAATGACAATCGGGCAGTTCGTTGAGTCACTGGCTGGAAAGGTCGGGGCACTCAGAGGAGAGCCTGTTGACGGGACTCCATTCAGCAACGAGCGTCCGCAACAGCTTCGAGATGCATTGCTCAAACTGGGCTTCGCCCATAGCGGAAGCGAGGTATTCTACAACGGGATCGATGGAAAACGATTCATGGCAGATGTCTTCGTCGGCGTCGTCTACTACCAGAAACTGCACCACATGGTTGCTGACAAGATGCACGCCAGAGCCCGAGGCCAGGTGCAGATGTTGACCAGACAGCCAACCGAAGGAAGAGCGCGCGGCGGAGGGCTTAGATTCGGCGAGATGGAGCGTGACTGCCTCATCGGACACGGAGCGTCAGCGCTGCTGAGGGACCGTCTCCTGGAGGAATCGGACAAGTACACAGTCATGGTCTGCGAAGTGTGCGGCCTCCTAGCCTATCACGATATCAAGCAGAACAAGTACGTGTGCAGAATCTGCGGCGAACGAGCCGTGATCTCGCCTGTCGCACTATCATATGCCTTCAAACTGCTTCTCCAGGAGTTGATGGCACTGGGTGTAGCGCCTCGACTCAACATCTCGGAGCGTGCATGAGATGGCGATGATTGAAGAAGCCACCAAAGTAATCGAAAGCATCAAATTCACATTGCTGTCCCCAAACGAGATACGACGGCTGTCAGCCGTTGAAGTCCAGACCGCGGACACATACGACGAAGACGGAGTCCCCATCGTCTCCGGCCTAATGGACGGAAGACTAGGAACACTTGAGCCTAGGCAAAAGTGCAAGACATGCGGAAACACCGCAATAAGCTGCCCAGGACACTCCGGCCACATAGAACTCGCAGAGCCTGTGGTTCACGTCGCATTCGCCAAGCTCATACACAAACTGCTCTCCGTAACCTGCCGAAACTGCGGCAGAATCCTCATGTCAAACGAGAAGATCGAGAGCTACAATGCGAAGATAGCAGAAGAGAAGAAGCGCCTCAACGAAGTGCCTGCAACATTCTTCGACGGAATAATGAAAGAGGCAAAGAAGGTGCAGGAATGCCCGCACTGCGGAACGCGCCAACACACTATCGAGCATCAGAAACCGACGACATTCATAGATGAGACCGGCGCTCGTCTTACGCCCAGTGCAATCAGAGAGATGTTGGAACGCATCCCTGATGATGACCTTCGCATCTTGGGAATGGATCCGGCTGCTGCAAGACCCGAATGGATGGTCCTCCAAGTTCTCCCCGTACCGCCTGTCACAGTGCGACCTTCCATCACACTCGAGTCCGGCATTAGATCAGAAGACGATCTGACCCACAAGCTCGTCGACATAATACGGATCAACCAGAAACTCCAGGAAGCACTCGAATCTGGAGTCCCGGTCAACATCATCCAGGAACTGCATGATCTCCTCCAATATCATGTGACGACGTACTTCGACAACGAGGTCTCCGGCTTGCCGCCTGCTCGGCACAGATCCGGGAGAGCACTCAGAACGATCAGCCAACGCCTCAAAGGCAAAGAGGGCAGGTTCCGAGGCAACCTGTCAGGGAAACGTGTTGACTTCTCAGCGAGAACCGTGATCTCTCCCGACCCCAACCTTGACATCAGCGAGGTTGGCGTCCCAGTCGACATCGCTGCACGATTGACGATCCCAGAACGCGTGACGCAATGGAACATCGACGAGATGCGGAGACTCATCCGTAACGGGCCCGACATGTACCCAGGAGCTCTCTATATCGTCCGCCCTGACCAAAGACGCGTCAGACTGGAGTTCGTGACCGAACGGGACAGCCTCGCAGACGCCATCGAATCTGGCTTCGTTGTTGAACGCCACATCAGAGATGGCGATATCGTTCTCTTCAACAGGCAGCCATCGCTTCACAGGATGTCAATCATGGCTCACACCGTCAGAGTCCTCCCGTACAAGACATTCCGACTGAATCCGTGTGTGTGCCCACCATACAACGCCGACTTCGACGGCGACGAAATGAACCTGCATGTCCCACAGAGTGAAGAGGCACGAACAGAGGCCAGACTCTTGATGCAGGTTCAGGACCAGATACTGTCGCCGCGCTACGGAGGACCAATCATCGGCGCTAAAACTGACCTTCTCAGCGCCGCATATCTTCTGACCCGCAAATCGACACTTCTGACGAAGGACGAAGTATGCAGACTCGTGACGGCCGCAGGCTACACCGGGGAACTTCCCGAACCTGCGACGAAACGCCCCGACGAGCTATGGACGGGCAAGCAGATCTTCAGTCTCTTCCTCCCCCACGGTTTCAGCTTTACCGCAAAATCCAGCATGGTATCAAAGGACGACAAGGAACATGTGGTAATACGTAACGGAAGACTTGAAGAGGGGGTCATCGACAAGAACTCAATCGGCGCAGAACGCTCCGAGAGTCTCTTCCACCGAATCGTGAAGGACCAAGGATCTGAGACTGGACGCCAATTCCTCAACCACATCGCAAAGCTTCTCGATCGTTTCGTGCTGATGAAGGGATTCTCATATTCAATCAGAGAACTTGACGTATCTCCCGGCATCAAAGAGAAGATCGACAAGGTCATCCGAAAGGCTGAGGATCGCGTCTACGCGCTCATTGAGAGCTACAACCAGAGAACCCTTGACCGGCTTCCGGGCCAATCCCTAGCGGAATCCCTCGAGATCCGAATAATGGACGAATTGTCCAAGGCTCGCGACATTGCGGGCGAGTACGCAGACGAGTACCTAGACGAGAAGAACAGTGGCGTGATCATGACGAGGACGGGGGCACGCGGCTCCCCACTCAACGTGGCCCAGATGATAGCATCTGTCGGGCAGCAGGCGATCCGGGGTCAAAGGATTCGCAGAGGTTACAGAGACCGCGTACTGTCCTTCTTCAGACCTGGGGACGCGGGACCTGAGGCAAGAGGGTTCGTCTACTCCTCATATCGAGATGGCCTCACCCCGATCGAGTTCTTCTTCCACGCCATGGGAGGACGTGAGGGGCTTGTTGACACGGCAGTCCGGACTCAGCAGAGCGGATACATGCAGAGACGGCTGATCAACGCGCTTGAGCATCTCAGGGTCGAGTATGACTCCACCGTGCGGGACTCTCGGGGAGACATCATCCAATTCAGGTACGGCGAAGACGGTGTCGACACAGCGAAAAGCGACCACGGCAAGGCAGTCAACTCAGAGCGTCTGATCGAACGTGTCAGACTTGCGACAGAGAAGGGCGCCAAAGCAAGCAGCAGGTACATCGATCAGAAGATGCGGGAGGTCTCGGATCGGCTCTCACCTCTGCTGGCAGACGAATTGAAACGAAACCTGCTGAAGGCAAAGCTGTCACGACGCGGAGTCGATGAGGCTGTCAGGCAGGCAGTGGAGAACTATGGCAGATCGCTAATTGAACCGGGAGAAGCCGCCGGAATCGTGTCGGCTCAGTCAATCGGCGAGCCGGGCACGCAGATGACGCTAAGGACTTTCCATTTCGCTGGGGTAAGAGAACAGAACGTCACACTCGGCCTCCCGAGGCTGATAGAGATCGTGGACGCAAGAAAGGTCCCATCAACGCCGACCATGACAGTATTTCTGGACGGGAAGCACAGAACCAGCAAGGAGAAGACCGAGGAGGTTGCGGCTCTTCTCACACACACAACACTCGGAGACATCTCTTCCAGCATCGAGTCAGACATCACTAGGATGAAGATCACCATCGAACTCGACACGGCATCCATGCGAGAGAAAACCGTCACGATGCGAGATATCAAGGCGGCAGTTCAAATCCATCATGGGGACGTGAAGATCGAGAAGAACGAGATTGAGATCACGACTCACGAAATGGACATCCCGCAATTCCGACGCCTCGAATCCCGTATTCCCATGATGCATGTCAAAGGCATCCCTGCAGTGAGACGCGCCCTAGTGATGGAAGAGAACAGTGAGTGGATCATCAGGACGGAAGGGTCGAACTTGGAGCTGGCCCTTTCCACGCAAGGGGTGGATCCAGCAAGAACCATATCCAACAACATGCACGAGGTAGCAGCTGTGCTTGGAATAGAGGCGGCGCGGAACGTGATAATCAAGGAGGCAAAGGGCGTCCTCGAAGAGCAAGGCCTCGATGTCGACATCAGACACGTGATGCTTGTTGCAGACGCAATGACAGCATCAGGAGAAGTCCTCCAAGTAGGCAGACACGGCGTCAGTGGCGAGAAAGCCAGCACCCTTGCCAAAGCAGCCTTCGAAATCACAATTCCAACGATCGTCGACGCCGCAGTCCGAGGGACAAAGGACCACCTGCGTGGAGTCGCGGAGAACGTTATTGTCGGGCAGCAGGTACCTATGGGCACAGGTTTAATCGAAGTGTTCATGGCGATGTCGGAGAAGAGGGAGAAGTGATGGACGTGAACAAGCAAATCAGTATGGTCGTGAAGACCGGCAAAGTTGAACTGGGCTGCAAAGATGCAACAGACGCCGCAAGGGCAGGAAAAGCTCGCCTAATTGTCATATCATCGAATTGCCCGGAGCCGCACAAGTCCAACATACTCTACAATGCGAGACTCTCGGAGGTCCCTGTGTACGTCTACTCTGGCACGAGCGTGGATCTAGGTACTGCGTGCGAGAGACCGTTCCTTGTCGCAGCGATTGCTGTGAGAGAACCTGGGGACTCTGAGATTCTAAAGCTGGCTGAAAAGTGACGATGTCAGCGTCGAAGATTCGGCTCGGAAGCGATGAGATGCGCTACATCGCTCTATTTGAGAGCATTACAGGCGCAACAGCAAACGACTGTCTCATCGACCTGTCAGGAGACCGGATCATTTTTGTCGCGAAGCCAGGCCAGATGGGACTAGCGATAGGAAGAGCAGGCAAGAACATCAACGCGCTCCGGCGCATGACCGGCAAGCCGGTTGAGGTCGTTGAAGGGTCAGAGAGCGTTGAGGGATTGATCAGAAACTCACTTGCACCTGCGAAGGTCAAGGAGATACGCGTCACAGAGCGTCCGGACAGGAAGATCGTAGTCGTGGAAGTTGACCCAAGAGACAAAGCAGTAGCCATCGGCAAGAACGGTAGGACAATCGACAAGACCCGCATGCTGGCCAAGAGATACTTCCAAGTCGACCATGTCCAGATCGCCTAGCCATTGCGAGCACTTGGAACCTCTCAACTCTCCCACACACAGAAGGCGTCCCTAAGGCTACGACCTGTCGGAAACGGGACAGTCAAAGAAGGAATGCTGTGAACACCAGACTCGTCACAAGTATCGCGACCAGCATTCCCGCCACAGCTTGGCCTGGCGTATGCGCGCGCAGTCTGACCCTGGCCCAAATCATCAACAACGACAGCAGATAGAGAGGCAGAATCCACGTTCCAAACACGAAAGTGAGCGCCGTGGTGGGACCTGCTACTCCGGCGGTGTGGGCGCTTATCTTCCAAACAAACGTGATGAGGAGCATGCTCAAGCCAACGCATAGATACGCCAGGGACATCACACACATCACCCAGTTGCCAAGCCCCAGGAAGACTACCATTCCTGAAGCATAGCCGAGAAGCCCCAACCCATAGAGCGGGACACGCTTTCCAACGTCCGAAACGTCAAGGTCTGTCCTACCGCTCCTCGCACTGTAGACCACCGGCAGGAATGGAAAGACACACAAGGTGAGGATGCCGACCGACGCCGAGGACAGTGGGCTCATTGTGGGCCCTACTCCCATCGGCGAGAACCAAGAGAGAACAACTGAGGTGATCGCTGCAACGCCAAACGGAGTGAGGACGTTTGACAGGATCTTCGCGACTTTGGTGTCTATGGTCAGGCTTCACTTCACCGCTGTCCCAGAAAGCATGAATGGAGCGTCTTAGCTGTTCCGGGGCTCCCACATGACACCGGCACGCCATCGAGTGTCAAGAACTGACCTGGCGAAGCACTATGTTGGCTTCTCTCTCACCTGCTATTGCGCCAGATGCGGCGTCCATGACTACGTGATCCATCGTCTCTCCGTGCTTGACCAAGAAGTCGACATAGGGGACATAGTATTGTGCGAGTTCATTGACTTGAAGCATGTTGCTGAGCACCTGCTTGGGCGCCTCGGGCATCCTGACGACTCTCTCTCGAAATCTCAACATGGCACTTTCCTTGTTCTCCTTTGACGCGGCTAGCTTCGTTGCGGCACCACTGACGTTCAGATCCTTGACATCGAACACTCGCTGTCGCTGCCAGTTTCTAGGCAGAATCTCCTCCAGCAATTCTCCTTCGCGGCCATCGGCACTCACGTACATTTCTGCGCGCTTGTATCTGACTGCCAGCTCAATGACATCGTTCAGGCAGAAGTACTTCTTTTCGCCGGTGAACAGTCCTGAGAACCTCCTCAATCTACGCCTGAACGTCTCTGGCACGACCTTGCTTTCTGTCTCTTCTATCATGAGGTCGCGGGTCTCTCCGTCAACATCCACTGCGACTACGTCCGCATCCACTCGAATCTTGTAGTTTGCTTCCCTTAGATAGAAACACTCATGGTATCCCTTCACATGCCAAAACGGAATATAGACCAACACCGGTTCTCCTACGAGTTTCGTCGAATGCGTCGGCCGGAGGGAATCAACAATCCCTCGAAAGATGCCGCGTCTGGTTGCTTTCTTCGAAAGCCTATCGAGGGGCTGAGGGACAATTCTCAAGACGGTCTCAGTGATCTTTGAGGCATCCCATCCATTTCCTCTACGAGCGCCGGGCATCTCTTCGGCCAATTTGTCGAATGTGCGTAGTCTCTCGAGTCTTGAGGATATTTGTGTCCGAATATCCTCGTGGTTGCTCAAGCCCATGTTTCTCCTGTTCTCCGATCAGGCGACCGAGGCCAGCCCAAATCCTGCAGAGACTAGACGAGAGAGCATCAAGATAAGTCTGCCACGCAGCAGCTCATGCGCTGTGAATCCAAGCAGCTATCATTCTAAACATGAGACATTGTCATTCCGGCCGGTGTCAGGCATCCAAAAATAGCCCATATTGCTGAACTAGGTCTGAGATCCGGACCATGACAATCGACATGGAATCTAGGCTGTTTTTCATTCACGGTGCAGGTGGAACACATAGGGTCTGGCGGTATCAGACATCTGCCTTCCCACGAAGCTTGGCAATCGATCTGCCCGGCCACACGAGTGGCAAGGGATGCAGCGCGGTCCCAGACTACGCGGAGTCTGTGAGCGACACGATCATCCAGCGAAAACTGACGCCTGCAGTACCGGTCGGTCACTCCATGGGAGGTGCGATCGCGATCGAGTTGGCTCTTACGCAACCTCGCTCACTTGCGGGAGTTGTGCTGGTTGGGTCAGGCGCGCGCTTGCGGGTCACACCGATCATAAAGGACGAAGTGATCCGGAACTATGCCCATGCTGCAGAGGTAATCGCAGAGTGGGCATATTCTCCGAAGACTGACGCCAAACTGAAGAGGGCATCAATTCAGGAACTGTTGGAAGTTCCCGCGGATGTCACGCACGGGGACTTCGAGGCCTGCGATCGATTTAACCGGATGAATGAGATCGACCGCATCAGTCTACCGACATTAATAGTCTGTGGAGAGGATGACGCGCTGACTCCGGTCAGGTACTCGCAATACATGAAGGACAGAATCCCCAACGCTCGGCTTGTCATCATTCCAGATGCAGGCCACTCTGTGATGCTTGAGAAACCTGAAGAATTGAATAGGGCGCTTAGAGCATTCGTCTCTGATCTTCGCGTTCAAGGCGCATTGAAGGTCCACTGATCTCTCTCGGACAGGATTCGCCTCAAGAGTGCGGTTGCCTCCTCCTCTCCGATCGCCAAGAAAGCTCTGCCGATGTGTTTACACATCAGTCTCGACTTCATATTCTTCTTCCAGTCTTCGCAGTTGTGTGTGATGACTCTCCTCTTGAGGTCGATATTGACCAAGTATTGCTTGACGGTGCCGGAGATCACGCCGCCACTTGAGGACAATGAAACAAGGTCGCCAGGAATCGATTTCGCTCGTTCGAAGCGAGCCCTTCCGAGAGAACACTGCAGGAGTTCGTCCAAGTCGAGCTTCTCAATCTCGTCATTTGAGAGTTCTGCCGGGAGCTTTCGTCTATCCGTCCTTGAATAGACAGTGGCATGGGCTTCGTCAGGGGCCATGTGGAATCGTTTCAGCGCTTCATCGATGCGGGAATCGATAAAGAGGCGCTCCTGTTCGGTGTACTTTCTCCTGTTGCGCAGCTCATCGAAGTACCTTCTTGCCAGCCTTGCCCTGATCGGTTTGTCGAGAGGGTACATGAAGTTGCGCGGATCAGCGTAGAGGTCAGGGTCCGTCGGGTAGTTGCGTGGTGGTTCGTGCCTTCCAAACGGCTTTCTCTCGGGCATCTTTCCCGACATTGGAGGGTGTCTCCAAGCCTCTGCAGGCTTGGGTTCATCAGTGGTCTCGGATCTAGTTGAAGCTTCCTCGCGACATGACTGGTTTGGGTCTTGCCGCAGATCTCGTATCATTGATTTCCGCAGCAATGGCTTCAAACAATCTGCCTAGGTTCCCGGCCGTGAGCGCACTGATGGGGATGATAGTTGTTCCGATGAATCTTTCTCTAATCGCTTCGATTGTATCCTCCAACTTCATGGCCCCAACGAGATCAATCTTGTTAGCGCAAACAATGATGCGGGCATCTGCCTCTATCTCTCGCAGGATCTTGTCCATCGATGAGCATTGGCGCACGATCACATGAGTTTCCTCACTCGCATCGACGAACAACAGGATCACATCTGAATGTGCGATCTCACCTAGTGTAGAGGTGAACGCCTTGACAATTGTGGGATGCATGTCCTCAATGAATCCGATCGAGTCGATCAGGATGAATTCCGAACTGAGTGACTCTCCGATTCTGACCTTCCTTGCAAATGTGGACAAGGTCGTGAATGGGCCCAGCCCAACTCTCTTTGACTCAGAAGCCAGTCGGTTGAAGAGCGTCGTCTTGCCTGATTGTGTGTACCCGGCCAAGGCGACCATGGGGAATCCCAGTTCCCGACGTCTCGCTCTGGCAATCTCCTTCTTTCGATTGAGATCTCTCAGTTCTGCCTCAAGACGGCTTATCCTGCTACGCGCCGCACGGTAGTATTCCTGGAATGGGTAGTCACCAGGCCCCATCCAACCTACTTGCTCTCCCATTATTCCTCTCAGCTTGATGAATTCCCGACCCCAAGAGAGCGTGTACTTCAGCTTGGCGAGTTTGATCTGAAGCTTCGCTTCCTTCGTCATGGCACGTTTGTCGAAAACCTCAAGGATCAGCAGATTCCTATCGATCACCCGCACGTCACCACCCAGGCGTTGTTGGACCTTAAACACTTGGCTACTTGGCAGCGTGTTTGCAAAGATCACCGTCTCAACCTTTTTTGCATCGACAATTTCCTTGAGTTCCTCGACCTTGCCCGGGCCTATGAAGTAGGAGTGATGGTCGCTCTTTCGTCTCTGAACAAGTACATCAACGACGTCGTACCCTATGTTCTCAGCCATCGACTTGGCTTCATCTGCACGTGATGGGAGTGATGGAAGTTTACATTCCGCCACCACTGCGCGCATGGTTCCTCTGACCTCGAAATCTCGTCGGCATCCGGTTTCGGTTCGCCTACTATTTAGGGATGTCATGATTTCGATCTGCCAAGAAGCATCAGTGGGCAGGCATGCATGGCCACGCGCCAAAGTGCGGTGCCTATGCCACGTATGAGATTGTGGTAACGTCCCATTTTCGTCCTAGTACCTCACTGCGAATCTCTCGAACTCGCCCTTCCACTCTTGTCTTCTCACATCCAAGCCTACCACGTAGGCGTTGGGAGGTCCGCGGCGGCAGAAATCGATGAGCCTTCGCACGTTGTCCTCTTCTCCTTCGAAGACTGCTTCCACGCGACCGTCAGCTAAGTTCCGGACCCAGCCGGTGACATCGAGCCTTTTCGCGCGTGAGGCGGTTTCTGCCCGGTAGAAGACGCCTTGGACTTTTCCGGCAGCCAGCACATGCGCTCTGATCTTCACGGACACCGCTCTCTTCTTGGGCGGGCTCGTCATGGTGGCAAATCTGCATACAACTCTTTCGGAACGGCATAGCCGCACCCAAAGGCTAAATCGCGAATGCATAGTATCCCCTGTGGGGAACTCATCAGATGCAGTTGCTTGGTGACGGCAAGTCCGTCAGTGAAGCACGTCCCAAGATTCGCAAGGGAGAGGTTCTGCTGCGGACCGAGAAGGTCGAGAAGGGATTCCCGGGTGTGTGGGAGCACCTGATACTCGATGCAGTGGATTTCGACGTGAAATCCGGCGAAGTCCACGTGATACTAGGAGAGAACGGGGCCGGCAAGACTGTGTTGGCCAATATTCTATCAGGGTTCTACGTTGCCACGCGTGGGAAGATCTACATCAGAGAGAAGCCCGTCACAATCAGTTCACCAGAGGATGCACTGAGACTTGGCGTGGCAATGGTTCATCAGGAATTCACTCTTGTCCGTCCACTCACAGTTGCCGAGAATGTCGCTCTCGGCCTCAAGAAGAGTTCTTTCTCCTTTCCGATAGGCGAAGTGGAACGAAAACTGAATGAGCTGTCAGCGAAGTACAACCTGAAGGTCGACGCCAAAGCTAGGGTTCAGGATCTCTCGGTGGGGGAACAACAACGGGCTGAGATACTGAAGGTACTCTACCATGATCCTGACGTTATCATACTCGACGAACCGACATCCGTGCTCACCCCGACCGAATCCCAAGAACTATTCTCGACACTTCGCGGTCTCGCGGATGAAGGGAAGGGAGTCGTTCTCATCACGCACAAAATGGAAGATGTCATGCGGAACAGCGATCGAGTGACCGTACTCAAGCTCGGCAAGCTGAGTGGAACAAAGAGGACCTCTGAGACTAACGGAGAGGAACTCGTCAGGATGATGATTGGCCCAGAAATTCCGGTTTTGCCGAAGGTGCGGCCTGCCACGAAAGGCAAGGTCGCACTTGAGATCAAGGACCTATGTGTCTTGGGCGGAGAAGGAGAACCTGCCGTCAGGGGGGCTTCACTGGACGTTCATGAAGGTGAAATCTTGGGCGTCGCAGGCGTGGCAGGAAATGGTCAGATCGAGCTGGTAGAAGCGGTGACTGGTCTGCGCACAGTCATCGGCGGGAAGATAACGCTCTTCGGCCAAGATGTGACCAACCGTTCGCCCAAGGAGATTGCGATGCTCGGAGTCAGCCACATTCCTGACGAACGAAGGAGGACAGGAACGGCAGAGGGGCTTCCTCTATTGGAGAATCTGATGATGAAGGATTACCGCATCTCTCCCTTCTCCAAGGCCGGATTCCTGAATGTCTCAGCCATCAGAAGACACTGTGAGAAGCTCGTGTCAGAGTTCGAGATCCTGACCCCAGATCTAGACAAGACTGAGGCGAGGATACTCTCAGGTGGAAACATCCAGAGGATGATTCTCGCAAGAGAGCTGTGGAAGGAGCCACGCCTAGTGGTTGCGTCTCATCCAACATACGGGCTGGATCTGCGGGCTATCGAACACACGCACCGGCTTCTGCTTAGGCTGAGGGAGAAGGGCTCAGGAGTTTTGCTGGTTTCAGAAGATCTGGACGAGATCATGGCGTTGAGCGACAGAATCGCAGTCATGTTCAACGGCAGGATACTGGGAATCAGGGAATCGGGCAAGACGAGCGTGCAAGAAATCGGCATGATGATGGCGGGCGTAGCAAGCTAGGAACCATGCACACCTTCTGGCCTCCGAAGCCTGATTCATTTTAAATATGACTTGACCGGACTCAAACCACGCTATAGGCTCTAAGCCTATGGAGGCTATAAAGAAACTTGAGTAAGACATCTAGCATTCTACGACATCTAACCAACAAGAGAGCAATCACTCGAGCTCAGGCAACAATCGTAGTTGCAGTCGTTGTGATAGCGGTTCTAGGTGCTGCCGCTTGGTACTTCATGACTCCCCCACCCGCTCCCGTCAAGAAGATCGCAGTCGTATCGGACATAGGCGGACGAGGCGACCTGTCCTTCAACGACATGGGATTCAAGGGCGGAGATGAGGCCGCGAAGGCCTTCGGACTGCAAATGGTTGAACTGATCAGCAAGTCAGAAGCAGACTACGTGCCGAACCTTGAGACTGCGGCAAAAGACAACGATGTCATACTGACAGTCGGCATCGGCTTCTTGCTGACCGACGCAATGATAGACGTTGCTACCAGATATCCTGACAAGGACTTCGCCATCATCGACGGCTATGTCCCTGATATGCCCAACGTGATGAGCATACTCTACGAGGAACACAAAGGAAGTGCTATCGTCGGTGCCCTTGCTGCATTGGTAGCTGCGAACTACGGCTACTCGCACATCGGAGTTGTCCTAGGCATCGAGATTCCTGTGCTTTGGAAATTCGAGATAGGATACAAGTGGGGCGCCGACTGGGCGCTGAAGTGGTATGAGACGAAATTCGGCAAACCAGCACCAGTCATTGCAGACACTCCAGTAAAGGAGAGAGTACTCTGGACTTACACGGGCACATTCAGTGACATTACAAAGGGCTACGAAGCCGCAAAGGCCCAGATAGCTCAGAACGCTGTTGCAGTGTACAACGTGGCCGGACCGCTTGGTCTCGGTCTGAACCAGGCTGTGCAGGAGTATGCGACTCCCAGAGGCCTGACCCAAGGACCACCGTTCTGGATCGGAGTCGACGCCAACCAGGACTGGATAAACCCTGGTTTCGTCCTCGCCAGCATGATGAAGCGTGTTGACAGGGGAGTCTACTTCGCCACACAGCTCGTCGTGGAGGGCAAGTTCAGGCAAGTTGTAGCTGACAACAATGGAATCGTGATTCTGGGAATAGGAACCACAGTTTCGGGCATCGACATCACAGGCATATCTGTCAGCACACTCGCCGATCTGGATGAGTTCATCCAGATGGGTGTCAATGCAGAGCAGTTGACTGGAAAGAAAGTGCTGCCAATGTCCCCGGATGAGATCAAGGCAAAAGTGAGTGCGATGAGAAGCAGCATTCCAAGCTGGGTCTGGGACGCAGCAGCGGAGCTGGAGAGTGCGATTCGTAGCGACCCGAACCTCGTTCCCTACGCAGGTACACAAGATGTCGTAGATCAGTGGAGGGCCATACTCGGATAGTGGCCCTCGTCCCTCCCTTTTTTTTGAGAATCTCTTCGACAGAACAGACTAGCTTCCGTTTCCAAATCGTGTTCAAGAAAGGAAGGCCTCGATGGGTACCCGGACAAGTAACCGCCTCGCTGCGTTCATTCGTCCAATAACAGAATCCGCAGTTGCCGTAGCAATAGGGCTCATTGTGGGCGCCTTCTTAATGTTGGCTTTCGGCTATGACCCGATCCGAGCATATGCAGCCATGTTCGCTGGTGCCTTTGGTAGCACATCAGGAATCTTGGAATCGCTGGCTTTTGCTACTCCTCTGATGGCCACGGCGGTTACCTTCGCTGTTGGCGTGAGAGCGTCTCTCTTCAACATAGGGGCCGAAGGTCAGATGTACATTGGTGCCTTGGCTGCGACAGTCGTTGGGGGCACTATCCTGATGCCGGCTGGTGTTCATCCAATTGTTGCTACAATCGTCGCCATGTGTTGCGGAGCTCTCTGGGCATTGCCCGCAGCTTTGCTGAAGACTTGGAGAGGGGTGCATGAGGTCGTCTCCACGATCATGCTGAACTGGATCGCCTTCTGGTTCGTGACCTTCCTCATACGAACCTACTTCGCAGAACCTGGAAGAGCCGAACGAGCGATACCGGCCGTGGCGACAGCTCGCTACCCAGTGATTGGGGGGACACTGACGGCGATGATTTTTGTTGTGGTCATCTTCTGTATTGCGGTCACAATCCTTCTTTGGCGCACCGGGATAGGTTTTGAACTCAGACTCGTAGGAGACAACCCTGAAGCCGCCAAATATGCGGGAGCCAGCAGCAGTCGAGCCATCCTCACAAGTTTCGTTGTAGGCGGATTAGCGGCAGGGTTGGCGGGGGCAAGTCAGGTTCTCGGGCGACCCCCATCATGGACCATCTATGCAACGCTAGGCAACCTTCTGAACTTGGGTTTCGATGGTATAGGCGTCGCCCTGATCGGTATGAATCACCCTATTGGCGGCATTTTTGCCGCAATATTCTACGGAGGCCTTGCCCACGGAGGGAGATTCATGGAGTATAACGTAGGAGTGGCCTCAGAGCTGGTGGACGCGATCAACGGAATAATTGTGATCGCATTGTCAATGCCAGAAGTGATTAGAATCATCAGGAGGCGACGTGAATCGTGAAGCCAATGCGCAGACTCCAATGGTATTTGATCACGGCCATCATAACGGTTGCAGTCATGTTCATCATTTCGCTTGCTGGGTTCGAGCCATTCGGTCTAATCGAGACCGGATTGCTGGCGATGACGCCTCTGGCGCTCGCAGCAGTGGGTGAGTGTCTGAACGAGCAGGCCGGCACGGTCAATGTGGGGATGGAAGGAATCTTTCTGATCACTGCAGTTCTCGGTGTCTACTGGGCTGAGATCTTCGATAGCGGGCTCTACGGGCTCTTGCTTGGGGCAGCAACAGGGGGCTTGATCGGCCTCGTGTTTGGAATAGCATGTGTCCACGGGAAAGCGAACCAGGTAATCGCTGGCATGGGATTGAACATAATGGCGCTCGGGCTAGGCCCATACCTGCTCATGTCGATCTGGGCGTTTCCAGGTATCCACATCTTCCCCCGTCAATTGATGCTCCAGCCGGTCCGCTTCATGATAGGGGAGGTGTACTTCAGCATAAGCGCAGTGACGATCGTCGCGATAGTAGTCGCCGTTCTGGCTTACCTTCTACTTCACAGAACCTTGTTGGGCATCAGAATACGTGCTGCCGGTGAGAACCCCATTGCTGTTGACGTTGCAGGCATCAACGTCGGTCATGTGCGGATACTGATGTGCGTTATTGGCGGCGCGCTTGCCGGACTGGGCGGGGCTTTCATGCCGTTAGCGTGGTTTGGAGGGGTTGTCAAGGAGATCTCAGCAGGTAGAGGTTTCATCGCTCTGGCCGCGGTCGTATTCGCAGGCCTCGATCCGTTGCTGGCGTTGGCGGCGGCGTTCATATTCGGTTTCTCGGAGGGCGTAGCATTCACCGTTGTGGTCTCTCCAGGAGTGAAAGAGATCATCCCCTTCTACTTCGTCCAGATGGCCCCGTATTTCGTCACACTGCTCATTCTCGTCGCTGCGATCGGCGGGAAGAAATTCCCGCGAGCCCTGGGCAAGCCCTACGTGAGAGAGTAGCGGAACCATACTGCTACCCATTCTGGCTTTAGGCCAGATGCTCTACGGGAAGATTGTCGAAAGGCCTACTGGGGAAGTGAATACGCCACTCTCTTCTCGACCGTTCTCTTCTTCCCTTCGGGCCATAACACGAGCGGGATGTACGTGGATGACGAGCGTCCGTAGTGCGTAATGTTGTCAGAGGCGCAAGCGTCGCAGCTCGTGACAAGACCGCTAGTGATTCGATTGCAGTTCTTACAGAAAGAGTAGGCCCTGGAGTACGTGATGAATCTGAGCCCGCTTGCCGCTGATTGGTGAGTGAGCGTCAAGAGCATCTCAGATGTAGCCTTGGGATCTGTCGAAATCGAGGCCAGATGCCCCCCTGGAGTGTATGCCTGAATCAGTGCCTCAACTGCAAGTCTTTCATCAAGTGAGACCTTTGAAGTCAAGGGCACAGCCGGCAGGTCAGTATAGAACGGGTAGTTTCGTCCACCTTGGGCCGACACGGTACTCTTGCCGTATTGTTCAACGTCAAGTCCAGCCAGTCTTGATGTGGCATCGTCTCCCGGTCTCTCTGATAGCAGGACGCGCATGCCAAGGTTCTCTGAGGCAATCTCGCTCTGTTTCTTCAGTTCTTGGAGGATCTTCTCTCCGAAGGCCAGAGAATCCTTCCTCAACTCGCTCCCCGTGTGCGCGATGGAGGCTTCATTCAGTCCTAGGGGTGCGATCGCATAGCATGCCATCTTCTCCCGGAAATAGGGAGTGCTTTGCCCAGATCCAAACAACAATGGCAGGATGGGTTGCTTGAGACGGTCAATCATGTAACTTCTCTTGATCTTGAAAGCTTCGAGGATCAGGTCAAATGCCCCGGCGATCGACTTCAGGAACCGGTCATCTTCTCTCCGCGCTTCATATGCCAATCTCGGCAAGTTGAGGAAGATTGTCGCCATGCACCCTGTTCTGTAGCAGTCAGACTCCCACTGCTTACCCCACTCGTCGGAAAGCCTCAGACCTGTTGCCGTGTAGCAGTCACGCGATCCGTTCCGAAGCAACGCCATGTAAGGCAGTGCGCGAGCCGCAGCCAAGTCATGAGTTCTAACGACGCGGGAGCGAGCATTGTTCTCTCTTTCAGTCGAGTCTCTCAGCTTGAAGATGAGCCTCGGGTTGGCCAGCGGGTTGAAAGTGGATTCCTCGGAAGCTGCTTCAAGTAAGGCGTCAAGAATCACTCCTGTCTCTTCCTGATAGTCCCCATAGATGCCTACGGTCCTTCCTCCCGGGCCAACAGCCTCGATGTTCTGAAGGAACTCGGGCACCATGTACTCGAGTCCGATAGACATCCCGGGTTGACCCGAACTCGTGGAGAGGCTTTGCCCGACGGACGAAAGAAAGAGCTCAAGCGATTCTCTCACCGTGTCTTCGGGCGTGTCTTCCACATACGGAGCCAAGAACACGTTGAAGAGATCGAAACCCTGCTCTCCAGAGATCTCAGCTGTTCCAAGACGGTAGACGTTCTGTATCATTGCCAAGGTAGCGCTGAAGCTTTGCGGCGGCCTAAAGCCTACTATCCCATACTTAAGGAAATACCGGAGATCATGCTGGACCTCACTGGGCTTAAGGGGCCAACTATCAAGATCACATATGTGGATCTGGCCGGAGATGTGTGCGTCGGCTATCTCTCGAGGGAGGCATTCGAGCACTACGTACTCCCCTATGACGGAAGCTCCGGCAGCCTTCTGAACATGATCTGTCGCCAGTCCCAGCTCACCGGTGGAACGGAGAAGCTGTGTAACATCGTAAACCGGCATACCCACGCGGGTCAGCTTGTGCCTATATTCCTCGAGCTTCTTCTCAATGAGGATCGCATTCACAAATTCGCGAATCAGCGCAGCAGTGAGATAGGAGGTTCTGAGCCTAATCAGGCGGTCCTCTGCCTCTGCCGCTATCTCGTCAGCAAGCTCCTGAGGCACACCGGCTTCTACAACAAGTGACTTCGCGATCTTGCTTCTGTGGAAGTCCTCGATCGCAAGTCGCGAGGTTCTCACGAACAGCTTGCCACGTTTTACACTGACATATTCCTCGAGATCTCGGGCAAAGTGCACCACCATCTCTCCGAGTTCCGTTGTCTCATACTTCTTCGTTCGCTTGTCAGGGCTGATTAGACCCGCATCCGCTAGGCTTCTGAGATGATAGACGAATTTCCCAGCATCGCGTACTGGATCGAGCTTCAGCGATGACATGATCTCCGTGTATGGTAACGCGCCTTTCGTTGACAGGAGGCGTAAGATTTGCATGCGCAATGGAGCTGAAACGGCGTCGAAGATGCCGGCTCCAATTCTCTCCACAGAACGAGGCATGGCAGAACATACGCGCAGGTTAGTTTAAAAAATCGTACTGGCCCGTCGAATCAGTCCCGCAGCCGCGCGCAACCCTGACGACTTCCCCCACCGCTTTTCGCCAAGGCTATTGGCATCAGTCGTTACGGGAGGGTCTCAACGAACGCTTTTATCGTGTGGAGTTCCACGATTAGCGAGGGGCGAAGAGATGAGTCAAAAGCTGGTTTCCGCAGTCTCGCCGGAATCGAGTGAGGGAGTGCAGTATCATATTTCGGCCAAGAAGGGAGAAGTGGGCAGTTATGTGTTCTTGCCCGGCGATCCCGACCGTGTTCCGAAAATCGCGGAGTTTTGGGACTCCGCCCACGAAGTGTCCTCGCACAGAGAGTACAGGATCTGGACAGGAGCAGTTGGTGCAACGACAGTCTCAGCTTGTTCCACGGGGATCGGCTGCCCGGCCGCAGCAATCGCCGTAGAGGAATTGAGCAGGATCGGAGCAAGCACTTTCATACGTGTGGGATCGTGCGGTTCGTTGATTCCTGAACTTGACTGCGGGGACATTGCCATATCCACTGGTGCTGTTCGGCTTGACGGCACCAGCAAGCAGTATGTCGAGGCAGAGTATCCGGCTGCTGCAAGTCATGAGGTCTCCCTGGCGCTGATCGAAGCATCAGAGAAACTCGGCAAGAAGTACTGCGCAGGATACACGGCTTCCTCCGACAGCTTCTACGTAGGCCAAGGCCGCCCGGGCCTTGACGGCTACCTGCCTCCACATGCTGAGAGGTTTCTTGAGCAGCTTCAGAGGCAACATGTAATCACGATGGAGATGGAGGCCTCCACCATCTTCACCCTGACAGGACTCTATGGGCTCCGCAGTGGATGCATTCTTGCTGTGTACGCCAACCGGACCATGAACAAGTTTGAAGTGAAAGGTGAAAAGGACGTGTGTGAAGTGGCTGTTGAAGCCGTTCGAATCCTGAGCAAGTGGGACCACGATCGGCAGAAGGCCGGGAAGAGGCATTGGTCTCCAAGTCTCAGCTATTGACCTGTTTCTGACACATGCGAGTGCAACCGTCGTTCCCGCCGAGAAATGAAACCCGGCCAAATGATTCGCCGCAACTCACGCAGACTCCTGATCCTGTGGTCGGGTTCGACTCTGAGATTGGATTGCGCTGCGATAGGCTGCACAACGAGAACTGTCTCTGAGCCGGCTGCTCGACCTGCCTCGATGTCGTACCGACTGTCTCCAACATACATACTCTCCTTCGGGGCTACCCCCAGTTTCTTCATCGCGGCAATCACAAGTGCAGGATCCGGCTTTCCGGCTTCAACTTCATCGATTCCGACGACTGCGTCGAGCAGTGAATCCATTCCGTAATACCTGAGTTCTTTCGATATCCTCTCGATGCTGTTAGATGAGGCGACGGCTGTTCTCACTCCCTTCTCTCTCAAGATCTGGAGGATATCGAGAGCTCCGTAGTGTGGTTTCACCTCTATTCGCCAGGCGTCCTCAAAGAGCCGGCTCTTCAGTTCCACGAGTCGCATGACAGTCTGCTCGCCCTGATCCGAAACAAGTGCCTTGGCGATGTCAACTGTCTTCAAGCCAAGTCTATCAACAACTTCCTGGTCTAGGACTTGTAGACCAAGATCCTTCATTGCGGTTCGCCACGATTGGAGGTGAACCCAATTCGAGTCGATCAGTGTTCCATCAAGGTCAAAGATGACAGCTTTGATAGTTGTCATTGTGTCCAAGCCCGCACGAGGTTCTCTTTGGTACACTGTGGGCGCCGCTGACCTAATGGAATGCACTCTTTCGCGATTATGCGAGGACTTCCGACGAGCAAAGAACTTAAAGACTCATTCTGTCGCTTTCGCCGTGGTGCTCCGGTGGTGTAGCCCGGTTAGCGCCGAGGCCGACAGCATAGCGGCCTTATCCGTCCGGAACACGGCGGAGGCCACTCGAGCCGTTGATCGCGGGAGATCGCTCCAAACGATCCGCGAATTCGAAAACGAGGAAACCCTCGCCGAGAGTCCCGCCCGGAGCACCAATTGATCCAATCACGTCCTTCCTGAGACGACGTTCTATCCGGGCAGCTGGCGCCGTCGTGGTAGTTCGGTACGCCAATGGTCACGAACGTCTCTTCTGATTCCATAGATGAAGCTGCAGTTCTGTGAGGCTATCAGGGTAGCGCAGTCTTGCGTCTGTGATTCCTCCTCTTCGATCATGAATAGGTTCCACAATCGGCATGATGAAAGCTGCCTTTTTCGGGAGGTTGATCTCTCTGCATCGTTTCATTACTTGGTCACGCCAGGCAGTGTTGAGTCCGATTGCATGTCTGTTGACGAGGTCTCTTGCGGCATCATAGTCTCCTTCAGCCTTTATTCGCATGAGCTCTGCCAGCAGCTCTCCAACGGCCTCACGCATTCTCTCGTAGCTCTTCACGACAAGGTATGTCTTCGGGCCTTTCTCAATCGGCTGAATCGAACCGTGTCTCTCAGTTGCGAAGTTGATGACTAGCTGAGTTCCCCGGTCATGGTCTTCCTCGATCGTTGTCGAGTTCGGGTATCTGTTGAGCATGATCAGGCCTGACCGTGCATAGGCGTCGTATCCGGCCTTCGCGACTTCTTGGTAGTCCTGGACGCCGATCTCCGCGAGCTTCGGATCCCAGTAGTTCCACAAGGCCACGAGGTCTGCTCGGCATTCCTCCAATGTGGAATAGTACTCCTTCAGATAGACATGAGGATCTTCCTTGACCTTCTCGCTCACCTTTCCTGAGCCGTGGCCAACGACCTCATGCATGGCAACAAGCAGGTCTCTCGCCCTCACTCTGTACTTCGCGGCTCTCTCGCGCTCCTCTTCAGAGGAAGAGAACTCGATCGCTGCGCGCTCGCCTATTGCAGCAGTGAAGGCGCTCATGATGTTGTTAAGCAAGACACTCTTGGTGCCATATCTCTCTCTGATCGCTTGCTCATTTGGCAGATTGATACCGCTGGGGCAAAGTGGTCCCGCATCCCCTGTGGCAGCTATGACGTTGATCGCATTGGCGACAGGAGGCTCGAAATCACGCTTCTTGTACTCGTCCTTCCAAGGTGCGCGCGACTCGAAGTACTGGGCATTCTCGGCGAGGCGGCGCATGAGCCTTGTGGCTTCCGGATCCACGAATGACACAAGCGCCTCGAAACTCCCCTTCTCACTTCTGGGATCCAAGTAGGTCTCAATGAAGCCCGAGATGAGGTCAACTGTCGGATTCGCTCCCACCCACGCTACGTTGTAATCCAACCAGTCCCTCTCGCGGCCGGTTTTGTAGAAGCGAATCAGTTTCCTGAGCACGGCTCTTTGCTCTGGATCGGAGTACCGAACCGCAGTCCCAATGCAGGATATCATTCTTCTGAGCTGTTTGGCGTACCGACCCGATGGGATTCCCTCAGCTGGTGCCCCGGCCCTATAGGGCTGCTCTATGATTCTTCTGCCAATCTTGGCAAGACGAGAATTGAGTCCAAACTGTTCCTTCGCCGACTCAGCCTCCTGCAGAGTCAAGTTCTCATAGAGATTGACGCTGCTCGCTGTGATAATGTCCAGACCTGGCGGGGGGTTCTTCATCGTCAGCACAGGTTTGTAGTCAGGGTTGAAAACAGGGTCGCGAAGGCTCTTCATCTCCTGGTTCAGCTGTCTCTTGTTTCGCAGACCGAACCTTGCTCCCGCTGCCCAAGCTCTGGACACTACATCCTGCAGCTGCTCGAATGTGAACTCCGGTGTGAATTTGTGGTAGCTATCCATGTCATAGTTGCCATGATGAATCCAGACGAGTTTCACGTAGTCTGATATCTTCGCTCTGAGTTCAGGCTCAGTATCGTCAAGATGAGCAATCAGGTGATCGAGGAAACTGCTGAGTCTCAGGCCGTAGGGCGATATCTGGTCCGCGTAGATCTCGTCCCCTGCGATGCCCGCTTGGGCCAAGTAGTATGCCAGCACCCGTTGTCTAGGGTTAAGCTTCTCGAAGCCGTCTGCATAGACTGAGACGACCGCAATTGAACCGATCTGTTCCCTGAGATATCGCCGATCTGCAGAGTCTGGTGATCCCATCGTTTTCCTCCTCAAACACAGTGCGACGTGAGCTCACTTGCTTATTGAGTAGATAGCGCTTCCTGGAGAGGTGGCCCCTGTGGAGCTTCCGGAACAACCCTTTTTGGTCATCTGACCAAATGTGGATTAGTGGGCAGGTGCTCTGACCGGTGCAGCTCGAGAAGTTGGATCTCGCCGAGAGTGTCAGGACAAAGGAAACTGATGCACTCGTCATCGTCGACATCCAGAATGATTTCATGCCATCTGGCGCCTTGGGGGTGAGGAACGCCGACGAAATAGTCGCTCCCATAAACCGTCTCGCAGACGAGTTTCACAGCCATGAGTATGCTGTGGTCATGACCCAAGACTGGCATCCTGCTGGCCATCTCTCGTTTGCGAGCAGCCATGGTCTGAAACCGTTTGATGTGTACGAATGTGCCGGGATAGGACCGGTTCTATGGCCTGATCATTGCGTTCAGGGATCATTTGGAGCAGAGTTCCACCGCCAGATGCAAGTCAAATTCGCCAATGCGATTGTCCGCAAGGGATACCATCCAAAGGTTGACAGCTACTCAACATTCATCGAGAATGATAAGAGAACGCACACGGGCCTCTCGGGCTATCTCAGAACACTGGGAAAGGAGCGCATATTCCTCTGCGGGCTCGCATTGGATTACTGTGTCTTCTATTCAGCAGTGGATGGCAGAGATCTCGGTTTCGAAGTAGTTGTACCGATAGACCTGACGAGGGCAATTGACTCACCACCATGCCACCTCTCCAATGCGTTGGAGATTATGGTGAAGAACAAGGTGCGATTCACCAAGTCATCTTACATAGTGATCTGATCTATGGAACTCGGAAGTCACGCCTAGCTGTGGACAAGATCATGCTACGCCTCGTTCTTGGAATCTGGTGCTGTCTTTCTCAACAGGGCGCGCCCTTTCCGAGGAACTAATAAATACGGCGCATAGTTGGGTTAGAGGCCGCGTGACTTCGATGAAGTTTCCGAAAGCCGTCAACACCTATTGCCCGAAGTGCAAGGGTCACACAGAGCATGGCGTGTCTGTTTACAAGAAGGGCAAGGAGCGCACGCTATCGGCGGGTGCAAGACGCCACGAGCGGGAGAAACATGGGTATGGTGGCCAGAAGTGGCCCGAACTGAAGCGGACGGCCAAGACCACGAAGAAGCAGTTGCTGCGACTCACATGCAGGAAATGCAACCAGACAGTCTACCGGCTTGGAATACGCCTTCGCAAACTTGAGGTTGGAGCGTGAGACTGGAGATGGCTAAGGGGGATCTGATACCGAAGCCAGGGAGCAACTTCCTAAGGGTCAAGTGCACGAAATGCGGAAACGAACAAGTGGTATTTGATCGAGCTGCCGTGGTGGTCAAGTGCAACGTATGCGAAGACGTTCTCCTTGAGACGCTGGGAGGGAAAGCAGAGATCAAGGGTGAAGTCACGCAAGTGCTCGGCTAGCCTGCAAGAGTCGATGGGGTCTAGTCATTTTGTCTTCCTCGGGTTATCCGGATGTCGGGGATCTCGCTGTTGCGACTGTAAAGCAGGTTGTTGACTACGGGGCCTATGTGAGACTGGACGAGTACGAAGGAATCGAGGGGCTCGTACACATCTCTGAGATATCAACAACTTGGGTCAAGAACATACGCGAGCATGTTCGTGAAGGACAGAAACTTGTTCTGAAAGTCCTCCGTGTCGATCGCGAACGTGGCCAAGTCGACTTGTCCCTTCGACGCGTCACAGGCAGGGAAAAGACCGACAAGATGCTTGAGTGGAAGAGGAGCAAGAAAGCGGACTCGATCGTCAAGGGCGCAGGTGAGCGTCTTAAGTCTGATGCGGCAACGACCGAGAAGATGCGTCTTCTCGTCTACGAGAAGTTCGAGACCCCTTACGAGGCGTTTCAAGAGGCTGTCGAATCGGGCGAGGAGGTCTTCACGAAGCAGGACATTGCGCCGGACTGGGCCACAGCGCTTACAGAAGTGGCAAGGAGCAAGGTCAAGCTCGAGAAAGCCTCCCTTACGGCCACCGTCGAGCTCACCTGCAAGGCCACCGGGGGAATTGAGGCGATTCGAGCGGCACTATCCAACGCGATCAAAGTGAAGAAGCCTAGAGGAGCTACCATTCGGGTGTATGCGGTTGGGGCGCCGAGGTACAGGATCGAGGCCACGACGCGGGAGTACTCTGAGGCAGAAGCGGTGCTCAAGGCGGCGGTGGAAGAAGCCACAAGCACTGTAAAGAGTTCCGGCGGTGAAGGGCGCAGAGTCAGTTGAAGTGGCAGATACGGAGATGTGCGAGATGTGGGCACTACACGCTGAGAGCAGAGTGCCCTAGCTGCGGCGCGGAGACTGTGATTGCACATCCGCCCAAGTTCTCGCCAGCTGACAAGTACGCGAGATTGCGTCCGCGGCGCACAGAGTCCTCTGCGTAGATGGTTGTACGTTATTCACTTCTCAAAGTTCACGGCGGCTTCACTTGGAGCACGAAGATGATGCTGGTCGCAGGCCCGAAGTCTCCTGAGCCTGAGTATTCCACTTGGATGTAGTAGGTTGAGGCTGTCGCCGGTGCCCATGAGTACTCAAGTGTTCCGTCCTTTGGCGTGAGCGGTTCCAGTTCGCTCCATGTCTTGTTGTCAATGCTGTATCGTATCGTGATTGTGCCGTTCGAGAGCATCTCAGACAGTCTCGCTGAGAGGGTCACATTCTGCCCGAGCGTGATCGTATCGTCAGAAAGCCATGCGTTCATCGTTACCGTCTTGGGTTCGACGTAGAGCAGCACCGGACTGCTGGCAGCTGACAGAGACTCCGCCTTCGCACCTGTCCAATGTGCGGTCAAAGAGTGGTTCCCGGAGTGTGGCGTCCAGTCATAACTGAACTTCCCATCAATCACGTTCACGGTCGCGAGAGTCTGCGTTCCCATATCCTCGGTAGTATCCTTCAATTCAATTGCCCCCGTCCCGTATGCGGTTCCCTCGGCGTCCATCACCGTTCCAGTGATGTGCGCGGTCTCGCCGAAGTTGATTCTGTCCTTGCCGACGCCCAGAGTCACGACTGTGGTTCTGGGATAGAGTGCTTTGTAGACTATGACGAAGTTGTTTGACGAGGTGAACACGCGGTCGAAGTAGTCCGATTGTGCCTGCGAGAGTCCTACGCCCGTGTTGATCATGTAGCCCAATACCGAATTGTCTTTGAGCTGTTGCCCAGACGAGATCGTCTCATTGGAGATCGTTCTGTCTCCATCCTTGAGGATGCGAACGTAGCTGATTTCGGTGTTTCCTTGAGCGTTCTGCTTTCTCTCCTCCTGAAACAGGATCGTCTCGTTGCCACAGCTTGTCTGGTTGGCGATGCGAACCATCCAATACCACTTGCCATCTTCGCCAATACCAAGGAAGCTCGGATTCGTCTGGCCTTCTGTACGCGCATAGGTGACGAAGACCATCACGTATGAGACGTCGTACCTCTGCATCATCGGAATTGCGGTTGTCTCGTTTCGCATGAACATCTGAGCTATCATTGCAATCTGTGTCGTGTTCTGTGTTCCGTTATCTGCCAAGGTTCTGCGATCCGCGAGTGCTGTGATCCAGTAGCCATAGTCCCACCATGCCATGACAACAGTCGACTGGGGGGTGTTGTCGTGGACCCAAGCCAGAGCCTCAAGCCAGTCTTCGTACTTCGCACCTTCGCCCGGCACTATCGGGATGCTGGATGTCGCGATCGTTGCAGGTGCATACGCGGCGGAGACTGCTTTCGAGAAAGCTGGCACGACTGCGATTATGAGTATTAGAAGTATCGCGAGACCGAACTCCCTGCCTATCTTGACGAGGCCTGGGATCCTCCGCTTTGGGAATATGACGGCTTGGCGAAGTATGTCTACGGCTGGCTTCGCCATCTCCACAGTTGCGATCCCCGCCAACAAGGAGAAAGTCGGCGCAAGGATCAGAGTAAGTCGAACAAGAGATCCTGAGAAGTAAAGTGAGGTGAGCGCCGCAAGTGTGAGGAAGACGTCTGTGTCACGAAAACGGCGGACAATGAAGAAGAACCCGAAGAGGCCTAGGAAAGTGAGGGTTTGGTACTCGTAGAAGAAAGACGCCCATGTCGCCGGTCTATGCTCTGCCACGCTTTCCACGATTGGCATGCTGAGCCGGGTGAAGGGATTCAGCGTTGACAGGAACTTCCCGTAAGGCAATGCCATCATGTTCGATGCAACGAGAGCGTACGCCAGTCCCACGAGCACGGCCGAAGCAACAATGAGCGCATAGGTTCGGTGTCTCCAGGCTGGCAGCTGGCTCGCCGCCTCGCGTACAAGCAGCAGAATGGCGACACCCGGGATGACCAAGAAGCTCAGACTCGTGAGTATCCCGAATCCTGCCTTTGGCACTGCCAGTGGAGTCAGCAGGAGGAAAACCCCGTACGTGCCCACATATGAGACGAGAAGCTGACGTGTGTATCTGCCTGTCAACACGAGCACCGCCGCGTAGAGAACGAGAAGATCCATCGGATAGTACGAAGCAGCCCAGGACGCAGTCAAATAGAACAAAGCCAAGCCCGCGAGTATGGAGTATGTTATGGTGCTTCTCAGGCTTCGTCCTTTCTGATTTGCACGGAGGAAGAAGACGAAGACCAGAATCATCAGGAGTATGCCAAGCGGTTCATGTCGGAGAAAGCCAAGCGTAGTACGGCTGATGTTGCTCGGGTTCAGGGCCATGAACAATCCAGCCAACATGCCCGCGCCGCGACCCCACAGATCCTTGCCAAGGTAATAGCACGCGATCGATGTCAGAGCGCCTGCGAAAACAGGGAAGAGCACACAGACATCGAAGACTGTTGTCTGGACTCCAATCGCATGAAGGAACATGTAGACAGCAGCCACTGCGAATGCGACGCCATACAAGTTGCCTTGGGCCATCGTCATTCCCCAAGGGTACCAGCTCATCGTGTCATGCCATCCGAACCAGGCGAGAAAGCCATTCTTCACAATGTACTCCGTCATGCGCCACTGCAGATACGGGTCAAACTCTGACAGGTAGAACCCGAATCGAAGAGGAAGGAGGCGAACTGCCACCGCCACTATGAAGATCAGCGACAGAACGGTTGCCTCCAACAGGCGTCCGCGCGGGATTCCGGAAGCAGCCTTGCGAATCGCGCGCATTCTGCTTGTCAGCACTTCTTTGCCTATGTATGGCCCGAGAGCCGATCGCAGCCGTTTGAACCGTGGCAACATGTCACACCTATGTCTTCTTTCACTGCATTCGTTCAGGGAAGTACCCATTGTCAAATAGGGCGGGCAGTTAAAGTTTGCCCGAGTCTGCGGTGGATGTTCGGGTCGTATCTGGCAGTTCCTGCGGTTCGTTCTATTTCATTCGGCTAAATGCGATCGAGCCGATCACAATCATCGCAGATGAGAACGCCAGCAGAACGCCGAAGTCCATAGCTACTGGAAACGTGGACACGCCGAGCATGGCACCCCTCATTCCATCAACTGCGTACGTGATAGGGTTCAGAATCGTGAAGGCATGAAGCCACGATGGCAGGTTGCTGATGGGGAATAGAGCCCCGCTCAGGAAGAACAGAGGAAAAACGAGGAAACTCACTATTAGATTGAATCCCTCAGGGCTTTCCATGAATGAGCCTATCACAAGCCCGATGCTCACCACTGCTGAAGCGAGAACGAGCATGAAAATCAATGAGACGATCACTATCGAGATGGTGTAGGACACGCCCAGTATTACCCCAAAGGCCAGCATCAGGCTCCCTTGTATCAGCGCGTCAGTACAACCCCCGAGCATCTTACCTGCGAAGATCGTTAGGCGTGACAGTGGAGCAACGAGCACTTCCTTGAAGAAGTCGATTTTCTTGTCCCAGACAATATAGAGGCCGAAGAATATCGATGTAAACAGAATCGTCATCGTCAGGATCCCGGGGAAGATGAAGAGTTGGTAGTTCGTCTCTCCGAGCGAGATGCTTGACCCTAGTCCGGGGAAGATGAAGAGTTGGTAGTTCGTCTCTCCGAGCGAGATGCTTGACCCTAGTCCCCCTCCAAAAACGACTATCCAGAGCAGTGGAGTGAAAAGGGATGAGACGATCCTGGACTTCTCTCTTAGGAAGACTTTGAACTCACGATACCACAAGGCGTAGAGCCCTTCAAGCTCTGTCAATTGCCACCGCTCCTAACTCTTGCAACACGCTGGAAGAACCCGCCCTCAGCACTGTCGCCCCTTATCTCGTGTCCCGTGAAGTGTAGAAAGACATCATTCAGAGTGGGGGTCCTCAACTCTACTGATTTGACTTCTCCGACTAGGCTGAGGATTTCCTGCAGGTGCACACTTGAATCCTTGACGGTCAACGTGACTAGGTCGCCTGTCCGATCTATCTTCACCACATATCCGAGTTCCTTCATGCGGCTCAGCTGTGGATCTTGGATTCGGAGACGAACGATATCGCCGCCTATGATATGTTTCAAACGTTCTGGCGTGTCAAGCGCGATTATTCGTCCGTCATCGATTATTGCGACTCTATCACAGAGGCGTTCCGCTTCATCCATGTAGTGAGTCGTGAGGATGACTGTCACGCGCTCAAGATCAACGAGTCTCCTGATATACTCCCAAATATGCTCTCGAGTCTGCGGATCCAACCCCAGTGTCGGCTCGTCCAAGAAGAGTATCTTCGGCTTGTGGAGGAGACCGCGGGCCAGTTCAAGTCGTCGTCTCATGCCGCCTGAGTACTTCTTGACTTGGTCATCTGCCCTATCCTCGAGATCGACGAGCTTCAGTACCTCACGGAAGCGTTGTTCTCGAATCCTGCGGTCGACACCATACATCAGAGCGTGGAGGTAGAGGTTCTCTCTGCCGGTCAGAATGTCGTCACTGCTCGGTTCCTGGAAGACAATGCCAATGGATTTCCTGACTGCGGCTGATTCAGTCAAGACGTCGTGACCGTCGACCTTCGCTGTTCCTTCGGTAGGTTTGAGGAGTGTAGCAAGCATCGAGAGAGTTGTGGTCTTGCCTGCACCATTCGGCCCAAGAAGTCCAAATACTTCGCCTTCGCGCATCGATAAGTCGATGTGGTCAACAGCCTGCAGCTCGCCAAATCTCTTTGTGAGGCCAAAAGTCTCAATGATAGGTCTGGGATCGCTCATTGCGGGTTCCTGCGGGTGATCTCTCCAGCCACAACTACCGCGCCTTCTTAAGCGTTCCTTGAGACAAACTGCAAGAGACAAGCCAAGAGGCGATGCTGTCTGCAACGTGCCATTTAGGTCGCCCTAGTGGCTTCGATGGCACCGCTCAGTATCCTTGTTGACACGAGCGAGCACACAAAGGTCGCAGGGAATGGCGGGGCAGCGAGTCCTTCTGTCGTTCTCGTTCCGTTCAGCTTGAGGTGTCTCGTATTTGGTAGCCTGGATACCCTCCTGCCTAATCCATATTCACCACAATTGCACGCGCGCGTGCATTGCGTAGTCTAGGTCGATTGCATCTCGGATCCTGGCCCCGGAAAAGAGAAGGGAATGCCCGAATCGGGAACTCATCAAGGGCACTTGGAAACATGTTGGAGTCGAATCGCTTAGAACATCGTGCGCAGATCGTCGCCGCCGGTTCTAACGAAATTTGGCATTGTCTTGGACAATGCATTTTGCGGTCAGGGTCTTGCCTGAGCAGAAGTACCCTGCGAGTGCCAGGTTCTGAAGTGGCAGCCAAAATCCTCGGCGACTCATCCTCTCTGCTTGGCAGAATGGGCTCTTTCTAGATCGAGAAGTCTTCCACGAGTGAGATTGTTTCCCTGTCGGCCGTCCTCATCTTGCCGAGTATGTCGGCCAGAGGAACTCGAGACATGACATTACCGCGTAAGCAGACCATCACTCCGAAGTCTCGGTCTCTGACAGCCTGCACAGCTGCAACCCCCAAGCGAGTGGCAAGCATTCGGTCATATGCTGATGGAGGGCCTCCCCGCACGACATGGCCCAATACGACTGCACGCGTCTCGATTCCGGTGCGTCTCTCAATCTCCTTTGCCAGAAGGTCTCCGATTCCTCCTAGACGAGCGTGGCCGAATTCATCCACTTTCGTCGGATCACCCGGAGGGGACCCCTTGAGGCTGCAGCCTTCACCGACCACTACGACCGAAGCCGTGGCTCCTGAAGCATGCCTCTTCCTCAAGAAATCTGAGACCTCCTCAAGGTCGAAGGGTTCCTCAGGCAGAAGAACCAGGTTTGCGCCGCTAGCTATGCCTGCGTACGCGGCGATCCATCCCGCGTGTCGTCCCATCACTTCCACAACCATTATTCTGTCGTGCGACTCGCCAGTTGTCTGAATCCTGTCTATTGCGTCCACGGTGACATTGACAGCCGAATCAAACCCAAACGTTACATCGGTTCCGACGATGTCGTTGTCGATTGTCTTCGGAACGCCAACGACATCTAGCCCCATCTTGGCCAGTTTGGCCGCGACACTGAGCGTATCTTCTCCTCCCACGGCTATGACGGCATCCAACCCGATTCTTCTCGCGTTCGCGAGCACGGTCTCAGGACCATCTTTGCGGGCAAACGGGTTGGTTCTTGTTGTGTGCAGGACCGTACCACCCACTTTGATGATCTCCGAGACATCCGGCCATTTCAGCGGGAACGTGTCTGATTTGAGAAGTCCTGCCCAACCATGTTTGATTCCAATGACCTCGTATCCAAACTCCTCGCCTTTCCTGACTACAGCTCTGGTGACTGCGTTCAGGCCGGCACAGTCGCCTCCACCGTTCAGTATGCCGATTCTCAAGCCCGAACTGCTTCCTCCACCGATAGGTTGTCAATCACGAGTGTTCTCAAAGCGCGAGCCATCTTGATAGGATCGGCGCTTTGCCAGACGTTGCGGCCCACAGCAAGGCCGGTCGCACCCGCGTCAAGTGCCCCTCGGACTTGTCTTAGGAAATCAACTTCTGAAGGGGCCTTTGGGCCACCGGACATGAAGACTTTGGCTTTCCCAGCTGACTTCACGGCCCATCTGAAGGATTCAACTTCGCCTGTGTACTTTATCTTGACCGCGTCTGCGCCAACTTCGAGTCCGGTTCTCGCCGCATAAGCGACGATCTCAGGAGCCGTGTCATTCTTTATGGCCTCTCCCCGGGGATAGATCCATGCGATCGCTGCCATCTTCAGTCTGTGCGCTTCTTCTTGGATTCTTCCGAACTCCTCCAGCATGAGACTCTCATGAGCGCTGCCTGCGTAGATAGTATACCCGACAGCTTTCGCACCGATCTTCGCAGCTTGTTGCACGCTGCAGATCTGGCGTGCTATCGGCTCGCCTTTCACGAGGTTCGTCTTTCCATTGACTTTCAGGACAAGCGCTATTCTGCCGTCGTAGTATTTCTCGGCAATTCCTTTCTGAAACACCAGCCCGTTGAACTTGCCCTCGACGGCGAGTCTCATTATGAAAGCCGGATCAACATTCCGTTCGTTGAAATCAGTTGGGCCGTGCTCGAGCCCTTGGTCATAGGCGAGCAGAATTCCGCGATTCTCGGTCAGAAACGGTTGCATGTTCATCATTCTTCGCTACCTTCTCGTAGTACCTCTTCAGGACTCCGGTAGCTCGGAGGTCAAGGAAATAAGAATTGAGCTACACGAGGCCGCCGCATTCGACCAATCCTGTCCAAATCGAATGTGTAGACCGGTGTGTGCTCTGCTCCGTAACCGGAGACTCGGCAAGTCTTAACTAACATTCCAGACGCCTCTACTTCCCCAGAGGGAATCGAAGTGAGCAAGGCCGAGGTTCTTGAGGGACTGAAGGAAGCGATCATCAAGTTCGACATTGACAATATCGTGGCTCTGGCTGAGAGTGCCCTCAAGGAGGATGTGAGTGCCTACGATTGCGTGATGAACGGCATGGCGAAAGGCATGGAGCTTGTGGGCCAGAGGTATCAGCTTGGCGAGTACTTCCTTCCAGAATTGGTCATGGCAGGCGAGACCTTCAAGGAAGGCATGAAAGTGTTTGGCAGACACCTGAAACCGTCTGAGATAGCCACTCAGGGCCGGGTTGTCATAGCAACTGTTGAGGGCGACCTCCATGACATCGGAAAGAACATCGTCGCAAGCATGGTTGGGGCTTCGGGATTCGAGATTCACGACTTGGGCGTTGATGTTTCTGCAGATCGTTTCTTGGCAAAGGCAAAGGAGACTTCGGCTAGCATTGTTGCGATGTCAGCGTTGCTTTCGACCACTTTCCCCCACATGAGAGACGTAATAGATGCGGTTCACAAGGCCCAGATCGCCACCAAGACGCTGGTCGGCGGAGCTCCCCTCAATACGGAGACAGCCAGATCAATGGGTGCAGATGGTTTTGGCAGAGATGCCGTGGAAGGAGCCAATATCTGCAAGCAGTGGGCGGCCACGACAGGTCGCAAGTGAGTTGCCTGGGCTCCGGCACGCCTAGGCTGAAAGGAAGAGTTCTCTCCGTCGAGAAGACCGACGAGAGAATGCCAAGGGAAACCGAGGCGTGGGAGAAATGCATTTTCATGCTCGAGATCACACGCTTCTCGAAGCGCACACCTGATCAGAACGTGCCAGACAGCCTGAAGGATAGGAGAATCAAATTGGCGCGATATTGCCTCTACAATTGGCATTACGCGCAGGGAATCGAGAAGACACTCAGCCCAGAGGAAACGGAGAGTCTCCTACAGGGGAAAGCTTCCTCGACTATGTTCTGGTAGGTGGAGAAACGGACCAGCGGAACTGCTCATTGAAGGAATAACTTTCAGTGACCTCTCCATACACGTTCGTCCCCCTCATCGCTTATCCTCCAAGCTCAATGGCGTTCAATTCGATTACACTTGTCTCAACCATTAGAGAACATTCAGGACCTAGAAGGAGTAGGCCCAGTAACTGCGAACAAACTCAAAGAAGCAGGCTTCGATTCTATTGAAGCAATAGCGGTCGCACCAATCAGAGAGCTTGTCGACAAGGCAGGACTTGAATCTTCTACAGCGAGCAAGATTGTACGTGCGGCACGCCAAACCATTCATATCGACCTCATAACCGCAAAACAGCTCTACGATAAGCGTCAATCTCTGCTTCGCATGAGTACAGGCTCCGAGAATCTGAACAAGCTACTTGGTGGAGGTCTTGAGACTCAAGCCATGACTGAATTCATAGGAGAATTTGGAACCGGCAAGACCCAGCTATGTATGAAGTTCTGTATCATGGCTCAGCTCCCAATTGAACAAGGTGGACTGAACGCGAAAGTTCTCTTTCTAGATAGTGAGGGAACATTTGCTCCTCAACGTATCCATCAGATTGCGCAGGCGATGTCAGTTGACCCTGAAAAAGTCCTTGAAGGAGTCTTTATTGCACGCACCTACAATAGCGATCATCAAGTTCTCACAGTCGATCACGCCTTCAAGCTCTGCAAAGAAGAGAACGTCAAACTCATTATAGTCGACTCAGTGCTTTCACACTTCAGAAGCGAATACATTGGCCGAGAGAGCCTTAGTGAACGTCAACAGAGGCTTAACGCCCATCTGCATAAGCTCACACGGATCGCTCAGGCACTGAATCTGGCTGTCGTTCTGACCAATCAGGTTCAATCGAACCCGCAGGCCTTCTTCGGAGACCCTATTCGGCCGGCAGGAGGGAATATCCTTGCGCACGCATCGACCCACCGAATCATGCTCAAGAAATCTTCAGGCAATCTCCGCTGCGCCCGTATCATAGATTCACCATGCCTTCCGGAATCGGAAACGTATTTTGCGATTACAGAAAAGGGGGTCGAGGACGCGCAACCCAAGTCCCGAAAAGGGGACTGACCTAGCCCGCCTCTAAGCCCGGAGATAGTTATCGTAGTGACACTCCAGATCAACACCGCAAAGAGGTGGAAGCTCGAAGAACTCGCAAAACAATCATATTCTGCTCGCAAAGTCGAAACATGGGTTTACTACTGTACATTATGTGACGAGGTCCTGTTTGTCTCACGACGCCTCGTAGAGGCTAGAGGTGTACAGGCAGCCTTTGATGGGGTCTGCCCTGACTGCAGATTCGGATTAGACGATGTTATGCGCTGTGAGCACTTGCGTCTTCCCCACACCAGAGCCATCTACACCAACCCGAAATATCACGCACGGCTCCTCGTCGAGCCTCCATCAAGAACCTTCGATGCAATCAGGGTACAAAATGTTCGTCTTCCTGAAGATGAGAAGATGCTCACTACAGGAATAGCGAAACTAGACAAACTTGTCCACTTAACAACGGGGCAGTTTGTCTTCCTTCAGGGTCACCATTTCTCAGAATCACTAAATGAGCTTCTCTGTGTCCGAGCGCAGCTTGGTCATCCGATTGGGTTGGGCTCAGATGCGATCTTTATCGATGGCGGAAATTGTTTCGACGCATACAAAGTATCTGATCGTGCCATCGAGCACAGAATCGAACCCAAGCTCGCGCTGTCACGAATACATGTAAGCCGTGCATTCACCTATTTCCAACTCGCATCTCTACTGATCGAGAAACTGCCCAGCGCCCTCACGCGTTACAGCTCTACATTTGCGATCGTTTCTAACATAACCGAACTATTCGAAGATCCAGAGGTCAAAGATAGGCAGGAGGCCTGCCGAATCTTTCGACGAATGTTACGTTCTCTGACTGCTGTCGCCGAGATCACAGGCTCCCTTGTGATCGCAACAAGCTCCCGCCAAGACGTTAACCCCTTCGACATGATGTTGAAGCAGACCGCACACGCAACAGTCCACGCTGAAGGTCGCGGCGCATTCACACGATTCACCCTAGCGCATCATAACTCATTGCCATCTCAGAAGATCTCGCAACGCGAGAACTGCGCTGACGAATCCCTCGAAGATTACATGGGGAGATAGAGAATGGGGAGGACCATTCCATCTTGGCGGATCGTCGTCGAGCAGGAACTCGTGAAGATGGACAAGTTCAAACAGTTCCTGAGGGCTGAGGACCGTATAGTCTTCGAGGATCTTATGAGTCAATGCAAGCTCTACGCCTCAGCCGCCGGAGTCCTCGCCTCATCGGTGAGAGAATTTCCGCTACTACTCTCAATGCTTTTTGCGCATCATAAGAAGCTCGTTGAACTCGAAAGGCGAATGAAGGAACAGTCGAAGTGAAAACAGAAGGTTGGCTCTTCGACCTCTATCCAAAACCAGGTCATATGGTCCTGTGGCTGAAGAGGCGAGACGGCAGCTGCGTAAGGCTCGTGGACGAGTGGACGCCGAGAATCCACATCGCCGGCAACTTCAGAGACCTAGTCGAACTCGCCGCCGAGCCTGACCTGTGCGACAGATACAGTTTCGTCGAGAGGTTCGAGAGGCCAGACGATCCATCACCATCCAAGGTGCTTGAGATCAGCGTTTCCTCTGATCGTGAGGCTGTGGCGCTGGCGCAGAAGATTCAACAGTTTGCTGCGTACGGAAGCAAGTACAGGTCATACGATGTTGACGTACCGTCCTCGCAGGCGTATCTCTACCAGAAGGACCTCTTCCCGCTAGCCTACCTTGAGGCTGAGACCCGCGAAGATCACATAGCCTGGCATCTTCTCGATTCACCCGAATCCACTGACTACGAGGTTCCCTCGTTCAGAGTAGCTGAGCTGGCCGTCAGCACGAAAGCGAGTAAGCGAATACCCACCATGAATGACCCTATAGACACCATAACCGCCACAATTGGAGATGACGAAAGACAGATCGACTCGGGCTCGGAGATCGACAAACTGCTAAGCCTTGTCGAGATCTTTAACGAGTTCGATCCAGACATCATACGTACTGACGACGGCGACTCGTTCATCTTCCCATACTTGGCCCGACGCGCCAATGAACATGGTATACTTCACAATCTTGTGCTTGGCCGAGAGAACTCACCATTACGGGTCTTCGAGACCACGGGCCGAAGTTACTTCAGCTATGGCCGAATTTACTATCGCAGCACGTCTGCTCACCTAAAGGGCCGACTGCACCTGGACTATAGCAACAGCTTCATCGACGATGATTGTGGCCTTGAGGGCCTCATAGAGGTGGCGAGAACATGCGTCATTCCGCTCCAACGCGCGTCACGTAGCACAATCGGCACGAGCATGTCGTCGCTCCAGATCTACCACGCCATAAGACGGGGAACGCTGATCCCTTGGAGCAAGTCTCGATCTGAAGACTTCAAGGATGGAAACCACATCCTCTTGGCCGATCGCGGTGGATTCATCTATGAGCCAAAGTCCGGAATCCACGACAGTGTCGGCGAAGTTGATTTCTCGTCGCTTTATCCGACGATCATGTTGAAGAGGAACCTAAGCGGCGAAACCGTGAACTGCAAATGCTGTCCAGATTCACCTGACCGTGTTCCAGAGGTTGGCTTCCACATATGTAGACGCCGACAGGGAATCGTTCCCGCCTCGCTTGAGGTCTTGTTGAAGAAGCGAGCCAAATACAAACGCTGGAAGAATGAAGCAAAGGATCCTCCGACACGAATGCGGTACGATCAACGCCAAGCCGCGCTCAAGTGGATCCTAGTCTGCTCATAGGCACTCGATGAGTACATCAGTGCCGAGCAGTCGGCTATCTTGGATTCAAGAACGCGCGATTTGGCAAAATCGATGCACACATCGCAACCTGTGCCTATGCGCGGGAAGCTCTCCAAAGAGCGAGTGCAATCGCTGAGTCAAGAGGCTTCCGAATAATCCACGGCATAGTGGACTCGCTGTGGCTTAGAAAAGAGAACGCGTCAGACCAAGAATATCGTGACCTGTGTCGTGAGATTGAGGCGGAGCTCGACATGCCGATAAGCTTCGAAGGAATCTACAAGTGGGTAGTCTTCCTCAATTCCAGGATCAACCCCCGCGTCCCCGTGTTGAACAGATACTACGGCGTCTTCAAAGACGGAACCATAAAGACCCGCGGAATTGACCTCAGACGTCACGATACTGCAGGCATAGTCCGCGACCATCAAAAGGAAATCCTGTCCCTTCTATCTAATGCATCTAATTCGGCTGAATTTCGTGAACTCATTCCTTCAGCAATTGAGATAACGAAGAATTACATACGCCTGATCAGAACCGGCAAAGTCCCCTTGGAGAAGCTTGCACTCGAGAAGAGATTGAGCAAATCCCCTGCGGAATACAAGAGCCTCAGCCATCAAGCGATTGCTGCTCAAAAACTGCATGGAGAAGGGAGATACATTCACGCAGGGCAGAACATTCGGTACATAGTGACTGCCGAGAGGTCCGCCGTCAGAAGCAATCGTGCTGTAGCAACCGAACTGATTGAAGGTTCAACAGGCTACGATACAGAAACATATGTGAAACTCCTCGTCACCTCATTTGTCAACCTATTTCTTCCACTCGGATACGACACATCGCGGGCAAGGATAATCCTGCAGAGATGATCTGGCGTACTCGCAAATCCTCCTCTCACAAATGTATGATTCATTCAGACGCGTCCTTCTCAACCGCCTTAAGTACCAAAGGCGCTTCCCCGACCCAGGTGAATAATATGAAACCTGTAAAACAACTGTCGCTCTGTCTTCTCGCGTTTGCCTTCATCACGCTTGCGACAGCCCCGACGTTCGCTGACTCCATTGTAAGCAACAACTTGATTGTTGGAGACCGATACGCGATAACGACGATCTCAGGCGAAGCCCATGCTTCGGTCTCCGGCTCATCGATAAGCAGCCCAGCAGACCTCCAGCTCATAGTACAGGTGACCTATGCTGGACCGAACAATGTCATCTTCAAAGTGCTTTCCGGAACCATCCAATTCAACGGCAAAACATACAACATAGTCGCCAGCGGCTGGCGCGGTGACTACAACCGGATATCAAACACCTGTGTGTATCAGGGACCCGCATTAGCACCCAACGGGCAACGAGCGTTCTTCATCATCTACGGCCGTGACACGCTCTCTGTGCCGCAGGGCGTCTACATGCGCATGTGGAGCACTTTCCGCGACGAGGACAGGACACTCTGGCAGATCAACCTGCAGACATACCGATTCAAGATCAACTAGACGCCGACTAACTTCCCAGTTTTCTTTCTCAATCCCATCCATGTCTCGGAATAGCCTTATGCTCACCTTCGATCCATGACTTGAGTTCCGAGGAAATCGGAACAGAGGGTGGGTGCATTGACAGATCTGCAGGCGCCAATAGAATACCGCGACTTCTCCAAGGTTGACATGAGAGTGGGTCGGGTGGTCAGGGTCGAGGATTTCCCGGAGGCAAGGAACCCCTCCTACAAGATATGGGTTGATTTTGATGAGATCGGCGTCAAGAGAAGCTCAGCTCAACTGACATACTACCACAAAGACCAGCTCATGAACGCCCTCGTCATCGCCGTGGTGGACTTCCCACCCAGGCAAATTGCTGATTTCATGAGCGAAGTGCTGATCTTGGGCGTGGATGACAAGTCAAAGTCTGGAGTAATCACCATCGCGCCGGAGCGACAGGTCCCATTGGGCCGCCGCGTGTATTGACAAGCGATTCGCAACAGAAGCCAGGAATGACCAAGCACGCTGCTACCCAGCCTCTCTCTCAACGGCTGCCTACGATTCTGTGCCGATATTGCAAGGCAACTCATTTAAGAGAACAAGGCTCAACTAGCGCTTGCACGTAGTTCGATATCTATCTGTGTGTGAGATTATGTTGCTCATAGGCGAGGCACTTGTCGGCAAGAACGCAGAGGTTGCACATATTGACCTGGTCGTCGGGGAAAAGGATGGGCCGGTTGGCAGGGCTTTCGTCAACGGCTTGACGAATCTTTCTGCTGGGCATACCCCGCTCTTGGCTGTGATTCGGCCGAATCTCCCGCCGAAACCTCACACCCTGCTTGTTCCAAAGGTGACTATCAAGGGAATGGAGGACGCGGCTAGAATATTCGGTCCTGCTCAGTCAGCAGTTGCCAAGGCTGTCGCAGATGCCGTCGAAGAAGGCATAATCCCAAAGGACAAGATCGACGACTGGGTGGTGATATGCAGCGTCTTCATTCACCCTGACGCGCGCGACTATCGCAAGATATACCACTACAACTACGGCGCAACGAAACTGGCTCTGAGAAGAGCGATGACGAACTACCCAAGCCTTGAGAAAGTGATGTATGAGAAGGACAGGGCGCTACACCCGATAATGGGCTTTAGAGTCCCCCGCCTCTGGAACCCGCCATACCTCCAAGTCGCGCTTGACATGACCGACATCGAGAAGGCAAAAGAGGTCCTCAAGCAGCTGCCAGCGAGCGACAGGATCATAATCGAGGCTGGTACACCTCTCGTCAAGAAGTACGGCACGGGAGTCGTCCACGAGCTTAGAGCAGCCGCCAAGGACTCATTCATAATAGCTGACCTCAAGACCCTGGACGTCGGACAAGTGGAAGTTGACGTATCTTTCGAAGAGACCGCAGATGCAGTGGTTGCTTCCGGACTCGCATCCAAGGATACAGTGGACAAATTCATCCACGAAGCAAAGCGACTGGGCATATACTCGATCGTTGACATGATGGATGTTTCTGACCCACTGCGTATCCTTGAAACCTACAAAGAGCCGCCGGATGTCGTGATCATCCATCGGGGAATCGACTCCGAGAAGGGCAAAGGAACAAGGTGGAGTCTGGTGGGCGACATAAAGAAAGTCTCCAAGGGAGCAAGGGTGCTCGTTGCAGTTGCTGGAGGTATAGAGCCAAGCAACCTCAAGCCCGCCCTAGACGCGCAGGCAGACATCGTAATCGTCGGACGATACATCACCCAATCGAGAGACGTGAACAGGGCTACGAGAGACTTCCTGGATCAGCTAGGCCCCGACATAGACCTCTTCAGAGTCCACGTCGAGTAGCACTGCAGATCTGTCGAGCGTGTTCCTCCCAAGTTCGAAACGAGAGTCGCTAAGCCCGATTGTCGATCGCTGAGTACTGATGCTTATGCGTGGCTCACATCACAAGCGAACAGGTCATATCGGAGTCCCTACATCATGACGGAGAAGGCCTCAAACATGAAGGTCCAGAAGACCGGCACAATCGTCGGAATCATACAGAGCGAAGACCCAGTGAAGGTCCGCGTCCAAGTAAGGCTCGACGAGGAAACACTCGAACAGCGAGTGAAGCCATTTCCACATTCAGAACAGGAGAGGATGACGCAACAGATGACAGACAACATTACCAGGCAGCTCCGCACGGCAATCCCGGGAGCTCTCATAATGGGACCCGGCTTTTCTGGCCAATCAGGCCCCAACATCGAAGAGTGGCTTATTCCAGCTGACCAAACTGCGAAACTGTCGATAGGAAAGAGGGTCAGGGTCAGCCTAGAACTTCTTGAAGAAGAATAGGTGTCCCCGCCGAGACCGGCGGTCTCGCGCCGATTCGCGCCACATCATCGCTGATGTTGTGCTGCGGCACGCAAACCCCCGACAAAGAGGTCCGTTGTTTCGCGTTCGCCCGCTCCAAGCGCACGCGAACGGACACACGAGTGTTCTTCGCCACTGACGTTCAGGGGTCCGAGAGGTGCGTCGAGGCCGTTCTCCTGCTTTTCCTACCCGTTCACAATGCTTTAACGTTCGTGAAGAACTCATCCTCCGCCGGCGACGAGCATTGTTTGAAGAGAGAGTCATCAGGATGCCCCAAGAGTGGGGTGGGGTCGTCCCAACGGAGGCCTTTCTCAAGGAGGGGAGGAAGATCGTTGACGATGCGTCAAAGGCGAAGATACCGCTCAGGCTGATAGGCGGGGTGGCAATTCGGGTTCACTGCGAGAACTTCACCGATCTCGCAAAGAGGCTGGGCCGTCTGGGCCCGGGCGAGCAGGAGTACACGGACCTGGATTTCATGTCATACCTAAAGCTCCGAGATGCAGTCCGGAAGTTCTTCGAATCCGGTGGCTATCGCAGAAGACGGATCACTCTATCTTCCGCGGCCACGCAGCGTCAGATATACTTCCACCCTGATGGGTGGTTCTACGCAGATGTCTTCTTCGACAAACTGCTAGCCGCCAACCATCCGATCGATTTCAGACGGAGACTCGAGCTTGACTCCCCCACAATCTGCCTTACGGACCTCCTATTGGAGAAGCTGCAGATAGTCTCCTTCAGCGAGAAGGATGTCAAGGATACGCTGCTTCTGCTCCGCGCCCACACCTTGGGTGAGGCGCACGCACCTGAAGCGATCGACATGCGGTACATAGCGACTCTTCTCGCGAGAGACTGGGGGTTCTGGTACACCGTTACGACAAACCTGAAGGGACTGAAGAGGACTGCACTCGAGATGCCTGTTCTTCAGGAAACGGAGAGAAGTGACATAGCTTCAAAGATCGACAAGCTCGCGCAGGCAATCGAAAACGAACCCAAGACATCGGGCTGGAAAATCCGGTCGATAGTCGGCGCCAGGAGACGCTGGTATAGCCCCGTGGAAACGGCTCAGACTGTCGGAGAATTCGGGATCTGGAGACTCTAGTCTAGCGCAGCGGGCAGTTGCTGGTTCACGACCTCTTCGTCGGCTTCCGGCATTCCGTACTAGGGGGCATTCTCTCCGACTCTCTTGGTTCGGTCGCTGAAGTGGAGATTCAGGTCTAGGTTGAGCGTAGAAGAGGAAAGAAGGGAAGTGACTCGGGGGGCGTTGGGTTTCTATTCCGGCGGAATCTCGCGAAAGATCACGTCGATGTCGATGCCCTGGCTCTTGCGGTAGGCGCGGATTATGGGGTAGAGTATGAGTGCTACGGCTACGACTCCGATGATGACCCAGCCGGCTCCGGTTCCTGCGAAGCCTACGGACGGACTGGTTGAGAAGAGGTAGACTGCGTATCCGTTGTAGCAGGCACCGATGATGCCTACGATCGTTACGATTGGTGTGCCTGCGATCTTCCAGTTCTTGACGGGGGAGAACGCCCACAGGCTCTTCTTCAAGGGCAGAAGCGCGACGGCTATGCACAGTATCGTGGTCTCGGCGAGAGTGGCGTCCCACCCCACAGAGAAGAATCCGCTCATGTACTGCGCGTAGTATGTGAACAGTATCAGCATCAGGTCTGCTATGATGAAGGTCGCGAATATGCTCCAGACTGGGGTGTGGAATCTCTCATTGACGTCAGAGAATCTTGAGGGGAGAAGCCTGTCAAATGACCACGCGAACATGTCTCTGGTGATTACGAGCCATGTCGCAGGAACGTAGGCGAGTGTTCCGCATATGAGACCCAATGTTATCAGGAGCTGTAGCCAGAAGTTGTCTGCAAGCATCAATGCGGTGTAGGGGATCGCAACTCCGCCCCACTGGATCGGTGCTTGGATCACTTCTGATACCAATGACGAGTTGACTATGAGTGACACTAGGAAGTCTCTTCCCATGAGGCCGTAGAGTTCCACGTAGATCAGGACTGCAAGAGCTGTTATGATGATGCTTGGCACCCACATCGAATACATCTGCATCTTGACGTCGCCGGCGCGCTTCACCTCGCCGACGCTCCAAGCGTTCCAGTAGCAGTTCGCTGATCCAGCAGAGAATCCAGCAGCACCCATGATCCCGGGGAACGTCCATGAGACGTTCCCGGTCGAGGGCAAACCCTTCCCTGCTTCCAATATTCCCTCATAAGTATTGCCCATGTACTTCGGAATCAAAGTGAGCAGCTGTTCCTTGCTGGTTGTAGCATAGAGCCCTATCATCGCGAGTATTGTGATGAACATGATCACCGTGATAGGTATCTGGAAGTCCCTAACGAGCCTCTTGGTTCCTGAGATCGCGATCAACATGCAGAAGATCAGGAAGAGAGTTCCGAGTGTGAGTGTCGGGGTAGGGTCAGTCATCAGCCAGTTGGCCGTAGCCACCAGGTTGGGGTTTCCGCTGGAGATTCCCATCGCGTAGAGTCCTGGAATCATGCACATGTAGGCGAAGAACCCGCTCGGGTAGAGCGCAAGCGCTACGACCCATCCGAACCACATCAGGATCTCACTTGGCCAGCCAATCCAAGGCGACAGCACGCGGCTCTGCATCACCCATGGTGATCCAGAACGTGGGAATGTGGCTGCACTCATCGCGTATGCGGTCATGTATCCGAATATGCCGAACAGACAGCCGAGCACTATGCCGATTATCGGGTCGCCTCCTGGGATTGCCAGGTAGATCCAGAATGGTGTCATGGCAATCGCCATCAGCGGGACAACGCCGTTCATGGCGATCATTGCATGTTCGCGTACACCGATTTCTCGAACGAGCCCTGTCGTCCCTCTGACGAATACCTTTGGCCTGCGTGCCATCGGTTTTCACCGTTCTTCCAGGCAAAAGACGTCAGTTTGGTCGGCATAAGGAACTTTCGACAGCGCATGAAGATCATGCTCAAGGAGTTCGGCTTCGTTGCTCAACGACGGTTGCATTGAGCTGCGAGTCGAACCCTTCTCAATGCGGTCAAGGCCACATGACGATTCCAGAGGACGGTCTAACGCTTGGAACTCGGGGCGAGCATGCTTTCCCAGGACGAGCCTAGCGAGATAGGGCTCAGTCTGGCCCTCACGAGGCCACCAGTTTCTTGAACAGCTCCACGGCATCGACAGCGTTGTCGCTGTAGCCTTCCGCTCCAAGCTCACGCGCCCATTCGGGAGTGACGGCGGCTCCGCCGACAGCCACTTTCACGCTCTTGCGAATACCTGCCTTCGAAATCGCTTCGACTGTCTTCCTCTGTTCCGGAGTCGTGACTGTCAGAAGTGCAGACATTGCAACTATCTGTGCCTTCGTTTCTTTGGCCTTGTCCACGAATTTGTCAGGTGGTACGTCGACGCCTAGGTCGTTGACTTCGAAACCCGCTGCCTCAAGCATGACTGCTACAATGTTCTTTCCTATGTCGTGGATGTCCCCGTGGACAGTGCCGATTACCACGATGCCTTCGGTCTTCCTTTGCAGCTTGCGTTGCAGGAGGACTGGTCTAAGCACCTCCACGCCCGCTTTCATGGCTTCCCCGGCCATGACGAGTTCTGTGAGAAAAGCTTCGCCCGCTGCGAACTTGTCTCCAATTGTTCGCACACCCTCTGCCAAGCCATCATCGATCGCTTGGATCGGATCGATTCCCAGCTTGACGGCCTCTTCGGCCGCAGCCCGGACCCTATCGGCATCCAGTTCAAGCACAGCCTTCCTCAGGTTCTCGATGACATCAGGCTTCGAGCTCATCTATGACGTACTCCCTTGCCGGCCCCAAACAATCCAGATCATATCAATATTAGCCTTGGGTCTTCCGGCGGATTCCTTCAAAGAGCATAAGGCTCCATCGTTGCCAAGCGATGTCCTCAAGCAGATAGACGACATCGACGAAGCCATACGAATCGCACTGAAGCCGCACGGAGAGCGAGCACGCATAGGCGTCCTTGAATGTGGAGAGGTCGTTCCTGTCGCGCCCGGATACGCTCTCTGAGTCAGCTAAGCCTTGCCCATCATCTTGAGCAGAGCTTCACGCCTCACGTTGCCGGCTCTTGTTCGCGGAGCGTGTTGTGCTACGACAAGGCAATTTCTATATTGACCAAGGGTCTAGGTGGCGCGCACGGTGTTCACCCCATGGTTTCAGAGAGAGCGCTAGAGGCCCTGTCCGAAAAGGCAAGATCCGTAACCGTCGGCGGCATCCATGACGAACTCCGCTTCACAGAACCCTACATGTTCTTCAAGCGAGCCGCAGGCTCCAAAATCTACGACATCAACGAAAAGGCGTACACAGACTTCCTCATGGGATACGGTCCACTGATTCTTGGTCACTGTCACCCGAGGGTCGTGCAAGCCGTCAAGAAGGCCGCTGCGATTAGTGACCTCTGGGGAATCGGAACCACTGAGATGGAGTGCAAGCTTGCTGAGAAGATCACTGAGCACATGCCATCTGCTGAGAAGGTGCGCTTCTGCAACGCAGGATCCGATGCCACCTTCCACGCGATAAGGCTCTCGCGGGCATTCACAGGACGCAAGAAGATCCTCAAGTTCGAGGGATCATACCACGGTTGGCACGACTACGTGGACATTAGCGTCACGCCGCCTGCTGACAAGGTTGGAGCTCCTTGGCCCGTGTCTGCCGGGATCCTGCCGGAAGCGATGGCGCAGACGATCGTTGTCCCATGGAACGATGTCGAGGCTCTAGAGAATGCGGTGAAGAAGCACAAGGACGAGCTCGCCGCGGTCATTACTGAGCCTATTCTTCACAGCATTGGTGTCGTCATGCCAAGAGAGGGGTACCTGCAAGCGATAAGGGAGATCACCGAACGTTACGGAATCGTACTCATATTCGACGAGGTCATCACCGCGTTCAGGCACGGCTTGGGCGGTGCGCAGAAGCTCTTCGGTATTAAGCCCGACCTTACCGCGTTTGCGAAAGCGATAGCCAATGGATATCCAATGGGATGTCTGGCAGGTCGCACTGACATCATGAACCGTCTGAGGCCGCTGGGAGACGTTCACATGGCCGCAACCTACTACTCGCACCCAATCTCCGTAGCAGCGAGCCTCGCTACCGTAGCGGAATTGGAGAACGGCAAGATCCACGAACGCATGGACGGCCTAGCAAACATGATTGTGAAAGGGATGACTCAACTCATACAGGATTTCCAGCTGAAGGCACAGATCAGGAACTTCCACTCGATCTTCGCGCTGTACTTCACAGACGCGGAACTCCACAACTACTCATCCGTGCTCCGCAACAATGCGGAGATGTACGGCAAGTACTGGAAATCCATGA